>Ga0180434_10002387_pt1 | contig 25244 bp, 21 predicted proteins | sample SS_ome_7_FD_132453 | JGI IMG/M metagenome (GOLD analysis project Ga0180434, IMG submission 132453) | Hypersaline lake sediment archaeal communities from the Salton Sea, California, USA - SS_1_D_2 metaG | ecosystem: Environmental > Aquatic > Non-marine Saline and Alkaline > Hypersaline >... | reverse complement strand
TAATCGAGAGCGCGTGCACCGTCTTCCCGCACCCGCTCTCTCCGACGACACCCAGCGTCTCGCCCTCCTCCAGCGTGTACGACACGCCGTTCACCGCGTGCACCGTCCCATCGTCGGTGTAGAAGCGCGTCACCAGGTTCTTCAGATCGAGAAGAATGCTGCCGTCATCGTGCACTTGAGTTATCGTCATCAAAGATTCCTTTCCCTCTGTGTGGAGTACTTGTCCGCCCATCCAGACAGAAACCCAGTACCCTGCGCCCCCCAACCGTCTCCGCACGCAGAGAGGCGACGGCACAGCCATCGCCGAACTCGCCCTATCCTGAGCAAGAGCCGGGCGCCGGCTCCCTACTCTGCATGGCTGGATGGCGGCGCGTAGAGACCCACCCGGCTATGCGTCTGTCGCATGTCGACAACAGCCTCGGTTATCTTGAGTGCCACCACCAGCGGATCCAAGACGGGCACGCCAAGCTCTTGCTCGATTTCATTACTATAGCCTGCCATGGCGGCACATCCCATGATGATCACCTCGGCCCCGTCCTCTTCCACCATCCGACGAGCCAGCGCCATCCCAGCTGCCTTGGTCTTCTCAGGCTCCCGGTCAAGTTCAGCCACCGAGAGCCCCAGTGGGCGCACGGAAGCCATCCTCTCAAGGAGCCCATAGCGTCGAACATGGCGCTTCTTCATGGCCACACGCGGACGCTTTTCGGTCATCACCCCAAACTTATCACCGAGGTTAATGGCCGTGGTCAGCGTGATTTCCTCCAGGCCAAACACGGGAACCGGTGATATCTCACGCGCTGCCTCAACACCCACTTCACAGAAGCACGCAAGAATGATGGCATCGTATCCCTCGTCAACGCCTTCCTTCACACGATCGATGGTCGGGCCGATGGCATAGGCCTCATCATACGAAGAACCGATCGTGTTCGGCCCACAACCAGCATTCACCACCGTGACCTGTGCGTCCTCCCTCTTGGCTCCCTCTGCCACCCGACGGATTTTGTCCGTCATGCTCCCAGAGGTATTCGGATTGATAATCAGAATCCGCATAGACTGTCTCCCGTTATCTCTTCAGAATCGTAGTGCTAGGCCGGCTCTTGTCCCTTGAGGATGACATCAATCTCCTGGAGCTCTTCACTGGAGAGATCCCAGTCGGATGCCTTCACGTTACCCTCAAACTGCTCTAGTTTCGTCACCCCGGATATGACCGAACAGACCGCAGGGCGGGCGAGCAGCCACGCCTGCGCAAGCTCGTTCAAACCTCGGCCGCGTCGGCTTGCCCACACACCCAGTTTCTCCACGATGTCGTAGTAGACTGGCTCCATATACTGTCGCACGCTCTCACTACTCTCACCCCGTGAACCGGCAGGGGCCGACCGTCCCCGTCGATACTTCCCGGTCAGGAATCCGCCGGCCAGGGGATAGTAGGGCACGAATCCCACGTCGTGGGCCAGACAGCAAGGCAAGACCTCACGCTCAACGTCCCGCTGGAGCATGTTGTACTCAGACTGGATCACGACGATCGGACCCCAACCACGCACTTCAGCAAGCAGGCTCGCGTGCGCCAGTTGCCACGCCGCGAAGGCCGACACCCCCAGGTATCTAATCTTACCCGCCCGCAGCACGTCATCCAACGCTCTCAGCGTCTCCTCTATGGGTGTTTCCTCGTCCCACCGGTGCACGTAATAGAGATCGATGTGGCCCGTCTGTAGTCTCCGCAGGCTGCCGTGAAGGGCATTCATCATGTGGTAGCGCGAGGCCCCTCTGTCATTCGGCCCCGATCCCACCGGCATGGTGAACTTGCTGGCGACAAAGAACCGATCCCGGCGGCCCTTGAGCGCCTGCCCCAAGGACTCTTCCGCGCGCCCACCAGTGTAGCGGTTGGCCGTATCGATATGATTGACGCAAAGAGCCTCAGCAGCGTCCATGATGCTGTCGACTTCGTTCCGCGGCACCTTTTCAGAGCCGAACCGGTTGGTGCCCAGTCCCACGACCGAAACACGGACTCCCGAGTGCCCCAGTTTTCGGTACCTCACCTTGACCTCCTCCTAATCGCCTGATTGCCGATTGACGTCCATCGTCGCGTTCCATCAGAGGCCCGCGAGTGGTCTCAAGAATCCGCACTTTTGTCGAACGCATCGAGAAGGCCGAGGGTCTCGACCAGATACGTACCCTGCTCAATGGCCGAGATGAGACACTCCTCCTTGATCCGTACAGCCTCCAAGGCAGGGATCAAGTCATCCAAGCTCCCCAGCGGGACTGCCACCACGCCATTTTCATCTCCGATGATGATGTCACCCGGTTGAATCACCACCCCTCCGCACGAGATGATCCCCTGCGTCGATCCCAGCCGCCGATTCGTCCCAACGCGCGGTGTGACCGCTCGGGCGAAGACTGGAAAGCCCTCCTCTATCAGCCCGCTCACGTCTCGCACCGCCCCGTCCACGACAATCCCTGCATACCCACGGCTCAGACACTCTTTCGCCATGAGCTCCCCGAAGAGGGCCCCAGCACGTATGTCACCCTCTCCATCCACCACCAAGACATCCCCAGGCGACGCCTCCGTCAAGGCCTTGTGAACTGAAATGATGCTCCCGGGGTAGGCCCGAACGGTGAACGCCTGACCCACCATCATGCTTCCCGGTACAATGGGCCTGATCCCTGGGTTGAGCACCCCCGTGGATTCCATGACGTCGCTGACGTTAGCTGCTGTGAACTCCCGCAATCTCTCAAGGTGGTCGGTCAACTCCATCGTGTTTACCTCCCTCTGAAGAATCGACTCGGGCCCCCTCCAATCCCAATCCAAGTGCCCTGTCGCTTACCTCCGGGCTGCGATAGCCGAGGATATCAAGCCAGAAGCCCCCCTCGTCGCAGTATGTCCTCTAGTTCACGACGCTTCTCTTGACCCAGGGGACGCAAGGGTCGCCGCGGCGGACCGCCATAGTATCCGAGCAAGTCCAGGGCAGCCTTCAAGCCCCCTATACCAAACCGGCTGGTGATGGCCAGGTTGATTGGAAGCATGCGCAGATGGAGCGCTTTCCCTTCATCAAGCTTCCCCTCCAGGAAGAGCCTTCTGAGAGCGACGGATTCCCGAGGTGCGATGTTCGCCAGCGCCAGGACGCCTCCGGAAGCCCCAAATGCTAGAGAGGGATAGAGGAAATTGGCCGAGCCCGCCATTACGTGGAAAGACGGATCTGCGCGGCGAACGACGTCCGCCATCTTAGTCACGTTGCCACCGGTGTCCTTCACACCCACGATGTTTGGATGGTGCGAAAGCTGGACAAGCAGATCGGCGGATAGGTCCATCCCCGTTGCCGGCGGGAGGTTGTAGATGAGGATCGGCACAGCGGCTCGTTCGGCGACACCCGTGTAGAAGTCAGCCAGCACGGGAAGCGTCATCTGGCTCTTGTAGTAACTTGGATTGACAACGATCGCTGCGTCGGCACCGAGCGCCGCCGCTCTCTCTGTCAGCTCGATGGTCTTGGCCGTTGACTCGCTGGCCGTGCCGGCAATCATCAGTTTGTCCGGAGGAATCGCCTCACGGGCGGTCCTTAGCACATCCATCCGCTCCGACTCATCGAGAAAGACCCACTCCCCGTTGGACCCTAGAACGACATAGCCCGCCAGTTCGGTGCGGTTCCACAGCTCGAGGTTCTCGCAAAGCTTCCCGTGGGCTATCTGCTCCTTCTCATCGAAAGGCGTCGTTATTGGGGTGAAAACGCCCTGCAGAGATAGATCGTGACTCACCGCGTAACCTCCTTTGAATGAACCCCTAATCTGAAGACCCGCTCAGCGGCCCTGAACCTGGAGCCGAGCCTCGATCTTCTTCCTGGCTCCACTTAGCTCTGAAATGCTCATCCCGGCCGCCAACTGCTCCTGGATCTTGGTGCTACGCTCCTGCCGCGCCTCCGCTTGCTCCACCAGAGACTCGGCCAGGTGTGCCGGCAGCACCAGAACCCCGTTTGAATCCGCCACCACGAGGTCGCCCGGACGGACGGCAACGCCTCCGATGGTCACCTCGACGTTGATCCCGCCATCCATGGCAAGTGACTTGGTGGTGACAGGCGATAGTCCTCGGGCGTAAACGGGAAAGTAGCTTTGCACGATCTCGGTGAAGTCCGTTGCCGGACCGTCGATGACCACACCGGCCAATCCCCGCACTTTCGCCGCCAACGAGGTCATGCCTCCCCAGCAGGCATGCCGCTGGTCGCCGTTCCGATCAATCACCAACACGTCTCCCGGGCTCGCCCGGTCGATCGCTCCATGCACGACGGCGCTATCAAGTGCCGACGTCTGGACAGTAAAAGCAGGCCCCACCAACGTGCAAGGCCGCCACAGTGGCTGCAGGTTTGGGTGGCAGAACCCAAACTCCAGCATGTGTCCCACCGTCGCCGGTTCGATGGCCTTGTATCGTTCGACCAATTCCTCAGAGAGAACATCGACGCGCTCACGGACAATGATCACCCGGTCCTCCTTCCAACATAGACTGACTGCACCCGAATCCACCTCCTCGTTGACGCAAGAACGAACTGGCGAGAACAGAAGCCGCCATCAAGGCCTCCCATGGAGCCCGATCAATGAGATCGACCACCTTCACCTCGGCGTGCACCCACTCCCAGATGGATCACGCTAATCGGTGCGAGCCTCTACCCTCGCCAAGTCCTCCAAGACGGTGAGAATGGCAGAGTGATCGAGCTCCCCTCGGCCGGCGGCAAGCATGGCTCCGAAAAGCTCACGAGCGATGGCAGAGGCAGGCAGCGGGACGCCATAGTCCCTCCCTGACTGCATGACGATGTTGATATCCTTGTAGTGAAGCTTCGCCTTGAAGCCCGGCTCAAAGTCGCCCCGGATCACCCGAGGTCCACGAACATCCATGACCCTGGTGCGCGCGTACCCTCCGCTCAGGACCTCGATCACCACTTCAGGATCCACACCAGCCTTGGCACCGAGCGTAAGCGCCTCGGCCATACCAACAAGGTTGAGGGCCACCTGTATCTGGTTACACGCCTTAACGATCTGGCCGGATCCAATCGGTCCGCACAGCGTGATTGTCTCCCCCATGACGCGGAGAATGGGAAGCGCATCCGTGAACGTCGCCTCGTCGCCGCCAACCATGATGGAGAGTTTCCCCTCTATGGCCCCCACATCACCCCCACTGACCGGTGCGTCCAGACACCGCACGCCGCGTTCGCACATCTCATCGGCCACCCTAACGGCCACCTGAGGTGCAATCGTGCTCATGTCGATGTAGAGCTGTCCGCGGGTAGCCCCCTCAATGAGCCCATCGGAACCGAGGGCCACTGCTTCCACATCCGGCGAATCCGGCAGCATGGTTATGACCACCTCGCTGGATTCAGCCACCTCACGGGGCGAGGTAGCCTCGGCCGCCCCCGCCAGAACCGCATGGTGCAACCGGTCCCGGTCCAGGTCATGCACCACCAGAGTGTGGCCGGCGTCCTGTAAGTTCGCGACCATGGGCTGTCCCATGATGCCCAAACCGATGAAACCTATCTTTCTTTCCGCCATCGTCTTACCTCCTTCAAACTAAGAAGCTCTTTGCATTGGAGCGTGCGCCCTGGGCCACCCCCGGTAGCGACCTACCACCTACGTATCCGGCGCCTGCCGCGCGCGTGTCTGTCGATCGGGCCTCCAGGGCAAATACCCTCACTGCCAAGTCAGCTTGACGGGTCTTGCCCAGCCTCCACATGCGCGGATGATGACCGCGGTCGTGACGCTAGTAACCCGCCTGCACCTCGGGTCTAACGCCAAGGATCAACACGACCAGGCTGGAGAAGAGAATCCCGACGGATACCACCATCACACCGGTCAGGCCAAGTCCTTCGGCGATGGAGGCGCCCAGGACAGGCGCAACCACGCCCCCGACGGCACTGGGTAGGAAGAACCATGCGTAACCCAGCCCTTGATGCCCTGCCGGCGAGAGATCGGCCATCATGGCCGTCAGAGCCGAGAAGCCTAAGAACCGGCAGAAACCGTGAGCCAGGTAGAGCACGAGAAAGACCGCGTTGTTCGGGATAAGAACAGCCAAGGCCAGACAGACATACCCGACCGCCAGAACCGTCGCTAGCCACTCTTTCCTACGCACCCCAGTGGCTAGCATACCTCCCAGAGGTGCTGCTACGACGCCAACCGCCACGTTCCCAGCGATATAGAGGCTAGCCCGCGAGTGAGACAGCCCCCTGAGATCCACAAGATAGAGCGACATGAAGGAACGGGACATCGAATTCGCCATCACTCTCATCGCCAGGTAGCCCAGAAACAGGACAGCGCTAAGAGTCCAGAGCGAATTCCCGACTCCCTCTTGCTCTGCCGCGGGCCCCCGAGGATGTCCTTGGTACTCCTTCTCCGTACCGAAATCCGCCCTTGCCAGCGCAATGATGCCGACCAAGATGGGAATGAGCCAGAAGAGGTAGACCTGCCGCCATCCCCAGCCGAGTGCTCCGACCAGAACCGCTATGGACAGCGGGCCGACAGCCACTCCGAGTGTGCCCCCAGCCCCGTAGATTCCCAGGGCTCCAAGCCGGTCCCGCGCATCGAAGAGATGGTTGACCAGCCTGTAGCCCGCCGGTCGGAATGTCGTCGTGTTGATGTAGACCAAACTGACCGCTACAATCAATGCCGCCGCCGAGGCAGACTGACTGGCGAGGAGGCATCCTGAAGCCGCAGTCACCATGCTGACCAAGAGCATGGTCCGAGAACCCAATACATCCGAGAGATGGCCTGTAGGAATGGAAAAGACAGCTTGTGACAGGGCCGGGACCGCAGCCACGAGACCGAGCTGATGGAGCGAGAGCGAGAACTCTTCCTGCAAGATAGGAAACAGTGTCGTATGCACCTGAGTGAACACCTGCGTCAAAGTGTGTGTGCCTGCGACGACCGCCAGCCCAGTTGCGAGATACGTGCGCTGCTGCGCTACGAACCGGCGCACCCACCCAGACGTCTGTGCGATCCCGGCCCTCGGGATCGCACGTCTTTGCGGACTCGTCTCCGAATCGATAACGATTTCCCTCCATCAAGACCCTGGGCGTCAGCGGTGTATCCCGGTCCACGTTGTGGCTCGGCTCACTCTTGTTGTTCGAGCAACAACAGGGAGCACATACCCTTCACATCGAGAGTGACCGACCAACCTCCGCCAGTTGCCTCCGATGGAGCGTGTACCAGATGGCCTGGTACACGCTCCCCGGTCGCCACCCAGGCCTAGCCGGTCCGGTCCGCGAACTCCTGGAAGATCGTGGCAGCGAACTTGATGCCCTGCATGTAGCGATCGATGGGCATGTTTTCGTTCGGCGCGTGAAGATTGTTGTCAGGAGCCCCAAACCCGCTCAGTACAGCCGGGTGCGGGACGTGGATCATGATAATACCCTGCGTGCTAACCCCAGCCACGACGGGCTGCTCTCCCCAGACCCGCTCCGCGGCGTGGATCATCGCCTGGCTAACGGCCTCCCGAACGGGCGTCTTGTAGGGATTGGGCCGAGCCGCGTGGACCAACACCTCGATATCATCAAACCCGTTTTCGCGCAGATGGTTCCGTAGCTTTTCCAGTTGATCGACGGGCTCCAGGTTTGGCGGGCACCGGAAATCAAGTTTGGCCGCCGCCTGGGTCGGCACAATCGTCTTGCTCCCCTCGCCCGTGTAGCCGGCCACCAGTCCGTTGATATTGCACGAGGCGCCGTAGTGCATCGCTTTGAGCAACTCCAGGTCATCGTCAAACGGGAAGTCCCCCGTCAGGCCGAATTGGCGGCGGAGCTGCTCTCGATCGATGACCTCCAGCTCTTTGCGAAGATAGTACATGTCATCCTCGTCGGGCGGCAGCAAATCCTCGTACCAGCCGTCGATGAGGATACGTCCATTCTCGTCAAAAATGGAGTTCAAGCAATGGATCAGACGCCACGACGCACTCCTGGCCTGCATGAGCTGGGCTCGACCGCTCCAGAAGTCGATCTCGTGGGTCTTGATCCTCAGTTCCACAACGAGAATGGCCTTAATCCCCAGGTGGATCTCGGGTTTGTACGCTGTGGGATGAACCCCACCGTCAAGGCCCACGCTGGCATCACACTGACAAAGCTCCTGGTTGTTGAGCACCCATTCCTCAAGATGGGGACTTCCCATCTCCTCTTCGCCCTCGAACAGATAGATCAGGTTGACGGGCGGCGCTCCCTTCACCTCGTTGAAAGCTCGGGAGGCACGTACCCACGATAGAACGCCTGACTTGTTGTCCGTCGCCCCGCGGGCATAGATCACACCATCACGAATCGCGGCACTGAAGGGGGGATCAATCCATTCATCCACGGGTTCGGGGGGCTGCACGTCATAGTGTCCATAGCACAAGAGCGTCTTGGCACTAGGATCCGCGGCCTTCTGCGTAGCATAGACAAGATCCGGTCCACCCGGCACCGGGATTCTCCGTGCCGTGGTGATACCGTTCCGGTGCATCTGATCCTTCAACAACTCGGCGCATTCATCGAGACCAATCTGCTGGGCGCTGATGCTCGGTTGACGGAGAAGCTCCTGCAACTCAGAGACCTGCTCCTCCCGGCGGTTATCAATCCACTGATAGATATCTTGCATCGTTCGTTCCCCTTTCTAAGAGCTGGCTTCGGAGCCAGCATCGCTTGCCCACACCGACGTCTTCTCGAAAGCCCTCTCCCCCAAACCAACCGGTCGCGCCGCAGTGAGGGCGCCACCGAACTCCGCCGGACCATGATACTAGAAGCAGACGAACGGATCAGACCTCCATAGGGAAGGGAGCCGTCCTGTCAACTTCGTCACCATGGGTCCAGACCGACTCGACGTCCAAGAGCGCCATCACATTCTCTGCCGTGTTGCCGCGCACGACCAGCAAGTCGGCCACGTTGCCTTCCTCCAGAGTCCCGACATCGTCCAGTCCAAGAGATGCCGCCGCTACGCTCGTTGCCGAGACCAAAGCCTCCACGACATCCATGCCCGCCTCGACCATTGCCTCCAGCTCCCGGGCGTTCTCCCCGAAAGCACTCCATCCCCAACCCGAGTCCGACCCGCAGATAAGCTTAACACCCTGACGCCGCATGGCGTTGAAGTTGCTAACGCTCTGGGCATACCGACTTCTCTGCTCCTCAAGAGTCTCCGAATCCAGCTCCTCGCCACGCCTGCCGAGGACGGGTTCCCTAAGCCGTACGCGGTTCACCTGCAGCGTAGGATTCACGAATACGCCCTCTTCAGAAATCCGCCGCCCCAGTGCCGCATCGTAGTCCATCGCCCCGCAAACGGTCTGAAAGTGACAGTGCGCAATGACGTCGAATCCCGCGTCAAGTGCCCACTCGGTCGCCTCTATGGCACCTGAATGGCCAACCACGAGACGGTCCCTGGCGTGGGCTTCGTCGACAACGGCCTGCAGTTCCCCGCGAGAGTAGGCCGGACGGCGGCTATTCGTACCGGGCGTTCCGCCACCGGTCAGCATGACCTTAATCAGGTCGGCACCCATCTTGCACAGACGGCGCACGCTGCGACGGATTTCATCGACGCCATCGGCTTCTCCATCCAGGGGCCAACAGTGCCCACCCGTTATCGTCAGTGGATACCCAGCCAGCACGAGACGCGGCGCCGCTATCAAGCGCTGTCGCACTGCGTCGCGAAGCTGGAAAGTCACGTCGCCTCGGGCCCCCAGGTCGGCCACAGTCGTGAATCCGGCTTTCAGAGTGCGCCAAGCATTCCTCGCGGCCGTCATAAGCAGGACACCGTCGGAGTGCTCACAGTAGGACCAGGCGTCCGTGCCGTCACCAGGAAAGATCAGGTGAGTGTGGGTATCGATCAATCCGGGAAGCAGCGTACAGCCTTCGAAATGCCGTCTTGGACAGCCTCCGTCAAGGCGCCCCTCTAGTTCAGCACGCTCCCCAAAGGCCTCTATCCTGCCATCCATGACAACCACGCCGGCGTCAGCATGGACGCCACCCATTCCATCGAAGCAGTGAGTCGCACTGATCAGCGCACGCCTTGTCTTCGTTTCTTCCTTCTCTACGGTCATAGTCTCCGTGGTCAATTCACCCTGCTTCCATCGCCAGCCGGCCTATTCACGAACAGGACCGTGGCGCACGTCCATTGAAGAGCGCCGGCCCAGGGGCCAGCGCTCAGTCGCACCTCAGAGATAAGAGACGGTTCCCGGGGCACCAATCCTCGGTGCCTCCCCTCAGGACTCCAGTCCTTGTCCGTACTCATTCGTATCGGCCAGGACCGACATCGTGCTATGGATCAACCTGGCCGTATCGACAATGAATTGCTCCTGGTCCGGGTGCTCGCACAGAGCATACTTGGTCATGATCGCCATGGCGTAGGGACGGCGCTCAAGGAATACGATCCCCGCGTCGCACCGCACGCGCGACATTCCGCCAGGCTTGTTGGCGAGAGGAACGGTCCGCGGAATGGCGCTGCTGAAGAGCGTCGCGCTCTTTCGCTTTTTAAGTATGGCGATACAATGTTCCGCGACCTCAGGCGTGGGTTGGCCTTCGTACAGAATCTGCAGCATACGAACACATTCGTTGGGCGTGGAGACGTTCTCCTCCCCACGCGCAACAGCCTCGTGATCCTGCATCTTGCGTCGGAGCACAGTCTTGGTTAGACCAAGCTCATTGATCAGCTGGTTCGTGTCCTCAATGCCTGCGACATCGATGCACATGTTGGTGGCCGTGTTGTCCGAGACGATAATCATCAGGGTAGCAATATCGGTGAGCGTGAGCTCGAGCGGTTCACCCAGGTACGTGAGCACCCCGCTTCCCGGTACGTGAAGGTCGGAGGTTATCGTGACCCGCTCATCGAGGTCGATCTCACCCCGCTGGGCCCGCAGGAGAAGCTGCGTCAGAACATGGATCTTGATCGTCGATGCCGTGGGGAAAATCTCGTCCCCAAGGACCGAGAAGCCATGATCCTCGATCAGATCCCGCACGCACACTCCTGCCACGCCAGGGAAGTCATCCACCTGCCGGCAGACTTGAGACTCCAACCGGTGCCACATAATCTCTTCTGACATTACCGTTTCCTCACTTTCAACTGCTTCACTTCGATCTGGGCCAGCATGCGCTGTCCAACGGTACCGAGAGCCAAGCCTGCAAGACCCTTCCATCACCGATATCGAATCGCGACAGCTCAGATGCGCCGCCCCTTCCCCTCATCCCGCCACGAGCCCAATGAGCTCTTGCTGCACAAGCCCGTCAAAGAGTGGTACAAACAGCTGAGCGTCCAACTGGAATCCGAACTCCAGGCAGACAGCCTCCGCGATCTCCTCGATGCTTCGCTCCCCATCGATCATGTTCCACACCTCATCGTTCACAACCCTGAGTGCATAGAAAACAAAGCGCGGATCCTGTTCCATCATGGGCTCCGCGATGGCGGCCTGCTCCGGATAGGAGAAGATGCCCAGCCCAGGTGTGAAACCAGGGGTGACCTTGTAAGGAACTGACTCCAGCTGTGCGTTCATGGTATTGTTCCTCCCTAGCAGAGAGATGATGTCCGTTGCCGCAGCCACTCGCCGGCCCGCTCAGCCTCTCGCTCCAGCTGCTCAATCAAGTCCTTCAGCTCACCGGAGGCCGCTTCCCGACCTGAGTCGGGGACCAACGTCAACGTCGATTGAATGGCCTTCGCATCTCTATCCCTAGTATAATCGATCTGCCGCAGAGCGTGGTCGATCGTCTGCCTCAAGCCCTGCTCTTCCGGCGTACCGACGTGCCAGTCAACTCCACGAAGAGCGTCTGAGGCCACTTGCTGCACTCGGCGCACTGAAGTCGAGAGCACGTCCCTCGCCATCAACATCGCCTCTTCACAGCCCGCATCGGCGATCTCGTAGATGCCGGTAGCCGCAACGACACCAGCTCGCTCGAAGACCCTAGGATCCATGGTCTCCGCCGTCAAGAACTGGGTATGGAAGTGAATACTGGGCGAGGACAGGATAAGCGGACTCGGAATCCCAAAGGAGGCAAACCGGTTGTTGTCGCTCCACGGCGTGTAAGGCTCTGAGGTGAAGACGACCGACGAGGTGTCGCGCGCGTCACGGCCTATCCAGCGTGCATCCTTGGGGACGCGATCCATCAGGACCTCGAAATAGTCATTGACGAAGGAAGGGGAAGAATCGGGATGCCTGGAGAACATCAGCGTTGATCTGAGTAGGGCCTGATCGTTCCCGACGCTCCCCAGACAGACAGCGGCCTTGATCTTGGCAAGCTCGCTGCGACGTGCTTCGATGTAGGTCTCGGAACCTGGACCCTCGGCAATAGCGAGGAATCTGATTGATCGTCGTGGGCGCTCCAGCTCCCCCCTATCGATGAGGTACTTGAGGACCCGGGCAACCTCCACCAGGAGAGCATCACCAGACGCACAGTTCGCACCAGGCTTCGTTCCCGTCGTGTGCGCGACCAGCAGCACCGTCTCCTCGGGAAGTTCACGCCCGGGGATCTGGGCAATCACTGTCTGACCAAGCCCTTTGAAGGTCCTGCAGTCAACGTGCGCGTGGACACTCACGGGCCCAAGGCGAAGCAACTCGCTAAGCTTGTGGCCGGCACGGTGAGAAAGAGAGAAGCCCCAGGCCTCGTGCTCACCACGACTGTTGGGGAGACGAAGGAACTGCACAGCATCGGGCAGAGCCTCTCGAGTTCGGTGGGGCAAGATCGGATAAAGGAGGTAGTCCGTCAGAACACCTCGGACACCCCCGGCGAGCGCCCGGGCCGCGGCATGCTTCCACAAGGCGCGTCGCCCCGAGTGTCGAATGAATGCCACCTTGCCCGCCAAATCGCAGTCCCAGTCCTCGTCTCTGGCCCCGGTTCCTACGTCCACGACCTCCGCCGTTTCCCCGCCTCCCCCGGTCGGGTGCGACCAGACGGCAAGACACGTCGGAGCAGACTCGAAGTCAACCAGATGGTGCTGAGTGGGAGACACTATGCTGACCGAGCCAGCGTAGGGCTCCCAGGCCAGGGGCATCTGGCTGCCCATCACCCTGGTCTCCCCGTCGATGGGATAGGTCTCGACAGCGATATCGTCAAACCCAGAGGCCTCGAGCTTCCTCCTAACCAGGTTCGTGGCAGCATGATAGCCTGATGACCCTGGCGTACGGTAAAACTGAGTGATCAGTGACGTTGTACCCAGGCAACTCTCGCCCGAGAGATGGGTGCTCAGGAGGGAGGCCAGTTGAGCTTTCTTCGTCATCGATGGTGACATCCAATATCTCCTCGAAATCAACGCTGTCTTGAGTTCCGGTGTTGAGCGACCGGTCGCGCGTCACATGCCGTCCGAAAACGCTACACGATATCCTGCAGGTGCGGATCGAGATAGTCGCGAACCCAGTCGCCTACGACGTTGATACCGAGCACGGTCAAGGCGATCGCGAAGCCGGGGAAGATAACCAGGTAGGGAGCTATCTCGAGATACTCCCGGCTCTGGGCCAACATACCGCCCCAGGAAGGCACCTCCGGTGGAATGCCCAGCCCAAGAAAGCTCAGCGACGCCTCGGCGATGATGGTGCTTGCCACCGAGAAGCTCGCGATGACGATGACGGCTCCCCAGACGTTGGGAAGGATATGTCGGAACATGATCCTGCCAGGGCCGCTGCCGTACGATCGGGCCGCTTCCACGAACTCCTTCTCCCGGAGCGAGACCACCTGACTACGCACAATGCGACCGTACTGCACCCAACCGTTGAACCCCAGCACGGCGATCAACTTGCCAACCCCGGGACCCAGCACGGCTAGAACACTGATCGCCAGCAAGATGAAGGGAAAGGCGAGCTGGATATCCCCAATCCGCATGATCAGGTCATCCAGGAAACCGCCCGTATAGCCCGACACCAGACCTAGTAGCACACCGATCGAACCAGAAAGGAAGACCGCACTGAGCCCAACAATCAATGAGATCCGTGCCCCATAGACTAACCGGGCGAAAACATCGCGACCGAGGGTATCCGTTCCTAGAAGGTGGACGCTTCCATCGGAGTCCTCCCACCCGGGGGGTTTGAGCCGGTCCTTGATCTCGATCTGCTCAGGGTCGAACCCCGTCAGGAGCGGAGCGAAGACCGCCGTGAGCACCGCCGCCACGATGATCAAGGAACCAGCAAGAGCCAGCTTGCGCTTCACCAGGCTCTGCAGCACGGCAAACCGAGACTTCCTCCGACTCGCCACTAATCCATTCTCAGGCGGCTGCATCGTGACATTCCCCTTCCCCTCGTCTTCCGGCCTCGTTTCTCCTACTGTGCTCATCATTAAGTCACCACCTTGGTCACAGTATGCTCAGTCGTACCTCACCCGCGGATCAATGTACGCGTACAGCAGGTCCACGATCAAGTTGACCATCGTGAAAGCGATGGCCAGCATCGTGACGCCAGCTTGGATGAGCGGAAAGTCCTTGTTGTAGATCGCCTCAATAATCAGACGTCCCACACCAGGCCAGGCGAAGATGCTCTCCGTGATCACTGAGCCCGCCATCAAGAATCCCAACTGAAGTCCAATCATCGTCACGATAGGCAGCATGGCGTTGCGGAGCGCGTGACCGAAGAGGACACGATACTCACTAAGGCCCTTCGCTCGTGCTGTACGCACGTAGTCCTGCTGAATGACCTCCAACAGGGACGATCGAGTGAGCCTCATATTGCGAGCCAACGAGAACGCTGCCAGCGTGAAACTCGGCATCAAGAGGTTCTGCCAGCCCCCGCGCCCAGAGATGGGCAGCCAACGCAGCCACACGCCAAAGATCAGCATCAACATAATGCCCAACCAGAAGCTGGGCACCGACTGACCAACAAGGGCGATGAAGGTGGTCAAGTAGTCCAGCCAGGTATTCGGGTGGGTAGCAGAGATGACCCCGATAGGAACGCCCAGGGCAACGGAGATGAGCAACGATACCACGGCCAGCTGGGCGGTAGCAGGGAACCTGCGTCGCACGACTTCGAAGGCCGGCTCGTGATAGCGGATGGAATCTCCGAAATCTCCCTGTACAGCGCCCCCCAGGAAGTCAAGGTACTGGACATACCAGGGCCGATCGTATCCCATCTTCTCCCGGTATTCCTGGATCTCATCCGCAGTCATCAGGTCAGCCCCGGCCCCCAGGCGCACCTCAGCGGGGTCCCCGGTGAGGAACATGAGCCCAAAGGCAAAGACGCTAACACCAAAGACCACGATGACCGTCTGGAGAACACGTCTGACTAGATATGCCATATTCCATCTCCCCGAATGGTCTTGGGACAGGGCTCCGAGGAGCTCGGAGCCCTGTCCTTCTGGTTCACCCTGTCAGATGAAGGGTCTACCTGAGACTCGCGTCGAGGAGCAAGATGCGCTCGTCCGGGCGCGGTTCCCAGTCCAGCCTGTCAGAGGCGGCGTAGAAGTCGACCTGGAAGTAGATCTGGACCACTGCAGCGTCCTCGTGAGCCAGCATCTCGATCTCCTGAGTTAGCTCGACCCGCTTGTCCATCTCGTAGGTGGTCTTCAGCTGGTCGAAGATCGCCGTGATCTCATCATTGGCGTAGCGCGACCGGTTCGACCCGGTCTCCGCCTCGATGTACCCGAGGTCAGAGCGTGGCGAGAAGCCTGGCCCTGAGCCGATCAGGTGGAGGTCTGCGAACCCCTCGCCGCGGTTCAAGGCCTTGCCGATGAAGACGGACCAGTCGAGGATGTTCACGTTGACGTCGATGCCAACTTCCTCCAGGTCCGATCCGAACACCTGGCACATTTCGCTGTCCTTGATGTAGCGCCCGTTCGGGCAGTCCATCTCTAGTGACAGCTTCTCGCCGTCCTTCTCGCGGATGCCATCGTCGCCCATCACCCAGCCGGCCTCGTCCAGGAGCTCGGCAGCCCTCTCAGGATCATACGGATAGGGCTCAATCTCCGGGTTGCTGAACGGGCGGTTGATGAGATTGCCGGAGCACTGACCCGCGCCGGCGAGGAGGCTCTGCATCATACCCTCGCAATCGAAGGCGTAGTTGATGGCCTGGCGCACCTCGGTCTGCTGAAGCGCGGGATGGCGTTCCTGATGCATCCCGATGAACATCCTGCGTAGTCCATCGACGGGGGCCATGTGAACGCCCGAGGCCTTGTCAACGCTGAGGGCCAGGTCCGGGGGCACGTTAGCGATAATGTCGGCGTTGCCGGCCTTGAGCTCGTTGATGCGCGTGGCTGCCTCGGGGGCTGCCCTCCAGATAATGGTCTTGATAGCCGGGGGGCCGTCCTTGTAGTCCTCCCAGGCCTCAATCACGACTCGCTCGTCCGGGACATTCTCGACGACCTTGTATGGGCCGCTCCCGATGCCAGCCTGTTGGAACTCCTGCTGCGTGTGCTCACTCAGGTACCCGGGGGGCACGGCAGCCGTCTGCGTGTGCGCCATGTGGATGGGCATGATCGGATTGGGCTCGTTGGTCACCACACGGAGTGTGTAATCATCCACCGCCTCCGCGTAGTCCATATTCATAAGCGTATACTGATAGGTCACGTCACCTTCGCCGGCCTCCAAGAGCTCGTTGCCGCGGTTCAAGGAGAACGCGAAGGCGTGGGCGTCGACGACCTCGCCGTTGTGGAACGTGTAGCCTTCCTTGAGCTTGAACTCCCACGTGAGCTCGTCCACCATCTCCCACGACTCGGCCACGTATGGCTCCAGCTCCACGTCCTTGTTGAAGCGAGTCAGCATCTGGAAGACGTGCTTCTGAACGCTGTCATCGGGCAGCGACTGGGTGAAGTAGGGATCCATCGAGATAATCTCGGCGCCCTGCAGGACGACGACAGGATCCTGGGGTTCGGGCGTCGGGGTGACGACCTTTTCGACGACCTCGGTCTGGACCACGGTCTCGCCCTCGACGACAACGGTCTGTTCGACGATTTCGGTCTCCGTGATGACCTCGGGCTCTGCCGGCGCGCATGCGGCCACAACCGACAAAATGGTCACCAAGACCAGCAATAGGCTCAAGCGCTTCATTTACTCCTCCTGATAGGTTAGTAGCTTACTGAGATCGGACACACTTGCCATCAGCGAACTCAACTCATGATAGATTGGGCTTGCTCACACCTCCTCGTGTCGGCGTGGATCCAGCAGAGTCCACAGGGCTTGGACCATTGGGCCTGTGTGACAGGAAGTCACCCCGGCCCGCGAATAGAAACGTGGATGGATTATTGTAGGATGTAGTGGACGTCCGTCGCATAGGACCAATACCAATGCGTAACGTCTCTGTGCAAGACACGTCCCCGACATGCACAGCTTTTGGGTGGCAATCCGGTCTTGGATGGACGAAGGGGTTTGATGAGACCAGTCCGCGGCCCAACTCCATATACTCTATAGAGTATAGCATCAGTTTATCACACCCCATCGTCCTTGTCAAGTGTCAGTCCTACGTGTTTGTCTGGTCAATCCAGCTAGGACACACGATCTGCCTTGCCCGCGAGTCACTACCATGCACTTACCTCTCAGTACCAGCGGGCTCGATCAAGTACGTTCTTGAGTTGGTGGCCGGACAAATACCTGTGTAGATTCTCGCAGAAGAGCTCCGTCAAGACGGCGTTCTCGCTGTCCACGTTGCTCCCGGAGTGGCTGCCTAGCAGCACGTTGGGCAACCTCCAGAGCGGGTGATCCGCCGGCAGGGGCTCCTCAATCGTGACATCGAGTGCAGCGCCGCCCAGATGTCCCGAACGAAGAGCATCGACCAAGCTGGCCTCGTCGACAATGGCCCCACGGCCGATGTTGATCAACACCGAGCCGGGCTCCATCGCCTCCAGCATAGATCTGTCGATCAAACCCTCTGTCTCCGGCGTGTAGGGACAGCTGACGACAACAAAGTCCGCTGCAGAGAGCATGGTCGGCAGGTTCTTCCGGTGGTAGATGGCGTCGACGCCCAGGACGTCCGGTTCCAAACCTTCGGTTGAGTGCTTGGTACCAGACACACGCATCCCACAGCACCTGGCCGAGCGAGCGACCTCGGATCCAATGCTGCCGAGACCTACAATAGCCACCGTCTTGCCCGCTAGGGTATCCCCTGTGTACCGTTCCCACGTCCTGGCTCGTTTCTGGCGGCTCATCCTAAACCAGTCTTTCACGAACATCAGCATCGACATGAGCGTGAACTCGGCCAGTGCGGTGGCATGGATCCCGCTCGCCGTGGTGATCAAGACGTCCGCGTCGGAGGGGACGTGAGCCTGCACGTACTGTCCGATTCCCGCGCTCGTACTCTGAATCCACCTGACCCCCGGAGCGAGGTCAAGCAGGTCGTCAGGGTGGCTCCGATCGAAGCCGAACAGGACCTCAGCCCTCGCCAGCCAAGCCCGCCAACGTGCCTCCTCTTTGGAGGAGCGACGCACGGACCCGCCGTGATCGCATGGAAAGCGAGGCTCCCCCACCAAACTCGGATCGTACAAGACCTCGACCCTTGGATCGACCCCCCATATCCGGTTGACGAGGCTCCGGTCGAGCTCAAACGATATGAGTACGGTGACACGCTCTAGAGCCAGATCCCTCACTCCTTCCTAGTAGAGCCTCTTCGTATCCAGCTCGTTCTTCAGCGGTTGGCCGGCCAAGTAACGCCTGAGATTCTCACAGAAGAGCTCCGTCAGCTTCGCATTCTCGGAAGCAGCGGCACTCCCCGAGTGCGGACTGATGACGACATTGGGCATATCCCAGAGTGGACTCGTCTCAGGTAGTGGTTCCTCTTCAAAGACATCGGAGGCTAACCCGCCGAGCTGGCCGCTCTGCAGGGCACGCACGACGGCGTCTTGATCCCATATCGCGCCCCGGGCCACATTGATGAGCACAGCTCCTTTCTTCATGGCGTTCAGTTCGTGTTCGCCCACAAGCCCCTCCGTCTCCGGCGTATGAGGTACGTACAGAACCACGAAGTCAGCGCGTGCGAGCATCGGATCAAGGTCGGTCCACGGGTAGAGCTGCTCAACCCCCAGCGCCGTAGGCTCGAATCCCTCAACGGTCCGCTTGGTACCGACGACGTGCATCCCCAGACACCGAGCTCGCCGGGCAACAGCCTGGCCTCCACTGCCAAGACTGATGACAGCGAGCGTCTTACCCCGCAACTCGGTGCCCGCAAAACGCTCCCAGTGCTTCCTGTCTTTCTCCGCGGCCATCCGGAAGGCATCCTTGGCGAACATGAGCATCGCCATGATGCAGAACTCGGCCAACGGACCCGAGTGCACGCCACGAGCCGTGGTGAACACGATGTCGCTGTCCGCCCACCCAAGCTTCACGACGGCCTGTCCGATTCCGGTGCTGGTCCCCTGGACCCACCTGAGCGACGGGGCTAGATCCAGCAGATCGTCCAGATGCGAGTAGTCGAACCCAAACATCACCTCGGCCCTAGCCAGCAGGCTCCGCCACTGCCTCTCTTGCTCCGCGCTCCGAACCGAAGGGGCGGCGTGATCCGTCGCGTACCTCGGCTCGCCCAGCAGGTCTGGTTCGCAAAGGACTCTCACTCGCGGGTCTACGCCAGCAATCCGCTGCACAAGCGTTGAATCGAGTCGGAAAGGGATCAGTACAGTCACGTGATTGCTCGACATCTCGTCTCCTACTCTCACGAGTTGTCCGGATCGAATGACAGGACGCGGGCCGGGTTCTCTACAAGGATCTGCTGGAGCAACGCGTCGTCAAATCCAGCTTCGCGAAGTCTAGGCACGAATCGGCGCAGAACGTGACCGTAGCCGGGCCCACCTTCACAGCTCAGCTCCATCTCCCTGCACCGGTCAGAGGACAGCATAATCCGGTCCGCAAACCCACGATCGACCAACTGGCAGAGAAGCTCGACTCTTGTCTCGTCCAAGAGCCAGTGAACCTTGCCGATCACGTCGAACTGAATCATCGCACCTCGTCCCGCCAGGGCAGCCAATTGCCGAATGTCGCCGTTCTCGTCCGTATGTCCGATGATCACGCGGCTCGGGTCGACCCCCTCTTCGTCGAAGAGATCCAGGTGCTGCATGCCGATGTTGCCGCCCTCGATCTCAAAACGACTCGATGCCGATGTGTGGGTCGTGATAGCCACGCCGGTGCTGATTTGAGCTCTGGCAACAGCCCGCGCACACTTCTCCTCAGGGCCTTCGATCACGGGTCGGCTGATGCCGGACTTGAGGAGCCCTGTGCAGATGCCACTCCCGTCGGCCCCCTCGGTTAGCTCCCTTTCCAGACGCTTCTGCAATTCCGGAATGGAGGCAAGCTCGACGAACGTCGGTTGGCAGTCCTCAACGTAGAATCCGGAGATCGCGATGACATGAACATCAGTTCGCTCGGAGATCTCTCGCAAGACCTTAACATCGCGGCCCCATCCGGCAGTAGTCATCTCGGCGATCGCTTCGCCGCCTGCATCGCGGAAGTCTCCCAGCTCGTTCACGACCATATCCACGTCCCGCAGGACCATCTTGGCGTACGTCCCCGGGAAGTCCACGTTAGAGCGACAGAGCCGCTGATCGCAGTACAGATGCTCGTGGGGCGCTGTGACACCCAGTGCCTCGGGAGCGATGTCGCCCCGCACGGTGCGGACTATCTTCATGTGCGTGCTCCCTTCATCATCTCGATGACTTGCTTCGCCGTTCGAAGACGGACCAGTGGACCCACGAGGCGCGTCTTCATATTGTCGTGCCAGTCGAGCGTCTCACTAGCCGATGCATCCCATACCATAACAACCCCGAAACCGCGATCGGCGGCCTCCTGAGCGGTCAGCGCCACCGTCGTATTGGCCAGCATACCTGCCAGGATCAATGTCTTAATCTGCCCCCTCTCGAGAATATTCAGCAAGTCAGTCCCCGCGAAGGCACTATAGGTTCCGCGCGGGAGTACAAGATCCCCCGCCAACGGACTGACCTCGGGCCGGATCTCCTCCAGGGGATCGCGGGCTGGGACGGGCCAGCCCGCAACCCGCAGCTGCCTGGAAAGGTCAGTGCGGTCAGTCCGCTCCGCGTGCAGAAGCGTGTAAAGGACCTGGAGCCCGTGCTCTCGACTGACATCGAGCAATCCCTGTAGATTTCGGATAGCCGCCTCCACCTGGAGGTAGTACTCTTCGAACTCTCGAAGAATACCGCGTTCTCCAGCGAGCCGTCCCAGTCCCTGGTCCTCACGGGTCGTGAAGTCCTGGACGTCCATCACTAGCACCGCCGCGTCCGCACGGCTCACCTCGAACGGTGGCGTCGGGCCCGAAAGCATCTTTAGCGGTACTCTTAGTTTCATCGGATTCCCCCTGACTCAGGCAGTCCTCGGCCCATCCCTCAGGCCTTCGGACCTATCTGACTCGAAAACCTGTCGATCAGATCGACAAAGTACTTCTCGACCTCCGCAAGACCGGCGATGGGACCGTCTCCGTCGATGACCATGTACTCCGCGTTGCTGGCCCTACTCCCCCCACCGATCACGCCGCCGCGGATGCACGGGACGCCAAACGCATTGGGCACCGCCGTCCAGGGCCCACCACCGCCCTGAATCGGCCATACGACAGGTTCCACGTCCCGGGCCTTCAGGGTATCCAGGACGGCCTGGACGCCCGGTTCGGAGATCGATGTCTGCGAATGGCTGAAAGCTGCATAGACATCCACCTCGATGTCAGAGAACCCGTGAGTGTCCAGGTGTCGTCGGACGTGAGAGACAATCTCATCGGGCGTCATGTCGACGACCAACCGCATGTCCAGCGTCGCCGTCGCTCTGCCCGGGACAATGTAAGGAATGGTGGACGTCTCTGGCCCTAAGAACCCGCTGCGGATACCGGCGATGTTGAACGTGGGACCGTAGAGCATGTTGATAAGCGGGTCTCCGTCCTCCATCCCCCCAATAACGTGCGACACGTTATCCGCGCCACCAAGCGGGAGCACATCGCGCCAATCCCGGCCCTCGAACCGATCCATCAGCGCGCCCAGGAGTTCCTCCTCCTCATCGGTCAGCGGCTTCCTGTAGTTCCAGACATCCTCGATGCCCCGTACCCGACACCCACGGCCGTCATCGTCGGTCATCGTCGAGAGCGCCTCTGCCAGACGGAAAGGCGGACAGTCCACCAGGGACGCTACGGAGCTGTGAACCGTAGTCTTGGGACCCTTGCCCCACGATTCCCCGCTCGCTGTGAGCTCGATCACCACCATGCCTCGCAGGCCCAAACCAACGGATACCGATCCATCGGGCCCCTGGGCGCACGACGGACAGAAACTCGCGTCGATGGTACTCAATTGATCGGAATAGCGCTCCACGAAAGTATTGTAGGTTGGGCTGCCCATGATCTCCTCGCCCTCAGCAAGGAACATGATGTTCATCGGCAGGCTACCCTCGACGGCAATGATGGAGGAAAGGGCATTGAGCCAGGCAACGTAGGGCCCCTTAGCTCCCATCGCACCTCGCCCCATCAGGACCCTTCCGTGCGGATCCTGCGAGACCAACTCCGCTCCCCAGGGATCGGTACTCCAATCGTCGGGATGGACGGTACGGGTATCCATCATGCAGTAGTTGTGAACGGTAGTCGGTGCGCCCGCATCGTAGTGAGCCCACACCCCCGGATGGAAGCGCCCTTCGATGACCTCAACCTCCTGGCACCCAAGATTGCTATAGGTATCTGCCACCAGGTCGGCAGTCTCCCTCATCCCCAGGTTGTCCCAGCTCACGCTCTTCTGCCGCACCCAGCGCTGGATATTGGCAATGTGGTCGTCCAGATTTCGGTCGATGTGCTCGTAAACAGCCTCGCGATTCATTTTCTGCCAGCCTTCCTCTCGATCCCTAGAGCCGCTGCTCCTGTCACAGCGCGTTCAGTTGAACAACAGTCTCAGCGACGTCCTTCACCTGAATGACGCCGCTCTCCACGTCCCATAGTCTCTTCTGTCGCGACTCGATGTACGTCGCGCAGGCATCCGGCACCAGGATCAGCCCGTAGCCGCGATCGCTGATACTCCTGATCGATCCTTGGATAGCGCCGTCGTACGATACCCCTCCCAACACCAGGTTCTCAACGCCTAGGTTGCGGAGTATGTCATCCAATCCCGTACCGGTGAAAACCCCGGAGGCAGGCTTGTTCAGCACCAGCTCTCCATTCTGAGGCCGGAGTGCGGGCATGAACTGAGCCTCCTCACTGTCAGGACCGAAACGGAAGCCCTGCACCTTCTTCTTTCTACTCAGGTCGCGACCGTCTGGGAAACGCCCCGCCGTGCGCACGTGAATGACTGGAAGTCCCTGGGCTCGAGCGCTCTCTAGGAGCCGCGCCATACCATCGATAGCCCTTTCAACCCTGCCGAAGTAGCTGTCGAGGACGGCTCCCTCACCCTTGTCCCTGTCCATAGTCCCCAGGCCGCAAGAAGGATCACACGTCATCCGCTGACCATCGACGAGAAGGAGCGCCGCGTTGTCTCGGGTCAGAGGAAGCTCGAGAGCAGGCGGGAGGATCCCATCGTAGGGATTCTGGTCATCCTCTTCGCCCGCTCGGCCAGGCTGAGGAAGATAGGGCTCCACCCGCTTGAGGCCGCTGCGCGCCTCGCGGCTCACCGGTTCCAGGGGTTGGACGAGGGATTCCACGTCATCAGTGGAAAGGATGCGGGTCAGCGCACCCTCCATGGAGACCAGGGCTAGCTCGTGGGTCTCCCGAGTGCCGGCAGCACAGGCATCGGAGACGACCACCACGTTGTACCCCATGTCGACTGCATCACGGACCGCGCTCTCGACGCAGCCATTTGTCGATGTCCCCGTGAAGACCAGCGTATTGATATGCATGTTCCGCAGCAGTCGGTCCAGATTGGTCACCGGGAAGACGCCCGACGAGGATTTGCTGATGATCAATTCGTCGTCGATGGGCGCCAATTCCTCAAGAAAGTCCGCCTCACGACTTCCTGCTGGCACCACGAATCCTCTCACCAACTGCTTGCGGCCCACGTCGCGGGAATCCTCGGTCAGTTCAGCGACCCGGATGTGGATCACCTCCATGGCCTTATTCCGGAACAACTTGAGGAGCTTCTGAATCTGAGGCACTATGCTGTCGATCTGGTCGAAGTACTCCTCGAAGTGCTCCGCGACACCAAGCTCCTTGGCCGTCCGTCCCTCTCCCCAGTCCCGATGGGCGTCAAAGTACTGCATATCAACGACGATCAGAGCCATCTGCTCGGCAGACGGGCTCAGCGGCGGCCTAGCATCGACCACCTCGTTCATCACGTTCCGAAATCGATTAGCCACAGATGATCTCCTAACCTACCGGTAGCTCGTACTGTTCTCTTACCAGGCCCTCAAGGCCCAGCGCCCGCAGCTGCTCCATCGGGGCCAGCAAGCTGACCAACACCAGGCCAGGTGCCCGACCAATCTCCACGGCCCCACTAAGCGTCACACGGTTCTTGATCTCGTTCACGTCCATATCCAGGAGAGCCGCCGCCCGCTCCAGACCGTTCTCCGTTGCCGCGTTCAGATCGGAGCCGGAGCCTACGACCTGGATTGGGAGCGCTTCTTCGATCGTCACCCCCCACTTGCTCGCAAGCTCTCTTCCCGCCTGAAGCTGCTTCGGGTAGAAAGGACGGGCCAGGAAGGGCAAATCCTCCACTGGGGGCAGAAGGAGAGGCCCCTCAATATGGAGCCCCTTGATCACCTCCACCTGGAGGGAGATTTGAGCGGACACATCGGTGGTATGACCCGCAATCTCGCCGTCGCCCTGCATCGCGTGGACATCCCCGGCGTAGATTCCCGCACCATCAACCTTCACGGGACAGATGAGTATCGCTCCCTCACGCACGGAATCGGCGTCCAAGTGTCCATCCGTCAGCTGCGCAAACTCCTCATCCGTCAATCCACCGTCTCGTAATCCCTGGCCGAAGTCTCCGCAGTTGGCCGAAGCCGAGATGTCCATGGCCGGCGTCGTACCCAGATTACCGATGAAGGGCCGCATACGCGTCAGGATGCCCCCCGGCAGATCGGCCACAGCCAGGGAGAGAATCGAATGCTGTCGCGACGTGGGCGGCAGGGCTGCAAACGCATCGGCCCGTCGAGCGATCTCCTCGGCGGCCTTTCCTACCACGGTCACGGCGACACCCTGGTCTTGATCCAACACGACCGTGTACCCGGAGGTGATTCGATACGGGATCGCCGGACAGCCGCAACGCGAGCAGATGATGGCGTTTTCGCCAATACCCTGAAGGACAGTCGCTGGGAACTCCTCCTGACAGCCGGGACAGATGCGCACGGTCTTGCCGCTCTTTCGCTCCCGCGTTCCCTCCACGGGCACACCCGTGCCGGATGCGGACGCCTTCGACGTGACGGTGATGCGGCGGATCTTGACGGCAACAGCGTCCCCGGTCGTCGCGCCC
>Ga0180434_10002384_pt1 | contig 25256 bp, 46 predicted proteins | sample SS_ome_7_FD_132453 | JGI IMG/M metagenome (GOLD analysis project Ga0180434, IMG submission 132453) | Hypersaline lake sediment archaeal communities from the Salton Sea, California, USA - SS_1_D_2 metaG | ecosystem: Environmental > Aquatic > Non-marine Saline and Alkaline > Hypersaline >... | reverse complement strand
CGCAGCATTCGCCACGGGAGCTTTCCACGTCGCGCCAACTTGCGTGACGAGAAGATCCTCAATCGCTAACGCTAGACGATTGTGAAGGTCCCCCTCTACATTACCGCCGTTGCTCCAGTGCAGCGGGAAACGGAAGATATCCGTGTAGTTGTAGCCTCGTCCAGGCATGGTGATTCCTCTTCAGAAGAGCATTCCACCCAAGTGTAGCTAGAACCGCCTCTTCGACAAGAATCCGAAGAAGGCCGGATTTTGTCATAAGTATAGTGGAGGTGCTATTCCGTATAGCGCGAATTTTTCTGCGCGACGGACCACTTCCACGCTGGGCGTGTTCGGAGGTTAGGGGTAACCGCTCTCAGCCACGCCCGGCTATTTTTACCCTCCGATCTGTCAGAAGAATGGTGAGACGATCAGTTTTTCTAATGGAGGATGAGCCATGTGTGGAAAACACCAGAAGGGTAGCCCGATGAAGATAGGGGCGATCATCGTATCGCCGGTAACCGTTTGCGGTGCTTGTGAGAATTTCGAGGCGTGCTTTTTGCCGCCTGCCATTCTCGCGCGCGTCGCTCTGGAGTTGTCGGCACGCGAAGCCGTCGCCCGTGACAGGCGTCACCGTTCCGTCCAGAAGGCATTCGATTTCATGAACTGAGACTCAACGACGAGACCGGCCCCGGCCGGGGGACTTCGGTCCCCGCAGACCCATGTTGGTCTCGTTTTATTTAGGAGGTTCTATGGGAGAGCTATTCGATCGGGCGTTGGCCTTCGCAGCGGAAAAGCACAAAGGCCAGAAGAGGAAGTTCAGCGGGGCTGACTACATCACGCACCCATTAGCGGTCGCTGGTATCGTCAAGAAGTGGAACGGGCCGGAATGGGTCCAAGCAGTGGCGGTACTGCACGACGTCATCGAGGACTGTGACGTCACCCACGCCGACCTCGTGGAGGAGTTCGGAGAACTGATCGCCGACACCGTCCGAACCCTTTCGGCAAAGAACAACGAGTCCTACCTAGACTTCGTCCTCCGGGCGATGGGGTCTCAGGAAGCCCGCGTCGTGAAACTGGCGGACATCCAGCACAACATGTCCGACATGCCTGCGAGGAACAGGACGATGAAGGCCAAGTACGAGCTGGCCCAGCACATCCTGAAGAACTCCCTCTCCAAGCGGGTAAACATCAGCTTCTCGCCGGAAGACTGGGTCTGCTACCTGGAGATGGCGCTGGTCGCGCTGGACGTGCACGCGGACACGCTGGGGGTCGTCATGGACATCTCGGACAAGGAGCTCGAACGGCTACACGTCCAGCTCTGCGAGGCCATGAACACCCGCGAACGCGACGGAAGACTGCCCGAGGAGATACTCAATAAGGAGGTGCAATGAGTGAGTACCCGGAATGTGAAAAGCTAAGCCGGACGAGCCAGGAGAGCCAAAAGCTTGGAGCCTTCCTCGACTGGCTCAGTGAACGAGGTATCTGCCTCGCGGAGTACCCAAAGACGTGCGCCCACCACAACAGATGGGAGGAGCGCGAGAACCACTGCAAGAAGGGGAACACTCTCGACCCCTTCGACTGCGGCCCTGGCTGTAATGACTTCGAAGAGGAAGAGGAGTCAGAGCTGAGGCCGACACAGCACAGGATCGAGAGGCTGCTGGCGGACTACTTCGAGATCGATCTCGTAAAGGTCGAGGAGGAACGCCGCGCCATGCTGGAAAGTCTGCAACAACAAGCCAACTGACAGTTCTTTTTTCAAGGAGGAGTACATGGACACATTCGAACTGGTGAGATCGTCGCTACCGGTCGCAGAGGCGGTGGCAGCGACCCCTGATGAGTATCAGTGGAAGGTGCGGGAGATGACCCGCGCATTCCAGGCCCTGCTAACCGTTTTCAACAGCGTGGAGTACGAGATCCGCGCCGGGATCCCCTCCGAGGGACCGAGCCAGGGGTTCAAGACGGTCGAAGGCACCGTCTTCCTGGACTGGGGACAGGACGTACCGGGCTCGTTCAAAGTACGAGCCTACATCGAGTCGGACGCCGACGAAATCCCCATCATCAACGGAGTGCGCCACGCCATGGAACGCGTCTTCTCCTTCTGCGTGGAGCGCGCGGAGCAGCCGCACGCGGACTACGTGAGACGCCTACTGGCCAGCGTGATCGAGATCAGGACGCTCCTGGACCAGCTCCAGGTCGGCCACCACACCGAGCTCACCTTCGAGCCGGAAGTGGGCGGAGCCAAGGTCAGCGCCATGTGCTGGATCGACGGCGAGCAGCACGAGGACATAGCGTCCTATCAAGACGACGAGGCCCTTCAGGCCATGCGGACAGACCTTCTCTCGTTCGTAGGCGGGCGCATTGGCAACATGCTGGATGAGGAGAATACGAAGCGAACCACCCAGCAGCCACGCGCCGAAACGAGCGAAACGACTACTTCGACGGACACGCCGGAGCCTGCGACAGCTGAGCCTGTCGTCGCTTCGGCCTGACCACTCTCGGAGTTGTCAGATTGAGGGGGCTTCGGCCCTCTCAATTTTTACGCTGGGTTCTGTCAGAAGTATAATAGAGGAAGACGTTTCATTTCTTTTGGAGGAAGGAACTATGCGTACGAATCGTTGGAGACAGCTAGCATCTGTCTCCTTAGTAGCCATGGCAGCACTTTTAGTCATGGGAATTTTCTCAGGCTTCCGAATGCTTTTCGGAATCGAATACGGAACCATCTCGACCATACTGGACGTAGTGACAATCGTAATAGGCGTCCTGGTCATCATTGGAATCGAAGTCGAAGTTCGCGAAAAGGCCGAAGCCGAGAAAGAAGAGTCCCACACAGAAAGTGTCGTCGAGAGCGAAGAGGAGAAGGAGCCTGTGCTGATCCCAGGAGACGACGGAGAAGTCTGGATCATCACCGAAGACGGAATGACTGCCCTCTAAACCATGCCAGCCTATAGGTTGGTGTGGTGCGTAACCGCACACCTTTTAGGCTGGTTTTACCGTGCGTCTTTTTTAGTCCGAGCTTGGCTCCCGGACATTACGCATGATCTCCTGCACCTTTCGGATGATGGCGCGGTCGCCGTGCTTCTTGCCCACACGGTTGCTCACCCGAATAGCCACGCCCACCAGACCGCTGTTCCCCTCGTTCTCCCCGGGACTACGCCGCTCCTTGGCGATCTTCACGATCTCATCGATGAAGCCACCCATGAGAGCCGCCTCTTTCTTGTGCTTCCTCTCGGGGAGCTTCTTGATGTCTTTGGTCTCGTGTGCCCACCGGCGTGCGGTCCCTTTGGGGAGCTCTCCCCGAGACTCTGCCGCGAACATCCACCGCTGCTGAGCTTTTGATCGGAAAGGCATTACTTGATCCTAACTGCGGGCACGCCCTGCTTGGCCATCACCCTCTTTCGAAGAAAACGACCAAGAATGAAGCCGAGCCTGCGGCCCCACTTTGCCCTTGGTTTCTTCTCTTCCTTCTGCGCGGGGAGGTCCATCTCGACCTTGAGATGCGGTACCGTAAGCTTGAGTCGCTTGGGTCGCTTGGGTCGCTTGAGTCGACGCTTTCTAGCGCCGACCTTCTCAAGCTCATCCAGAAATGCTGATGCGAAGCTCACGCGACTACTCCTCCGGTGGCCGGTAGTCGACCGGACGCAGCCCGTAGCGATAGTCGAGCCGAGGATCGACACGCGGCTTCCTGCGCTTCTTCTTGCGCTTCTTGCGCGTCTTCTTGGGGGCCTCGGCTACCGCCGTGGCTGCGGCTGCTGGTCGCCTTTCCGGGGCAACGGCCGCCCGGGCATGCTGACTAATAGTCTTGGCCCCCTTGGAGACGAGGCCCGGAACGCGGCCCAACGCAGTACGCGCATCGGAGCCACGCTCCGGTAACATCTGCCCGATAAAGCCAGTGGGCGGGCGCGGGCCGGTCACAACCTTCTCGGGCTTGCCCCGGTCTTCTATGATGTGGGTAGGCCTACCTTTCTTGTCTTTCTTGTCATGGTGCGTTGTGACCTTCCGGCCCATCAGGCGACTTTCAGATTCGGTCATGCGGCCGCGAATTGGCTTATCTCTGTAGTTAGCCCCGGTAGAGATAATACTCCCTGTAGTGCTGCTTGGATGAAGAGGAGCCTGCTCACGTGATGGAGCATTGTGATACTTCAAAATGTGCTTCGCAGCTTCGGCGTAACCCTTTACGCCGCGTACGCCTGCGCGACCGACAGCCTTAGCGCCTTTCGCCGCCTTTCCACCAACGAAGCCTGCTCCACGAGCACCCGCCTTGCCCACGGTCTTGGCTCCGGCCACGGCCCTTCCAGGCATCTTGGCCATCTCGCCCTTGAAGCCGCGCCAGAGAGCGGGGGCATGCTTGTGTCGAGCCCTGCTAGCAGCAGCCCTGATCTGGTCTGCAGCCGCCCCACCCTCGGCACGAAGTTGGGCTGCAGCGCCGCGCGCATAGGGGGCAGCGGCCGCCCTGGCCCTACTGAGGGCGGCACGGGCCTTAGCTCCTGCCTCTGCCCGGCGAGCCCAGAGGTTCCGGATCGCGCCGCCCTGCTTCTCCATCTCATCGATGAAGGCGGCCATGAAAATTGCGTTGTCCATGTGGCGTCCCTACTTCTTCTTGACGGTCTTCAGGATCTTGTCGACGACGACTGGGAAGTATTCCTTGGCGATCCACTTGGCCAGGTCGATGCCTTGCGCCAGCAGATCTTCCTTGGTCATGTTCCAGGCATCTTCGAGGGCCTTCTTCATCTCCTCCTTGGAGAGCTTGCCGTCCTCGTTCTTCAGCTTCGCTTCGCGAACGAACTCGACATAGATGGTATTGACAGCCTTCTCCACGGACTGGATGATCTTGCCCCACTTCTTTTTCTTCCAGCCAAACTTGGTAGCCAGGAAGCCGAGGACGACGAGCACGATGAGCCAGACAGCTTCCCAGAGACTCGGGTTGCGCCAGAACGAGCCCTTCTGCTTCGACGCTTCAGCCAGGTCGGTGATGATCTTCGTGATGGTCTCACCGTCCAGGTCTTTCCCGATCTTCCAGTCGTCGGTCTTCTTGGCGTCATCGGCAGCGGGCTTCTCGGCGGGGGCCTCAGCGGCAGGCTTGTCGGCAGGAGGGGCCGCAGCGGGCTCTTCGGCCAGAACGGGGGTAACGAACAGCAGCAGGGCGATGATGAGTGCGAAAAACTTATTCATTTTGACGTCTCCTTCTTTCCAACGATCTCTTCTTTGAACTTGGCGTTGTGCTTCTCGCGGGCCGCCTTGTACGCATCGAGCGAGGCTTCCAAACTCGCGATATATGTCGCCATCTTCGTGATGTCCTCGATGAGGACTTTCTTCTTCTCCTGCCCGAGAGGATCGAGCTCGCTCATGCGGAGGCTGATCTTCTTGTGGACGTTCTTGGTGCGGTAGATCCGTGGCCACGGGCTGTTGACGTAGACGTAGGATTGGCAGCTACACAGGAACGCTGTCAACAGAAGGAAGCTCAGGAGCAAAAATGTCCTCCGGCTTGACCCCTTCATGCTCCACCTCCAGCACGTGATCCATGATGTCGCGCTCGACGTCAGTGGTCTCCAGGACCGCCTCGGTCTCTTTCTTGCGCGCTGCTGCCTCGGTCTTGGCGCTGTTGTCCATGCTCAAGCCGATGACGCCAAAGAGCCCTTTGATCAGGGCTCCTATGATAGCGATGAGAATTTCCATGGTTACCCCGGAAGATTCACGTAGCCAGGAACAGCGCCCGGGGACTCACGGCGACCCAGGCCGGCTGCTCGCAAAGCGGGAGGGAGAAGAGCCGCGCCAGCCAGACCGGCCAGAGGAAGCCCGAGAGCCGGTGCCGCGTTGATGCCGGAGCCGATCCCCTTGATGCCGCCCCAGAGGCCACCACCTGCGTAGCCTGCCCTGATCGGGTCTGTGAGACCGGCCCACTGCTGGCCAAGCCACCCGGGTTCAGCCGGAGGCGCGGCTGGAGCAGCTGCGGCAGCAGCGGCCTGATCAGCGGCAGCAGCCTGTTGGGCAGCGGCAGCCTGATCAGCTGCAGCGGCATCTGCAGCGCCCGGGGCTGCAGGCTGTGGCAGAGCGTCTGCAGGCGCTGCCTGGCCACGGTCTCTCACGTTCTTGGTGCGCTGGATGTCGGAGCCCTTGTTGACGTCCTTGACGGTTTTGGCACGACCTTCGAGAGCGCCGCCTCTGGTGGCACGTGCGGCCGAACGCCGATTGCGAACCCAGTTGAGCGGGTTCAGCTTGCTCCCGGCGCTAACGCGACGCTCAGCATCTGCGCTGGCTTGCTGTGCACGAAGAAGGTCCTCACCGCTACCGGTCCGCGCAGCGCGAGCTTCTGCAGCACGGGTGGTCTTCACCTTCCCCTTGAGCCGTCCTCTGCCGTAGGCCCTACTTGCTCTGGTAGGCTTTGCGCCCTTCGCCAGAGCTGTCCTGCGGCGAAGTATGTCCATCGGACCGGCCTCTTTCTCCAGTTCGTCGAGGAAAGAGTCGATCAGCACGTCGCCCAAAGTCCCTTCCTCGGAGGCACTTGCAAGCTTGCTGAGCTCGTCGGTGAATGCTGCGAGCATCGCTTCCTTCATATTCCCTTCTCCCACGAATATCTCTTCAGTGGCCTCGTCCCCAGCCTTGGAGCTGGTGAGATCCGTCATCATCCTGGACAGGCCATCGGACTGATCAACACGGGCCTGACGCTCATCCCATTCGGACTGCTCGTCGCCCTGCTCCACAGAAGCTGGAGACATGACCGAAGCATAGCCCCGGTCCACAGACCGAGCCTTATGAGGACCTGCTTCCTCCATGAAGGCTTCGGAGAACGTCAGGCCTAGTTTCTTTCTCTTGCGGTAGGACAACCGCCGGGATGTCTCAGACATTGGTCCCTCCTGATCAAGTAAATATTAAGGCTGCTGTGTCATAAGTAAAGCGAACGGAAGTTTTCTTTTTAGTGGGAGGCAATCTATGCCAGTAATTATGAAGGACGAGGGAAACGGCCTGGAGGTACTCCCGTCCCTGGAAGAGGAGCCGCCAGACGTGCTCCCTTGCATCGAGAGAGTGCTTGTAGTTTTACGATTCTTCTCCGAGCGCGTATACCGCCTGACCTGGTCCGCTTCGAGCGAACCGGTCGATACGCGGCGCGTTAATCGGCGCAAGGTCGTGGTGACAGGGGAGTGCCAGCAACTACCCGACGGGTACGCCAAGGACTTCGAGTGGGAGCTGTCGTGCTTCGTCCCAGTTCAGCACCAAGAGGCAACTCTACTGGGGTCCGCCAAGCGCCTGACAGCATACCCACCAACTGGCCCAACACATCTCAGGGCCGTGCTCAACGTGCTCAACACGATCAAGTGGGGATGCTCGGCCTCTGGTACGTCCCCTATGCTGGTGCTTCGTCCGGAGATCTGCGAAACAGACCTGTCGGACGACGATTGTGATGAGCGCTACTGGCCGTCAGACTCGTCAGACCCGTCTGTCGTGCTTACGGCCCGAAAGGCCTCTGTCTTCCGCGCTGTCTATGCCCGAAACGGGGCACTGCACTACTGCGACGAAGAGGTAACAGGAGAGGTCCGGCCTCCGCTGGGTGAAGAGTACCGACTCACGCCTGTCCAAACTTTCCTGGAGGAAGAATTCTGCAAACTACGCAGAGAGGAGAATTCATGATCAAACTCACCTTCTCGGGCGAGGAGCACGCGCCCCAAGCCCGCAACATCATGACGAACCCTATCACGCGGAGAATACTCAATCTTCTCCGCAAGATCTCACAGACGCTGAACTGGCCCCTGCTCTGGGACATCGCCCCTGGCTCTGACAACCATATTCACGTCTACCTGCGATGCTACCCGTTCTGGAACAGACAGCGCCGCGCCTCCGTGTATCTGTTGCGACTGCCTCTGCACCACGCGGCCTACGTAAACCTTCTGTCGACTTCACTGACAAAGGTGATACAGGCGTGTGCCGACCGCAAGGGAAACGCATATCGGCCACGGCACAGCTTTGCGCTGCCTGTGGCGGAAAAGGAGGCCAACGCTATCCTCGGTGCGTCCAATGCCCTCGCATATTTCACGGAAGTTCTCCCCACCCACTTCAGCGGCCACTGCACGGTGACACTCGTGCGGAGCGGCAACAAGATCGAGAACTTGCATCCTGAGTGTACCGTCGTCATGATACATCCAGGAGGATCCTCCACATACAGCGCATGTCCGCTGCACACGGGCGGATCGGGGCTGCAGAGCGCGATCAGCAGAGTTTTCCAAGGAACGCTAGGAGCGCTGCTCAGCAAGTGGGATTATGCCTTCGAAGACCCAGGACCAGACAGAATACTCAGTGAGGTGCCCATTGAACGAGGACCTGCTTTCCGACCTATGGTCGGAGGACCCGAAACCGGAAACGAAGAAGACTACGAAGAGGAAGAAGCCTGAACACGCACGGCACAGGACCCCTGCACTGGACCTGAACGGGTTCACCTGCACCCTCGGCACTGCGCGCCGACTGGTTCGCAAAAGCAAAAAGGACGCGCAGAAGGTGCTGAAGGAGGTGCCTGTCACACTTTCCAAAGACTCTCGATGCTGGATCCTAAGGATCGGCAACGAGACGACGTATCCGGCCTCGCTCACAAGTGTCTTCTTCTCACTGGCCCGTGAGGAGATGGACCTGAATGGCATCACCACGCACGAAGAAGTCATCGGCATGCTCGAAGACGTGCGAGACAGCATCATCGAGCGGGTTGCCAACCTGGAAGAGAAGGTGGAAGCATGGGACAGGACAAAATACCACAAGGAGACGCTCCTCTAGAGAGCTTCACATACGCCTGGACGGGGACGCGCTACTGCGACCTCCAGATGTCTGAAGCCAACCTCCGGCTCATCCAGGACGACCTGGCCGCCGGGTACGACAAGGAAGACTACATTGCCGTGACGGCTCTACTGATTGATCGAGCGTCTCGGCAGGTAGTTCTGAGCAAGGATCTCTGCCTCGACAACCCGTATCCGCTCCGTCGAGTCGTCAGCCGGGTAGACCTCTGGTTCCATGCTACCATCGACGAAATGGAAAAGGAGGAGGCGAAGAACGTCGTCGAGGTTAAGGTAGAGGTAAAAAACAAGGAGGAGCCATGCCAGGAATGAAGGAGATGTCACTGGAGCGCGCGTGGAAGATCTTTCGGAAACGCAAACAGTACGACGACGTCCACGGGAAGTACGCCCTGGATCGACTGGTCCGCGAGATCGAAGCCCACATGGGCGGCGCTGTGTGTCCGGACATCGAGCTCATCCGGCTCAACGGGCAATGGTATGGCTCCTGGGAAGACCGCATGATGCCGCTCCAGCGAGTGCTAGATGAGCTGGAAGCGATGAAGAAGCCCGACGGCTCGATCATGCGGATTCGTGTAACGAAACCGAAGGAGGGATGATGGAGGGTTTCCCGTTCAAGGCACTCGAAGCAGTGCTGGAGTACAACTGGGAGGACGAGAAGGCAGACTACGAGCGTCACGTCGAAGAGAACGGTGACGGGTCTGGGCATGTCTTCGAGCACCTCCAGAAACTAGACGCTTGGCTCCGGGCAAACCTGCCTGGCCTGAAAAAGAAGGAGACGTCATGAGCAAACAATACAGAGAACCTGTGGAGCCGGAAGAGTACACCCAGTGCGACATCTGTGGAGGAGAGATCGCCGGAGATGGGATGGACCACCCCTTCGCCGAGGACATCAATTTCCACGAGGAGTGCTGGAACAACGCCCCGGAGTGGGTAGCGGAATGCCCTCCGTCGCTCTTCAATGGGGAGCATTCCTACGGCGAGTACATCGAGGCTGTGCGCAGCGGGAAGTGCATCCTGTTCATCGAAGGAGAGGATCGCTACCCGGTCATCTGCGACAACCGCGAGGACGCAGAAGAAATGCTCTGCGAGGTGGACATGGCCAACGAGGGCATCGACGGCATCGTGATCAACGGCGAGTACCACGCAGCCTACATGGTCGCGAAGCTCCACATCTCCGGTCTAGACGAGGACTGACAACTCCCAGAGTCGTCACCACCCAAAATCCTCGCCCCTTTTGTCAGAAGAAGAGTGTTCGGAAAGTTTTGTCTTTCCACCTCGGAATCTTCTGACAATTTTTACCGGGAGGAGCGATGGCTCACATGTTTGAATCGGGGTTTGTCGTAAGGGACAAGGCGTGGCACGGCCTCGCCACCGTCCTGAAAGACGCACCCACCATCGAGGCGGGCATCAAGGAAGCGGGGCTGGACTGGGACGTCCTGACCTGCCCCATCCAGGTGCTCGTCCCGCAAGAGAAGGGGAAGCCCAAGGGTAAGGAAGCCCAGGGCTACAAGGCCACGGTTCGATCCAGTGACGGATCGATCCTGGGGATCGTGAGCGACCGCTATGCTCCGATCCAGAACAAGGACTGCTTCGGGTTCTTCCAGAAGTTCCTGGACGACGGCTCATGCCGGCTCGAAGCTGCGGGATCCCTGCGCAAGGGAAAGAACGTCTGGGTCCTCGCCAAGGTCATCGGCAAGGAGAACGAGATCAGCCCTGGAGACACGGTCGAACCGTACCTGCTGCTGGCCACAGGCCACGACGGCATGATGTCGGGCTGGGTCTCTTTTACGGGCGTGAGGGTGGTCTGCTGGAACACCCAAGAGATCGCCATCCGGCAAGCCGAGCAGGCAGAGGCGCGGGGCACAGGGAAATCTGTGCGCATCCTGCACGTCGGCGACACCAAGAAGAACCTGCTCGCGGTCCAGGCCGAGATCGACATCGCTGCCCGACGGGTGGGCGACATCGTCCAACAGGCCCGCATCATGAAGAAGGTGCAGATGGGGCCGCGAGAATACTACAAGTTTCTCGAATCGGTCTACCAGCCGGAACGCGACGCCATGCGTGAAGAGCTGGACAAGGTCCGCGCCTTCCTGAAAGAGAAGGGCCACTCCGACGAGGCGAAGGCCGAAGCGTTCGAAAGAATGCAGACGCTGGAAGAGAAGATCGCCAAGCCCTTCCGCCGCGAGAGCACCATCCAGAAGCTCGTCGCGCTCTTCGAGCACGGGCCTGGCGCGGAACTCGCGGGCCAGACCTTGTGGGGCGCTGTGTCCGCTGTCACGCACTACGAAGAACATCTTCGTGCGGGCGGCAACGAGAAGCGCCTCTACTCTTCGTGGTTCAACGGGTCCACAGCCAAAACCCGTGAACGTGTCTACCAACTGGCTGCCGACATGGTGGTCTAGGTAAAAAGAATCTGGCGTCACCAGAGCGCTGCTATCGGCGCTGCGGAGTCTCACTGGGACAGACAATCAAGGAGAGGAAAACGAAGATCTCTCGCGCCCAGCGATTCATCGCCGTCTTCAGGCGGCGTCCCTCCGCTTTTTCCCGCACCTCACCAGCAACACCCGCCACAGCTGCCGGCGTACTGCGTACGCCCGGCATGGTGGCGGAGTTGCGTGAGGAGCGGGGCTCCAGGCACGAATTCTCTTACCGAAACACTGGTAAGAAATCACGAGACCAAAGGTCCCGAGAAATCTTACCAGGTTTCGGCCGCGCCGGGCAGGAAGCCGCGACATGCTAGAGCTCATCGGGGGATGAGCTCTAGACATGCGCGCTTCCTTGGCGCTAAGAGAATTCTCGCCGCTCAGCACGCAACGCTGCAGCTCTGCTGCATCATCGCGTGCCTGTTCCTCGACGGCGATGATTCGCCTGAGGCGCACAAGATCTTCGTTTTCTCGTAGCAGATTCTTTTCTTTCGGTATCTCGCGCGATCATAAGCTTCATGAGTCCGGCCAGACTCCTGCTGTGAGTGATCAAGCAGATTTGGGCTAGCGCTATTTGGGCGGCGTACCGCCGTCGTCTCCAAGAAAACCAGGGACCAATAGGGAGAGCTCCGTTTCTTTGTGCAATAAAACCCCTCGCCCCAGGTTCAAAATTTCTGGGACGCTCGTCCGGCTGCGCCGGACACCCTTGCTGAGTCTTCGCCGGACCCTACGCCTCAGCTGCGGTTTCGCTTACCCAGAAATCCAGCACCTGTAGGCTCGGGCGTTTTATACCACAAAGAAACATCACTCATTAGTAGCCCACACCTGACGCAGACGGGCGGCGATAACGCCGCTATAGGAAATCGGTTGGCCAGCGCAATCCAAGGGGGTTGCAGCCCTGGCCGCCCGCTTCCGGGCTGACACCCGGAGCCGGCGGCCTGGCTTACACCGCAGACAGGTGTCAAAAAGAAGACTAGGCGTATTAGAGCTGGTGCAACGCCAGCAGGACGCGGCAGTGCGTTCACCGCTTGGCGGGGACCCCGGCCGGTGCCTTCCCCGACAAGCGTCCATGAAGAGAAGACTTTCTTCGCCCGCGCATCAGGCGGGTACGTCAACCTCGGTTTATCGCCATGAGCCACGCGCCCTATACGGGCACGCGCCTCTCGCGATGAACCGCTCGGTCACACACCTAACCGCTGCACCAGCGCTTCGCTGTGTTGCAGCTGACTGCGCAGTCGCGCAAGCGCTCCTGTGCTCGTCTTAGGTGCGCGCCCCGAGACGGTTGACTCTCACACCGCGTAAACGCGGGGCGAGCCCCGCCTTCCCGCGCTCCACGGAAAGTCCCCTTTGCTAGTCTCACACTCAGCGCTGAGTGATCTGGTGTTTATGGCGGCGTAACGCCGTCGCTCGCACGATAGTGGGTATCTCGTGCCGGCGCTCACGCGCTTCAGCCCTGCTGAAGCTGTCGACTGGGCTTGCCCAGTCGAGTTCGCGCCGACACTCTCACCGGGGCCACGCCGACGGCGGCGTAACCCCAGGGAGGGACTCGACGGCTTCTTACACGGCGCATCGCTGCTACCGCTGCTGCTGCGCCGCGACGAAGCACGCCGTGCCCTAAGAATCCGGGCGTACCCGCGCACTTCGCGCCCGCGTACTTCGGATTGCAGATCACCAGCGCACATTAACAGACCTGGAGATGTCAGGCGGCGTATCGCCGTCACTGTCTCCCAATGAGGAGGCGCGCAGACGTGACTCTCTGTCCTCCCGGTTGGAGGACTCACGCGTCACGCTGCGCAATAAGGCCGCCGCTGAACTGCGACGGCTGGAAGCAGGTCTCCACAAAATATTTTGCCAGGCGCTAAAGGGCGGTGCAACGCCGCCACAGGCTCGTAAAGTATTTCTTGATGAGGGAGCATCCGAGCTCTGCCGCAGCTCGTGATTGCCCCTCTTCAGACACTCTGCTGCTCCCATACTCGCCTCTCACCGGGAAACATCCTTGCTGAGTCCCAGACTCACAAGGATGTCCACCGGATCGTGGCTCGTGGGAGCAGTGTCGTGTCTTCCGGGTCGGGCAGCGATGCTGCGCGCAATCGCTCCCTGGCCCTCACGAGCTGAAGCAGACCTCACACCTATGCTGGCAGTTCCGTCAGGCGTCTAATGGCGGTGCACCGCCGCCGCGAAGTCACACTGGGCCTCGTGATACAGAGGAAGCCCCGCGCACCCGCTACGCACGCGACGCGGAGTAAATCTTTTTCGAGACAAGCACGAAAAACGGGCCGCTAATAACAACTCGCCTTCGATTCGTTGCACGACTCGAAGTCGCTTTGTTATTAGCAACCCTAGATTTACATCCGCGTCGCAGCTCCGCTCTTGCGCAGGTTTCCGTGCTGACGTGAATCATGAAGCAGGCTGCAAAGGCTGCTTCTTTTTTAGTCAGAAGAAGAATAGAGACGACGTTTCAGTTTCCCTTTTTTGGAGGAAGAAAGATGAAAGAAGCAAGAGACGTTGTAGTCCACGGTGGAATGTGCCACCGAGACGATTTCATGGCAATCGGTCTGCTCAGGCTGATCGGTGTCATCGGCCCCAATACCCTGGTGCATCGGACGAATCCGACACCGAGCGATCTGATGAATCCGGACATCCCCGTGGTCGACGTGGGAGGGCAATTCGACCCGGCACTCAACAACTGGGACCATCACCAGCACGAAGAGAACGTGAAGGACGAATGCGCCTTCTCGCTCCTGTGCAAGAACACCCAGGTGCCGAGCAAATTCGGCTTCGAGGGGACATTCCACGATCTGTGGCAGGCCGCCCCCTGGTACAGAGCTGTCAACCTCAGGGACAACATGGGGCCTGATGGTCTGGCCAAGAAGTTCGGCCTCCCTTTCATGCCGCACGAGGTGACGAGTCCCTTGGAGGGATTCATCCTCGGCAGTATCGGAGACACCGACATCTTCGACCACCGCTGGATCGAGCTCTCGGCAGAGCTTCTGGAAAGCCAGGCCAAGCGTGCCTTGGAGTTCCGTGAGAAGGAGGAGTGGCTCAAGGAGAACGCTAAGTTCTTCATGCTGCCGCACATCCCGAAACACGGGCCTCTCTGCATGCTTCTGGCTGACCAGAAGGGAGCCTTCGGCATCAACCCGTACGCGGCCAAGAACGGCCCCAACGGGGTCAAGGTCATCCTCACAGCCACGCGAGACCAACGCAGCCCCCAATGGGCGCTGTTCCGTCTCGACGCGGGCGTGGGGATCGTAGACCTCACCAAGCTGAAGGACCACCCGGCAACAACCTTTGTTCACCCGAAGGGCTTCCTGGCCATCATCGATCAGGAGTTCACAGGGGAGGAGTTGAGGGAGGTGGCAGCCCAAGCAATCGTCTAGGGACGGAGAAACGCCGGGGTAAAACCCGGCTTTCTTTTTAGTCATAAGCATAGTGCAGAGAAGCTACGTGGCCCTCTGCAGAGACGTTCAACCAATCGTTTTATGGGGGAAAGCATGTACCAAGGAGAGACGAAGACCGGCGAGGCGGCGAAGAAGTTCGCGGCTGAGCAGTACCCGTTCGGGCCGGGCTTCAGCGACGGCGTGGTGGAGAAAACCCACACCGTGGAGGTGTGGCACTCGTCGTTCGAGGACTCGGGACCGGACTACAGCCTATTCAAGGCGCTCGACGCCGATGGCAACCTCGTCGCCGAGAAGAAGATGGGAGGCTATTGATGGGAGCAATCGCAGCAGCAACTGAATTGGCCCTCGAACAGATGAAGCTGGTCCGGGGGCGCTTCACCGACGACACGAACTTGGCCCACGTGTCGCAGGTGGCAACGAAACACCTCACGGGGCTGCCGTACAGGGTAGTCTCGGGGATCGACTGGAGAGAGGACTTCTCGGTCTGGGAACTCCAGCTGGGCCGCGAACTGGCCAAGACCCTCAACGAAATCATTCCCGAGAGAGTCCAGGCGATCCGGGAGATGCCGATCGGGGAGATGCCGGCGCGGGACGAGGAGCCGGACGAAGGCACGATCCAGACGCTCGTCCCCATCCTCAAGGAGATCTTCTGGCTGGCGTGGCAGGCGTGCGGAGCGCCCGAAGGAATGGGGTTTCTACAAGACAGGCCCAACGCCACCAAGGAAGAAGTGTGGGCCACTGTCATGGCCGGGGGCCACGACGCGAGCAGGATGTTCCAGGTCCTGCCGCAACAGGGCGGCGAGTTCGATGCCGACTACATCTTCGGCAGGATGATGAAGCTCCACGTCGAAGTGAAGCCCGGCGGCGAGATCGTGATGCCCCTGGGGCATCCGTCGCCCGACTACCAGAGTTGGGCTGTACGTTACAAGAGCTACAGCGATCTCTTGGCCGCCGCCATCAACAACCTGGAATAGGAGATCCCATGCGCATCAAAAAGATCATCAGCCAATATCGCAGGGACTTCACCGCCATCTTCGAGTGCGAGCACTGCGGGCACGAAGAAGAGATCGGCGGGTACGACGACTCCTTCTACCACAAAAAGGTGGTGCCCAAGATGGAGTGCAAGAGCTGTGGCAAGACGGCGGGAAGCGACTACGAGCCCCGCGCCACGAAATACCCGGACACCATGACTGTATAGGTAAAAAGAAAGGGGGTCATAACGACCCCTTTTCTTTTAGCTCGCGTATCTCTTCACAGATCTTTGCCTGGGTGGCCGTCTGTAGAGCGGAGACTTCGCTGAGCTTGATGATGGCGTGGACCACAGGATCAGGCTTGCCCACTCTTGTCATGTTGAGCAGCCTGTCGGAAAGAGCCAGCAGTTTACGCTGCAGAGCGATCTGCTCGTCGAGCATCCCCTCAAGCGTCTGTGGCATCTCGTCCATGGGGTCCATAGAATCGGGTACCTCGTTCATGACGTCTCCTCGGAGATCTCTATGGGGATCCCTCTCTTGGGCCATGTATCGTGCCAGTTGTCCTCCTCAACTAGATGGACCTTCTGGCCACACTTATCGAATGTAGTGCACAGCCACCAGCCATACTCTATTGGTATGAGGCCGATGTACTGTTTGCCATCTGACGTGATCACAAAGCCTCTCACAGAACCCCCCTGGATAGCAGCTCCCAAAGAATGATCAGGACGCGCTCGGTAACCGGGCACTCGGGCGGAGCGACAGAGAGCCCATGGCGCTCCATCTCCAACGCCGCCGCGCATTCGGCCCGGGCTGGACAATGGTGGCCGAGGCAAGCCGATAGCTTTCCGGTATGCGCCTCGGTTGAGTTTTCTACAAGCGTGGTGAGGATAGCATGCACTCCTTGTTATATCTCGTGGTGCTTCACATATCTAGGATCGAACACTGTGCCGCACTCCTCACAGGTCAGAAGCTCGACAACCTCCTTGACCATGGTGTGCAACCGAAGCCGAACCACATCGAGAGGTACATGTTTCTCTGCTTCTCCGCAGGAGGGACAGCACGGTTTCTTTTTACTCATCGCTTCTCCTTGAGCGTGACAACTCCGGGTGTGGTCACCAGTCCATCTTGGTTGTGTTGATGCTGATCATGCCGTGCAGACAAGCCACAGCGACATCCTGGAGCTCGCCGTAGAAATCGTCCTCGTCGTTGCTCCGCAACGCATCGAGGAGCTCGTTCCACTCCTCCGCAATAAGACCTACGATTTCATGACGAGACACGGCGATGCCCTGGCCCTTCTCTCCATACCGCTTGATCAGCTGGAGGAGTAGCCTCTTGTGCTCCTCTAGAATCTGATCCTTGCGGATCTGGTGCCTGTGTTCCGTCATCTCATTCGGCATCGCTTTCCTCCTCTATGTCATCCAGTACCAGAGCCACGTCCTGGTTGAGCCACACAAGATAGCGGCCCATGAAATCCTTGGAATCCTCTTTGGGGGCGGGGACGGGTCGCTTACGCAATACGGCCGCGAGCCGTGCCCCTCTGCTCACCTCCTGAAGCATCTTCTTCTTCGGATGCGGGGACGCAGCATACTCAGGCGCGAGCGGCATACGTCCCGTCACATCCCAGGCCTCGGCGTGGCGACCCGTGACGCTGCACTCCTTGGAGCCGTAGGTGTCGACCACATCGAGACGCTTCAGCTCAGAGAGCCGTTTGTGTCCACTCACGGTCTCCAGCCTCTGATTCACTTCACGACCCGTGAGGGGGCCGTAGACAAACAGCAGCTTGTACACATTCAGCCGCTGCTTGGAGAGCAACCCTTCGTCGATGATCGCACGAAAGGTCGCCTTGGACGTCCGCTTCACACGGGGCGACGCGAGCTGCGGATGGAACTCGTTGTCTGGCATGAGGTCGTCGACGATATGGACCTGTTCGCTACCCATCCTCTCCTCCTTTCAGGTGCTCCCTGATCCCAGCCCAGTCGGTCCAGCCCGAACCGACGAGATAGTCCAGCTGAGACCAGTAACCTTCGTTGTTGATGGCGCTCGCCTCGTGGCCCTTGGCATCATGCACCATCTCGTCCAGCTCGCCGCCATCACACTCCAGCATCACGAGAATATCCTGGGGCACGTCCTGTCGCTTCGGTCGAGGCTCAGCCGGGATGTTGCCCCCCGGCTGCTCCACGATCGTCATGATGAGCTCAGTGCCCTCCTGGCGGAAGGACATATTGTAGTCCCTGTCCGGGTGCATCATCATGGCGATCTTCGCTGCCTCCAGCTCGAAGGCATTTTTCAGGTCTAGCTCCTTCTCGTCTGTCATGTTCACCATCCTATCTTCTTGGAGACCGCCGGGCTGAAACCGCCGAGCTCCTTGAACCGCTTGTCGAAATACTCCTGGAGTTCGGTGCCCGACACGAAGTACGGATGCCCGGACGGAGCGAATCTCCAGAGGCTGCACATCTCCTCACGGCTCATCTGGTCGATCTTCTCTTTGTGTTTCTGGATCTTCTCTGCCGTCATCACACTTCCTCCATATATCCGTAGTCCACGCAGTTCGGCATCATGGACCCCAGATCACTGCCGGGAAAACCCGGAGGGTCAGTTGAGAGGAGCTCTCGAAGAGTCTCCCATTCCGCATCGTCAGGATGCACCGTTTCGGCACCTCGGGGCGCATCTGCTGCCGGAAAGAATCCCCACGAGCCATTCCCAGTTAGGAACCTCCACTTGCGGGCCTTGCAGAAAGGCTTCACCTTGGACTGGAAGATATACCGAACCAGCTGATCAACACGAGATTCGTACACGTCGAAATGTCTTTGAAGCTCCCGCTCCACTTCGTTCTTCTCATTAACGAGTGCCACTTATCTTCTCCTACTACAGGTCATACCTCCTCCACTTCGTCGATGTACCACTCGGCACACTCCATGAACTCCTTCTCGAACTCTTCGTCGACGTCCTCGGATGCCTCCACAGCCTCGCGGGCCTCTTCGGCCGACCCTGCGTACACCGAATACCTGAGGGTGCTGCGGTCCTTCACGTACACGTAGAACTTCTTGTTGACGGTCGCGAAGTCGTCGCCGAACTTGTCCAGAAAAACCTTCAGACAGTCCTCACACAGCGACATGCTGCCGATCTTGCCGTCCTCGCCCGGCTGATTCTCCGTGATGATGCACGACGGCTTGTTCTTGCACCTCTCTGGGGTTCGCGGACCCAGTGTCATGAAAGACCCGGGCGTGATCTCGGCTTGACATCTCGCTCGATCTGGAGGGGTGAGCTCATTCGGCGCTTTGTCATCCTCGGGGAAAAGCTTGGCGGTATCGATCTCCTCGCCGCAGTTGGGGCAGTTGAACGTGAAGTCAGCATCGACCACGCCATCAAGATAGGTGGCGTCGACCCCGAAATGGTAGCCGCAGTCGCACTCGCCGACTTCCAAGAGTACCTGCCCGTTCTCGACGCCTCTCAGCCTCTTCATAGAATCCTCCAGCTCTTCTTGCGACGCAGCATCCCTTTCGTACAAGGAAAGGTCGCCTTGCCGTCTTCCCACTTAACACCCAGCCGCATCCCCATGCAGCCCGACATCTGGCAGCGATAACCGCCTCCAGTAGTCTTGCCCTTCTTCTTTGCGTCTCGGCTGTACACCGTAACGCCCTTTTCGATCTTTGGGCGCGAGATGCCGAGCATCGTCTCTACAACTTCCTTTGACAAATAGGGATTGTGAGGCGCGGGCACCAGAACCTTTACCTCCTCGTGTTTCTTGTCCTCTGGTCCATAGCAATATCCGTGCAAGGGAACGCCGTTGTACCAGTAGTCCTTCCTGCCGCACTTAGGGCACGGCGGCATGATCGCGTCCAGCTTGGTTGCGTGCGATCCTTTTTCTTCCTCTGCGTCCATGCTTTACTCCAATTCCTCGGCGTACACTTCTACGTAGCTGCCGTCTTCTACCTCGATGGAAATGATCGTGTCTCCCTCCCAGGGCGTACCTGGTTCTTCCAGGATCACGATCTGTTTGATCTTGAGAACACGGGAACAGAGCGAGCCGTCGGGATCGTTCCACTTCACCGTGTCTCCGGGCTTCAGTGCCCTGACCTGCGCTTCAGTCATCCTCCTCCTCCTTGAACCAGTCGGGGCTCATCCACGAAAGCTCCTCGCACATCTTCTTGACGCTGTCGCCGGATCTGACGGCGTCCTCGACCTCATCCATGATGCGCCGAGTCGCCTGCTCCAGGATCTCACGCGACGTGTTCGCTGGAAGCTGGGTGCAATAGCTGGCGTCGTCGACAGGCACCCACGCTATCTCGTCGCACAGGTAGTAGACAGAGAACCGAAGAAGATTGACGTCGTCTGGATCGTCCGGGTCGTAGTCCCCGCAGCGACCCTCTCCGATGTTCTCGAATTCCACCTTCACACTGTTTCGAATAAGCGAGATCATTCCTCCTCCTCTCTGCATAGCTCACATTCTTCGTCGATCGGATACCAATGTTCCTTGTGCTTCTCGCACTCGACCACCTGCTCGCCGGAGAGCCACCCGTCACCTACGATCACTGCTTCGGCGAAAGCGTTGCACTCCTCCAGCGAGAAGAAGGTATGTTCCGTCACAGGCCGATCCTTCGGCGGCTCGGTTTCGCCCCACCGCATGTTCACGATGAAGGCGTAGCCCTTGTCCTTGACCCTTTCCCAGAAGTTCTCGGCGCGGTCGAAGAGCTCCATGATCTTCTCTCGCTCCAGATCCATCGATGCCTCCAGCGCCTGCCACTCTGCCTCTCGCAGGAACTGGTGTACGCCTAGAGCCCGGAGCTCGGCTAACAGCCGCATGAACTGGACCGTATTGTTGCTCCACAAATCACTGGGTTTCGTCACGTCTCATCCTCTCAAGCCGTACGGAAAATCTTGCTCGACCCGATACTTGCGTCCAGCTTCGATAGTCTCCTTGATGAGGTCGAATGCCATGGGGGCGATAAGGCTCTCCGTGAAATGGCCTGGACGGCCGGGCGGTATTAGGATCATGCCGCTGCTATTCCACTCCACGGTAGGGATCCCCCTGGTCCTGAGGGCGTCCTCTGCCAACATCCTGGGGCCGTCCATCGCCGGCTCTAGTTGAACCACCCAGAGCTTCATCAGCTTCATCATAATCTTCTCACGCTTCTCGTACGGGGCCTCACCCTCGGGTCCTTCGTGGCTGCCCAGGGCTTCGTGCAGAAGCTTGTTCTCTGCATGAAGGCGTCGGGCGGCGTCCTCAAAGGTCTCCCCTACCTTCAGAATTCTCTCCGTCATTCATACGCTCCTTCCAGCCGAGCATGCCGAGGATCTTGACCGTCTTCCGGTTTGTCGCGTCAGAGGGATCGCCCACCAGCACGTACTCTTGCTCACTGTGGTAAAATGTAAAAATTGACATGGCGCAAGGGACAGCCCAAGTGCCCCCTTCCTTGAGTGAGCGGATCAGATTCTTCACCCACTCGATATCACTCTGCTTTGGGTCCCAGTCCATACGTCCTCCTAAAAAATAAGACCTCTTTGCAGAGGTCTTATGACAGGTTTCGATGCTGTGTTCGGTCTAGTCGGGAAGCTCGTCAGCCAACTCAGCCAACGCCTCCAGCGTGAGTTTCTTCTTCGTCGCCGGATCCTGGCTTGAGCGAGAAGGACCCTCGCCGAAAAGAGCTACGTGCTCCTCCGGCGTGCGCTGCTTCACGGGACTGACCTTCACCGCCTCTGGGCGGTCTCTAAACCCGTTGAGCAGTCTGATCACCTCGTCTGGCGCAAGCCCGTTGCCGGCCTTGGCGTCTTGGGAAGCCTCGGCGAACAGGCGGCCTATCTCGGCGTCCTCTCTCGTGCGAAGTGTGGACTCTACGAACTCCTCGTCCACCATGTCCTGCACCCGGGCTGCGGCCAGCCGATTGAGCACATGGGGCAGAGGAAACGTCTGTAGCTCTTTGAGAACGTCCCTGTCGGCCATGATCATCTTCACCTTCTGCCCAGGGGCCTGTCTCGTAGTCCAAACCTTTTCGCCATCAGCGAGCTGGTTGACGGATCCCGTCTGAGCGCACGTGTAGCACATGAAGCTGCCACCTTCCACGTGCAGATCACTGAGGATGCCACACAGGGGGCACTTGAGACGAACGACAGCGCTCAGGATCATGTTGCCACGTGCGTCGAGTAGATGCTCGTCCATGAGGCTATCCCTCCTGTTTCGGGAGTTTTTCGATGGCGAGGAGCTCCTCCTCTCGGATCACCATGTAGCTGCGCTCGCCCACAGAGATCTGGTGGCCTGTGTACTCCGCGAAGTAGACCGTATCGCCCACCTCTGTGCTCATCGGGTAGGTCGGCCGCTGCAGCGGCCCCTCAGGACTCTCCGGCGAGAGCATGGTCGCGGATCCGGGGCTTTCGATAGGCTTGCCCGGCCCCACGCCCACCACAAGACCAGAATTGGTCACCTTGCGAGCCGAGTCGGGAAGATGGATGCCCCCCTCCGTGACGCCGCGCTCCATGAAGGGTTCCACGATCACGCGATCAAACATCGGCTGTGGAATGTTCACTGCACTCATTCGACATCTCCTTTAGTATGAGAATCTTTCCTTCGCGCCGCTCCTTGCGGTGCGTTCTGATCTTGGTGTATCTGCCGAGGACCTCACCGTATCGGTGCAGCCGGCTCTTCCAGTATTCTTTGCCGCGCTTGCCCCACTTTTCGGCGTTCTCTCCGTGAGCCATGGGTCACCTCCTGTAGAAGCCCCGTTCGGACTCGAACCGAAAACCTACGGACCCAAAATCCGTTGTTCTATCCAGTTGAACTACGGGGCTGATTGGTCAGTCCGAGCTATCTACTTTGTACTTGTACTTGCAGGTGCGACACGTGTACTCCGTGACACACGACCGCACCTCCTCGCTGGTGCGTTCGTGTAGCTCTCCACGAGAGCTTGCTGCACGACACGACACAACGACATCAGGCGTCGAAGCCCAACCATTGGCGTAGCCAAGACTCTTCAGATCTTCTCGGGGTCGAAGGCAGGTCAGCATTCCGTGTCCATTGTAGCTCTGAGACACGAGATAGAACTTGCCGTGGGTAGTCTCGACGATGGTCATGTCTGGATCCTGATCCTCCAGCAACGCAGGCTGGCCATCCTCCTTGTGGAAAACGACCTGCGCTGCGTTGATCTCGGCCCACTCCTCCCTAGTGGGCGTCCGCCACCCCTTGACGGTGCCTGTCAGTTTCACTTCCTCGAACTGCATACGACGTCTCCTTTCAAAAGACCTGGTGGACCCGATCGGACTCGAACCGACGACATCCTGGTTGCAAACCAGGTGCTCTCCCAACTGAGCTACAGGCCCAGATAATCGGAGCGAGTGGATTCGAACCACCGACTTCCTGCTCCCAAGGCAGGCGCGCTAACCAGGCTGCGCTACGCTCCGGATGATGAAGCCCCCGGTCCGATTCGAACGGACGACCTGCGGTTTACAAGACCGCTGCTCTGCCGCTGAGCTACAAGGGCTAGAACGGAACCTCTTCTTCATCGTCGTCTATTTTATCTTTATTTCTAGCAAATAGTCCATCTTGAATATTGGTGAACTCCCCAGTCCACTCAGGGCTGTCGCCTGGAGCACAGTACAAGATGTACCTATCGGTGTCTTCGTACACCTCGGTAGGCAGAACCTTGACCGGCACTCTCCAGACGATGCCCCACTTGCCATACTTCAGCAGGTCCCCGCCCTTCGCAGTACAGTAGACCTTCAGCTCATAGTTCAGTACGCCGCGAAGGATCTCATACCCTCGCAGCACCCACACCTGCAGCTTGCGCTCGTAGGCCTTCTGGATCGTCTCGGCCGGCCGCCTCTTTCCTTTGTTGGGGCCGCGAGAGATCGTGCGATAGTTCCGCTTGTAGCCTACGATGACGTACTGCTTATAGAGCTGATCCAAGAGCTGCCATGTCTGGACGACGAACGATGCTCGTGTCCGATCGAAGCTCTTGATCTCGTAGTGAGGTTCCGTGATTCCGAACTGCTCCTTACAGAACTCTTCACCCAAACGACCTGACTTATGGGCGCGTGTGTCGAACTGGCTGCCTTCAAACATACGCCCCCTTTCATGTCATGAGGTCATTCACCAACTCCGTCGTCTCCTCGTCCCACAGATCGTCGAGAAGAGACATTCCGTCGTCCTCCTCGCCGTCTGGGAACTGGAGATCCTTAAAGTCAGCACGGAAGCCCAGACGCGCCGTGTCGTTGTCCACCTCGACCAACAAGATCGACGCGTCCTCTCTCCGACACTGCGGCACCCTTTCGCTCACGTGCGCGAAACCCTTCGGCAGGATTCCGTAGATCTTTCCGGTATTCCCCATGCCTTTGCTGGAGAAGTACCGCGTGTGGTCGTGGGCTTCGGGATCCCACTCGATCCTATCGCCCGTCTTTATCATCATGGGGCTCCTCCTCGGGTATCATCTTGTCGAGCCATGCCGAGAGCTCCTCGATATTCGAGAACTCGAAGAGGGCGCTCTCTTCGGAGAAGATGGTGTGCAGCAGGTTCTCTTCGAGGCATGCGTCCTTCTTGTACTTGCTCCACTCCGCGTCTACCATGCCGCTCCCGTCAGGAAACAGCCTCAGGTGGACCGTATTAACTCGCATGTTGTCCTTGACGCCTTTCGTGAAGCGTTCCTCCACGAGACGCAGGCGCTTCAGGAGCTGCGAGAAGAGGCTCGCCCTGATGCCGCCCCCCATGTCTGCGCCGCACCTCGGGCAGTAGAGCCATCTGGGGTGGCAGTCGTACTCACAGGTCGAACATACTTCAGGCCACTCGCCGCTCATCAGCTGCCCTCCTTGTAGTAGTCTGGGTCGTGCCGCATCAGGTCTTCACTGAAGAGCTCCTTGAGGCTCTCAGGGACCTGTCCTGCGGCCTTGGCGATGCCCAGGGCCTCCCGGCGGCTCACGAAGCGATCCTCGTCGGTCACGAAGCCGTTCGTGCCCCGAACCGTATCTCCTCGCTTAACCTTGCCCGGAAAGCCCTGGATGATGTCGCCGTGCATCCTGCCAGTGAACACACGGCCGTCTTGCAGCCTAATCGCTGCCGCCTTGATCCGCGACACGTACGGCCCCCTCTCTTTTACGCAGTCGCTCCTCGGCTTCACGGACCCACCGCTCACGACGTTCCACACGTTTGGGCCAGAGCCTGTCGCGTTTCTGCTCGACCAGCTGACTCGAAATCTCCGAGACGTACTCTGACAGTGTCAGGAGGCCCCAGCAGTGGATCCCGTTGTACCACTTGGTGGTCTTCTCGTCCGGGAACAGCGACGCGATGTCGATCTCCGGGTCCAGGACCTCAAGGTGGATCACTCGCTTGCGCCATCCCACCTTGAATTGGGCCAGAGGCGTCGTCACGATGAACCAGTTGGTGTAGTACAGCGTGAAGCCCGGCGCGTACCCGTTCTCGATGGGCTCGAAGGTGGCCGGCCACGCTCCCGCCAATTTGAACGCGGTCTGGAATTGCTCCTGCACGTCCGTGGATCGTTTGATCTTGTAGCACCGGACGTGGTAGACCTGATGGCGGTCTCTGTAGCAGTCATGGATGTTCACAGTGGACCACTGATGGCCGCATACCGCGCAGACCTCCCCGTCCTGGGGGATGCTGATACCTGATCTGGAGCCGAACAGCATGTCCTGGCCCGTTGCCTCGAAGAACTCGTCCTTCGTCAGCACAGGATCGAGGCCCTGGATCGGCTGGTCCAGGCCCATGCAGTT
>Ga0180434_10002383_pt1 | contig 25261 bp, 22 predicted proteins | sample SS_ome_7_FD_132453 | JGI IMG/M metagenome (GOLD analysis project Ga0180434, IMG submission 132453) | Hypersaline lake sediment archaeal communities from the Salton Sea, California, USA - SS_1_D_2 metaG | ecosystem: Environmental > Aquatic > Non-marine Saline and Alkaline > Hypersaline >... | reverse complement strand
TAGATATTGAAAATGAACTGTATCCATGGATTTGTGTCTTTCTCAAATTCAACCAGGTACAGTTTTCCACCAATTTTCAGAACACGATTGATCTCTTTCAACACCTGATTTGTGAGTTGATGATCCATTTCATGCAAAGCAAACGACGACATAGCTATGTCAAAATGCTCATCAGGAAACTCCAATCTTGTTGCATCCATTCTATGCAAAGAGATATTCCGAATGTTCTGTTCTCGAATCTTTCTATTTGCGACTTCAAGCATGTCCGACGACAGGTCGATCCCTACAATGTCGGCTCCTGATTGAGCGATAGGCAGGACTCCTCTCCCGGTTCCGGTACATACATCTAGAACAGATAGACTGCCCGTAGGTATCTTCCTGGACAGTGCTTGTCGTGGGTTCTTGTTCTTGCCATAGAAGACGATTGTTTCCAATGTCCGAAACAAGGGGTCATAGTACCTGGACAGCCTTTTGTACTTGCGAGTCACTTCATATACATGATCTGTTGTGGTCATCGTTACTCCTTACAGTATTCCTGTCTCTCAAAGGTTCGACACGTGAATCGGTGGGCGTCTGTGCTTCCAGGGGTGGGCCTCCTCGAGCTGGGTAGCGAGATTGAGCAGGGTCCCCTCGCCCGCAAATCGCCCGGCGAACTGGATGCCGATGGGCAGGCCGGCTTTCGTCTCGCCGAGGGGCAGGGAGATGGCCGGATTCCCGGTTGTGTTGAACAGGTTGGTGAAGGGGCAGACCGTGAAGATCTGCTCAACCCATTTTTCCGCGGTCATGCCGGGAGCGTTCTGGTTCATTTCTCCCAATGGCCAGGCAGGGTGTGCGGCCGTGAGGGACAGGAGCGCGTCGTGGTCTTGAAAGAAGGCGCCCACGGCGCGGGAAACCCCTGTGAACATGTCCAGTGCCTTGAGAAATTCGGGTGCGGTCAGGCTCTTTCCGTGCTGATAGCAGGCCCAGGATGCGGTCTCGAGGTTTTCCGGAGAGGGGGTGCGGCCGGTGGCTTCAGCAACTGCGTCCATCATGTTTGCCAGGTTCGCAGACCAGACGCGCAGGGTGGCCAGGGCGTGTGCCTCCACATCGATCTGCGGTGCCGCTTCTGTCATTTCGTGTCCGAGGTCTTTGCATAGATTGACCGCGTCACGAAGGGCGGCCGCGCATTCCGGATCGACGGGGACGCCGGTTAGGGGCTCTTCCATCCATGCGATTCTGAGTTTTGCGGGAGGTGTGGATGCCTGGGACCGGAACGGCGTCTTGGGCGGCTCGGCCCAACCGTAGCATCCGGCATCCGGCCCTGCCACGGCATCGAGAAGGGCGGCCGTATCGCGGACACTGCGCGTGACGGCGAATTCAATGGCGATGCCGTTCAGAAGCTCCCCGTAGTCAGGGCCCGTGGGGATGCGGCCCCGGGTGGGCTTGAGGCCCACGAGTCCGCAGCAGGCGGCCGGGATGCGGACCGATCCTCCACCGTCGTTCGCGTGGCCGATCGGAACGATGCCCGCTGCTACCGAAGCAGCCGAACCGCCGCTCGAGCCTCCGGGACTCCGCTCGGTGTTCCAGGGATTGCGAGTGGAGCCGTGAAGGAGCGGTTCGGTGTTCGCGTTGAAGCCGAATTCAGGAGTCGCCGTGGTGGCCACGGTGACGAGGCCGGCCTTTCGAAACCGGGCCATCAGCTCGGTGTCGTGCGGCAGGGCGAGCCCTTCGGCCAGTCTGCTTCCCATTTGCATGGTGGCCCCGGCTGCGTGCAGGACCATCTCCTTTATGACAAAGGGAACGCCCTTGAACGGCCCGTCGGGCAGGCCCGTTTCGATCTCTTTCTGCGCTTCGTCCGCAAGCACAGTGACAACCGAGTTGAGCTTCGGGTTGAGTCTCTCGATCGCCTCGAGCGAGGCGTCCCTGAGTTCCTGGGGCGTGACCTTCGCACCCTTGACGAGATCGGCCAGTCCCAACCCATCGTAATCCGCGAACTCTGACAGTTTCACCATGGATTCCCTCCGAGGCGAATGGTTCTCCCGGTCTGGGCCTTGAGCGACGCCCCTTTCTCGCCCATCACGCTGCCTCGAGTCAAGCCAAACGAGCCAGGGCCTGGTCAGCCCTTGTTCGACAATTGGGGGACGTTCTTGACTAATTGGACAAACTCAGCCACTCCCAATTAGTCCAGTTAGTCAAGAACGTCCCCTAAATTGGGAGCGGGAGGGGCGGTGGGTTGTTCCGGGGTTTGCGGCAGTCGGTGGTTTTGGAATAGTATTGGGACCTTCTTGGTGGATAAGAAAGGGCCTTTCAACGTGACCCGGAGGCATTGGGGCGAGGAAGCGGGTGCCATGACGGATATCATCCAAGCGAACGTGATCTGGGAAGTGCTCGACCAGGCGGCAAAGAGCGTGCCGGACAAGACGTGCTATTTCTTCATGGGCAGGGAAATCAGCTTCCGGACTGTGGACGAGATGAGCGACCGCCTGGCCTGCGGCCTTCTCGATCTGGGGATTGGGAAGGGAGACCGCATCGGCATCATCGCGCTCAATCAGCCCGAGTGGGTCTACACCTATTTTGCCGCGGCCAAGATCGGGGCGACCGTTGTCGGGCTGAACGTCAGGTACCGTGAGACCGAACTGGACTACATGCTCAATCAGTCGGAGACAAAGGCGGTGGTCACGCTGGCCGCCCTGGGCGACCAGATGGATTACGTGGGGTTCTTCGACGGCTTTCGGGAAAAGGTGCCGTCTGTCGAGCATTTTGTCTTCATTGGTGGGCCCGGGTTCGAAGGGAGCCATTCGTTCGAGGCCCTGTTGAACACGGAAGTGGACCGGAAGGCCCTCGAGGGGGCAAGAGCCCGGGTCCGGCCTGAAGACCTGATGATCATCATCTACACGTCCGGGACCACAGGCGTGCCCAAAGGCGCGGCCGTTACGAACGGGTCACAGATCGCGGCGGCCCGGGCCCAGGCCGAACACACCAAGGTTGGGCCGGATGACCTGGTCCAGGTGGCGGCACCTCTGAATCACGTGGGAGGGACCACGTGCGGCATCGTGAACATGATGTTGGGGAGGGCTGCCATCGAGCTGATACCCGCCTTCGATGCCGACTTGGTCATCGAGCAGGCCCGGGTGAACCCGCCCACGATCATGGCCGGCGTACCGACCATGCTCGTGCTGATCCTGATGAATGAGAAGTTCGCCTTCCTGAACAACGATAAGGTCCGGCTGGTCATCACGGGTGGGTCGAATTCCGAGCCGAGCTTGCTTGCGAGCCTGTACGACGCCTTTCCAAAGGCAACGGTCATGAACCTGTACGGCCTGTCCGAGTCGTCCGGAGCGCTGGTCATCAGCCCCTGGGACTCCGACTTCGAGAGCACCGTCAAGTCCATCGGAAAGATGGTCAGCGGGTTCCAGGTCAAGGTGGCGGACAAGGACGGACTGGAGCTTCCCCAGGGAGAGATCGGGGAGTTGTACTTCAAGGGGGCGGGCATCGCCGCGGGGTACTTCCGCATGCCCGAGGAGACGGCGGCCGCCTTCGACGCCGACGGATGGCTGCACACGGGCGACATGGGCTACATCGACGAGAAGGGATACATCGTCTTGATGGGGCGGCTCAAGGAGATGTACCTTCAGGGCGGGTTCAACGTCTATCCCGTGGAGGTGGAGAACCTCATCTCCAAGCACCCCAAGGTGGCCATGGTTGCGGGAATCGGTGTTCCGGATCCGGTGCTCGGTGAAATCGGCCGATACTACATCATACCGAAGCCGGGGGAGGACCTCACCGAGGAAGAGGTCAAGAGCTACTGCCGCGAACGCCTGGCCGACTACAAGGTCCCAAAACAAGTTGTCTTCCGTTCGGAACTGCCTTTGACCCCGGTGGGCAAGATCATGAAGTCCAAGCTCAAGGAGGAGATCAGCGGATGAGAACGAGATTCACGGAGCTTTTGGGTATTCGATACCCGATCGTCCAGGCCTCGATGGCCTGGATCACGGATGCCGTGCTGGCGGCGGCCGTATCGGAAGCCGGCGGGCTGGGTACGATCGGGCCGAATGCGGGTTGCACCACCGTCACGGCCGATGTGGGCGAGACGGGAGAGCGGCTCAGGGACCAGATCAGGAAGTGCAAGGAACTGACCGACAGGCCCTTTGCCGTGAATTTTGTGGTGGGCGTGGTCGGGTGGGACAGGGACTACAGCGACCGGTGCCTGGAGGTGGGGATCGAAGAGGGGGTTCCCGTGGCCGTGGTGTCCCAGGGGAGTCCCCAGGTCTACACGCCGCGGCTCAAGGAGGCGGGGGTCAAGGTGATTCATGTGGGCTCCACGGTGCGGCACGTGCAGAAGGCGGAAGAGGCGGGTGTGGACGCGGTGATCGTTTCCGGTACGGAAGGGGGAGGGCACAGCGGGTTCGATCAGATGACAACCCTGTGCCTGGTGCCTCAGGCAACGGATGCGGTCAAGATCCCGGTCATCGCAGGTGGTGGGATCGTGGACGCACGGGGCCTCGTGGCGGCCCTGGCCCTGGGGGCGGACGGCGTGTACATGGGAACGCGGTTCATGGCTACCGAGGAGTGCCCCACCCACCCGAACGTAAAGCAGGCCATCCTGGGCGCCATGGATACGAGCACCATGGCCATCCGGCACGGCAGCCCTGTCTCCCGGAAAGACGACAAGACCGGGGACCGGGGATTCGTGGAGGAGCGGCGCGGCTCGATCCGGCTGCTGATGAACGATTTTGCGCGAGAGGTCATTGCGGCACAGGGCGGCAATGTTTCGTTCGAAGAAGTGATCGCCGCAACGGGCAGTCCGGAGGAGAACCCGGAGAGCAACCGGACGATCGCTGCGTTTCTGGATGGGAACCTCGAGAGGAACACGATCACCGCGAGTCAGGGCTCCGGGCTGATCCACGATGTGCCCACCTGCCAGGGCCTGATCGACCGGCTGATCACTGACGCGAAGCCCATACTCGAGCGATTGAGTACCGCCTGTTCGTCTTGATCGGGAAGCGAAACATGACCGAGATATCCGAAGCCAGGGTAATCTGGAAGGTCCTCGAGGAAGCAGCCCGCCAACTGCCCCACAGAAGGATGTATGTATACCAGGGGCAGGATATCAGCTTTCAGGAGGTGGACGAGCGCTCGGACCGCGTGGCCGCGGGTCTCTTGAAGATGGGTTTCAAGAAGGGAGACCGGATCGGCATCATCGGGCTGAATCAGCCTGAATGGCTCTACACGTATTTCGCTGCCGCCAAGATCGGAGCGGTCATTGTCGGTCTGAACGTCCGGTATCGGGACACGGAGATCGAATACATCCTAAACCAGAGCCAGGCGAAGGGGCTGGTTACCATCGCCCGTGCCGGGGAGATGGACTACGTCGAGTATTTCGGTGCCTTCCGGGAGAAGATCCCTTCGGTCGAGGAGTTCATCTTCATCGGCGGCGAAGGCTTTGCGGGGAGCCATCGACTCGAATCGTTCCTGGGCGTCGAGGTGGACAATAGGGCACTGGACGAAGCCAAGGCGGCCGTCCGGCCCGAAGACCTCGTGATGATCATCTACACCTCCGGGACGACGGGAAGGCCGAAGGGGGCGACCCTTTCGCACAGAAGCCAGCTCGCCTCTGCCCGGGCCCAGACCGTGCACTGTGGGGTCACACCGGAGGACATCCTCCTCATCGTGCTTCCGTTGAATCATGTCTCCGGGATTACCTGCATGGTCCTGTCCGGCCTGCTCGCAAAGGCCACGGGCATCCTGATCCCGGAAGTCGATTTCGACGAGCTCGTCACCCAGACGCGAGATCACGAACCCACCATCTTCGGCGGCGTCCCCACCCTGTACACCCTCCTGTTCATGAAGGAGGAATTCCTCGCGCTGGACCTGACCCGGGTTCGGATCGTGGTATCCGGGGGGTCGAATTCCGACCCACCTCTCCTGAGGCAGCTCAAGGAGGTCTTTCCGAGGGCGACGGTGATGAACCTGTACGGCCTGAGCGAGGTCTCGGGCGGGGTGGTCATGAGCCCCTGGGACAGCGACTTCGAACAGACGGTTCGCTCCATCGGGAAACCCTTCCCGGGGATGGAAGTGAAGGTGAAGGACCCCGAAGGCAGAGAGCTTCCCATCGGGGAGACGGGCGAGCTTCATTTCCGGGGCGAGTGTGTGGTGGAAGGCTATTTTCGTATGCCCAAAGAGACGAGTGAGGCCTTTGACACAGAGGGGTGGCTCTCTTCCGGTGACATGGGCTACATGGACGAAGACGGCTACATCATCCTCATGGGCCGGAAGAAGGAGATGTACATCCAGGGCGGGTTCAACGTCTATCCGGTCGAGGTGGAGAATCTGCTCAACAAGCACCCCAAGGTTGCGATGGCAGCCGGCATCGGGGTCCCGGATTCGGTGATGGGCGAGGTGGGACGGTACTACATCATCTCAAACCCGGGACAGGACGCTACCGAGGAGGAACTGAAGGCCTACTGCAGCGAGCACCTGGCTGACTACAAGGTGCCCAAACAGATCGTCTTCCGTGAATCCCTTCCCCTCACCCCGGTCGGCAAGGTGATGAAGGCCAAGCTCCGGGAAGACTACATAAACACCGGAGAGTAAGCCCACCACCACCCCCCTCGAAGTCGGGGACAGCCACCGATTTAAAGCACAGCAAATCAAGGGGTTGCACCTGAATTCGGTGGCTGTCCCCGATCAGGGAGGCTGCAATTCGAGTGGACGGTGGGGGGCTGATCCCTGACTTCCGGCCCCTGATCCGTGTTTCAGACGAGGCCCCGGTCTTTGGAGACCGAGGTGAACATTTCCGCTTCGCCGGGGAAGGGTGACGTTGCAGCGGCAACTTCCTTGAGATCGATCGCCCCTTCCGGGCAGACGGAGACGCAGACCCCGCAGCCGACGCACTTGTCCGCTGTCACCTCCACGGTCTCATCGAACTCGGCGATCGCGTCCATGGGGCACCGGTCGACACAATCCCCGCACTGGATGCACAGCTCCGGGTCGATCTTGGCGTTGTAACAGATGTTCGCCATCAATGAGGCCTGGGGGAGCAGCTTGATGCCCTGGACGATGCCACAGCAGCACGGGCAGCAGCAGCAGGTGAACGAAAGCTCCTCCGTGTTGCTCGTGCACAGGACCAGCCCTTCTTCCTCCACGGTGTCCAGCAGTTTCATCAACTCGTCCTTGCTGATCTTCCTTGCGATTCCATTGTCCATGTAGTACTGGGCCTGGTCGCCGAAGGACAGGCACCTCTCGATGGTGTGCTCGCACTTGCTTCCCCGTGTGTCCGCCATCTGGGTGCAGATACAGGGCGCCACTGCGATCAGTTCATCGTCCTTGATCAATTCGCGCATGCGGTTGTAGGAGGCGACCGTGGTTTTCGCCTCCACGGCCGTGTCGGCAGGGATGACCCGCATCTGTTTCGTCGGCAGTGCGAGGCCCGTAGCGCCCAGAGACGGGAAGTACTCATCCATGAGTTGCGTCAGTTCCGCGTCGACCTTGTCGATCTGGGCCTCGATGATGCCCACGAAGAACTGGTAAGCCCTGTAGAGGACCTTGTCGTCTTCCCGATTTCGGAAGATGAGGCCCCGCTTTGCCATGTCCTCGAGCTTGTCCCCAAGCTCGCCTTCCTCCCGCCCGAGCCGTTTGGCGATTGCACCGAGCTCCTCCGGCTCCTTTGTCAGTTTCAAGTACATCTCAGCGTCTTCGGGCGAGAAGAGCTTCTTCAGGATCTTCATTTCGACGCCCGTCGGTGTTTCAGGATAACCGCCGGGAAAGGTGTGCAGGAATTCCCTGAGGTTGGCATAGACGTCACTCATGGCGTTCTCCTTTCTTCCCTGTTCGGTTGGACAGAGGGGGATCAAGTATACCGCAGGGAGCGCCGTCAGGCCAAAAGAAAGTCCGGTGGGAGTTTGGGCAGTTTGGGGGAGTTTGGGGACAGGCACTTATCTCAACGAGATAAGTGCCTGTCCCCAAACTGTGCGCTCAACGAGATAAGTGCCTGTCCCCAAACTGTGCGCTTGTCCCCAAACTGTGCGCTTGTCCCCAAACTGTGCGCTGGACCACTACTTGTCTGGTGGCTGTTATGCCCTTAAGAACAAGAGGCGGTCCTTTGACGATTCGGCCTGCGATCCGTACAATAAATGGCTTGCGCCTGGGTTCATGTGGAAGAAAAGATGTCCGGTCGGGCTTCAAAATCCCAATAAACGAGTTCATGAAAACTCAAGAACGAGGAGGGTATGGAATGAAGGAATGTGTAATCGTGGACGGCATACGGACTGCAAATGTGCGCGCGCACGCGGAAAAGGGGTGGTTCAGGAACGTCACCGTCGATACGATGATTATCGCGGTCTACAAAGCGCTCTTTGAACGGAACCCCAAGGTCAAACCGGAAGACATAGAAGCTGTCTTCTGCGGGACGGCGAACCAGACCGGGGCGCAGAACGACATCGCACGCATGGGATGGCTTGCAGGCGGGTATCCCGAGTCCGTGGCGACCAACGGCATCGGCCAGCAGTGTCCGTCCGGCATGGCGGCGGTCGAACATGCAGCGAGAGCCATCATGGTCGGAGAGGGAGATATCTACATCGCCTCCGGGGTGGAGGATATGCAGAAGGTCCCCATGGCCGCCGGCATGGAGTTCCCGGCAAAGCTGGCGGAGCGTTACAGTCCCGCGGACCTGCCCATGGGGGCGACCGCGGAGAAGGTGGCGAAGCAGTACAATGTCAGCCGGGTGGACCAGGAGAACATGGCCTTCTGGAGCCACAAGAAGGCCCACGAGGCGACCGAGGCGGGCAAGTTCAAGGCCGAGATCGTGCCCCTCGAGGGAGAACAAGAGGACGGCACAAAGTTCATGGTCGATAGGGACCAGTGGGTCCGGGCAAGCATCTCGATGGAAAAAATGGCCACCATGAATCCTGCCTTTGACCCGGAGAACGGGGTGGTGACTGCGGCCACATCCTCGCCCCTTACGGCAGGTGCCGCGGCGCTGCTGCTCATGAGCCGGGACAAGGCGGATGAGCTGGGGCTCGATTATCACGTCAAGTACGTTCGCGGAGTCATGGCGGGGTGCGACCCCACCGTGATGGGTATCGGACCCATCCCTGCAGCCAAGAAGCTACTCGAGCGAAGCGGTCTCACCGTGAAAGACATCGATGTCTGGGAACTCAATGAGGCATTCGGCAGCCAGAGCCTCGCATGCGTGCGGGAACTGGGGATCGCAGAAAATGCGCCCTTCGATAACCTCAATGTCTGGGGAGGAGCGCTGGCCCTTGGTCATCCCCTTGGCGAGTCGGGCGTCAGGATTCTGGTGACCCTGCACAACATCATGAAGACCGACTACAAGGATGCCAAGTACGGAGTGGCCATGCTTTGCGGCGGGTTCGGAAACGCAAACGCCACCCTCTGGCAGAATGTAAACAAGTAAGACTTTGCCGTCTCTGGTCCGGGATCGAAACACCGGACCGGAGAGACGGTGCAGAAGTTGGCCCGGGCCGGAGGGAGAAGGGAGTGTCTTCTCCCTCCGGTTCACCCATGATCTACCGCACCTTTCCGCCCTGCCTCTCTGATTCCTCAACGCCGCCTGCCCGGGGGCGGGAAACCTGCATCTTGGATCGTCCAGTATTGTTTGTAGCTGTCGGATAAATGGGAGGCGAGACGTGGACAAGATGGCTCCGTACTTGAAGATTGCCGAGCATTTCGATGAGGGAACCCTGGGCGCTCCCAAGGTGGGCGATGGCTTCTCAGAAGCATTCATCGACTACCTCAAGCTGCTCTACACCCCTGAGGAGGCCGAACTGGTCCAGCACTTGAAGATGTTGAGGAACGTTACGAGTGCGGCGGATGTGGCGAGTGCGGCGGGCAGAGACGAAGGCGAGGTGAAGAAGGTCCTGGATGATCTCCTCAGCCGAAGCTACATCGTAGGGATGAGCGGAGTCTACGCCCTGCCGGATATCCCCGTGCTGGTCAACATCCATCAGTTCCGGCTAAAGGCCGAAACGGATGATCTGGAGGCGGCCAGGCTCTACCAGCAGTTCTTCATCAAGGACGGGTTCTACAAGTACTACGAAAGCTCGGAGGAGGGAACCCCCCTGACACGGGTCATTCCTGTGGAAGCGGCTATGGAGCATCAGCAGAAGATCCTGGACACCGAGGAGGCCCATCGTATCATCGATGCACAAAGTCGGCTCGCCCTGGTGCCCTGCCCATGTCGGTCCCGTACGGAGAAAATGGGCGTTCGCGAGTGTGCGGACAAGAATCCGGTGGGCGATTGTATCATGATGGGCAACGCGGCCCACCACTTCGAGAGCGTCGGGTTGGGCAGGAACGTCTCCGCGGAGGAGGCGAAGCAGTACCTGGACGAGATGCAGGAAAAGGGGCTCGTGAACATTACGGACAACTGGGCCCGGAAGGAGCACACCATCATCTGCTCCTGCTGCGAGTGCTGCTGCTCCCAGGTCCGAGGCCGGACCCGTTGGGAGAATCCCCACTCCATGGCCCCGTCCAACTACGTGGCGGAGGCAGGGGAGGGGTGTATCCTGTGCGGTGTGTGCGAGGAGAGGTGCTTCTTCGGTGCGATCCATATGGATGAGGATGAGGGCAGGGCCGTTGTGGACCCTGACAAGTGTATGGGATGCGGGGTCTGCACCCACACCTGTCCTGAAGAGACGATGAAGCTCAAGCGGGTGGAACGCTCCGAGCCGTTTCCCGGCCCGGGTGATCTCTACAGGACGGTGGCAAAAGAGAACAAGGGAATAGAAGCCTAGTCCCGCAGGCGCAGGGGGTGAACCATGAAGAATCGAAACTTTCAGATGATCGAGACGAACGGGATTCGTCTACGGGTCGTGGTCGAGGGCAAGGGGCCTCTCGTCGTGCTCTTGCACGGGTTTCCCCAGTGCTGGTACTTGTGGCGACATCAGATCGATCCGCTGGTTGAGGCAGGATTCCAGCTCGCGGTACCGGATCAGCGAGGTTACGGCGGGAGCGACCGGCCCGAAGAGATCGAGTCATACAACATCGTGAACCTGACCGGGGATGTGGTCGGAATCGCAGATGCGCTGGGCCACGACAAGTTCCACGTGGTGGGCCACGACTGGGGGGCACCCGTTGCCTGGCACACGGCGCTTCTGCATCCGGACCGGACACGGTCGGTCGTCGGGCTGAGCGTGCCCTACACGCGCTGGCCTGCGGGAGTCCTGACCAAGCAAGAGACCTTTGGAGACAGTTTCTGGTACATGGTCTATTTCCAGACCCCGGGCGCGGCAGAGGCGGAGCTGGAGGCCGACCTTCGAAAATCCCTGCGAACCGTCTACTTCTCCATCTCGGGGGATGCGCCCGGCGACCTGCTTGCCGCTCCCAAGCCCTCCACGGCCAAGTTCCTGGACGGCATGATCGACCCGGACAGGCTTCCGGCCTGGCTCACAGAGGAAGACCTAGACTACTATGTGGCCCAGTACGAGAAGAGTGGTTTCCGTGGCCCCATCAACTGGTACCGGAATATCGACCGTAACGTTGAGCTCACGCCCCAACTCGAGCAGGCCAAGATCGAACAACCTTCCTTCTTCATGGCGGGCAGTAAGGATCCCGTCCTCTCCTTTGGCGGGGGAGGTTGGGTCGACGAGATGGACAACAACCTGTCGGACATGCGGGGCAAGGTGATAGTGGAAGGTTGCGGGCACTGGGTGCCCATGGAGCGGCCCAAGGAAGTCAACGACGCACTTCTCGGTTTCCTCAAGACGGTGTCTTGATCTATCGAAAAAACAGCTCAAGGAGGAGTCTATCATGAAAGTAGTCGCGTTCAACGGAAGCCCGCGCAAGGAAGGGAACACCAGTATCCTGATCAATCACGTTCTAGAGGAACTGACCAAGGAAGGGATTGAAACAGAGGTCGTTCAGGTGGGCGGCAAGAAGATCAAGGGTTGTATTGCCTGCTTCAAATGTATGGAGAACAAGGACCAGCGATGCGCCGTGGACAACGACATCCTGAACGAGTGTGTTGCGAAAATGATCGACGCGGACGGGATCCTCCTGGGATCTCCCGTCTATTTCACGGACGTCACGGCCGAGATGAAGGCCTTGATCGACCGCGCGGGTCTGGTGGGAATGGCAAACGGCTACATGTACAAGCGGAAGGTGGGAGCCGCGGTCGCTGCCGTTCGTCGGGCGGGCAGCGTGCGCACCCTGGATACGATGAACCACCTGTTCCACTACCACCAGATGATCGTTCCCGGGTCCAGCTACTGGAACATGGGCATCGGCATGATGCCGGGGGAAGTGAACAAGGACGAGGAAGGCATTGGGACCATGCAGGTCCTGGGGCAGAACATGGCCTGGCTGCTCAAGAAGCTGCAGAGCTGATCCTGTCGGAATGGCTAATAGAAAACGATTGGATCGATCCATCATCATTCGTGCCCTGCTCTTTGTGACTTTCATAGTCATGAGTCTGTATCTGTACAACTATACAGACTATTCGCGATACATCACCCGAGAAAGAATATCCGGCACCATTGATACCATACGCGGGTTTGTTGGCAGTTTTGGTCTTCTTGGGTCAAGCGTGTTTGCGCTGGCAGGATGTGTGGCGATTACGATCAATATCCCTACGGTCCTGGTTATTTGTCTTGCAGTCGTTGTATTCGGCGGGTTCGCCGGCACCATCGTTTCAGCCATCAGCGTCTACTTGGCCACTACGGTGATATATATTGTTGCCCAGTTTCTGGGAAGGGATTTTGTGAATTGGGCCTTCGGAGAGCGACTCAGGAAGGTGGAAGATCGGCTCCAAACGACTGGCCTCATGACCGTGGTGTATGTGCGCCTCCTCTCTTTCATGCTACCTCCCGTAAACTGGCTCTTGAGCCTGGTGAACATACGTTACAGAGACCTGTTTCTCGGGACGATCCTGGGAACCGCACATATGATCATTCTGTTCGCCTGGCTGAGCGACATAATCGTGGATCGACTGCAAGCAGGGGATTCGCTCAATCCATTCACGACACCGGAACTACTCCTGCCGATTACAGTCGGTATTTTGATATTTGCGGCCCTGAGGATCGTGGATCGTACCAGACGAAGAGGAAAGAAGGGCCATCAATGATTCTTGGTTCCTAAGGAGGTTTTTGCCATGTCTCAACTCTTGGAGATTCTTGGTACGCGGTACCCCATCATCCAGGGGCCCATTGGTGAGCTGAACGACCCGAAGATGGTGGCCGCCGTGTCCGAGGCCGGCGGGTTCGGCATGCTGGCCTTGGGGTTTGTCACCGAACCGGAAGCGGTCGGGAAGATGGTTGCCGAGATCAAGGAGCTCACGGACAAGCCCTTCGGGGCCAATCTCATGATTGCTATGAATCCGAACAACGAGGCGATCCTCGAAGTATTGGCCGCGGGTGGCGTCAAGACGGTGACTACCTCTGCCGGCTCTCCGAAGAAGATTTTTCCCAAGATCAAGGAGCTCGGTCTGAAGGTGCTTCACGTCGCGCTGGCCGCACCGTTGGCCGGCAAGGCCGCCGAAGCAGGCGCGGACGGGGTCGTCGTTTCCGGAACGGAATCCGGCGGTCTTCGCACCACCCGCCCGGAAGCTACGACGCTTGTTCTGGTTCCCATGGTCTGCGACATGGTAGACGTGCCGGTCGTGGCCGCAGGCGGGATCGCCGACCGTCGCGGTTACCGGGCAGCCCTGGCGCTAGGTGCTCAGGGGGTACAAATCGGGACGGCCTTCCTGGCCTCGGAAGAGAGCCCGGCCCCCCGGGCCTGGAAAGATGCCATCATCGGGTGTGGAGACGCGAGCACAACGTTGTTGCCAATGGGCGCCATGGCCATGCGGACCATCATCAACCCGAAACTGGCCGGGCTGATGGGCTCAGGGGCGGACCTGGGTCAGGAATACAACATGGTGAACGCTGGGAAGGCCTGGACGACCGGCGATTTCGACCTTTTCCCGGCCGGATCGGGTCAGGTGAGTGCATTGATCAACGAGATCAAACCCGTGAAAGACATCATCGAAGGAATGGCTTCCTGAGTCGGGAGGGAGGCGAAATGAAGGTCATCGGATTCAGTGCCGGGAGCGTGGGACGCGAAGGAAACGTGGACCGGATGGTGAAGGCCGTTCTCGAGAAGAGCGGCCACGAGTTCGAGTTCGTCAAGCTCCATGACTTGAACTTCTCCGGGTGCAAGGGCTGCGTTCAGCTGTGCGCCAAACCACAGGTGTGCATGCTGGAGGACGAGGCCCTGCCTTACTATCAAAAGGTCAAGGACGCTGATGCTGTGGTCATCGGTACGCCCGTCTACTTCGACACGATTACGTCGACCGTGTGGGCCTTCATCGAACGCTTCTTCGGTTATCGCCACGTGGATATCCCGATCAAAGGCAAGCCTTTTGTGACACTGGTCACGGGCGGGCTGGGCGTCGACTCCGCAGCCGAGCAACTCCGCAAGGTGCTGGGCGCATTCGAGGTCAACGTGGTCGACACGGTCAAGTTCCAGTCCAAGGTCCCGCCCTGTTTCAAGTGCGGTCGCCACAAGGAGTGCGAGATCGGTGGCCTTTACATGATGCTCGGCGAGGCCGTAAAGGAATTGACGATCACGAAGGAGATGTTCACAAAGTGGGAGGACGACAGTGCGGTAGCCGCAGCGATCGATGCAGCGGCAGAAAAACTGAAGAACCTCTGACCGGAAGGGCTATCCCTGCAGAGGGCCGAAGCAGCCGGTTTCTTTGAGAACCGTATCTGTTCGTTCTTTGGGTTCCCCTGCAAGTCCGGCGTAGGCCTCGCGGAGCCAGTTCAGGCATTTTGTCTGATATTTGAAGGTGCCCTGCTCGTAGCGCTCGCCCAGAAGGGTGAGGGAAAACGTGTCTTCTCCTTTGTCAAAGGCCTTGGCGTTTGCCAGGAGGAACGGGAAGTAGACCTCGCCGGCCATCTGCAGGAAGGCTTTGACGGCCGCGGGCAGAGGCCCCTCGGGATTCACCCATTCGCCTTCCTCTTCGCCGGAGGCGTCGTCGAGCCGGCTGATCCAGGCACAGACGCCGGGGGCCCTCTCGCGCATGATCGCCTGGGGCGTAGGGTCGATGGAGAGCTGGTAGAGCTGGCCGAAGAGGCCGAAATCGGCGAGGGCAGGGCGGGACCCGAAAAGGTAGACCGAGGTCTCGAGATTCCCTTCGAGGATTTCCAGGACCTTGAGGAAGCTCTTCTCGACGATCGGTCGGGTCGTTTCCGTGCACCCCACCAGGGGCATGCGGCCCACCTGGCGGTCGGTGAACCACTGGGCCATCGACCGGACATCCTCTTTGCCGGCCGGCATGGCCATCATGTGGGTCAGCCAGGCGCTGCAGTACTTCTGGTCTGCCTTGCGCCACCATCGGTAGACGAACATCATCTTGGTGACCCATTCGTCGGCGAGGTCTTCGATCAGATGAGAGAGAAAGGCGTGGCCTGGGTCTTCGGGGATGATCGAGCGCCGGTCGGGATGGCGTCGTTCCAGTTCGTATGCCATGGGCGTGGAGTCCACGTGATAGGACCCGTCTTCCGGGTACTGGAGGACGGGGATGACGGGAGGTCTGACGTGGGAGATCTCTTCGTTGACCTTCCCGTCCCGGTTCACCCATACGAAGGGGATGCGGCGGTAGCGCATGAGGGCCCGCATCTTCATGGAATAGGGTGAACCGATGTTTCCGATCAGTCGATAGGCATCATCCATCGATCATCTCGCAGGAGTTGGAGGCACGCTAGTCGCTGAAAATGGATGTCATACGGGAAAGGAATCCGGGCTTGTTATTCTCTATCAGTTGCTCTATCTCGCCGTTGTCAAAGAATATGCCCAGGCATTCGGAACACTTGTCGACTTTGATTCCCTCGAAGGTGATCTCCACCATCTCCATCCCGCATTTTGGGCAATGCATCCAGTGGTCTTCCTTCAACCGTGTTCTTTCCTCTTTCTGGATGCGGCTCTGCTTTTCTTTCAGAGCCTTCTGGCGTTTGTCGAATTCGACCCGTGCGAAGTATTCTTCTTCCGGTTTCGTCTTGTCTTTCTTTACATCCACGCGCGTTCCTCCTTGTGTGGGGCAATCATTGAGTTGGATCCTGCTACACTATGTACCACGCAACCGTCCTGTCATGCAAGATGCGGCGAGACGGACGAATCCTGGGTTCCAGGTGTTCCTTATTGCTTTACCAGGCGTAATGAATCATGGTATACGAAAACAATGTTGACCTTCATCTATCAGGAGAAAGGGGCGATAGTATGGCGAATTCCAACAAGGGAATTGCGAGGATTGTCAGCAAGGCGGTCGAGGAGGCTCGTCGGGAGATCGGTGGGGTTCCGGAGCCTCCTTCGAAAGGCAGACTGAAATGGCCGATAGACTGCACCGTCGGTCCCGGGCTGGAGGGGGCCATCGCGTGCGAGAGCCAGGTCGGATTCGTGAACGGGTCCCAGGGATCACTGGTCTATCGGGGATACGATGTGCTCGACCTGTGCGGGCAATCGACATTCGAAGAGGTGTCGTACCTGCTCATCTACGGGAGGCTGCCGACAAAGACACAACTGCACAAGTTTGAGAGGAAGCTGGCCGACTTCAGGCGTATCCCGCTCACCATGCGGCTGCTGATGGGCTTCCCGGTGGAGAAGATGAACGCCATGTCCGCCATCCGGCTCGGTACGAACATGATGCGGCAGGAGTTCACGCAACTGGACGAGATGGAAGCAAAACGGGACCTGGACACGGCGATCAGTGCGGACGAGGATTCGATCCCCATGGAGGTCCCTCCCACGGGGGACGAACGTGCGATCTATGAGTTCCGAAAGGGAAGGGCGGGGAAGACGGCCAAGTCGGAAAAGGCTATGGCGGAGGCCGCGGGTATCGCTTCGGCAAGTCATCTCATCGCCGGGACGGCCACGATCACGGCTGCTGTGGCTCGTATTCGAGAAGGCCTGATGCCCCTCGAGCCGGATCCGGAGCTGAGCCACGCAGCGAACTACCTGTACATGATGACAGGCCAGCGCCCCTCGCCGACCGAAGAAAGGATCATGGACATCGCATTGATCCTGCACGCGGACCACGGAATGAATGCAAGCACCTTTGCCTCCCTGGTTGTGGCCTCGACCTTGTCGGACATGTACATGTCGATCAGCTCGGGTGTGGCCGCCCTGAACGGTCCCCTGCACGGTGGGGCGAACGAGCGGGTGATCCAGATGCTCGAAGAAATCGGCAAACCGGAGAATGTGAGGGGCTGGTATGAAAGCAAGAAGGCAGAGGGGCAAAAGGTTCCGGGCTTCGGACACCGGGTCTACAAACGATATGACCCGCGGGCGCGGATCCTCGGGCCTGTTGCGAAGTTCATGACCGGGCGCAGTGAAAGTGCCAAGAGGCTTCTCGAAACTGCCCAGGAACTGGAGAAGGTCGTGATCGAGGACCTGGGGCCGGAAAAGGGCATCTACCCGAACGTGGACTTCTACTCGGGGCTTGTCTACTCGTGCCTTGAAATTCCCACGTATCTGTTTACACCTACATTTGCCGTGGCACGAGTGGCCGGATGGACGGCCCGGGTGCTGGAATACATGAAGAACAACCGGATCTTCCGGCCCCGGGCCATCTATACGGGCAGGCTGAACAAGCAATACGTGCCTCTGAATAAGAGAGCGGGATAAAGGGGCACGAATGAAACGCTTCCCTTCGGCGCGCCCTTCTTCCCGGGAAGAGAAGCCTCTGTCCCCCTTGCGTGGTCGCTTGCACGAGATCATCTTCGAAGCCGAAACGCCGATGGGGAAGGCCTTTGATGTACTCCTCCTCTTGGCCATTCTTGTCAGCGTGCTGGTGGCCATGCTGGAGACCGTCTCGGTCATTCACGAACGTTACAGGTCCCTCCTGTATGGGATCGAATGGTTCTTCACGATCCTTTTTACCGTGGAGTACTTATTTCGTCTCTTCTGCGTCCGCCGTCCCGTGCGATATGCGACCAGCTTCTACGGCGTGGTGGACCTGTTGGCCTTCCTGCCGACCTACTTGAGTCTCATCATCGCAGGGACCCAGTCCCTTCTGGTCATCCGGGTTCTGCGACTGCTCCGGGTCTTTCGGGTGTTCAAGCTCGCGCGATACCTGAGGGCATCCAGCGTGCTGGGAACAGCCCTCAAGGCAAGCCGTCCGAGAATCACGGTCTTCCTCCTGACCGTATTCACGATCGTGATCGTGGTGGGCACGCTCATGTACCTGATCGAAGGGCCCGAGAATGGGTTCACGAGCGTTCCACGAGGGGTCTACTGGGCCGTCGTGACGATGACGACCGTGGGATACGGTGACATTGCCCCCAGGACCGTCATGGGCCAGGCGCTGGCGGCACTCGTGATGATCCTCGGCTACGGAATTATCGCGGTCCCCACAGGGATCTTCTCGGCCGAGCTCGTGGCGGCCAGCCGGCACCAGGCGAAGCAGGTCAACACCAGGGTATGTCCCGACTGCACCCGAGAAGGGCACGATGCGGATGCGGTCCACTGCAAGTTCTGCGGATCCCCTCTCTGACGAGAGCGCTGGATCACACGTTTCGTTTGGTCTTGTTCCACGGTAACAGGAGAGAAGAATGGAGAAGCTGCGGGAGTTCTGGGTCGTTGTGGTCGACGTTTGGGAAAAGGGCGTTTTCGGTATCGACCTGGGCCGCATTGTCGTCGCCCTGCTCATCCTTGCCGCGTTTCTTCTCGTGCGTCGCCTGCTGGCAAGGTTTCTCGTCAGCCGAATGAGGGCCTTTGCCAAGCGGACCCAGTTTCGCCTGGACGATGAAATCGTGGAGGCCCTGCAAGACCCGCTCACGCTGATCCCGGTTGTTCTTGGAGTCTTCATTGCCACGGAATATCTGGCCCTTTCGGGCAGACTCGAGGTCTTTTCCGACCAATTCGTGCGTTCTCTCGTCGCCTATCTCCTCTTCTGGATCCTGGTGCGGCTCGTGCGGCCCCTGTCCTTTCTCCTTGGGAAACTCGAAGATGTCTTCTCTACGGCGATCGTGGACTGGCTCGTCAGGATCATCCGGGTCGCGCTCATCTTGATCGGTGGGGCGACCATCCTCGAGATCTGGGGAATCAAGGTCGGGCCCATCCTTGCCGGGTTGGGCCTGTTCGGTGTGGCCGTCGCGCTGGGTGCGCAGGACCTGTTCAAGAACCTGATCTCGGGCCTCCTGATCATTGCAGAGAGACGTTTTGCTCCCGGCGACTGGGTTTGCGTCGATGGCATCGTGGAGGGGACGGTGGAGACCATGGGGTTTCGCTCGACCCTGATAAGGCGGTTCGACAAGGCACCGGTCTACGTCCCGAATGCGAAGCTCTCGGACAACGCCGTGACGAACTTCTCCTCCATGACCCACCGTAGAATCTATTGGATGATCGGGGTGGAGTATCGAACGACCGTTGAACAGCTCCGAGAGATTCGAGACGGCATCGAACAGTATGTTCTGAATTCCGAGGATTTCGCCAAGCCGCCGGAGGTGGCCACCTTCGTCCGTATCGACAAGTTCAGCGACTCGTCGATCGACATCATGCTCTACTGTTTCACCAAGACCACGGTCTGGGGAGAGTGGTTGGCCATCAAGGAGCAGCTCGCATACAAGATCAAAGAGATTGTCGAGACGGCCGGGACCTCCTTCGCCTTCCCGAGCCAATCGGTCTACGTGGAGACCCTCTTCACGGAAGAACCCGAATTGTTCGAGCCTCCGGGGACATAGGTATTAGCTATTGGCTGTTAGCTCCCCTGCCTTGGCACCACCAGGGCGGTATCGTCCTCGTCCTCCTCCTCGTCCTCGAACGGAGGGGAGAGGGGTGGGCTAATACCTAATACCCAAAACAGCCACCCCGTTTGACCCCCAGTATTTCGTATGCTAAATTTTTGTGTTCACGCCAGTGCGCAATGTAAGCAAGTAACACGAGGCAAGAAGCGCTTGCCCATCCCGAACCGAACATGGACACACCATCCGAGGAGACGCGAATGAGCGACCAGGGACAGCACCCGGAAAAGATGAAGATCGAGGTTGGAATCATCGGCGGACGCTTCGACAAGGTCTCGACCGTGCTGGAGGAATTCGAGCCCGGCAACAAGGACTTCATTCATTCCTACGAGAAGATGAGTCTGGAACCCCGGAAAGTGGGTGAGGTGAAAGAAGGGGAAGTGAAGGTCAAGGTTCCGGCCCGGCTCCACGCCACGGTTCTGGACATGAACTGCTTCAATCTCAACCGACCCGGGGGAGGGGGCGTGGGGATCAGCATCGGCGTGTACTTCCACGCTACGGTAAAGGCGATCAAGGAACCGGAAATCCGGACAACCGGCGAGCGAGGGCTGATCGTGGAACACTTCGCTCACATCTTCAAGGAACTGCTCGGGTACACCGGCGGGTTCGAGATCGAGCTTCACGACCACAAGAGGCGGCATGTTGGCCTCGGTTCGTCCATCGGTTCCATGTGTGCCGTGTGCATCGGCATGAACGAGGTGCTTGGCAGGCCGTTTCACGGCTGGGAGCTTCGCAGAATCATGGGATATCATTCCTGCGAGGAAAGCCCGAGCGAAAACGGGTACCTGCTGCCCGCCTTCGAGACCGGCATCGGGGCCATGGTGGGTATCAACGGTGGTTGGGTGGTTGCCAGCGACGATCTCGTGATGGTGCACCGAGTGGATCTGCCCGATACGAAGGTGATCGTCTTCATACCGGAGGTGAAGAGCCTGGAAGACGAGTTCCAGGGCAAGGAAACCTCGGCCGAGTCGGAAGTGGAACTGCTCCTTCGAAGGGCGAGAAGCCTGGACACGATGCAGGCGAGCGCAAAGGCGCAGCTCGTGCTCTTTGACATGATTCCGGGCATGATCACCGGGGATCTCAAGAAGATGGGCGATGCCCTTTTTGACATCAGCTACCTGGGCTCCAAGAGGGCCGAGTGCGAGCAGCACGGCGCATACGGAACGCCGATCTACAGCTACCTCAATGCCCTTCGAGAGGTCGGAGTCGAGATCGTGGGCATGAGTTCCGTGGGGCCCACAATCTTTGCACTGACACAGAAGCAGGATGTGTACGACAGAGCCCTCAAGTACCTGAAGTCGTTCAATGTCGCCGAAACCCGTATCATCGAGACCTTTGTGGACAACACGGGCGGCACGGTCTCGGAAAACGGTGTGGAGAGGACGTTCCTGAACGATACCTGGCTCAAAGGGTAGGGCATGAAGGGCGGCTACAAGGCCAAGATCTGCGGCACCACCAATCTGGAAGACGTAAGGCTCTCGGCCGACGAAAGTGCGGATTTCTTCGGCGTGGTCGTGGAGGTCGACTTTTCGTCCCGTTCGCTGACAGTCGATGATGCCCGACCACTGTTCGCCGAGCCCCCTATCCCCGGCGTAGCGCTGGTCTTCAAGATGCAGGAGGAACGGATCGCGACAATGATTCAGGCGCTGAACCCCTTTGCGGTTCAGTTCCTGGACCCTGCGGATACTTCTATGCTGAAACGCATGAAGCGCGCCTATCCGTCGGTCGAGATGTGGCAATCCATCCACTTGCCCCAGGCCGGACAAGAGGCTGACATCGGGCAGGTCAAGAAGACGGTAATGGACTATGTGGACGCGGGCGTGGATTCGCTTCTGTTCGACACGGTCGCTGTGTCCCAGGGAAAGACGAAGTTCGGTGGAACGGGGAAGACATCCGACTGGAGCGTGGTCAAGGGGCTGATCGATACGATTCAGAGCCCGGTTCCGGTCTGGTTGGCCGGCGGGATCAACCCGGACAACGTGGGGGATGCCCTTGACTCGTTGGATCCGTATGGCATCGACCTCTGTTCTGGAGTGGAGGCCGGCCCCGGCAAGAAGGACCCACAAAAGGTCAAGGCACTCATGTCAACGATCAGGCAACGATCAAAGCGCAAGGGACAGCCGAAATGAAGGCAGCGGTCGTTCACGGCAAAGGCGATATTCGTATAGAGGAATACAAGACGCCTTCGGCCGGTGATGGTGAAATCATCGTCAGGACCAGGATGTGCGGAATATGTGCCACAGATATCAAGACCTTGCTGGGCCAGGGATTGCCCAAGGACCTCCCCACGATCCTGGGTCACGAGGTCGTCGGGGAGATCGCAGAGACAGGGAAGGGCGTGACCGGCTTTGAGATCGGGGACAGAGTCGCGGTCTATCCGATCGCTGTGTGTGGGGAATGCTATTTCTGCAGGAGAGATAGAAACAGCTTGTGCGAGCACGAGTTCGGCCTTGCCCACGGGATCGAGGGAGGTTTTGCTGAATTCGTCCGGCTGCCGCAGGAGATCGTCAACATCGGCGGCGTGGTGAAGCTCCCGGATGATCTTCCCTTTGAAAAGGCGGTTCTGGCCGAACCCCTTTCCTGTGTCTATGCCTCGGTGAAGGCGTGTGGGGTCGAACCCGAGAGCACGGTGCTGATTCTGGGGGCCGGGCCCATGGGGCTCATGCACGTGAAGGTGGCCAAGTGGGCGGGGGCCAGAGTGATTTCGGTGGATCTCCTGGACAGCCGGCTGGAAACAGCCAAGAAGATGGGAGCGGACTTCTGTCTCAACCCGAATTCGGTGAATCCCGTGGATGAAGTCAAGAAGATCACGGACGGGCACGGGGCCGAGGCCGTGATTGCCTCCCTGGGCATTCCGCAGGTCATCGAGGAACATTTGAAACTGACGAGAAGCGGCGGAACTTTCAACATCTTCGGCGGTCCTCCGGCAGGGCAGATGATCTCGGTGGACCCGAGGTGGCTTCACTACTGTGAAATCAATCTCACCGGAACGTTCGCCTCGTCTGTGAAGCAGTTCAGGGAATGCGTGGGTCTCATCGGCAGCGGAGCGATCGACGTGGAAGGTCTGATTTCCGACCGGTTCGAGCTCGACCGATTCCTGGATGCCGTCGAGAAGGCAAAGAGTCAGGCCATGATCCGTGGTGTCGTGGTGTTTGGATAGGTTTTGAAAGGAGACAATCCATGAACGGTAAAGAGAGACGTCTGCGAAGAATATTGAACAGGAAGACGGGACGCAGCCTTGTGATTGCGGTGGATCACGGAATGGCACTGGGCGCAATGACCGGCATCGTGGACGTTGGAAAGACGATCCGGGACCTGGACGGCACGGGAAAGGTGGATTGCTGGCTCATGACCAAGGGGATCTACACCCATGCATTTGATCCGGCCGGAGATCCCGGTGTGATCTTGCGAGCCAGCGGCGGCGCCACGATCGCGGGTCCGGATCTCACCCGTGAAGGGCAGACGGCGGACGCGGAAGAGGCCTTGAACCTGGGCGTCGACGCGATGGCCACGACCGCTTTCATCGGTTCGGAGTACGAACACGAAACCCTGATCGGCATGGCGGAAATGGCAACGGAATGCCGGCAATGGGATCTCCCGCTCCTGGGCGTCATCGGGCTGGGAAAGATCAACGAGGACAAGAAGAAGGATCCCCAGTTCATCGCCCTGGGTGCCCGGGTAGGCGCGGAACACGGCGCGGACATCATCAAGACCTACTACACGGAAACGGACTTCGACAAGGTGGTGGCCGGGTGTCCCGTGCCCGTCATGATCGCCGGCGGGCCCAAGTGCGAAACCGACCTGGATACCCTGAACATGATCTACGGGGCGCTTCAGGGTGGGGCCAAAGGCATCGTCATGGGCCGCAACGTGTGGCAGAGCCCTCACCCGACGGCCCTGCTTTCAGCGGTCTACGGACTGATTCACCAGAACATGAATGTGAAGGAAGGCGCGGATCTGCTGGAGCAGAAGATCGCCGAATAGGGCGTGAACAGGATCAGCGTCGACCGGAACCTGCCGGTCTCGTTCCGGAGGCTCTCTTCCCGTTGAATGCTTCCTGGCTCTCTCCGCGAATCAATTGTCTGAGCCGCGGCAGGAACAGGGCCATGAGCGTTTCCTTGACCCACCGTCGATAGGCCGGGCCTCCTGGCTTCATACCCAGAATGCCGGCATAGTAGCTGGCAGCCCCAAGATAGTTGATGACCAGTGAGTTGAAGCTCTCGGTGAACATCCTGAGCTCGCGGGTCGAGCCTCGCAGGGCCGCCACCTTCCGAAACGTCTCTGTATTCCTGACAGTAAGCCGTTGCATCTGTCTATAGGCGGGTACGACCTCTGATTCCTCGGGCTGTACCAGATTGAGGGCAACGATCCGCAGCGTTTCGGGATGCTCGGAAATGAAATCCAGCATACGGTCGATGTACAGGGAAAGACCGGGGGAAAGGCCTAACGCCTCGAGACCTTCGAACCAGGATGTATTGGCATGGTAGTAGATTTCGGTAATCTCCTCGACCAAAGCCTCGAAAAGATCCGCCTTGGTAGGGAAGTAGTAACTGATGAGCGGATGATCGATTCCCGCCGCGCTCCCCACCATACGTATGCTGGCAGAGGAATAGGGGTGCTCGGAAAAGACCTTCTTCGCCGCCTCGAGGATCTTGTCTCGAGTGGCCGCTTTCTTGTTCCGCTTTGGGCCCGGCTTCTGCGTCTTTGGGCTCGTCTTCTTGCTCTTCTTCTTTGTCATTTTCCGATTCCTGAGCCTCAGTGTGTTCAAAGGGTAGTGGATTGTCAAGATCCATTCTTCTTGCGGTCAAAAGATAACAGCAAGAACGTTACCGATGTCAAGAACCATCCTTTTGCCCGTTTTCTTTACGAACCTGAGATAATCTTCGAAGGCGGGAACCGGGCACAGATACTTGCACCAGGGACGTTTCACAAACAACGAAAACAAGAGCACAAGGGTGAGGAAGAGCACTTCTCGATTGGTTCCCGACAGGCTGAACAGGGTGCTGTATACCTCATACGAACTGATGCCCGGGTTCCTGAAGACGAGGGCAATCAATAAGGCCAGCCAAACCACCGATCTTCTCAGCCATTTGAAGAACCCATGATGTTGTTTCGATTGAAAACTCTTCGCCTTCCCCAGGACCGCGAGGCACTCCTGGGCTGCGCCAAACGGGCAGACGGAGTGACAGTAGACATTTCTGTTTGTCGTGAGGAAGATCAAGAGCACTCCAAAGGTCAACAGGTACCAATAGAGCTGATAGTGAACATCGGGCCAGTAGCCCATCAGGAACTTGTTGATATCCACCAGGGTCAGAGGATGGTTCACCATGAATCCGAGAACGGCCACGCCTGACAGCATCAATAGCCAACGAATCCGTTTCTTGGCCTTGCCTGAAGCGTATTTGATACCAAAGGTGCCGACAGCCAGTAACAGAACCAGGACAATCTCAGGGTAACCGAATTGAATAGGCGTTGGTTCCTTATCTGGTCCTGGTAGATCAAGTTCGTTCCGCGCAATCCTTCTGCTCGATTCCTTAACGGAT
>Ga0180434_10002382_pt1 | contig 25264 bp, 23 predicted proteins | sample SS_ome_7_FD_132453 | JGI IMG/M metagenome (GOLD analysis project Ga0180434, IMG submission 132453) | Hypersaline lake sediment archaeal communities from the Salton Sea, California, USA - SS_1_D_2 metaG | ecosystem: Environmental > Aquatic > Non-marine Saline and Alkaline > Hypersaline >... | reverse complement strand
GGCGTATGCCGAAGGGATCCATGACGACCCCACGGGTCAGAATTCGTCCGAGAAACGAGAGAACGGCGGAATGGGCCTCGTCGATCCGCTCGAACAGGATCACGGAGAAGGGATGGTCTTCCACTTCCTGAACGAGAACACCGGCGCCGGAGGATCGATCTCCGATCAACCGGATGCAGTCGGCCGGCTTCTTGAAATCTGCGAGATCGATCACCCTCAGTTTATCACGGCTTCCGAACAGGTATTCGGCCACCCGACCTGCGACGTAGCTTTTCCCGATCCCCGTGGCCCCGAGAAAGAGGAAAATCCCCTCGGGACGATTCCGGTTGATTCCCGCTTCCATCCGGGACAGCCTGATGATTCTGGATATTTCGCTGAGCGCCGTTCTCTGGTTCACGACCACGGAACCCAAGAATTTTTCGATACCCTGGGCGTGTTCGTGGGGATCGAGGCGTACGATATCAAGCGGTAGTCTGGACATTTCACTGACACTCCGGTAGAGAAAATCGAGCCGGAGCCGGGCGTGCCCCTTGAGGGCGCATTTGGAACAGGACATGTCGAGGAGTTCGATGGCCTTGTGTGGAAACGCCCGGTGCGGAATGAACCGTTGCGCCAGCAGGTAGACCCGCTTGAAAAGGGCCGGAGGGATAACCAAACCGTGGTGCGCTTCAAAATACGGGCGAACCCCTTCGAGGATCTTCAGCATTTCCTTTCGAGAGGGTTCTTCGATCAGCACCGGCGAGAAACCCATGGAGAGTTCCTCGTCGTTTTTCGCGAACCGGTAGAAGTTCTCCGGTGTGGTCGCGGCGATGACGCTCAATCCACGGTCGGTAATCCGCGATCTCATCAGCTTTTGCACCCGGGCCAGCTGCCCGTCTCGTTCCCCTCCCATGATGGAATGGGTTTGCATCTCGTCGAGGAAAAAGAGAATCCGGTCTCGGTTTTCCTGGATCTCTGAAAAAAGCCGCTCCACGCCGGCGAGCAACTCGTCAAAAGGCATCTCGGCGAAGACAAACGCGTTCATCGACATCTCCAGCACGATTTTATCCCTCAGGGCTGCAGGGACGCGTCCCTGGTTGATGCGTGCGGCGATTTCGGTGATCAAGGCCGTTTTCCCCACGCCGGGCCGGCCCACGAGAATCACGTTCTTCTTCAGCTTGCGCAACAGGGACTCCATGACCGCCTCGATCTCCTTTTCCCGCCCGATGAAGGGGATGCGGTCCGGACTTTCGGCCATCCGGCTCAGGTTCGACAGATAGGGATGAAATTCATTCGAGATATTCAGATCCGACAGTCCGTTTCCCATGGGATCACCGCGCCGGGTCCGAGATCCCGGCCAGCGGAGAACGGTTCGCCGTCCTCGGGGAACGCTCAATCATTTTGGTCGATGAACTGGAACCGGAGCAGGGTCCGCCAGAGTATTTCCAGATCCAGTCGGAACGTCCAATTCTGGATGTAATAGATATCAAACTCGATTCTCTTGTCCAGGGGTGTATTCTGCCTCAACCCGTGGACCTGGGCCCAGCCCGTCATGCCTGTCTTCACGCGGTGGCGCAGCATGTATCTGGGAATATCCATTTTGAATTTTTCGACGAATTCGGGGCGTTCGGGTCGCGGTCCCACCAGGCTCATATCTCCCTTGAGCACGTTGAAAAGCTGCGGCAGCTCGTCGATCGAGAATTTGCGCAGGAAACGCCCCATCCGGGTGACCCGTCGGTCCTCCGGAGGAGACCATATCACGCCGGTTTCCTTCTCGGCGTTCGGGATCATGGTCCGGAATTTCAACATGGGGAAATGGGCCCCGTCCAGGCCCACCCGCTTCTGGACGTAAAACGCCGGGCCCCGGGAATCGAGTTTGATCAGGACCACCAGGATCAGAAAGAAGGGCAGAAGCAGAACAATCCCGGCGAGACTGCAGACCAGATCGAACACCCGTTTGATCGCCACGCGGTAGCCGGTGAGGGGGATATCGCCCAGGTTGATCGTGGGAATCCCTTCCACGTGTTCCATGCCGGCCTTCAGGGACGCGATCTGCAGGATATCGGGCACCAGCTTGATGTCGACCAACAGATGGTTCCCCCGGCGGATCAGATCCATGATCGTTTCGTATTCCCGAAGCGAAAGGGCGATGAAAAGGTCGGTGACCCCCTGTTTACGGACCACCTTCTCCAGATCTCCATACCCTCCGAGAACCCCCTGACCGTCTTTGGCCGACAGGAACCCGCAGACCTCGATGCCGAAGTGGCTGTACTTCTTCAGGTTGTCGGCCATCATGCGCGCCAGATCTCCCGTCCCCACGATGAGGACCCGGGATATGCCGTTTTTCTGCAGGAAGAAGCGGCGAAAGACGCGGAAGATGACCATCCTGAAGCCGAAGACCATGACCGTGGCCAGGGGAATGTACAGCAGCAGGTACTTGTGGGATATTTCGAAACGAACGAACCGATAGCTGCGAAGATAGCTGAACATCATGAGCACGATGAAGGACGAGAGCACCCCGTTCCACAGAACAAGGAAAAGATCGTCCAGACGGTTCCGCCGCAGCTTCATCTTATAGAATCCCTGATAGGAAAAGAAGATCAGCTGGACGACGATCAGCAGCGGGAGTACGATCAGGTAGTGTCCGTGGTCGGGAATCCCCCGGGGGCTCTTCATGAGCCCGGAGTAGAACCGGAGCCAGAAGGTGAGTTCAAACGCGAGTCCGATCGCCAGGAGATCCCCGATGATATAGGATTGAATCAGTTGTTTTCTTCTTTTCTTGATCATGTGATGTCTTCCAGAAACCGCGCCAGCCTCGTCTTGAAATGATCTCCGGAGAATCTGAGGCTGTTCCGACGCATATCGGCCGGAACGAACCGCATTTCTCCTGAGTCCTGGCCCTTCATGAAATCTTCGACGGTCCGAACCACGGCATCGACCGACTGTTCAGGGATCAGCATCCCGTGGACGCCGTCTTCGATGATGTCGAGCACCCCGCCCCGGCCATAGGCGATGATCGGTACGCCGCAGGCATGCGCTTCCACGAAGGACATGCCGAAATCCTCCACACCGGCAAAGAGCAGCGCCCGGGCATTCTGGTACAATTCCCGCAACTGTTCTCCGCTCAAATCCCAGCGAAACTCCACATTCCCCCGGCACAGACGCCTGAGCCTCTTCTCCTCGGTCCCGCGACCGACGATGACCAGCCTCTGGTCGAGACGGTTGAAGGCCTCGACCAGCAGGTGATTCATCTTGTAGGGAACGAGGGCGGACACCGTCAGGAAATAATCCCCCTTCGGATTCTCGATCGGGTGAAAGAATTCGGTATCGATGGGTGGATGGATCACTTCGGCGTCACGGCGGTAGTACTTCCGTATTCGTGACTTCACATAATTCGAGTTGGCGATGAAGTGGTCCACCCGTGCCGAGCTGGTGACATCCCAGGCGCGCAGGCGGGAAATCTGACGCCGCACGAAAGCCCTCTTGAGCCTTCCCAGGGAGCCGAAGTAGGCGTAGTACTGATCCCAGGCGTAGCGCATGGGTGAATGGATGTAACTGACATGCGTCGCGCGGGGCGCGGGTATCACGCCCTTGGCCACACAGTGGGAACTGCTGATAACCAGATCGTACGCCTGCAGGTCGAATTCCTCCACGACGGCGGGGAACAGGGGCAGCAGATAGCGGTAGCGGCGGCGAAACGCCCCGAACCGGTTCAGCCGTGACGTCACGATTCGCTGTGAGCGTATCTTTTCGGATATGCGCCCGGGTTCATAGAACAGCGTGAACACATCGGCTTCCGGGAAAAGATCCAGGATGTTCTCCAGTACCTTTTCGCCGCCGCGCATGCCGTTGAGCCAATCGTGTATAAGCGCCACCTTGGTGTTCATGATTGCCGCAGTCATTGTACACCCCCCCCCGGTTTAAATCAACACCACGGTGGGCCATCGCCGGCGCCGTCATCCTCCAGGCGGCCGGATGTGTGGAGGTGCGGCAGAGACGATCACAAGGGGGGGATGGCCCGGTCCGGGACCGAAACGTCCCGGCCGGGCCGAAGCGGGATGCTTCAGGAAGAGCAGAAATCAGGACGAACGCCGAACCGAACGATCGGCGGGCAGGTACTTTTTCTGGATTTCCTCCGCCCGGCGTCGTCCCTCCGCGGTAATGATGACCGACTTGGAATTTCCGAACTGAAGAATGGAGTTTTCGTCCTCCAGCGCATTGAGCACCTCGAACAGATACCCCTTCCAGGCACGGTACACCTTCTCTCCCGGATTCTTTCTCGAGTCCTCCTCCCATCCGGAAAGGTAGAGGAGAAGGAGGTTCAGATCCTTTACTTCTTGGTTCATCGTATTCTCCTTAGGGTCGTTCACCCGGGGTGATGCCGGGGGCGGGCCCTCCACCCCCGGCCCGTCTGGATCGGCTACACCGTGATGCGGTTCTTCAGCCGCTCGAACAGTTTCTCCCCGATCCCCTTCACCTTCAACAGATCCTCGATCCGCTTGAAACGCCCGTGTTTCTCACGGAAGGTGATGATCCGTTGCGCCATCTTCTCCCCGATACGCGGCAACTTGACCAGTTGCGCGGCGGGCGCGGTGTTGATGTTGATGCGGCCGCTTTGGGCCGCACCGGCCGCATCGGCGAGCGCGGACCCACCGAAGACGAGCAGCAGGCAGAAAACGGTCAGCATCGATACACATCGTTTCGTGGTTATCATGTTCACCTCCTGCAGAACGGGTATCAAAACAGGTGCCACACCGGCCGCGATTCACCACGGAATCCCATGAGACGGCATCTGCACGGCGTTTCACCCGCCGTCCGAGGCGAAGTCCCGGCCCGCGCTCCGTTAACCCGACCTTACGCCTGCCCGTGGGCGGCGTCAGCAAAGGAATACTGCGGGCAGGGGATCTCCGGATCCGAGCCGCGCACCGCGGGGGAGCAAAACACCCACAACGAGCCGCACTCAGCCGGTTCGACACCCCCGGGCGCCGGGTGAGGACCGGTTGGTAATGAAGTTGTATCCATCGCTTGGAGTCCGGGAGGAGAGAAATGAAAGAATCAACCCGAGGAATCACCGTCATCGAAATCCTCATCGCCATGACCCTGGTCCTTCTGGCCCTTCTGGCGCTGGCGCAAACCCTGATCGTAGCGCTCGACGTTGAGAAAAAATCACGCCTGCGATTGCACCTGCACCAGGCGCACGCGGGTGAAATTCAGCGCCTGAGTTCTTTGAGCTTCGACGACGAGGAAGTCAGCGAAGGCGGTCATGGACGACGGCAGGACGGCGAATATCTCTGGTATGTGGAAGATCTTTCTCCCACGCTGAAGCGAATCCAGATCACGACCGTGCTGTCGGAACGTCGCAAGCGCAGTACCTTTCTGAAATCAAAATACTTTCCCGGTTTTTCCTGTCTGAGCGGTGGGGTTCGGCCATCCCCCGGGTGGAGGAACCGACCGCCGGGCCACCGGGATCGATCCTGGAGGTACACATGCACAACGGATTCAGTCTGCTGGAGTTGTTGATCGCCCTGGCACTGGGTGTCAGCCTGCTTTCCATCGTGATCATCAACACCTCTCAAAGCGCCACGCTGTCGAAACGGATCAACCACAAGCAGGAAACCCTGGAGGCGATTTTTCATACCGTGGACACGATTAAATCCGACCTCACCAAATGCGGCATGCGGTTGCAGGAGGCCGGGGGACGATTCGGTCTCAACCTGTTCCGTTGCTCCGGAGACCGTTTTTCATTCATGCTCGGTGCGGGCAGCGAGATGATCCTGGAAACCGCGCTCGCCGGCGAAAAGCAGCTGGCCATGAACCGGAACGACTATTTCCGCAAGAACAAGGAGATTCTGATCTACAGCCGGGAGGGCCAGGTGTTCGAGTTCAACCGCATATCCGGCTGGAACGGGGGGCGTTTGGAACTGATCCAACCACTGCAGAACGGTTATGCGCCTCATTCACCGATCGTGGTCGTTAAAACCATCGAGTACAAATTCTTCCCCAAACAGCAGTGCCTGAAGAGAAAGGTGGACCGGGGCCATTTTCAACCGCTCATCGAAAACGTCACCGACTTCTACGTCAATTTCTTCAGCGAATCCAACTCCGTGCTTTACCGGCTGGAGGTGAACGCCAAGGAACAGGTGCGCGGGTACATCTTCCTGGTGAACATGGTGTAGACATGCATACGCCAGACATCGCAGTTTCGAATCGACGCGGCAGCCTGGTTCTGTCGGTTGCGTTCGTGGTGTTCGCCGCCAGTATCGGATTCGCCCTGATGACCCACACCGTTCACTTCCTCCGCATCCAGGGAGCGCGCTCCCGCCTGGCGCGGGATCGCGGGCGTCTGGGTTTCGCCCTGACCGAGCGCTTTCACCGGTTTCGAGAGCGGATCCTGGCCGAGGATTTCTCCGCCTGGCCCGATCCGGAGGTGAGTTTCTTCAATGAGACACTGTTTCCCCCCGAACGGAACGACACGGTCGAAACGACGATCCGATTTCATTTCCACACCGAGCGATTGGCGGAGTTCTCGAGACACCGCTTCCGTGCCGCAGTCGGCGCCCACACCACCACGGCGCCGCACGAAGTTCGTTCCGAGGCGGTCTTCGATCTATACAACGGTTGTATCCCGCTATCGAGGTTTCCTCTGATCCTCCGCCGTCAGAACGAAACGGATCCGGGTGACTATCTCAGAGAGCGGAACATCCGTTACGAGGGTCAGATCCCGCCCGTGGTGATCGAAGAATCCGGCGGGTTCGACGTGTCCGCCTTTCTGGCGAACGCCCTGAAACTCAGAGGCGGCAACCTTACCTGGCGTTCACTCAGGGAGAAGCTGAACATGCCGGTTTCCGATGAACCGATCGAGGCGGGGGTCTACCCGATTCGCACGGCCGAGGAGCTGACGGCAGTATTCGTGCAGGGCGATCTGGATCGCCTCGTGCTGGGAATTCAAGACGGCTGGCAAGAGGTCTGTCTCGTCTTCCGCGGAACCCCCTTTCAACTGAGATACCGTCCGGGGGGTGGAGAACTCCTGTGCTGGGACGCCTCCATCCCCCGCGACTGCCCCTTCGCGGAGCATATCATCGTCAACGGCGATCTCTGGTCTCTCGAGAAGGGTGAGGCGCCGGACGCCTTCCTCGAGGAGGCAAACCTCACCCTCTCCGTTTCCGGCGACGTTCACATCTCGGACACCCTGACCCAGGAAAACCTGTCACTCCGTCCCTTCGGACGCACCCGATTCATTCTCATCTGCGGGCGCCACGCCCTTTCCGCCGCGGGGACGGAGGACAACCGGGTGCGTGTGGCCGTCGACGGCGACGCCCGGATCGAAGGCACCCTGCTCATCGATGGGCGTCTCGAGAATCTGGCCGAATCCCTGGTCATTCGCGGCGGGCTCTCCGCAAAGGATATCGAAAACGCCGGCGACATGACCATCCATTCAGCCTCCCCCGAAACACCCATCGATGACTATTTCCTGAGTCCGGCCATGCAACGGGTGATGACCTTTGCCGTCGAAAGCATCGAGGAGAGTTTCACCGATGGGTCCTGACGGCGAGGGCCCGGTCGTCCGGGCTGTCTGCTGCGGCGGCGGGTCAAAACCCCGGCGCGGTGTGTCGGTGGTCGAACTCCTCGTGTCCCTCTTTCTGCTGGCGCTGCTGCTCACCCTGGGGATCAACGGCGTCCGGGCATTCTTCGTCCAGGTGGAGACGAACCGCGCCCTGCGCACGGTCACTTCCACGATGCAATCGGCCCGTTACCTGGCCGTCGACCGGAAAATCCCCATGAAGGTGCGGGTCGAGGCCGACGCCTGCGTCCTGCTGGAGCAAGAAAAAAAAGGTTGGCGCACCCGCCGCCGCGTCGAGGTGGCCGGCGGCGTGAGCCTGGAGGCGAACGCCCAGCCGGTGTTCTACCCGACCGGGTTCGCCTCGCCGCTCTGTTCCGTCTGGGTCCGCGGCCGAAACCACACCTACCGCATCACCCTCTCCATATGCGGACGCGTCAAGATCCATGAAAACCGCTGAATTCCACATCCTTGCCGATCCCCCTCCATTCAGGGCACCCGCACCCTTCATTCCGGATCTCCTCTCAGGGTGATCCCTTTCGACATTTGACATCTTTTTTCCGGTATTCTATAAAGACATCAAGCATTGAACCAGGAGGGATCATGAAAAGAAAAATGGTTGTTCTATCTGTCTGCCTGCTCATTGTTGCAGGATTGAATTTTGCCCAGCAGGGCTATGTGGCGGTGGGGCATACCTGGTCTTACACCCATGGCACTGGAGACACGGATTTTCTCATCTACCAACTGGACCTAACCGGCGCCACGCAGTGGCAAAAGAATTTAGGGGGCCTGGATTTTGATTTTGGCAGATCCATTCAACAGACCAGAGACGGCGGATATATCGTGGCCGGTCAGACTACCTCTTATACCCACGGCGGGTGGGATTTTCTTATTTACAAGCTGGACGCGAGCGGCGGCAAACTATGGCGGAAAAACTTCGGAGGGGAGGAGGATGATTGGTCCTCGGCTATCCAGCAAACCACCGACGGCGGTTATGTGGTGGCGGGTTTGACCGAATCCTTTACACACGGCGTAGGAGACAGAGATTATCTCATTTACAAACTGGATGCGAACGGCGGCAAACTATGGCGTAAAAATCTGGGAGGGAAAAAGGATGATTGGCCTGGGGACATCCAGCAAACCACCGACGGCGGCTATGTGATAGCAGGAACAGCATATTCATATACCCATGGCACTGGAGACACGGATATTCTCATTTACAAACTGGATGGAACCGGTGCAAAGCAATGGCGAAAGCACTTGGGGGGAATACAATTTGATCAAGGCACCTCCATCCAACAGACCAAAGACGGCGGCTACGTGGTGGCGGGCTACAGCACATCTTATACCCAAACCGTGGGCTATGAAGACTTTCTTGTCTATAAGTTGAATGGAATGGGCCAAAAGCAATGGCGGAAAAACTTCGGAGGGGCCAAATCTGATGAAGCATGGGCCGTGCAGCAGACCACAGACGGTGGCTACATCGTAGCGGGCATGACATGGTCTTATGTCCACGGTCCGGCCGGAGACCAAGATGTTCTCATTTATAAGCTGGACGCGACCGGCACCCAACAATTACAGCGGAACCTTGGGGGAACAGAGCTTGATCGAGCCAGATCCATCCAACAGACCAAAGACGGCGGCTATATTCTTTGCGGTGATAGTATGTCTTTCACTTTTGGCGGTTGGGATTTCCTCATTTACAAACTGGATCCGAACCTCAGGAAACAATGGCGTAAAAACTTGGGGGGGGATCTAGACGACTTTGGCTACGACATCCAATTGACAGGGAATTAAAAACCGAGTGGAGTCGAATCTTTATCCTTAAAATGTACACCTGACTTCGTTCGTTTAGTGAGAGCTGCAAAGACAAGACAGACCAAATGGGGTAGAATTTATATTAAAATTCCACTCCGAACTTCTTCCTGAGACCCAGCACGATGACCACGACCAGGATCAGGTGCAGGAGCAGCCAGTGGATGGGCAGGCCCAGCACGGACACGGTTTTTCCGGGATAACTCAGCGAGATTTCCCTCAGGTGTTCACCGTCTTTCAAGAGATCCTCCACCGGGTAGAGGAAATGATCGATCCGGGAGCGGGCGAATTTCTTGTTAGAGAGCGGGCCCCTGAAGGGACCGACCACGACTTGCTTGGTGAACTCGCGGCCGTCCACGCGGATCCGCAGACCCGTCGCTCCATTCTTCACGGTCCGCAGTTTCCAGTTCACCTCGTGGATGGGATGGCGCCGATCCTCGTCGGTATAGGCATCGATGAACACCGGGTTCATCGCGGGTGTCACCGTCTCACCGGGAAGCAGCCGGATGTCGCGCTGCCCCACCCCGTCGTCGAACACGGCGGAGAGCATGAAAGAATCCCCGACATCGAAGGGCTTCATGCCGTAGCGGGCGTCCATCTGGGCCAGAACCGGGAAAAGAAGGGGAATGATCAACAGGACCGGCCCGAAATTCAGGAAGAAATATTTCAGGGTGTACCAGAGGCTCTTGAAAAAAGAGGCCAGAATCACCCGCCAGAAGTCCTTGTAGAGTCTAATCGACAGGATGCTCGCCTTGATCTGGTTTTTCGTCTCCTTGATTTTACGCGGTGAGGATATGAACTTGTAAACCAGCAGAACGACCAGGGACACCAGGATGCTCAGGAAGAGCAACCCCCAGAAATCGGGCAGACGATCGAAGGGATAGAGAAGGATGTTGAACGCCTTCGTGATCCCGTAGTTGATGGCGTGGATCATCTAGGAAATGTACCCCAGTCCACTCAACTTTTCGGCCTGCTCCTCTTTGTTGCCTTCCGACTTGATCTTCTCGTACTCCTTGCCGATCAGGTTCTCGATGAGTTCCTCGAGAGATGAATACCCGTGAAAGGCGATGATTTCATCCGCCTTCTGCGCACTCTCGTTGCTCAGTTTCGCTTTCTTGGCCATGTCTGCCTCCTAAATCAGTGATCTTCCCTTCATGGTGGGAGTGTGGTCGATACCAAAGTATTTTAGAATGGTCGGGGCGATGTCGATGATCGACGGTACTTTCTTGTTGATCGGGAAGCTGGAAACAAAGGTGGCGGGCACCAGGCGGGGATCGATGAGATGGTCCCCCGACCACCAGTCCATGTTGTCCGCCACCGTGGCGGCGGAGAGTTCACCCAGGGCCGAACCGTCCCCGGAACGAAATCCCCTGTTGAAACCCACCACGATGTCGGGCGCCCGGTTGAGAAATTCTTTGGAGAAGTTGTCCTCCGAGATGTAGGCGCTGGAAACGACCCTCTCCCCGGTCTTGGGATCGGTCAGCGACTCCAGTTTCGCCTTCATCTCCTCCAGCAGGGGACGCCGCTGGTCCGGGGTCACGATGCCCGAGGCCTCGCGGTCTCTCTGGTTCAGGTACAGTCCGTTGAAACCGACGAAATAGGCCAGGGTGTTTTCCCAGTCGGCGTATTCGAGGATGGACATCTCATCGGCCACCTCGTTGACCAGCAGTTTCATGTAGCCCTGCTCCTGAAGCCAGTTGTTGATGTTGACCTTGCGGCGGAAGGGATTGAACCCGTGGTCGGACACCACGAGTACGGGCACATCGGCGGGAAGTTTCTGCAAAACCTGACCGATGATCTTGTCGTGTTCCTGATAGAGCTTGCGGGTGATGTATCCGTACTTCTTATGTTCATCGGGATGAAAGTAAGGGTGGGCGGCGTCGTTGAGGGCCCAGAACATGTGCTGTCCCTGATCGATGGCCGAGAAGTAGAAAAAGAGGAAGCCGCTTTTCGATCTCTGGAACCGGTCGAATTCGTACTCGAAGATCCGTTTGCTTTCCTCCAGTACGGACAGCGACTGCACGATGAAATGCTCCATGGAGAAGGTGCCCTGGCTGAGCGCCTTGGTGTCGGCGGGGAGGCTGATGGTGTGAAAGAGACCACACTGCTGGGCCAGGTCATGGCTGTAGGAGGAGGGCGTGCTGATAGAGAGCGCCGGCTCGGCGGGACTCATGTGGATCGGCGAGATGTAGAGCCTGAACCGCTCGCCCATCTCCAGAAGGTAGAATTTGACCATGCCGGTCACGCTGCTGATGTTCTTGATCAGGGGGAATTTGATCTCCAGCCAATCGGAGTACTCTCCCTCGCGGATGAGTATCTTCTTGCCCTGGATGTCGATCCGGGCCGTTTTGTGACCCTCGTCGAGATAGACCCGGAAGGGAACCTCGATGGTCTCCCCCCCCTCGACCAGGTCGTTTTTCAGTCCCTCGATGACGCCGTTCTCCATGACGTTGTCTTCGTTGATGTAGGCGTAGTAGAGGTTGTTCGGCGAGATATCCTTTTCGGACTCCACCTCGTCGGAGGTGTAGAGGGTATAGGTGCCGTACGCCCCCATGATGTCGGGTGTCCCCAGGCCGGAAATGGTGCGCTGATTCGTTTCGGACGGCGGATAGTTGCTGGGGATCTTGAAAATCGTGGCCTCGACGTCCCGCTCCTCCAGGTAATCCCAGAAGGCCTTCCCCTCCCGTTTCAACACCACGTCGCCGGACTTCAGCGGGATGCGGTATTTGCCCAGCTTGACGATCCACTCCGAGGGAATGGTCTCGGTGAGAGAGAACTCGGGAAAGTAGGTCTTGGGGTTGCGGTGGATGAAATCGAAGATGCCGGTCGTTCCGGGATCACTCCCGGTGATGAAGCTGCCCCAGGCCACCGGACTCTGGGGGGGGATGGTGGATCTCATCATGGTGAACTCCCCCCGCCCCGCCAGCCTCTGGAGATTGGGAAGTTCACCGCGGCCCATCATTCGCTGGACGATGGCCGGATCCATCCCGTCAATGCCCAGTACGATCATCTTCTTCCCCGTGGCCGCGGAGGTGGCGAAATTCATGAACGGCGAGGCGGCGAGCACCACGCCTGTATTTCTCAGAAAATCTCTTCGCTTCATATCAATACTCCCTCATATCTATGATGCATCGCTCCGTGCGTGTTCGCTCTTCTGCACTTCCAGGTCCCTCCCTTCCAGGAATCCCGGCCGCTTAATGCCGAACACGGAAAGCACCGTCGGCGAGATATCGATCAGGGCGGGATCCTGCTTTCCGATTTTGCGGTTGGAGAAGAAAATTCCCGGTACCTGGTCCCGGGTGAACGCATGGTCGCCGCTCCACGCCTTCGTGTTGTCGGCGAACACGTCACGGGTCACGTAGTTGACGCTCGACTCCCAGGATACGCGGTGCCCGGCGCTGTATCCCACGACGATATCCGGGGCGTTTTCGGTATAGGGTCCGCGGTAGATCTCCTCCCGCTTGAAGGCGGCGCGTATGACCTGCGCGTCCGACTTTTCATCCCTGATCCGCAGCAGCTTGGCCTTGATCTCATCCTTGATGGCCTCGGCCTCCTTGCCGTTTTCCACGATACCGTGTTTCTCCCGGCCCTTCATGTTGATGAAGATCCCGTTCAGCCCCTGCCCGTAGGCCCTGGATTTCGACCAGTCGACATCGGCGTACCACTTGCCGCTCTCCTTCTTGCCGTCCTTGAGTACCAGATAGCCCTCGCGATGGAGCCAGGAGTTGAGGTGAAACCCGCGGTTGAACGCGTTGAATCCGTGATCGGAAACGATCATCAGCAGGTCGTTTTTCTTCAGCCGACCTTCGAGGTCGCCGAGGAAGCGGTCCATGGCCAGATACACGTCACGGATGGCGTGAACCACCTTGGGATCGGAGGATGGTTTGTCCGCGGGTGAGCCGGAGTTTTCAAGATAGCGCCAGAACATATGCTGGATGCGGTCCGTGGCTTCGAAGACCTGGACGATCAATCCCTGCTTGAATTTTCGGAACGTATCGAAGAACACCGCCTCCCGCTCCCGCTGCGTGTTGTAGACCTGCTCAAGAAAAGCCTCCTCGGACAGGATCTTCTCGTTGACGGCCCAGGTGTCTTCGGCCTGTCCCAGGGTGGCGAAGGGGCCGAGCAGCTTGGAGAGATAGACCGAAAAGATCTTCGGATGGGACACGGGCATAGACGGGTTTTCCGGATCGATGTTGATCGGTGACATATAGAGCTTGACCGGGTCCATGCTATCGAGCACAAACTGAACGATCCCGCCGATCTTGACGAGGCCGGCCTTGAATTCGACATGGACCCACGGGGACAGTCTCCCGGGCTGCAGATGCAGCTTTTCGCCGCCGATCTGGATGAGGTGGCCCGAATTCCTCCCGTTCAGGTGAAGGGTGAAACTCTGTTCGAGGGGCGGATTGCCTTCCACGAACGGATTCGCCGGTCCCTTGATCACACCGCGGTAGAGGTTGTCGCCGGATCGCTCGAGCCGTTCGAACACGCCATCGGCGATAGCAAAATCCTTCTCTTCCTTGTCGGAGTAGAAGGAAAAGCTGCCCTGGGATCCACGCAGGTCCGGGGTGCTCAATCCCGAAAGCATGCAGCCGTAGAATTTTTCGGCGGGGAAGGTAAACGGTACCCGCAGAACCGAAGAAAAAATTCCCCTGGAACTCACGATCTTCCAGAAACTCTGGCTCTTGCGTTTCCACTCGATGCGCGGCTTGGAGATGGGCAGGTGCAGTTTGCCGATCTTCAGAACCCTGCCCGGCGGGGTGATGTCCGTGCTCGCAAGCATCGGCATGTAGGTGTTTCGATCGGTGGTTAGAAAATCGAATATGTTGTGTTTGCCGGGGTTGACGCCGGTGGAGAAGGTGGACCAGGCCACCGGTGAGATGGGTGGTTCGGTGCTCCACAGCGGTGCGAAGGTTCCCTTTCCTGCGAGTTTCTCGAAATTCGGGAACTTGACCCCCTCCTTCATGAACCGGTTCATCAGGTTGAAATCCATACCATCGAAACCCACGATGACCACACGCCGAAACGTGGCGTTTTTCAGGGTCTTGACCCGCTTGAGGAACTTGAAGAAAGCGCGGATCGGAAACGTCAGGAAATTGAAAAACGCCAGGAAAAAGGCCAGGAAAATGAAGAAGAAGGAACCCACGAAGGCGAATCCCGCGCCGGGACCCACATAAGCCAAAAGGCCCGAGCTGACAGCCAAAAATATGAATACGAAAAGGGTAGGTCTGTTCTGTTTCATCGTTTATTCTACCATACAATCGTCGATCGTTCCAGTCCGTGCGACGACCGCGGAATGGGGCGGCGCCTCGGTCGGTGTGACGACCAAAATCCGTATCTTAATACAGTGTCATGGGATGCGGATTTTGTCAACTTTTAACGAATTATTTCTCGGTTCACCGGGATGGTTCGATCTCGGGTCGAAGGCGGCCGACCTTTTCACACGGCGGTGCCGATACGTGACACGGATTTTTTCTAGAAACGTATCAGGTCGAAGAAGGTCATCACCCCGAACATCAGACCGAAAAACAGCATGGCGCAGAGAACGATCAGAACCCAGCCGTACTCGAACCCGCCGCCCACGTTCCAGTTGAGACCGTCGAGAAACTGGTAGTACTCCTGGGGCGCTTCATGGACACGCACCCCCATTTCCTTGAATTTGTCGCTGCCATGGCGTTGACGCATCCAGTGGATCATTCCTTGAACGTTGTAGGTGCCGCCGTCTGCATGCAGGGCGATATCGATGTGGCGGGAGGTTCGGGGAAGGACCGTGGACAGCCGCATGCCGTTCCGGGAGATGTCCAGCAGGGTGCCGGGGCTGTCGTTGACCTCGAGCAGCATGCTCTTCCTGATCCGTTTTTGTTGCCTTCTGTCCATTGAGAATCTCACATCTGTTGTATAACATAACCATCAGGCAAAAATCAAGGGGGTCGCGAATGGCCCGCCGATTCGGAGAACTCAAACGAACTTCTTCAGGTTGATCCACAGCACGACAAACCACACGAGGAGAAAAATCAGGTTCTGCCACCAGCGGTTGCGGCCGCGGCCGGCCACCGGCTTGTTCAGCAGGTAAAAGAGAAAGAGGAGCACGACGGGCAGCAGGAGCGCGTTGGTGATCTGAGCCATCAGAATGAGCCGCAGGGGACGGAAGGCGCTGAAACTCACCGCGGTCCCGAACAGCAGAACGCCGAGGGAGACCAGCGAGAACCGCCGCTCCGCCTCCCGCCAGCCGAAGAGACCCGCAACCGTCCAGGAGGCGGCATAGGGCGCGGTGATGGCAGAGGACAGGCCCGCGGCGAAGAATCCAATCCCGAAAAACAACTTGGCCAGAGGTCCGTAGAGCGGACTCAGCTGGGCGGCGAGATCGGCGGGACCCGACACGGCGGTCCCCTGCATGAAATAGGTGACCGAGGCGGTGACCACGATGGACGCGGTGATGAGTCCCCCCAGGCCCACGGAGAGGATGATATCTCCGCGCATGACCGGGATATCCGCCTCTCCCCGCCACTTCTTAAGCACCGTCGAAGAGTGCAGAAACAGGTTGTAGGGGACCACGGTCGTTCCCACCAGGGCCAGGACCAGGGAGACCGATCCCTTCGGGAACCGGGGGACGAAGCCGCCGAGTATCGCGGATATATCCGGTCGCACGATGATCGCCGACAGCAGAAATGACACCCCCATGACCACGACCAGGGCGATCAGGAGTGTTTCGATGACCCGGTATTTGCGCCACAGCAGGAGGACCATGGCCACGCCCCCGATGACAACGCTCCACACCCGCGCTCCGACGCCGGTGATGAGATGCAGCCCCAGGCTCCCGCCCATGATATTCCCCGCCTCATAGGCGGCACAGCCCACGACGATGGCCAGAAACGACAGCACCTGAAGGGTGATCCTCTGGGACCGGCGCGAGGTGTATTCGACCAGCGCCCGCGCCACATCGGTGCCCGTTGCGAGCGAGAACCTGCCGGTCATCTCCTGAACGATGACCGCCACCAGCGTGGCGACCACCACGACCCACAGCAGAGAGGCGCCGTACCCGGCACCCGCCATGGTGGCCGATGTCACCGTGCCGGGACCGATGAACGCCGCGGCCACGAGAAAACCCGGTCCGAATTTACTCCTTCCGGCCAAATCCGCCTCCTCCCGGCGTCTGGATACGGAGAACATCCCCGGCCCGGGTGCTCCAATTGCCCTTGGACGGCAGACACCGTGCCCTGCCGCCGCGAATCAGCGTGTTGGCGCCGGGTCGCCCGGAACGACCGCCGTTCAGACCGTAGGGCGGGCGGCGCCTGCGCTCGGACAGGATGCTGAGTTGACCGTCTTGAAAAAACTCATACTCCCGGATCAGTCCGTCCCCTCCCCGGAACCGGCCGCGCCCGCCGGAACCGCGCCTCAGGCCGTAGCGGCGCAGACGAACAGGGAAATCCCTTTCCAGCGCCTCCACCGGTGTGTTGAGGGAGTTGGTCATGTGGGAGTGCACGCCGGAACAGCCGTTGAAACCCGGACCGGCGCCGCTTCCCCCGCCCAGGGTCTCGTAGTAGGCGAACCGGCCGTCGCCGAAGGTGATGTTGTTCATGGTACCCTGAGACGCCGCGGGGATTCGTTCCGGCAGCGCTTCGGCCAGGGCTCCCAGCAGCACGTCCACGATCCTCTGGGAGGTCTCCACGTTGCCGGCCGCCAGGCCGGCCGGCATGGAGGCGTTGACCACGCTGTCGGGGGGAAGAACGATCTCCACGGCTCGCATCGTGCCCGAGTTGATCGGCACATCCTCCTCGAGCAGGGTGGTAAGCACGTACAGGACCGCAGAGTAGACGACCGCCCGGTTGGTGTTGACCCCCCCCGCCACCTGGGGCGCGGACCCGGAAAAATCGAAGGTCAGACGGTCCCGATCGACGCCCAGCCGAACCGCGATCCGAACCTCCTCGGCCGCGAACCCGTCGTCGTCCAGGACATCCTCGAATCGGTAAACCCCGTCCGGGATCTCTCCGATGATGCTGCGGAACACCCGTTCGGTGTAGTCGATGAGATACTTCGCGTAGCGATCCACCCGTGCAAAACCGTAGCGGGTAACCGTGGCCTGAAGCCTGGCCAGGCCGCGGTGGTTGGCGGCCACCTGGGCCAGCAGGTCTCCCCGACGCTCCCGGGGGGTGCGGACGTTGGCCAGGAGGAACCTCAGGATGTCGTCGTCCATCCGTCCACCTTTCACGATCTTCAGGGGGGGTATGATGATGCCCTCCTGGAAGATCTCGGAGGAGAGGGGCATGGAACCGGCTTTCATCCCTCCCACGTCGCTGTGGTGGGCCCGGTTGGCCACGAAAAACACGGGCTTCCCGTTCAGAAACAGGGGGGCGACCAGGGTGATGTCGGGAAGGTGGGTTCCCCCGCGGAACGGATCGTTGAGAATCGCCATGTCGCCGGGCGCGAAGGTCATCTCGGACAGGACCTGGCGCACCGACAGGGGCATCGCTCCGAGATGGACGGGGATGTGGGTACCGAAGGCGAAGCTCTCGGCCCCCGAGGTGAACAGGGCACAGGAGAAATCCTTGCGCTCCTTGATGTTGGGAGAGAACGAGGAATACTGCAGGATCTTGCCCATCTCGTCGGCGATGGATTGAAAGATATTCTTGAAAACCGTGATCTGAATCGTGTCCATCCGGTCTTTCGGCTGTTTCATTCCTTCCTCGTTAAAACCAGTGCGGCGTGGGGATCCACCACGGCACGGTAGTGATCATCCACCACCACGGTGGCGTCTTCGGCGATCACCACGGCCGGACCCTGGATCTCATGGCCGGGCGCGAGTGTCCTTCGCATGTAAAGATCGAACGAACGCCGTCTCCCGTTGAAATACACCGGGCGGCGCGCGTGGACCGGGGGAACCCCCGGTTTTTTTCTCGGCCGGGGAAGACGGATATCCGGGGTCAGGCCGATGGCCGAAACCCTGGCGTTGACCACCTCGCACTCCTCGTCCGCCAATTGGTAGGAGTAAAGCTGCCGGTGCGAGCGGTGAAAATCGGCGAGGACGTTCCGCGTGTAGGGAACGGTCAGTTCGTAGGACTGGCCGCGGTAGCGGATGTCCACCTCCATCTTGAGGTGGGAGCGATCCGGGCCATAGCCTTCCCGGGAGAGCAACGTCGTGGCCCGGGTCGAAAGCCCGGCAAAAATCCCGTCCAGCTCCCGGGCGAGCCCGGGGGAGTTCGCCTTCAGCACGGAACAGGACAGGTCCCTCTGGAAATCGGCCATCAGCATCCCCAGCGCGGAGAATACCCCCTGGAAGGGGGGTACGACGATCCGACGGACACCCAGCCGGTCGGCCAGCAGGGTGGCCACCAGTCCGCCGGCCCCGCCGAAGGGAAAGAGCGTGTAAAACCGCGGATCCTCTCCCCGTTCGAGGGTCACCGACCGGATTGCCCGTTCCATGGCCGAAACCGAGATCAGGATGATGCCCTCGGCCGTCTCGTGGAGCGGTCTTCCCAGGCGATCGGCCAGCGCCTGAACCGCCCGCGTGCTGCGCCCGGGGAAGATCTTCAGGGTGCCGGCAAGCAGCTGGCCCGGGTCGATGACGCCGTTCACGACGAAGGCGTCGGTGACCGTGGCCATCGCAGAGCGGCCGTAACAGGCGGGCCCCGGGTCGGCACCGGCGCTCCGGGGTCCCACCTGCAGCACCCCGCCGCGATCGATCCTGGCGATGGAGCCCCCTCCCGCACCCACGGTGGCGATATCGATGACGGGCAGCCGAAGGGGCAGGTGTTCCAGGACCCCCTCGCGTGTCAGCAGCAGCCGACCGTCGCGAATGATGGAGACATCGGTCGAGGTCCCGCCCATGTCCAGGGTGATCAGGTTCTTCTCTTTGCACAGGCGGCTGAAGCGACGGGCCGCGATCACCCCGCCCGCCGGGCCGGACATCAGGGTGCGGACCGGCTCGCGCATGACCTGTTTCGGCGAAAGCACCCCGCCATTGGATTGCATGATGAGCAGCCGACCCTGGCCCAGCCTCCGGGACAGGCGGTCGATGTAGCGCGCGATGACCGGTTGCAGGGCCGCGTTCAGGGTGGTGACCACGGCCCGCTCGTACTCCCGGTATTCCGGCAATATTTCATGGGAGGCGGTCACCTGGAATCCGGCCTCGCGGAACACCTTCGCGGCCGATCGTTCGTTTCGGGGATTCGCATAGGCATGAAGGAAGACAACGGCCACACTCTCCACATTTTGCTTCCGCAGACGCCCGCAGAGCGACCCGAGCCCCTCGGTATCGATCGGGACCGAGACCTCGCCCGTGTGGAACGTTCTCTCGTCCACACCGTGGCAGAGGGCGAGGGGAACGATGGCGTCCGGTTTCCTGACCTCCAGGTCGAAGAGCCCGATGCGGTTCTGACGGCCGATGTGCAGCAGGTGCTCGAACCCCCGGGTGCAGACGATCGCGCAGCGGGCCATGCGCCGCTGCAGGAAGGCGTTGGTGGCCACGGTGGTGCCGTGGACCATGCGAAAGGGCCGTTCCAGAACCTCCGTCAGGCCGCCCGATATGGCCCGGGAGGGATCCGCGGGCGTCGAAGGGACCTTCAGGGTGGTGATCCGATCCCCCTCGCTGAACACGAAATCGGTGAACGTCCCGCCCGTGTCGACCCCGATCCGCATCATGGTGGTTTTCTTCTGTGCTCCGGTCAAGGGGAAATTGTAAGGAAAACGCCTTTCCAAGTCAATCGAAACAGGGCCAAGCGTCTCTCGAATTCCCAACATGAACATTCCGATGATTCCTCAAAATGAATCCTTCGTCACAATCATGCCGTCCAAGCAGGTTCCGCCGCGCCATCACGTCCGCCATCCCGGACTATTGACTTATTTTTTTTTCTGAAATAATATTGGGCAGCGAGAACATCGAAGGGAATGAAAGATTGCCTCAACTCACCTTAGGGACGGAGCTTATTTTTGCATGTTGGCGACGACCCGTGGCGACAGCGAGTCTAGAATTAAGTTTCCAAGTTTCAAAACACCGACCCCGGTTGCGTCGGTTGTCGGTTGTTTTCGCAGAAAGAGGAGGACAAGATGCGTAAGCCAAACGGATTCCTCATCAGTGGAATCATCGGAGTTGCAGTTGCTGGGTCCCACTTTGGTATTCAGTACGGTCGAGCGGTGTGGGGCAAAGGCGATATGTGGTGGACACCCAGGTCGATGGCATTGCCTCTTTCCGAGACACGAAACAATTTCGAACTCTTGGTGAGCGGAGATTTGTTACAGGACCATCTTGCAAGAGGTTCGTTATCAGCGATCGATTCGCAGGGAGAGCGTTACCGCCTGGCGTCGGAGGATGTAGAAGTCCGGCTTAACAACTGGCAGAAAGTTAAATCTTCCATGCTGCATTCCGCCGTGTTGTCAGCCTTCATGCTTGGGTTTTCTCTATTGTCCCTTATCGTTGGAGTCAGACAATTCGTCTCGAATGGCAAGACAACAGAGATCAAACCGGATGCGGGCGACGCTTGACAGCGCGCTTGAATCAAAAAGTCAGTCCACTCCACCCAATGGAGGAGCAACACAATGAAAACAATGACAGCCTTTGTCTCAATCATCGTTTTTTATCTGAATGTTTCCGTCATGAACGCCGAGGCGGGCATCCTTGAAGAGATTCTTATAGAGTCATCCTGTGCGGGAAATCATGAACGGATATTAAAATTGCTGTCCCTTGATATGAAGATTGACCTGAATGCAATGAATGAAAACGGTGATAACCCCTTGATATGTGCCGTATCTTCTAATTATAACACAGTTGTTGAACTTCTTTTAAATCATGGCGCTGACCCGAACATTGCTGATAATGAGGGTCATGCGCCAATTGTAATTGCCATACATCAGAACAATCCCGATATGGCAAAAATGCTTATCGAGAAGGGCGCTGACCCAAATATCCTTGACCCATGGGGATTGACACCCCTTTTTTATGCGGCCAGCCTCGGGTATTTGGATATCGCAAATGCATTGATAACACATGGTGCAGATGTCAACGCTCTTGAAAACAATCGGGGCGAATCGGTCCTAATCGGAATCATTACAAAATTCAGTCCCACTCATCCCTCGTATCTGCCCGTCTCAACTGATTCAGCAAAGTCACCGCCGTGTTCTTTAGAGCAGATTGAAATGGTGAAATTCCTTCTAGAAAAAGGCGCGGATGTGAACGTCAGATCCAAAGACAATGGAAATACCGCCCTTCATTTTGCCGCAGCTCGAAACTATACCCGGATCATGCCACTACTCATCGATTTTCATGCTGACATTGATGCTGTCAATAACAACGGAGAAACGGCCTTGTTCATTGCCGCTCAGGCGGGGATGCCGGATGCTGTCCGGGTTTTGCTTCAGCATGGCGCGGATCCGGATATTCTAAATATTTCCGGCACAACGTCTCTTTTAACAGCAATTAGGGCCTCAAGCACATCGTCCAAGTACTTGCAGGCAATGGACCAAATTGCGGAGCTGCTGATAAAAAGTGGTGCATCATTGGATTACAAAGACAGATACAGAAGAACGTATTTAATGCTATCCGCAGAAAACGGAAAGGAAAACATTATCGACATGCTTCTTGAACCATCAAAGCATTTAATAAACGATAAAGATGTTCAAGGCCTGACCGCCTTAATGTATGCTGCAAAAACGAAACACCACCGGGCCGCCAGATCACTGGTCGAGGCTGGGGCCAAAGTATACCTAAGGGACAGTATGGGGAAAACCGCACTGATGTACGGGGTAAACAGCAAGGAGATTACAGCGTTATTGCTGGATCATGGTGCAAAAATCAACGAGACTGATAGAAGAGATTTCACTCCTTTGATGCAAGCAGTGGACCATGAAAATGTTGAGGTTGTTGGCGAACTCATCAAGCGAGGTGCAGAAATAAATGCAGTTGATCGCAAAGAGCATCAATCATCATTAATGATGGCAATCTTCAAAAGAAATTACGAAATGACTTCTGTATTACTTGCCGGAGGAGCCGATGTGCATCTAAAGGATGCAGCAGGACAAAGCGCACTTTTTCTCGCTGCTTTCAGGGGACTGTCGGAAATCATCACACTTTTATTCACGCATGGTTCGGCAGTCGATCCGGTTACTTCCCAGAGAGAGACGCCACTGATGGCAGCATGCCAAAATGGATATTCCAAGACCGTTGAACTTTTGCTGGAAAGAGGTGCCGATATTCATGCGGTCAGTAACTTTGGTTGGTCCCCGCTCTTTTATGCTGTTTTCAACGGTCACTATGATATTTGCAAAATATTGATCGAAAAGGGCGCCGACACAGAGCAGATAGACGGTAGTGGACGTAGCTTGAAAGATCTGGCTGGGGAAAAAGGATTCAAAGAAATCCTAATTTTGTTGGGCTCCCAAGAAAAGTAGGAGGGATTTCGACAAATTCAACAAAAAAGGGGTCGAGGCAAGCACACCCCTACGATACCCAAATATTTTTTTCCTTGAAATGGAATCGAATGAACGAATCCGGTACACCTGACCTACCATCCCGGGGTTGTCAGGCGGGTCGGCTTCATGGTATTTAAGGAGACAGAGATTCGTGACATGACGGATTCCATGACAACGGGAACCCTTTTTCAAATCACGGTGAGCATCGTTCTGACCTTCATCACGGATCCGTTCACGAAAGCCCCAACGATGAAAAGGAAATAGCCAATGAAAAAAGTCGCATGGATTGTCGCAGGCCTGGTCGTTCTGGGTGTCATCCTGCAGAAAGCGATGCATTCCAAATTGGAAGGGATCTTAAGGGACTACGACAAGGCGCTGGTCGAGCATCGGGAGACAGGCGACCACGAATCAGCCTACTACAAACTCAACCGCACCTTCAACCGCATCGCCGGTGCCGGCGTCTCCGTATCCGATCGACCTCTTTACACTTCGAAGCAGATCGGTTGGCTGGGAAAGGAACTGGACAAGCGGGTGGAATCCCTGCTGCCCGTATTGGAAGACGCGTTTCCGGAGGGTATCGAAAACGACTGGTCCTCCGTCGGGGAGCTACGGAACCGTTACCGCGCCTTTTACCAGGGGCGCATCGCCGTTCTGAACCGGGACGAGGCCGCACGCAAGCAAACGGAACTCGCCGCCAAACTGCGGGGCGTGGCTTCTCCCGAGCGATTGCCGGAGCGTCTCCCGGAAAAAAATGCGGATCAATCCCGCGACGATGCCCAAGCGCGATCCGCCCCGGAGAAGAGACACCCGGCGGGCGACCGGCACAGGCAGCAACAGGCCCGGGACCGCGCGATGGAGAGGATGAAGAAAGCCACGGGAACCGACCCGGAGTAACCCGCCTGAGGGTGGATGCCGGTGACCGCCGGGCGACCCCACATGGCAGCGGGTCACGGTTCAACCGGGCATTCCGGATCGAAACGAAGCGGGCCTATCTCCGGGAGTAGAAGGCCAGTCCCGCGCTGACGTAGCTGCGCGCGCTGTCGCTGAGCGCGATGCCGATTTCGGCCAAAAAATCGATCGTGCGGCTGATGCGGTACTCGAACCCGGGAACGATGTGTATCAGGGTATGGTTCTGGTTCGAGTCCTTGACCGAGTCGAAGGCGAACTTCACCGCCCCGTACACCTCCATGTTCCGGACCGGCGCCGTGCTGGCCATGAACGCGGCGTCCACGCCGTAGCTGTCCGCACCGGTTTTCGCATGGATCATGTGCCCGCCCACGGCGGCCGAGGCATTGATGTTCCGCCCCTTGAGAAACCAGAACTCGATGTCGGCGCCGAAATAGCTGACGTTCTCCATGAAACCGCCCTTCACTTCCACGTCGACGTTCCGCGTGAGCCCCAGTCCCGCGCGCCCGGCCACGCCGAAATCGGAACCGCTGCCGTGCTTGCTCAGCAGGGCGAAGGGGAAAACACCCAGTTTGAAATTTCCCGGGGTGATGGTTTCCGCCGAATTCATCAGCACATCGGTCATGCCCGCGACCTCGGCGGCGAATCCCAGCAGACAAACGATGATCACAAGGGACAAGATTATTTTTCGCATCGGATCTTCACCTCCACGGCCAGGTTCTAGCAGAATCGTCGGCGAATGTAAACGGGCGACGGATATGCGCTCTCTGATTCAATCCGACCGGGCAACCGGTGACCGACGGGGAGCCGGTCCGGGCTTGCAGGGACAAACGACTTCTGGTACATTGGGGGACGTGGCATTCAGAGAGCGAAATTGAGAAAACAGGGGGAAACCGTCCATGCCTGCTGATCCCGCCTTCCGCATGACCGTTGAGGACATCTTTTCCATCAAGGGCCGGGGCACCGTGGTCACCGGCCGCATCGAGAGCGGCATCGTCGCCGTGGGAGATGACATCCGGATTCAGGGTCAAAGCACAAGCAGGACGACCGTGGTATCCGGCATCGAAGTGTTCCGCAAGGTGGTGACGCGAGCCGGGGCCGGCGACACGGTCGGCGTGTTGCTGAAGGACATCGGCAAGGAGGATGTCCGGCGCGGAGACCTGCTCACGGGCTCCGGGGACGAGGTCACCCTGCAGGTCTAGACCGGAGTCCCCCAGGGGATCGGCCGGGGGCCGGGTTCGCACCCTCCCCCGCCCCCTTGACATTCCGTACCCGCAGTGTTACCAAGAAACAGGTTGATATCGAAGGGGACGAGAGAGATCGCCCGAAATTAGCATGCCGGCGGAGAGAATGCCCAGACCATTAGCCCCCCACCGGCGGAAGCTTATTTACCGTGAAATTATCGAGATACATAGCAGCGGCCCCGATTGTCAGAAAAGAATTGAAGAATTGCCCAACAAGGCGCTGCATTCGGACGGCAATTCCGCTGTGCTCCATTGCCAGCCGATTATGCGGAGCGTTGGGCAGTGACCGTATCTATTCGTACCCATAAGGAGATGGTCTGCATTGGACATTCCACGGATCTTCAACATCAGCGAAAGCGCT
>Ga0180434_10002380_pt1 | contig 25278 bp, 34 predicted proteins | sample SS_ome_7_FD_132453 | JGI IMG/M metagenome (GOLD analysis project Ga0180434, IMG submission 132453) | Hypersaline lake sediment archaeal communities from the Salton Sea, California, USA - SS_1_D_2 metaG | ecosystem: Environmental > Aquatic > Non-marine Saline and Alkaline > Hypersaline >... | reverse complement strand
TTCATCATCAGCAGGTCGTACGACGGCCACTCGCCCGTCTTCACGAGCATGCTGTACGGGTCGTCGCCGTGGCTCATGTGCGACGGCCTGCCCATCCGGGCCTCCGACGGGAAGCTCGGCAGCGCGTGCCCGCCGGCCGTCTCCAGGACCACGGGGATGTTCACGGCCCTGAGCACCGTCCGCATGAAGCCTGTCGTGCCCCAGCACCCGGCCGTCCTGGGGATGATCCGCTCGTCGGGCCGGGTGTCATACCTGTCACCCTCCGAGATGTACTCCGTCCGCTGGGTGCCCGTCATCAGCCGGACCGCGGGCGTGTAGCCGCGGTACTGCCAGTGCGCCTCCGCGTTCCCGTACCACCAGTGGCCCATGAAGTGGATCACGTTGAGCCGGAACCAGTGGATGGTGTTGCCGATCGTCTCGGCCGTGGTGTCCGACAGGATCACCGCGTCGCAGTCGTCGAGGGTGTGGTTGCGGCAGAAGTACGGATTCGCGTCCGCGTACGGCAGATCCATGCCGCGGAGGAACGCCAGGGCCGTCTCGGGCGCCGACATCGTCGACATGCCGCCGTGCTGGACATTCGACACCTTGTAGTTGCCGTCGGACTGCCTGTTGAAGAACTTCCGGCTGTCGAGGAGCACCGCCAGCTCCTCCTCGCCGTACATCCCCCCGTCCAAGAGCGACCACTGCACCAGCCCGCGGATCTCGACGGAGAGGCTGTTGGCCGCGTACGCCATGAAGGCGGCCTTGGCGTCCTCCGGGAAGTACTCCTGGTGCGACATCGTGTCGCCCTCGGCTGTGTTGTGGGCCGCGTTCGGCGGGACATCCGACACGCCGCTGGGCAGGTCGAGGTATGCCCTCTCGAACGCCAGGAAGAGGGCGGTCTGCGCCTCGCCGGGCCAGGGCCACGCGTGCACCTCGCCGCACCAGGGGCCGTCCTTGGAGTATCCGCACCGGGCCGGCAGCGGATCGAGGAGGTCGCCCTCCCAGACCAGCGCGTCGGCGACGGTCGGGTTCGCCTCGAGCCACAGGTCGAGCGGCTCGACCCCGGAGGCCCAGTCGAAGCGGAACACGGCCACCACGACGGCTGGTGCGGCGGGCTTGATCGCCCCGTCGCCCGGGCCGGCCTCCTGGAAGACGCCGTCCACCGTCCAGCCGGAGAACACCCAGCCATCGGCCGCGGTCGGCGTCAGCAGGCCGCAGGACTTCTCCTCGACCTCGCCGTAGCCCCTCGCGGAGACCAGCACGTCGCACCCGTCGGGCCTCCCGTCGCCGTCGACATCGACCGCGTCGTCATGGCCGGGGCAGTCGTCGTCGCTGTCGCAGACCCCGTCCCCGTCAGTGTCGTCCGGGTTGTCGTTGGGGCAGGGGTCGTCGCTGTCGCAGACCCCGTCCCCGTCAGTGTCGTCCGGGTTGTCGTTGGGGCAGGGGTCGCACCCGTCGGGCACGCCGTCGCCGTCCGCGTCGATCCTGTCGTCGAAGCCCGGACAGATGTCGTCCTTGTCGCACACGCCGTCCCCGTCGGCGTCCATCGACTGAGGCGGGTTGAACCAAGCGTTCGGCCCGCAGCATCCGCATAGCGTGACGGCGATCGCCAGGCCGACCAAACCCGCCGTCCAGAAAGTAGCCGTTCTCATCAGAAATCCCCCTATCCCGCGTTTGTTGTGCTCCGCCGGCGCGCCGGCCCTGTTGTCAGGTATTATAGGCACCACCGGGAGGGTGTCAAGCAAGAAAAGGGGCCGCCTGAGAAGGCGGCCCCTTGTATCCGCTGCGAGTTGAATTCGCTAGACGGTAGTCACCACGTTCGCGTTCGGGTGGTTGCTGTCGTCGACGTCCTTGTATGTCGCGACCGCCTGCGTGCTGCTGATCGCGGCGATGCCGTACTTCTGCGACGACCCGCCGAGTCCGCCTGACAGCCCGCCGAACGATATCGTGGTCCCGGACACGTCGCCCTGCCTCACCTTGGGGTAGTTCCCGTCCAGGCCGTCCCTTCCGACGACCATGATTTTGGTGGTGCTGAGCGCGGCGATCGCGGTGTCCACCACATGGTTCTGGTACTCCCACACATCGTTCAGCGGGTGGTAGAAAACGGCCTTATCCTCTTGCAGCACACCCATGGCATCCTCCTTTTTTGGCTCCGGGCACGCCTGGAGGCCAAAGACTTTATCGGAACCGCCGCGCGCAAAAAAAGGGCCGCGGTCCCCCGCGGCCCCCACCATCCCTGGTCGCCTCCCTGCCCGGCGTCCGTGCCGGCGTCCGTGCCATGGCCATTCTATCGCGGTCCCGTGGACTCCGTTGAGCCCGACGACGCCAAAATCGGCATGACCACCATAACAAAGACGGCGGCCAGCGCGGTCGGCAGCGCCCAGCCGCCCGTCAGCGGCGACATTGCCGAACCAGCCGCAATGGGCGCGCAGCACGCGGCCAGCATTCGGAGCAGTTGCCGGGACTCGGTCCGCCCCGCGCCCACCCACCATGCTGGCCAAACGACGGCGCCGACCACCAGCTTCAACATCGCGATCACGGCTCCCTCCCCATGGCGTCGCGTATCGCCGTCCGCACATCCCCGGCGGCGGCGGAGCGGGAAGTCTCGTGTAGCCGCCAGCCGTAGCCCCTCGTCGACCACCGCCAGAGAACCCGACCAGTGTAGTGCCCGCCGAGGGCATCGAGCCAGTCGAGCATCTGGGTGTCCGTCGGAGGGGGAGCGTCGAAGGGATCGAGCCCATTCCAGCCTGTCCGGAGCATCTCCCTCCGGATCGCGCCTCGCACCGTGGGCTCGCCGGGCTCGTCCGCAATCGCCTCCCGCAGCCGCCAGCCGCGCCCCGTCGTAGACCAGTGGAACACGGTCCGGCCCGTTACGCTCTTCGACTCCATCCAGTCGAGCAGGGTTTTGTCCATTTCGGCCAAGGTGGGCTCGTTCCCCTGCTTCGGCCTGCCCAGCCCCACGGCTGCTGCCAGCATCCCGCTAATCATCCTCAGCATCAGGTTAGCCCTCCGTGTCTCTTGGCGGCGGCGCGGGCGGCGCAGACTTCCTTCGGCGACAACCCCGCGAGCACCGCCTCGCCGGGAGCGAGTGATGGGAGCCTTATGGCCCGCCTCCGGAGCGGAGCCACATCCGCGTCGCGGAGGAAATCCTCCAACTCCCCCTCGGAGCCGAACACCACCCGCAAGTCCTCAGTCATGCCTGATTATAGACGGGGGCTATAATGGGGCAGGGCAAGTCGCCCTGAAGGGAGACGCAAAATGGGAAGCAAATGCAAGACAGCGCTGCTGGTGATCTTGGGGGCGGCGGCGGGCGTCGCCGGAACCCTAGCCGTGGTTACGAAGTGGCTCAGCGAGGCGATCAACTTCTGAAAAGAAACCTCTCCCGCAGGCCAAACTCCACCATCGTACCGTCGGCGATGGCCTCCTGCCGCTCAAGCGGCAAACCGCAGGCCCGGATAACCTCCTCTGCACTTTCGCAGATGATTGCGGTGTAGTGCCCGAGCGAGCCGCCGCGGCGGCGGCGCTTCTTCTTTACGCGCCTGCGGAAGAACGTATCCACGACGACCATCCCGCCCGGGGCGAGCACCCGCTCCATCTCTGCGAAGTTCCTGCGCAGGTCGTATGCGTGGTCTATGACATTGCTGTACACCAGATCGAACGAGCCGTCGCCGAACTCCAGGGCGTGCATGTCGCCCTCGACGACGAGCGGCGGGTGCGCCACCAAATCGACGCCGACGCACGACGCGAAGCAGCCCAAGCCCGCCTCGACCTCCTCGCCGAACCTGGCGCCGATGCAGAGGCAGGCGGAGTCTGCGGACATGCCGAGGCTCCGGAACATCGCGGCGAAGGCGTCCACCCTCTCCCGCCGCCGTTCCTGGACCCACTCCAGCTTCTTGGGGTCAAGCCGCCCGGCTCTCTGGTGCTTCAGGTACTCCGCGTACGACTCGTAGTCTTCCCTGTGCATGCCAGCGCCGGGAAGCTCAAACATTATCGAGCCAGTCGACGAATCAGTCCCGCCGCGCGGGCACCGTCGCAGGACGGCCGGGGCGGTCCACATAGTCCATCGGCTGCCTCTTGAGAGTGTCGCCGGAACCCCAGAGAACGACCAGGATCGCCGCGATAACCAAAGCCCAGATGATGATAGCCATATAGGTCTCCCTTCTCCCACCCTTGCCACCGCCGACCGCGCGCCTACGGAAACATGATATGACCCGCCTCGCCGGATTTCAACCCGCGATTTCGGGTACCGATAAAATAAGGCATGCTGATACGCGACAAACTGGCAGAGGGGCCCACCCTCTCCTTCGAGTTGTTCCCGCCGAGGACGGAGCTGGGGTTCTGGGGGCTGCGCGACACAATCGGGTCGCTGTGTCCACTATCGCCGGATTTCGTCTCCGTCACCTGTTCCCCGGTCCGCCACGGGGCTCTCACTGTGGAACTAACCGCCCGCATCCACGAGGACATCGGGTTGGAGGGTATGGCGCACCTGACATGCGTCGGTTTCGACCACAGCCTCCTGGCGGAGTCACTCGACGAACTACGCTGCCGGGGGGTCCGGAACATCCTGGCCCTGCGGGGCGACATCCCGCCGAGCCAACACAAAATGGCGTTCGAGCACGCGGCCGACCTGGTGGCCTTCATCCGCCAGAGGCACCCGAACACATGCATCGGAGCCGCGTGTCACCCGGAGACGCACCCGGAAGCCGAGGGGGCGGAGCAGGACCTCGACAACCTCAAACGGAAGGTGGACGCCGGAGCCGACTTCCTGATAACCCAGCTCTTCTTCAACAACGCGGATTTCCTGCGCTTCCGCGACAGGGCGGGGAGAGCCGGGATCACGGTCCCAATAGTCGCCGGCGTGATGCCGATTGTGGACGCCAGCCAGATCAAGAAGTTCACGGGCATGTGCGGCGCGAGCATACCAGCCGACCTGTTAGCCCGAATCGACGCCGTCGGCGACGACGCGAAGGCTGTGGGGCACATCGGCACCTTCCACGCCACGCAGCAGTGCCTCGGCCTGCTGAAGGAGGGGGTGGCTGGCCTGCACTTCTACACCCTGAACAAATCGACCGCGACGCGGGCAATCTTCCAGTACATCAGGCACGAGCTGACCCGATAAAGCCCTTCTACGCCGCCTCACGGCATGCGGGTCTGGGGCATCATGTTGGCGAAGAACGAGTCCGACATCATCGGGACAACCCTGCGCCACCACATGGCGCTCGGCCTCTCCGGCATCGTGGTGTTCGACAACATGAGCAGCGACGGCACAGGCGACATCGCGCGCGCGGTGCCAGGCACCGTTGTCCTGGAGGACGACCCCGCCTTCCGGCAAGGCACAAAGAACCGCGCCATGACCGAGATAGCGATGAGTCGCGGAGCGGAGTGGATTGTGGCCATAGACGCGGACGAACTGTGGTACCCGACCCGCGCCGCCACGATACCGGACGCCATCGCGAACATGGGCAACGACTGCTTCCGAGCCAGGATACTCGACCATGTGTGCAGCGAGTTCGACAACGAATCGGAGGCCAACCCCGTGCTTCGCATGAGATGGCGCCGCAAGAAGCTGGGTGTCGGAAAAGTGGCACACCGCTGCGAGCCCGGCGCTCATGTGTGGGGTGGGAACGAGAGCCTGGTGCGCGGCGGCGTTGTGGTGGAGCCGCCAATACGCGGCCGGATGCTGATCCGACACTACCCCGTGCGCGGGCTGAAGCACCTCAAGCGCAAGGCAGCTTTCGGCTGGCGCGCCGTCAACGACCAGCCGGGCGTGCACCGCAAAGCCTGCGGGCACTGGCGCAAGTGGTACATCAGACTGCGCGAGAATCCGGCTGGCTTCAGCGACTTCTACAGCCGGAAAATACTCCTGACGCGCCGCCGCCTAGAAAAGGGGCCCGGCGATTGGGTGGAGGATCCTTTCACTCCAGCCCACATGGCTTAACCTGCGACAATATGTCGCAAGCCACCTCGGTCGTCGCCTCGTCGAAGGCCGGACGATCAATCGGCGCACTCATGGCAAAATCCCCGGCCACCTCGAATCCGCCGACCAGACTCTTGTTCGTGGCCTTGGCCCTCCTTCTGTCTCGGGGGAAGACAAACACCCCTGCGGGCGACACGAACATGTTCACGCCGTGGTTCCCGGGGTCGCGGGCAATCCATTCCTGTGCGACCGAATCCGCTGCCTGCTCGTCGGACACCGCGAAGCGGCGCACCGCTGTCGGGTACTCGGCTGGATTCCCCAGCGACTCGACGGGGAACTCTTCCGTCGTTATCTGATAATGCAGATGCCACGGTATGGTGGCGCCGACACCGTCGCCGTTGAACAGCACGCGAAATCGCCCGTCGGTGCGGCTGTGCAACTCCAGCATCGCCCGCAGTGCGTTACGGGAGTAGGCTTGATCCGTGTGCTCCCGCGCCATGACGGTGAAATGGTTCGGCTCAATCCATGCGAAGTTCGCGCCCGCCAGGTAATCGCGGCCCGCGAGGGTTACCGGGACAAGCCGCTCCAGCGGATTGCACTCACGTATGTTTCTCTCGCACAAGAAGCAGAACCGTCCATGGGGGTCTCGCGAATCTCGAAACAGACCCGACTCGTCGCGGTGCGGATTAAGGATTCCTCGCCGCTCAAGCTCAGCCACATCAGTCCTAACCTCCCTGTGCGGCAACCACCGAAAACGGAACCGCACGCCGCATCGGCACTTGTCCGTGAGTTTGGTTTCGATCTGTCCGGAGTCCCCGGAGAGCAGGAAGCCCTCCCGCCCTTGTTCGGCCCATGTCCGAATCAATTTTCTCGCCAGGTTCATGGCAACACCCCCAAGTCCCGCATGAGGTCGGCCGTGCGGTTCTCCCATGTGAAATACGGAATCGTAATCTTGAAGGCGCGCCGTCCTAGCCGGCGGCGAAGACTCCCGTTGCGAAGCAGCCTTGTTAGCGCGGCCACGAATCCGGAGATATCGTCTGCCCTCACCACCGCTCCCGCCTCGCCGAGCAAGAAGCCACCCTCTTGGGACGGGGCGTCGCCGAGGAGGTACTCGACGGCGAACGGCACGAGATCCGACGACACTGCGGGCTTTCCGCACGCCGCCGCCTCCTGCGGGGTCATGCCGAAGCCCTCCATGACCGACGGCGTGCAATAGACGTCCGTCGCGTTGTAAATCAGCGGGAGCCACTCCCAGACAGAGCCGAGCACAATCACATCCCGCTCGACCCCAAGCTCCCGGATGAGCGCCGTCAGCTCGGCGCGGAGCGGCGACTTGTCGTCTATCGACACCAGCAAGAGCGCGTCGGGCACCCGCGCCTTGAGTCCGGCGAAGGCCCGAATCAATACATCCTTTCGCTTCGTCTTGTCGGTCCGGCTTATCTCGGTCACGATCTTTCTCCGGGAGATTTCCCGCGGCGACAGTGGGGACATCTCGGACAGGAAGCGCCAGAGCGGTCGCAATCTCCACCTTCGTAGCGGACGGTATCGAACCGGATCCACGCAAGGCGGCAGGAAGTGCTTGCACTCCGCCCCATAGTCTTCCTGGAAGGAGTCGCGTATTGCGGTGGAAGTAGCTACGCGGGCGTCAACCTGCGGCATCAGCCCCCGTTCGATGTCGATGCGCTCATCTATCCGCAAGTCTGCCCATGTGGACGGATCCATGTTGCGCTTTTTGATAGGCCCGAGAGAATGCGGAATCCATGCATGCGGCGCCCCCTTCCTGTTTGCGATCGCGCCGAGTTTGCATCCGTCCCAGTAATGGGAGATCACGAGGTCAAACGAATCGTCACCCAGCTTCGCGATCAGGTCGTCCGCGAGCATTGGCAGCCTGCCATCCATGTCCTCTTTTCGGACGAACTCTGGCAAACCGTCCTCGACATACACAATCCTCGCGCGACCCGAGGGGTGCGGGCGTTCGCCCACCTGCGGCACGCCCGTAAGCGGGTGCGGATACCCGCCGCGGTTCACGACCGTAACGCGGTGGCCTTGGGCCACCAGCGCCTCGGTGAAGTGATTCACATACACGTTCTGCCCACCCGTGTCCGGCATGCCCGGGGTCACGGACCACTCGTGAACACCATGGTTGGTCACCATCAGCACATGACTCATCTCCGTACTCCTCCGCCCGAAACGGGCTGGCTGCGCGCACCCCGCCCCCATATCACAGCGGACTCGTGTGCGTCGTTTTGCCTTTTTGCTTAGGGGAAAACGGCTCTCGGAGTGGCTCGCGCGCACGCCGACATCCGCCGTCTAACGGAAACGTCAGTGCGCCATCTCGTCGTCCTCATCTGGGTTCCGGCCACATGATCAGCGACATTCCGTTGCTGAGGCGGCCCAAGGCCGGGGGGCGGCCGCGCGACCCGGAGGTGAGAATGACTTTATAAAACCGGACAGGTTAATCGCTTGTTGGGCTAATCGGCGCCGCCGTGTTCGTCCTGGTCGTAGCCCCAGCCTATGTGCATGTCGACTCGCGGCTCGCGGACATCCGCTGTTTCCTCCTTGGGAAGGAAGATACAGTCGCAGGCCACGACGGAGGTGAAGAGGATCACCTCGCCCGTACCGTGGCACCACCTGCATTCCGGATTCGGTTCCATGGCGAAGGCGCGACACCACAAAAACCGCACAAAGGATAGAATCGGGAATGGAGAAAACCCGCGACGAGCAACTCATGCTGGCGGCAATCGAAGTGTGCAAGGCCGGCATCGCCTCCGGCCAAAGTCCGTTCGGCGCCGTTGTCGCTACAGCCGACGGCACGGTTGTGGCGAAATCGCACAATCGGGTGCGGATGTCGTGCGACGCCACGGCGCACGCCGAAGTGACCGCGATACGCGAGGCGTGCGAGGCGCTCGGGACAATCGACCTCGCGGGGCATGTGATCGCCACCACGTGCGAGCCGTGTCCGATGTGCGCGGCCGCGATACACTGGGCGAACCTGGACAAGGTGATCTACGGCGCCGAGATTGAGGACGCGGCGAGAGTCGGCTTCCGGGAATTGCGTTTGCACTGCGACCGAATCTACAGAGAGTGCGGCGGAGGCGTGAAGGTGACAAGCGGCGTGCTGGGCAAGAAGTGCCGCGAGTTGTTCGCGCAGTGGGAAAACGGCTCCAACCCGGAAACATACTAGCCTGAATCGGAGTGGTCGGATTTGAACCGACGGCCCCCGCCTCCCGAAGACGGTGCTCTGGCCAGGCTGAGCTACACTCCGCATCAGGGCAGAGGGAATCGAACCCCCGACTCGTGGGCCCAGGCCACGCGTGTCACCCCAACACTTTGCCCTGCAATCAGAATGGAGGGACTCGAACCCTCGGCCTCGCGCCCCCCAGACGCGCGCTCTACCAGACTGAGCTACATTCTGCTATCAGGGTGGGTGGAGTCGAACCACCGGCCTCCTGGCTCCGGACCAGGCGCTCTGACCAGACTGAGCTACACCCTGTGAATGGGCAGGGAGGGACTCGAACCCCCGAAGTCCTTAGGACGCCTGGTTTACAGCCAGGTGCAATCGCCGCTCTGCCACCTACCCAAAATGCGGATAGCAGGAATCGAACCTGCACGGGAAAAATCCCAGTAGCTTCTAAGGCTACCGCGTCTGCCTAGTTCCGCCATATCCGCTAACTCGGTGGTCAAGTTTCTTGCCGACGGGGATTCATCACCAAAGATAACCCGACAGCATTCGGCCCACCGAACAGGTCGTGAAGGAATCGAACCCTCGCCTCGCGGGTTGGAGCCGCGCGCCCTACCACTAGACCAACGACCTATCATCCAATACGCGGAGTGGGAGTCGAACCCACAACATCGCGGCCCTCGACCGCGCGCCTCTTGCCAGTTGGGCTACCCGCGCCCTGTTCCAATACGCGGAGTGGGGGTCGAACCCACAACATCGCGGTTTTGAACCGCGCGCCTCTTGCCAGTTGGGCTACCCGCGCTCTACTATGCGGAGTGGGGGTCGAACCCACAACATCGCGGGTTTAAGCCGCGCGCCTCTTGCCAGTTGGGCTATCCGCACTCGCACCAATACGCGGAGGGGGAGTCGAACCCCCAACATCGCGGCTCTGAACCGCGCGCCTCTTGCCAGTTGGGCTACCCGCGCTCAAGGGGGAGAGTGTGCGGTGCCGGGAACGAGCCTCTGACGCGTGCCGCCTTATCTCCCGCAATGTTCTTATCCATCCCTCCAAAGAAAAAGCCCCGCTGGCCTTTCGGGCCACCGGGGCTGCGTTTGTCGAAATATCAACGCGCAGTCTAGGTGGCTCCTCCTTCGGGGAGATACGGGAGCAACCATAGGCTTGGCACGTTGAACATCATCATTTCACCTCAACACCACTATAGCACGCGGGGCGGCGGAAGTCAAGCCGCTATCTTCCTCGCAGCCAATTAGACAACCAGGCCCAGGCCAACACGCCGAGCATGCTCGCCGACGCGGCGTACGACAGCACCGACGGAATCCACACAAACGGTCTCGCGGCCGGAATCAGCCACACGACCGCGGCGGCGGCCGCGAGGGCAAGTCCGGCCAGACCGGGGAAGACGCCGAATGTGAATCCGCCGAGGCCTTCCAAGAACAGTCCGCCCTGGCTGAACCGCGAGTGCAGATACCCGCCCAAAACGAACGCAAGAGCCACGGCAAAAGCCGCAATCACCATAATACTCATCGAATCCTCCTGTCACCGCGTCACCGCCGCAGCGAAAGCCGCGGGCACCGTGATACCCGGTTATTCGTCCACCGCCAAATGGCGCGCGACATGCCTCGCCTCGCGCACCACAGCTCGCTCTAGGATGACCAGCAGCGCCTTGGCCACAGCCAGTGTCGTGACCTTCTTCATGCCCCGGCACATCTGGGCGAAGTCGTCGGGGAGCCCGTCGCACGACACCACGCTGAGCGCGTAGAAGTCGTAAAAGTCCGTCCGGGACAAGGCCAGCCGCAGAAACGCGGACCGGACGGCGGCGGCGATCCCGGCTTCCTCCTTGGCCTCCTCCTCCTGCCGCCGCTTCCGCGCGCGGAAAAACGCGTCCCACGCCTGGATCGCGCGGTGCTGGTATGGCGGAAAAAGCAGCTCCGGATCCCGGAACCCAACATCCTTCTGCCTGGATTGCTCCATCATACGGCGAAACACTTCGTCCGTCTCCAGCAGCCTCATGGCCTTCGGCACGAACACCCCCCGCACCACCTGCGAAGCAGGATGCGGGTTGTCCGGCATGCACATTCCCGTGTTCACGGCATCCAGGGCCGCGAGAAAACTCTCGGAGCTGGGATGGCTAAGAAAAGCCCGCAGCTCGCCCACTTTTTTGGACTCCCACACCTCCGGACGCTGCGACCAGTACGCCGCGTCGAGGAAATCGTCGCGCCCGCGAAACATCTCCACATTCAGCCCGAACATGTCCCACACCCTCTTGGCCATCTTCCCGTCGAGCGCCCGGAAAGCCCGGGTGAACTTGTCCATGGCATCCTTTTCGCCTGTCATGCGCTCCTGCCACTTCGCCAGTCCGCCGGAGTGGCGTACATGCAGATCCAGCAACTTCCTCGCGTCCCCCGACAGCTTGTCGCGATACTGTAGCGGATCCAGGAAGTACTTCTCCTCAAGCGCCTTGAACAGCCACTTCTTGACGCCCTCGGACGCCTTCGTGAAGAGGCTCCCGTTGTTGTGGACAAGGTCGAAGGCGTGATCCACGAGGAGGTACATCTGATTCCAATCCTCCTCGGCGGCGGCCTTCTCCAAATCCCGCCATGTCTCGGCGATGCGGGCCCACGCGTCGCCGCCGTACTGATCCTCCCAGTCGAGATCGCTGAATATCCGGACATAGACATCGGGCAACATGCCGGAGCCGCGCTTCTCGTCGACCGCCTGCTGGAGCGCGTCGATGCCCTCAAGATCCGGGTTGTCCAGATAGAAGTCGGACCACTTGTCCTTGGCCAGTTGCTCAAGCTGGTCGATGTAGCATGTCTCGCAGTATGTCGCGTAATCCAGGTGGTGGACTTCCTCCTCCGACGAGTACTCGCCGCACGAGTCGCATGTCGGGGGGGTGTGATCGCGACAGTACCACTCGTCGAAGACATACTCCATGTCGTCGGCGAAGACAACCTTGTCACACACCGTGCAGGACGCGCACTCCTCCTCGAAGCACCCCTCGCAGAGGGTGTTCCCGTCGCAGTCGTGCTCCTCGCCGCGCGTGATGGGATTATCGCATTGGGTGCAGACATGCGGTTCGCAGTCCTGGCAGTACCAGTTCCCGCTGGGCATCTGCGTGGTGCCGGTCGCGCCGCGCTCCAACTCGCCGCCGCAGTCGTCGCAGAAGGCGAACTTGTCGTCGTAGCAGTCGCCGCAATACGGCTCGTCGTCCACGTTCAACTGCACATCGGAGCCGGGCACCTCCGCGCCGCAGCCGGCGCAGGTGTGCGTCGCGGCGGCGTTCTGCTCGCTGATCGCCTCCATCTCGGCATGTGTCATGGGCGTGAGCGTCTCGGCCAGCAGAGTCGTGGCGGCGTGGTAGCGGCCCACGGGCCGGGAACCCAGCTTGACCAGCCGCCTGACCTTGAAGTCCGATCCTGCCCCGCCGCCCTCGTTCAGCGGCACCGAGGCGATGGCCAGCTCTCCGAAGCTCTCCGGCAGATCGAGGCTGCCCTTGGCGTCCTTCCACGCAACCTCGCCATCATCATCGAGGTAACACAACGTCACATGGGGCTTGTATGTGGGGAAGTCGCTCTCCGGTCCGCCGCAGGCCACGGTGACCCTCTCAAGCACCCGGAACAGCCTCCGGAGATCCTCCTTCGGCTCCACGCGGGCCGCGAGAATCGTCTGGCTCTCCTGGTTCTCGAAGGTGAACAGCGGCCCGACGGCGAACTTGGGCAGCGACATCTTCCCGCAGGGCTCCCGCAAGGCCTCGGCGATGTCGTCGAGCTTCTCGGACTCCATCTCGCCGATGTACTTGAGGGTGAGGTGGTGGGTCCCCCCCTGCTGCCAGTCGCCCGTGACGCTGGCGCGGCGGAGGCGCGCGGACACGGTCTCCAGCCGCCTCCTTACGCCCAAGGGCATGCGCACAGCGATGAATCCGTCCACCTTATCGGCCATCCCTGCCAGCGGCGGGTGAAAAGAAAACAAGGGCGACAAGGGCGAGATATCCGTAGGCGCCGCGCGAGCGGGGCAGGGTGGGGCGGAAGGAGAACGCAACATGGCAACGGACTTGGCAATCAGAGACATGATCGCGGCGTCGGACCTGCCCGATAACGGCCAATGGACGAACCGTTTCGAGGTTCGGTCGGAATCCAGCGGCCGGGTGTATGTCGTCGCCCAACACAAGGCGAAACGGCACTGGGGCTGCTCGTGCCCGGGGTGGAGGCGGCACCGCAAGTGCAAACACCTCAGGGCCGTCGGGTTGCCGACGCTGGAGGAGCCGCACGAGGTGGGGAGGCTCGGCTGATGGCCGAGAGAGGTTTCCTCGATGGCTATAGGACCTATGACGACTCCAAGGGGCGGGGCTCCCCTGACGAGTGGCGAGCCGCGTTCGGGAAGCGCATGGGCATCGACGAGGCCAACGAGATATTGGGGGACGACAGCCCGTGGGCGGTGCTGGGCATCCGTCCCGGCGCGACGGGGCGCGAAATCAAGAGGGCCTGGCGCCGCCAAGCCCACAGGTGGCACCCCGACCGCAACGGCGGCTGCGAGTCTGCCGCGGAAAGGTTCAAGAAAGCCAAAGCCGCGTATGTTAGACTGGGGGAACCGTCATGATGTGGAACCTGGACATAACCAGCGAACTGAGGGTGGTCGGCAACGACCCCGAGATGGCCGACATGGGCAACCCCAGCGGCGAGATTATCCGCGAGGTCTGGTTCGTCACCGCGACCTCCGACGACGGCAGGGTGTTCGCCCATGTATGGGGCTCGGAGAGCGAGGACGGGGCGAGGGGCTGGCTAGGCTCGATCCGCGAATCCGTCAGCCGAGCAGCGGGATGGAACCCCGAGGGGCGCGAAGCGTGGCGCCACTGGCGGAACCTGTACGGCTCCGCCGCGCACGAGGCGGACGGGGACGATGTCGAAGCCGAGAGACGCGCCGCGCTCGACGCCGAGGCTTGGGAAGGCCAACGATAGATAGGGAGGCAGAACAATGGGATGGTGGGGCTGCGGAATCATGGACGGCGACACGCCGATGGACTACCGGGACTGCATCCACGACATGCTGGGGCTCGGCTGGGACGACGAGCCGACGGCGGACCAGTTGCCGGACGCGCGACTGCGGGAAATCATACAGCGCGCCGAGGCGGAGGGTTGGACGGGCTATGAGCCGTGGATATTCTGGGAGGTGCTCGCCGTCGTCGTGATGAAGGCCGGAGCCGACATGCCCGCCGACATCCGGGCGAGCGTCCTGTCGGCGGTCGACAAGGAGCTCGGGCTGGAAGACTGGGACAACCGCCACAAACGGCTTCGGGAGCTCCGGCGGGCAGTCGAGGCGTACGACGGCACCCCTGTCACCATCAGCGAAACGGGGCTGATTGAGAGGGTGGTGGAGCTACTGGAGGGCGAGCGCGATGACGACACCGAGGACTAAGGCCGAAATGAGGGCGTACCTATCGGCTCTGCACGCCGCCATAGAGCGGGAGCAGACGGCCGAGCCGGGCACCGTCGCCGGGCTGCGGCGCGAGATCGCCGCGCTGAAGGCGCGATGCAGAGAACTGGAAGTCGAGCTGCCGACCGTCGCGGAGGCGGTTGCGTTGTTCGCGGCACCGGAGGATTGACAATGAGCACGAGAGCGAAATTGGCCGCCTACCGCGCCGAGGTGGAGACGAACCGCAGACGATACAACGACTCGTGGGCGCTCGCGCACGACAGGAAATGCCCGACCTGCGGGCAACATGTCGAGTCCGACGACGCCGAGCAGAGTCGCCACGCGGGCGTGTCGGACGAGACGGATCGGGAGAAGGCGGACATCAGGAGGCGTATGCTCGCGGATCCCGAGACGAAGCGGCTGGTGTGCGACAAGGCCATAACCTTCCAGGCCGGCGGCGCGTTCGACGGCAACTATGAGCTTGAAGACGAGCTGTGCAGAAAATTCCCCCGCTGCGTCGGGGACTCCGAGTCCGGCCAGGGCTGGTTCTATGTGCCGTCCGACTTGGCCGACGAGGTGGTCGCGTTCCTCGCGGACAAGGCCACCGACGTCGAGGTCGACGACCAGCCCGAGGACAACCTGACCGTGAACTGGGAATACGAAGGCGACTAGAGCCCGGAGACCCATTCCCCGAACCCCTCGGCGTCGGCGAACTCGACCCCGCCGGGCTCGGCGAACCTGGCCTGGCCCGAGGCGACCTCGTCGTCCGTGCGCACCTGCACGGTGCGGCCGGCGACTATGAAGCAGAGTCGACCCATGTCGATCCGCGGCTCCATCGCGCCGGACGCCACCAGCGGAGCCAAACAATCGCATCGCGTCAGCCGCATCAGCCGCTCGCAGCCCGCCAGCCGCATCTCCTGCGGGGAGGGCAGCAGCGGCATCAGCGGCTCGCCCATGTGGTGGGCGCCCCGCCGCAGCCAATCCGTCTTCTGCCCCCTCAGTCGATCCTCCCAGTCATCGGACTGCGCCATGGACCAGTCGACCGACAAGCCGTCCCCGGCAGGGGGAGCCCCTCCCTCCTCGACGACCTCGGACTCCGCCTGCGCCCGACGCAGGGCCTCCATCCTGGCTCTGGTGCGTTCCTGGATCTCCGCCTCCGCTGCGTCCATGATGTCCGGACCGGAATCTTCGTCGTCGGGCGCGTCCGCCCGCAACGCGAACGGCGCCCCGGCGGGGGATCGCAAAGGGGCAGGGGGGCGGCGCCTGCGCAGTATGAAGTCGAACAGCCTGCTGATCACTCCTCACCCCCGGGCGACGGCCCGCCGCCGAAGGCGTACCGCCTCGCCGCGGCGGCCAGCTCCTCCCGGAGAACGGCGTCGGCGTCGCCGATCGCCTCCGCGAGGCGCTCGGACTCCATCGCGTAGAGCGCCCGGAACGGCCGGGGGGCACTCCCGAGCTCGCCCAGGTTGTCGATTCTGTCAATCATCTTGATCACCTTAGCCTCGTCGCTGATTCGGGCCAAGTGCTCCCGATCCATCGCCTTCCGCTCCGCGCGGGGGAGATCGCTGCCCCGGGACGGGTTGGTCAGTTCCCTGACCAGCGCGGCGACGCCGGGGCTGACGGCCTCCTCGATGGCTTCGGCGGACACCGCGGTATCCTCCAAAACGTCGTGGAGCCACGCGGCGGCGACCATCTCCAGCGTGGACCCCGGGTGCGCCGCGACGCGCGCGGCTACCCGCTGTGGATGCTCGACATACGGCCTTTTGGTGTATTTCCTCCGGTGCCCTTCGTGTGCTTCGCACGCCATCCTTGAGGCTGTGTCGACCATCGTGTGCGCGTCCGGCATACCCACCTCCTAATCTCGCTCCACCACCACCGTGTTCGGCAAATCGGGGGCCCTCAGCACCCGTCCGTGATCGTCGTACTCTTCGTCGGCCCTAGCGGTGTGCGACTTGGCCATCGCCGTCAGATTCCCCCGCAGTTCGGCGGCATCCACATCCGGTTTTATCGAGGCCAGCGCGCCCACGACCTCGTCAATGTACCTGTCAAACACATCGCGGCGCTTCTGCTGGCTCGCCCGCCTCTTCTTCCGGCGAAGCAGGGCGCCGAGCCGTCGCCCGCACTCGCTCAGCGCCAAGCGAATCTCCTTCCTGATCTCGTCGTAGTCGGCGATGCTCTCCTTGCCCTCCGATGTGTACGGCACCCAGACGGACGCCATGTGCACCAGCACGACGAGCGGGGCGCGCGGCAGCGACCCTTTCGACTGCGACATACCGTAGTTGTTCCACTTGAGTTCGGCGACGGCCCGGTGCGTGCAGCACGAGCCCGGCTGGTACAGCAACGGCACGCGGTTGGCGAACCGTATCAGTCTCGCCTGCGGCTCATCTGTGTCCCGACCGATGCTGCCCCCCCAAGCGAGGGCCACCTCGATCTGGAACGGGTTCCCGCGATAAACCGCCGGCGGCCTCACGCTGGCAGTGTAGAACTCCGCTTTGACGCCCTTGAGCATCCCTGCCAAAAGCGCCTCCGCACCGATCGGCGCGAGGCAGTCCTTCGGCGGGGCCTTTATCTTCGCGGCTTGCAGCTCGCGGTACAGAGCCTCGGCTACGTCGGGTCTGACCGAGCGGGGGGAAAGGCTCTTCCCGGCCTTGGCCGCGCGGCAGACCCTGGACGCGGTCGCCTCGCTAACCCGACAGAACTCCGAAGCGAGAAAACCGCTGACGCTTCGAGCCGTCGTCTCCTTCAGCATCTTCATCATGGTACCGAGCTCGACGCCGTGCGGGTGCGGCTTTATCTCGCGCGTCTCCTCGGGCAGTTCGTTCACCGCCCGGCGGTATGTCACCGGGCCAGAGGGGGGGCGGTAGTGTATCTCCGCATGCGGATTGGCTATCGCCGTCAGCTCAACATACTCATCCACGCTCTGGCGGCCGCGGGCGTATGTCGCCTCCAACTCGATGCTGACCTCGGTCCCGTGTCCCCACGGCACGGACGCGACCTCGTCGGCGGCCACCTCCGGCCTGTTCACATTCGTGTCAATCGCGAGCCTCATCTCGCACGCGGGGAATCCGGATACCCGGCTCACGACGCGCATCGGCTGTCCCGTCGTCAGCAACCCGTACATCCCGGCGGCGCTGATGCCGATGCCCTGCTGTCCCCGGGACATCTTCAGCCTGTGGAACTTGGAGCCGTAGAGCAACCTGCCGAACACGCTGGGCACCTTGTCCTTCGGTATGCCCGGGCCGTTGTCCCTGACGGTCACCCGCCAGCGATCATCACCGACCTGTTCGAGCGCCACGTGTAGTTCAGGCAGAATGCCGGCCTCCTCGCAGGCGTCGAGGCTGTTGTCGACAGCCTCTTTCACGGCCGTGAGCAACGCCTTCCGTTTGTTGTCGAACCCGAGAAGATGCCTGTTCTTGGCGAAGAACTCGGAGACGGAGATCGATCGCTGCTCCTTGGCCATCGACTCGGCTGTTCCGCGTTCAGTCATCGCCGTCACCCTCGTCTTGCTCGCCGTCCTCGTCGTCTTGCTCGCCGTCCTCGTCGTCCTGGAGGTAGTTGTCGAGATTCTTCAATGTCGGGCCGCCCACATCCTTCGCGAGGCTCCCGGTTCGCTCCCACTCCGCCGCGACCCGTCCCTGGGCGTATTCCGGGGCGCACTTCACCGGGAACCTCCTCCCGCACACGCAGCATTTGACGACACCTGACTCCACCTCCTCAAGCCAAGTAGCGCCCTTCGGGACTTCCCACCCGATTTGGTGGTTGCAGTGTGGGCAGGTTATGGTAGCCCAGTACTTCTCCACTTCATCGGCCATCGGAATCCCTCCGGCGAGCCGCGTAAAGATTCACCTCCCTATCGAGGTCGGCGAGATAGGATGCCACCCAGATCAACGGCCAGAGAGCAGTGACGGCGAACGCCGTCCGCCATCCCCGCCCGGTCGCACACAGCCACGCGAAGCAAAGCCCGACTGCGATCCACCCGACTGCGATCCATCCCAACAGCAACATCGCAAAATCCTCCCGCCGATTCTATGCCGACGGGAGGACTCAGTCCAGTTTTATGCGCTTTCGGGGTGTCTCGCGGAGGGCATCGCGGCTCGCGGGGTCGAGGTCGTCGATCGCCACGGCCTCGGTCGACACGGTGTTCCGGAAGGACACCTTCGCCCTCCCGGCTCTCGGGGGATACAGGACGAACCCCTCCCTGCCTTCGAGGGTCCGCACCCACACGCACCCGTCGTACATCACGGCGATCGGCATGCTCAGAACCCCACGCTTACTCGGACGCTGACGCCGCAAGGTCGCACAGTCTTCCAGTGGCCGGGGCGGACGCAGACCCGCCGGGTAACGGTGCGGTATGTCCAATAGCCCTCGCGGACAAGCACCCGCTTGGCTACGGTGCGGACGGTCCAGTAGCTCCGGTGTAACGCCCGGCACCCGCGCCCGCAGCGGCAAGGCTCCCGCACCAGCACTCGCTCCTCGACGAGACGGGTCTCGTAGACGGCTGGCACCCAGACGCGCTCCTCGACGAGACGGGTCTCGTAGACGGCTGGCACCCAGACGCGCCGCGAACTGGCGTGGTAAGACGGGTGCGTCCGCATGTGGGGTCGGCTCGGGTGCGTCCGCATGTGGGGTCGGCTCGGGCGCGTCCGCATGTGGACTCCCTGTCGAGCCTGCCGGCTCTGGCTCCGATAATGGGGGTGATGCGACTTGGCGCGGCGCTTTTCCGCGCTCGCGGACTGTGGAGCCGCCAGAAACGCCGTGGCCGCCAAAACTGCAATCAGGATTCTCGCCTTCATCTCGCTACCCTCCGTTGTTTTTCCACCTATCTATCACCAACCACTGTCCGCCTCCTGCGGAGCCGAACGCGCGCCTACGGAAAATAGTTGACGCCAGTGAATTATACACGGACAGTCGCAATGCGGCAAGGGAAACCATCGCGGCGCTTATCGGCCCGTGGACTGGCGAGGCGAGCGGGGGTACAATAAGCATGAGCCCAACACTCAAAGTCGCCGTCGCCGTCGCCATGGCCTCCGTCTGCGGCTGCGCGGCGCCGCGGCAGCCCGCCGCGGGCCCCGGGGCACCGTCGCCCGGACTGCTGTTCAACGCCGCGCCGGGGGGGGCGAACCCCGCGTCCTTCGTCCGGACGGAGTGGCCGAGCACCCCGCACAAATGGATCGCGGAGAAGGAGTCGGTCACGCTCCGGGAGACCACATGGGACTGCCAGCACTCCGGCCACAGCCACTCCCACAGGCACTCCCGCAGGCACTCCCGGAGCGAGAGGCGGTTCCGGGCTCGCACGGACTGAGTCCCTTACCTCCCGCCCAGGACAAGCCACAGCTCGCCCCTCATCACGCGCCTGATCTGGCTGGTCTTCCGCCCGAGCCTGTGGTCGGTCACCCGGCTGTCGATGAAGTTGTACGTGCGGACCTTGTCGCCCCTGCGCCCGCCGCCCATCTGCGCTTGACGGCCCTCCGAGCCCTCGGCCTCGGCCCGGGCCCTCTCGATCCCGGCCACCCTCGCGGACAGCACCCGCCGGGCCTCTCGCCTGTTCGCGTGCTGGCTCCGCCCGTTGATGAACACCGTGACGCCGGTCGGCAGGTGCCTCATCCGCACGGCGCTGTCGGTCTTGTTCTGGTGCTGGCCGCCGGGGCCGTGGCCGCCGCACGTCTCGACCTCTATGTCCTCGTCCCTTAGCGGCGGGGGGGCGGCGGAGGGCGGGAGGCCGACGGCGACCGAAATCAGCGAGGTGTGGCGGCGGCCCTTCGACTCCGTCGCCGGCACCCGCTGGCACACGTGCTTGCCCGGCTCGTGCCGGAACGCCGCCCACGCGCCCTCGCCGGACACCGCGAGCGTCATGTGCCCCTCCCGCGACGCCAGGACGCGGGCGGCGAGGCCGGCGGCCCGCGCGTACCTCACATACGCCGACGCCAGCTCGCCCACGAACAGCTTGCTGTCGTCGCCGCCCTCGCCCGACACGATCTCGACGACGATCTCCCTCGCCGCCTCAAAGACTCCCCCAGTCTCGGTGCATGGTACCTCTCCCTTCATGTGTGAGTGGAATCGGGTGGAACAACCTCTGGAGCGGAGGCGGCTAGCGGGGCGGGCGCGGAGCGGGAGCCGTTGCGTGCCCCGGCCCGTGTTCTCGCGTCGCGTTCCCCATCGCCTGCCTCCGCCGCGGGCGGGGGCGTGAACACTTCATAAGATCCCGCCGAGGAGGTGCCGCGACACCTCCTCCGCGCTGTCGATGACCCGGATGTCCGGGGCGCCGGCCGTGTCCGCGAGGAAGTCGTCGACCGTGTGCCAGCGGTCCGGCCCGGGGTAAACCTCGGCGTCGCCCGGCACGCCGAACTCCCCGCACGCCCACCGCATGAGCGAGACGACGTACTGCGGCATCCCGCCGCTCATGCAGTCGTAGTAGTCGTACGCTATGCGGTGCACGATGACCTTGTGGACGTCGCCGCCGAACAGCTCGACGAGGCGCGGGAACTCCTCCCTGATCCGCCAGACGGCGTCGACGGCCAGCGTGATGTCCGGATCCCGCCGGTCGAGCAGGCTCCCGGCCTCCGTCGACAGGCCGGCGGCCAGTTCGGCGGCGTACACGGGCCTGGAGAAGACGAGCTTGAGCCGCGAGTGCTCCGGCAGCGCCGCCAGGGGGGCGGCGTCGTAGCGGACCCACTCGTCGTTGTTCCGCATGCACGACCCCTCGACGACGGTCCTGAAGAGCCGGGTGGTGGCCGGCGCGATGTCGCCCATCGACTAATCTCCGCCGGGGGCGCCGCACGCGCCGCCGTCGCAGGGGTCCTCGCCGCCGCACCCGCCGTCGTCGCACCCGCCGCACCCGCCGCACGAGGCGGCCGGGACGAGCAGCAGCCAGGGGTTGTCGTCCTGGTCCTTGATGTCGACCGCGTTGTCCAGCGGCACCGGCATCACTCCGCCCTCGACCGGCAGGCCCGCCGCCACCTCGGTGTCGTCGGCCACGCCGTCCAGCTTCTCCCTCAGTTCGCCCACGTTCATTCGCCCGTCTCCTTGTTTGCCTGTGGTCGCAGTAAGTCTCCGCGTCCGACTATACGCCCCGGCGCCGGAGCAGGTCGGCGAGGTCCGCCTCCAGCAGCGCCCTGACCCGGGGGCCGACCCCGGGGGCCTCGGCGGCGGTCCTCAGCTCGTAGGCCCGGTCGTGCCACTCCTCCCCGACGTTGGGGCAAGCGAAGCGGTCGTGCAGCCTGGGGCTCCCGAACACGGCGGTCTGGCCGAGGACCCCCCGGGCCACCGGGCACTCGTCGCCGCAGACGCGGCAGCTCCACGAGTCCACCTCGCCGGGATCCGGCATTATCACGTCCCATCCCTTGCGGTGCGTAGCCATGGGGCATTCTAGGCGAGCTGGTTGGGCACCATGTAGTAGCCGCCGTCCGGGAACAGGCGGCGCTCCATGATGTGGCTCACGCCTGTGTCCGCGAGCAGGTCAGGCACGCCTTGTCCCCGGGCGGGGACTTCCTGCGGTCCGCCGCGCGCAGCTTCCGCCCGCAGCGGGTGAGCACGCTGCCCGGGAACGACCGGCACACGAAATCGTGGGGCATCTCCGGACCTTGTGCCATTTGCCGTCCGACATCGGTTCCCTGTACCAGCTTTTGTACACCTGCGTCGTCACTGTTGCCTCCCGCTCCCGGCACACGTGCCTGCCCGCCCTTTGTTTTCACGCCCTTCACCGCGGCGGCGGGCTACCGCGTCATGGGGCGAAACTCAGCCGTACAGCCTGTACCGGCGGAACCGGGCGGGCCACTCCCGCCTCGGCCTGAACGCGACGGCCACCTCCCGCCCGCCCAGCGCGGACTCGGTGAGCACGACGCGGTCGGCGAACCCCTTCGCCTCCTCGAACTCCGCGTCGCCGACCGCGCAGACCACCTTGCGGAAGGGTCCGGGGGACAGCCACTCCGCCACCTCGGGGTCGCCCTCGAACTCCAGGTACGCCGCCAGGGACGCGTGCGCCGCCGCCACGACCGCGAGGCCGGCGGGCACGGAGTCCCTTATCAGAATATACATCTTCACCTCGCGCCCCCCTTCCCGGCGGCGGCCCGGTCGTTGTAGTCCGCGCACACATCGAGGCAGTTGGCCCGGCAGATCGGGTCCGCGAGGCCGTCGTGCGCCTCGACCCACCTCGCCCGCTCCTCCCGCATCCCCGGCCCCACCTCGCCGATCGGGTCGCCGCCCTCGCGGAGGTGTATGATGCACGGGAAGTGCCACCTCCCCGCGACCGCCATGTCGTCCAGCGCCAGGCGGCAGCGGCGGCAGTTGCCCCCGCGGAGTCCGCGCACCGGCCTCCCGGCGGCCGCGTTCCGCACGCGGTACCGCAGGACTGGGTGCCTCGCCAGGACGGCGTCCGGCAGGTCGCCCAGCGAGGCCAGCGCCCTGGCGTACTGCGCCGCCGGGATCACGCGGACGTCCGCCGCGCCGAGGCCGGACGCAAACCGCACAGCCTCCCCGCACTCTCCGACGTTGTCCTCCGTGAAGACCATCCCGACCGTCACATACGTCCTCCGGGACATCTCGCGGATTGTGCGGACGGCCTTCGACCACGCGCCGGCGACGCACCCCGCCATCCTGTCGCCGACCGCGCAGCAGCCGCCGTCCAGGCTGATCGACAGGTCGTTCACCCCCCTGTCCACCAGCCCGTGGTACGTGTCGATGTCGGCCATGCCGTTCGTGGACAGGGCGACCCTCTCGACCCCGCCGTCGCGGCAGCGGTCCACCAGCTCGCCCAGGGCCGGGTGGAGCGTCGGCTCCCCCCCGGAGAAGCGGACGTTCCTCAGCCCGTCCGCGATCCACAGGTCGAGCGTCCGCTCCGCCCGGGCGGTCGGCATGTCGCCCCGTATCTCCGGACGCACGCCGCGGCAGTACGGGCACCGCAGGTTGCAGCGGTCCGTCAGGATCATCTCGCACCGCCAGAGCGGCGACGAGCTGCTCGCGACGGACGCCTCGCGTCCGACAGCGTGTAGAAGCCTATGTCCTCGAGTCTCGCCATGTCGCACCTCCGCGAGCCTCCCGGGGAACGGAAAAGGGCCGCCCCTCCGGGGCGGCCCCTCTTATTCGGAACCAGTCCGCCCCTACCCCCTCGCGAAGTCCGAGATGATCTGCGGGGCCGCCGAGTCGAACCCGACGACATCCATCATCCCGGCGTCGGCGGGGTCGGCGATGGTGAACCCAGTCGCCGTCATGCCGACCACCACGAGCTTGGCCGGGATGCCCGTCCGCTCGCGGTACTGCCTCAGCGCCTGGCACGGCTGGATGCCGCCGGCCCAGGTCTCGTTGTCGGTGGAGACCACGAACGTGTCCGCCTCGATGCCCTGCTCCAGGGCGTCGATCATCGGCAGGGCGCAGTCCGTGCCGCCCCAGTTGACGCCCGCGATCAGCCTCATCGCCGTGTCCAGCCTCTGCTTCGGCGTTATGGCCACCGGGATCATCCGGTCCGAGAACGCGGCGACATGGAAGCTGCCCGGAGCCTCCGCCCGGGCGGTGACCATCGCCATCGCGGCGGCGGCGCGGGCCGGGGTCAGCCCCGGGATGCCCGCGATGTCGCCCCAGCCCATCGAGCCGGACGCGTCGAGGGCGATGTATGTCCTCCTCCCGGTCGGTACCACGTTGCCGAACGCGGCGTAGAACGCGTCGTCGAGGGCGTCCACGATCGCCTGGTTGACGTCCCAGACCAGGTTCCCCTTGGCCCCGTGGCCCTGGCCGTATGTGGCCATCGCCGCCAGGACCTGTATCGGGTGCACGCGGGCCTTGCGCAGCGCGTCCCCGTCCGTCACCCTGTCGATGACCGTCCTGGCCGTCGCGCTGTTCGGCTTCAGCAGGCCGGCGGCCGACATCCTGCCGAGCTGGCGGATGGTCGCCGTCATCGCCATGTGCCGGAGCAGCGCCTCGTTCACGGACGCGTCCTTCATCAGCGGGCCCGGCACGCACTCCCACGGCAGGCCGTGCTCCTCGATCAGCGGGATCACCTCCGACGCCGCCTCGGCGACTGCGGCCCGCTCCGCCGCCCTGAGCAGCCTCATGTGGGCCTTGCGCCCGTCGGCCTTGCCCTTGCCGGCCGCGTACGCGAGGATGTCGTTGTGCGCCGGGGTCGCCGCGACCGGGTGCGCCACGCGCAGGGCGTCCCTGTGCGTCCAGCCCTCGCGGTTCCTGTACTTGGCGACCTGGAGCGCCAGCCTCGACGGCTCCTGCGAGTTGTACCACCTCGCGACCGCCCTGCGGGTCCCGGCCCCGGTGCCGCCGAGCGCCTTGACGTACTTCAGGAACTCGAACAGGTGCGTAGCCGTCCCGCAGACGTCCGGCACGGCCGCGTTGGCCGCAGTGGCCGCGTCCTGCCCGGCCAGCTTCGCGCAGACCGCCAGGGCGAAGAGCAGCGGCGACATCTTCGGCGCGCGGTTCTCCCTGCGGAAGCGGAGGATCGTGTCGACCGCCCTGCGGCCGTCCTCCTTCGCGCAGGCCATGACGACGCCCGCATTCTCCCGCGTCATCTCGCGCTCCTTGGCGTAGTACGTCCCGCCCTCGGTGCCGAGCACAAGGAACCTCTCGAGCTGCGCCCACTTGTCCAGCTTGAATACGAACCCGCCCGCGCGGTTCTCGGCCATGTCGGCCTCGCGGCCCGGGATCGGCTCCGACTGCGGCGTCCTCCGCGTGCTCATGTGCCTGCTGTAGTCCATGTCGCTCCTCCGTCTCCGGCCAAAAAGAAAGCCGGGCTGAACGTTTCCGCTCGCCCGGCTTCGCGGGTTTCGCCTCTCCGCCCGGGCCTCTCGG
>Ga0180434_10002378_pt1 | contig 25292 bp, 16 predicted proteins | sample SS_ome_7_FD_132453 | JGI IMG/M metagenome (GOLD analysis project Ga0180434, IMG submission 132453) | Hypersaline lake sediment archaeal communities from the Salton Sea, California, USA - SS_1_D_2 metaG | ecosystem: Environmental > Aquatic > Non-marine Saline and Alkaline > Hypersaline >... | reverse complement strand
CAGCGGCGGGCCGTGTTGATCATCTCCATATTGGGCTTGCTTATCTTCATTATCCGGCTTCTTAGATCAAAATTTTCATTCATCAGTTTCTTCACAAGTTCATAATCCCTCTTTTGCACAGCCTGCTTTCCGATCTCTGCTATCTCCGCAATCCTTTCCAGTGTGTCCCTTACAAATTGATCGCCTCTTTCATAACCCAGCTTAATATCATTCAAAACCTTTCCTGAGACCTTTCCCAAGCTAGGTTTGTATGCAAGATAAAGGGGAGGCAAAAGCGAAGGATCCATCTTCTCATAGAGGCCGTGACCACGTGACCGGATCATTTCCTTTTTTAGGTCCATATACACACACCCTTCAAAGACTTGAATCACGCGGTCCATAAACCCGGCATTTATTCCTAACTCATCGCGCTCAGCTTCAAGAATAAGGGAGGGGAGAATATTCAAAGGGATTTCCATATTATAAAAATCCATCAAGGCTCTAAGCACTGCTGTTATGACAGCACTGGAGCCACCCAGCCCGAGCTGTCTGGGGATATTTGAATGGTAACTGATTGTGAAATTTTTATTTTCTATGGTTGCCTTTTTTTCAATGCCGTAGTCATAAAACTTTTTTATGGCTGCTTTGACAAGACGCAGGCCTCCATAATATCCGTATGTGTTTAATTCCTTGACCAAACCGGATAGACTGCTGTAAACAGAACGGTCCAACTCGCAGGGTTTTATCTCAAGTGTCCGGCTCTCTGTGACTTCTGCTTCGGCATAAAAATTCTTCACACATACGGCAATGGTCTTTCCGAAATAACCATCCGAGGGATTCCCTAAAAAACCCGCCCTTGCATAAGCCCTTGCCCTGAAAGACGTTTTCATAAAACGGGATCAATAAATCAAAACCGTACGAAAAAACCAATATTCAGATTGGTATCAATATGAGTGCCCCCCTGAATATAAGAGCCTTCATCCTCAAAAACCGTAATATCCATGGCTTCGAAGCTGATCATTTGATCGAAATTAGGATCACAGACAAAAATCCTGGCATCAGCCCTGAGGCCGATATTTGGCGTAAAAAGAACTTTGACACCAAGCCCACCGTTGAATGTAAGAGCAGAAACATCATTGTAATACAAATATATTTTTTCATTTATCGAACCATATCCTGTCTCTATTTGAGGTCCGTTCTTTTGCATTTTGAACTGAGTGATACCCAAACCAGCCGTAACATAAGGAGTCATTCTGCTTGCATTGGGAAAGTTAAAAACAATATTGCCGTAATAGCGGATGATATTTCCACCCGACTTATTCGCTGTTTGCATCCAACCACTGTATCCTATGGACTCCATCTTATCCAGCAGGTTATCCACTATGCCATCGATAAAGGCTGTTTCCGCTGTTATGTACTCAACACAGGCTTCAAAACCCGTTGATGGTGTTACCTCGTAAGCTATTCTCGCTCCGAATCCCAGCCCGTCCCCCTGCTCTAAAACATTTGCAAAAAAAGCAAGCCATTCGGAATACCAGGACTCCACAACATCTTCCACTTTAGAATTAAACTGTCCCTCGTTGGGATAAGAAATATTCAAGTTATACAGCCCGAATGCGGTAAATTCAACCTGGGAAAAGCCTGTCCCGGCAAGGACGGTCATGCCCAGAATCAAAATCAGTGCTTTTTTCAAATTCAGTCTCATGGGTCACCTCCTGTAAAGAGAAGAGTTCAAAAAAAATAAATCTTAATAAAATAAGACTTAAAATCTAAAAAAAATTTATTAGCTCGAGTGAAGAAGAGGAATTAGAACCGGGCAAAAAATCCAACGTTCAGATTGGCATCTATGTGAGCGCCGCTCTGAATAAGAGATTCGACATCGTTAAATATGACAACACCCCAGAACTTTTCATAAAATTTCTGCTTGAACTCCGGGTTGCAGTAGAACACTCTGGCGTCTATCCGCAAACCAATGTTAGGGGTGAAAAGCGCTTTGATCCCCCCGCCGGCGTTAAAAGTGAGAGCAGAGGCATCCTCATAGTAAATATGTATCGTCTCCTGGGTTGCCGGGCGGTCTGCTAAAATTTCCGGTCCGACTTCCTCGGTCATCTTAAACTGCGTGATGCCTATCCCTGCGGTAATATAGGGAGTCATATTTCCGGGTGAAGGAATATTGAACACGACGTTGCCGTAATATCTCATTATGTTCCCGCCTGATTCATTGGCTATTTCCATAAAATTACCGTATCCGATGGACTCCATCTTATCCAAAAGGTCATCCACGATTCCTTCAGTAAAGGATGTCTCGGCCATTATGTACTCAAGACTCCCTTCAATTCCGATAGCCGGAGTGATATTGAATGCGATCCTCCCTCCGAACCCAATACCTCCCTTCTGTTCCAAAGCAGCATCAAAAAACGCCTGCCATTCATCATAAAACGCGGGTACTACAGCTTCGACATCGGAATCAAGCTCTACAGTAGATGGATACGAAAGATTCAGGTTATACAGCCCGAAAGCCGTAAACTCCACCTGGGAAAAACCAAAAGAGGCAAGAAATACTGTTGCAAGCACTAATACAAAACCTCTCCTTATTTTCTTCTGCATTGTTTTCCTCCTTTATACTCAATGGAATTACTATCTTATAAACTAAAAACACACTGGAGTCAACCTAAATATAAAGGGCACTTTTTGGGTGAACACTTCTTTTCTGTTGACTCAGGCGATTGGCTCTGATATAAATAACCACCTGGATTTGAGAACGTGAATGCCTTGAATTTTTTTATGGAGAATGAATATGGACCTATTTGACAAATGCGGTACGGATGGAGGTTATTTCGGAATATTCCGTGCTCAGGACGACTTCTTCTTCTCCCGTCCCATCCTGGACCCAATCCCCGGAACAAGAACCGTCTTCAATGGAAAAAAATGCATCCAGTGGTCTATCAACAACTACCTGGGCCTTGCTGAAAACAAAGAAATCAAGGCCTATTCGGAAAAAATCGTGAAGAAGTATCCTTTAAGTGCCCCCATGGGTTCCAGAATGATGACAGGGAACACAAAATACCACAAGGAACTGGAACAGCAGCTGGCTGACTTTACTGAAAAAGAAGCAGCGATTCTCTTTAATTACGGTTATCTCGGTGTTCTGGGGACCATTTCCTCCTTAGTTGGCCGAAAAGACACCATTGTCATTGACAAGCTTTCCCACGCTTCCATGCTGGATGCGACCTTTTTATCTCCTGGGCAATTCCGCGCGTACAAACACAATGATATGAACAGCCTGGAAAGCCATTTAAAAAGGATAAACAAAGACAGAAAAGGCGGTGTATTGATCGTTACGGAAGGCGTTTTTGGAATGCGGGGCGACCTTGCTGACCTGCCGAACATATGCCGGCTCAAAGAAAAATACGATGCCCGGTTGTTTATTGATGATGCTCATGGATTCGGAGTCATGAGCGAGACTGGCCAGGGAACCGCTTCTTATTTCGGTATACAGGATAAAATAGATATTTACTTCGGAACTTTTGCCAAAGCATTTGCAGCCATAGGCGGAGTATCAGCCGGTCAAAAAAAAGTGGTGGACTGGATAAGGTATAATGCCCGGACTCAGGTCTTTGCCAAAAGCCTCCCTATGATCTATGTGGAAGTGCTTAAAAAAATTCTCGATTTAGTGAAGAACGGAGCCCCGTTGCGGAAAAGGATGTTTGAAAATGCGGAAAAACTGAAATCGGGGCTGGCAAAACTTGGCTATAATGTGGGCAAAGGACGCTCACCTATCACTGCGGTGTATGTCCCGGCAGGAGATATGAAAATGGGAATGCAGATCATCGTGAAATTAAGGGAACTCGGAATCTTCATCACCGGAGTCATGTACCCGGTGGTCCCCAAAGGGATCATTTTATTCAGAATGATTCCAACAGCCTCTCATACTGACGAAGATATTAACGAGACCGTTAAAGCCTTTGGCACTGTCCGGGATAACCTCAACCTCGATCTGGATTCTGTAAAAGAAGCCGCCTTGTAACTTATTTTAAACAGATATCAGTGTATCAGGAAACAGTTGTCACCATTGTTCTCTCACTCTTAGCCTATGTTTTTTTCCTTCTTGTCTTTTATTCAGATCATATCAGCCGCACACTTTCGAGAAAATTCAGTAAAGAAAAATCAAATATATACAGGGTATTACTGCAGAGGGGAACAGGTATCTTGGTGTATGGAATCATCCCGGCTTTTCTGGTTTCTTTGACTTTCTCTAAAAAATTCTCTGCCTATGGATTGGCTTTTAAAAACCTTACGGAATCCCTGTACTGGGCTCTGGGATTATCCCTGGTGATAATCCCTGTAAGCCTTCTGACAGGAAAGAATCCCGCCAATCACAAAAAGTATCCGGAGATTCAGACGGCTGAATGGACTGCCGGCCTTCTTGTAACCAGCTCACTGTCATGGATCCTTTATCTTTTTGCATACGAACTGTTACTCAGGGGGATCCTTTTCTTCTCATGTTTAAGGTCTTTTGGCTTCTGGCCTGCCGTATTGATAAATATCTTCATCTATACGTTATTTCACGTACACAAAGGCTGGAAAGAGATGGCCGGCTCCGTGTTTTTAGGCTTTGCCTTCTGCTTTTTGACCTACAAAACAGGGACCATATGGGCTTCGCTTTTTAGTCACATTGTTCTTGCTCTCTCAAATGAGTGGGCATCGATCTCTTTCAACCCGCGGATGAAAACAAAACGTATCTGGAAAACAAAATGAAGATTTTTGTAACAGGAGCCACAGGATTCATAGGCAGCGCACTGGTAAGAGCGCTTGCGGAATCAGGCCATACGGTCCATGCGCTCTTCCGTTCAAAAACCAAAACCTCTGCTGTTAGACATAGAAATGTCCGTTTGTTCAAAGGGAACATTCTTGACTCAAAAAGCATCAGAAAAGCTGTGAGCGGATGTCACCGTGTTTTTCACACAGCAGCCATGACAAAAATATGGTCAAAAAAACCAAACAGGTATCATGATATAAATGTCGCGGGAACAAAGAATGTTCTGGAAGCAGCTCTTCATTCAGGAGTAAAAAAAGTGGTCATCACTTCAACGGCCGGAGTGTTTGGGCCCTCTATAAACGGCTGTGTGAACGAGAACACCATAAAAAAAACAAGATGTTTCACTGAATATGAAAAAACAAAAGCAGAGGCCGATTCGCTGGCTCTCAGCTATATGAAAAAAGACCTTCACATCTTGATGGTGTGCCCCACAAGAGTCTATGGTCCGGGCCTTATCAAAGAAAGCAACAGCACGACCAGGATGATACAACTGTATATCAAAGGCAAATGGCGCATCATTCCGGGGAGTGGAAAGAACATAGGAAATTATGTGTACATAGATGATGTTGTTAAAGGACATCTGCTGGCCATGGAAAAAGGGCATCCGGGAGAAAAATATATCCTCGGAGGGGAAAACATCTCATACAGCGGATTTTTCACCACACTGAAGATGGTATCTCAGAAAGACTACACTCTGTTTAAACTGCCTCTCATTATGATGATTTCCCTCTCCTTTGTCATGAAATGCCTGGCTGAGGGGTTCAATGTTTATCCTCTCATAACTCCGGAAATGGTGAAAAAGCTGACCTGCGACTGGGTCGTATCGAGCGATAAAGCTGTGCGTGAACTGGGATACAGCCCCCTCTCTTTAGAGCAAGGAATAAGAAAGACTGTTGAGTGGCTCAACACCCTTAAAAAAGAAACCTTCTAACCTGAATTATTTCTTCTTTTTATCCGGGTACGGCGGAATATCAGGAAGCTCGACTCCGTCTTTTTTCAGCTCTTCCAGAATAACTTCAATAGCCTTGTTGAGCTGCTGGTCCACTCCGGCATACTCCTTGACCGGATCATTGTCAACATAAATATCAGGCTCCACTCCTCTGCCCTCAACAATCCATTCACCTTTCAGGCTGTAAATGGCAAATTCAGGCTTCGACAGGTTGCCTCCGTCAAGCAGCGGGAGCGAGCCCCTGATGCCCACAACGCCTCCCCAGGTTCTTTTTCCTATCAATGTTCCAAGTCCGTGCTTTTTAAATCTGTAAGGAAAGATATCTCCATCAGATGCTGAAAATTCGTCCATAAGACATACCTTTGGTCCCAGCATCACTGCATCCGGGTCAGGACTCTGGATCGTGTTCCGGGACATGGATACCATGGCTATCTCCCGCCTCAAACGCTCTATAAGCATGGGCGAGACATTTCCGCCTCCGTTGCTCCGCACATCAATAATAAGCGCTTTTTTACGGAGCTGAGGATAGAAATGCTTGACAAATTCGTTCAAACCCTGAGGCCCCATATCCGGGACATGTATGTATCCGACTTTTCCGTCAGTTGCTTTGTTTACCTTTTCCGTATTGCTCTGCACCCAGTTATAATAATAAAGGGAATGTTCATCTTTTATGGGGACGACAACGACTTCCCTGCTCTCTTTCTCGACTGGTTTGTCATTCACTTTGAGGGTCACCTGTTTTCCGGCTGTGTTCACGAGTGCCTCGTACAGATTATCCATCTTATCGGCAGGCTTTCCGTCAATGCTCAATATGTAAGTTCCTTCTTTCACATCCACTCCTATTTCAGTAAGCGGAGAGCGAACCGAATCGCTCCAGTTTTCTCCTTCTAAGATCTTTGTTGCTTTGAAATAACCGCTTTTTCCATCCTTCTCAAACTGAGCGCCCAGCATGCCCATATTGAGCCTCTTGGGATGAGGAAAGTCCCCTCCTCCCACATAAGTATGCCCGACATTGAGTTCCCCTATCATCTCTCCGAGTATATAGGTCAAATCAGCTCTGTGGCTTACAGCGTCTGCCAGAGGTTCGTACCGCTCCCTCATAACTTCCCAGTCCACTCCGTGCATATTTGGGGCATAGAAGAAATATTTCATCTGGCGCCAGCATTCATTGAAAATCTGATGCCACTCTTTTTTGTAATCGACTTTTGCTTCCATATGGGAGAGGTCGAGCTTCTCTTTGATATCTAATTTACCTTTTGGCAAATCAACGATGGCATAGGTTCTGTTTTGGGAGACCAAAATCTTTTTTTTGTCATGAGAGATCTCATAGCCGTTTATCTGCCCGAGGACGGTCTCTTTCTTTTCGTTCAGGTCAAACAGAGCCAGGGAAGCCCTTCGGTCCATTCCGCTTCTTTTCATATAATAGATACTATCGCCTACCGACATTATACTCCTATAATCACCCACACTTACCGGAAGAGAGAGGATCCTGTCTTTAAGCCCCTCGGTATCCACTTTGAGCGCAGGCTTTTCACCGGAATCCTCTTTTTTTTCTTCTTTCTTGTCTTCCTCTTCAATGGAGACCTCATCGCTCTTCGGCTTGAACGGAGACTCTATCTCTTCATTCAGGATGACCAGATAGATCCTGGACATAGAAAGATAGGCATGGTTCCACTCTGTCCGGCTGTATATGGGATTGAAATCCCTGTCAGAGACAAAATACAGATACCTGCCTTTTGAATCAAAAGAAGGGGAATAGGATGTATACCACCCGTCCGTGACCTCATAGGCTTCCTTTTTCTCCAGGCTGTATACATAGATCTTCATCATGGTTTCTGCTTCAGGCCTGGCATAGGCGATCCATTTGCTGTCCGGAGACCATACATAATCCCCGAATTCCCATATTTCAGCTTTATCCACCTCGACTATTTCTTTGGACTCGATGTCAACATAATTGAGCCGGAGCCGTTTGTCACTCCACATTATTTTCTTCGAGTCCGGAGACCAGTAAACCTGGTACTTGTATGTATCAGCGCCCGTTGTTATCTGCTGCGGTTCCCCTGCCCCATCCTGGGGAAGGATGTAAATCTCATCTTCCCCGCTCCGGTCAGAAATGAACGCAATCCACTTTCCGTCAGGAGACCACTTTGAATTCCTTTCATGGATACCGGGGGTTCCCGTAAGATTTCTTGTGTTTCCGTACTTCTGTGGAACGGTAAACACTTCGCCCCTTGCTCCAAAAAGCGCTCTCTTTCCGTCTGGAGAGATCTCATAGTTTGTCACCATGTCCGAGACATTGACCAGTTTCTCCCTGCTCAAAGGCCTGTCATCCGCGATAAATACAGTCAATTTTCTGGTCTCTTCTGTCTCCAGGTCAAAACAATAGATGTAGCCTCCGTTCTCAAACACAATGGATTCCGGACCCAACGAAGGAAACTTTATATCAAAATCGGCAAAATCCGTAAGACGGCGCGTCGCCTGTGTTTCAAGGTCATACATATAAAGATTCATGCGTGTGTTGTCGCCTCTGTCAGAAAGAAAATAGATCTTCTGACCGCTCCACATGGGAATGATATCCTGAGCGGGATTGTCTGTTATATTGGTCACTCTTTTCTCTTCAAGGTCATATATCCAGATATCATCAGCCATTCCCCCTCTGTATCTCTTCCATGTTCTGAACTCGCGGAATATCCGGTTGTAAGCAAATTTCTTATCATCAGGAGAGAACGAGCAGAAACCACCTCTTGGGACAGGAAGCTGTTCGGGAAGGCCGCCTTTTACGGAAGCAAGATAAAGCTGTCCGTTAAAAGAATTCCACTCCCTTGTTCTGGATCGGAACACAATACTTGTATTGTCATGCTTCCAGCCCATAACAATATTGTTCGGGCCCATCCGGTCTGAAATATAATCTCTTCCCAAGGTCGGAGTAAAGGTCATCCTATCCGGTATCCCACCCTGACTCGGGATCATATAGACCTCTCTGTTCCCATCATATTCGCCTGTGAATGCGATATGCTTCCCGTCATGAGAAAATCGCGGGAATGCTTCATACCCTTCATGGTTGGTGAGTTTCCTTGCATATCCTCCTTCAGAAGACACGGAATAAAGGTCTCCGGCATAGGAAAACACTACCTGATCTCCGTATACAGCCGGAAATCGAAGCACCCGGGCTTCCTCTGCGGCAAATACCGCTGTTGATAAAATAAAAATAAAAAGAACACCAAGGATATACAATCTGTTTTTCATTTTCCCTCCTAATGATATCTTAACATTCAGAATTTTTTAGTGTATCTATAAAAATTAAATATAGCACATAAGTCATGAAGAGAAAAGCCAAATAAATCCGAGGCATGGCCTGCATAAAGTTCAGTACAACCAAGAACGGTCGTCTCCCTCCGGTGCGTTTTTTATGATATGCTCTTTAAATAATTTCAGAAGCTCGATCCTGTCAGGACCCCAGCAGTGAGGCATCCGGTCTCCGTATTGAACCACTCCATCGTAATAAGGGTCTTTGGTGGATTCTAAAAACTTTTCTAAAAGCACAACCGCATTATTAAGGTAGTACGTATCCATATCTCCCACATAGATATGGATCTTCCCTTCAAGAGCAGGGCCGATATGTTCCCAGTTTTTTTCCAAATAATACCTGAGGTCATAATGCCCCCTCCAGTAATCGGCCGTAAGCGGATCTATCTCTCCTGTTTTTTTATCAAAAAGCGGTTTGACATACCCGTCATCCCCAATGGGTCCGAAAACTGCCTGGAAGATATCGATCTGTTCCCCGGACCGGCATCTGGTTCCCATGGCAAGCTCCATGTGATTCCTCTGCTGGGAGGTAAGCCTTACAATGCCGTCGGGAGACCTGTCACTTGATGTAGGGACTTTGATCCACCGGCTCTTTTTGTGATAAGCGTTCTCATCCTTGTATATGTTTATGCACTGAAAGTATCGGAAATCAACAGGGTCCGGACACAGGGACCATGTCCCTCCGAAGAACTCCGGATGAAATATCTGAAGGGCCAGTGAGATCCATCCTCCTGTCGAACCTCCGGACAGCACTCTGGCATAAGGTTTGTGGATGATGCGGAATTCCCTTTCCACCTCTGGAATAAGCTCCTCCAAAATCGCATCGCCGTAAGGACCTGTGTTCGGGGAATTCACTCCGTACGAATCATCGTAATAGGGACAGGGGTGCTGAAAGGTAACCAGCAGCATCCGGGGACATTCATCTGAAATCCAGAATTTATAAAAATCATGCCCCCATTGCGCCCAGCGGTTTTCTGAATCCGGTTCCGCAGCTTGAAAACCATTTGGAGGACCGAGAGAAAAGTGCCCCTGGATATAATTGACCGGATAGTGAGTATCAGGGTGCTCTTCATATCCTTTGGGGAGGAGTACGGTTGCCCCCAAATGCATGGGCTGTCCCCAGAATTCCGTAAGCATTTTGCTTTGAAATCTAATCCTTTTGACCCATTCGGTATCGGGAGGGATTTCTACAGGAGGGACTTTACGGTCACAGCTCAACCTGACCAAGCCGGGTTCTGAGTGCGAAATCTTAACTTTCTTTACCTCACTGTAGAGATTCCCCGGAGACCTGTACCATCTCTGTCCTTCCCACTGGTCATTATGCATCCACAAAACATGTCCGTCAGATCGTTTAAACCGTGTGTATATATTGACAAAGCCCTGAACAGAATACTCCCCCGGAGGGATCTCGCTGAGGCTCTCCAAAGGATAACCAAAGTCTTTGCTGTCGATGATAACAGATGAATCCGGCTGTAAATTCTGTACATCCTTTCCAAAAAACGGAATCCCGTTCGGACCGATCTGGAACCGGGGCTCACGGTTTTCATTCTCTGAAACCATCACATACACTCTTCCGGTAATGGAATCCGTATGGATAGATTCAGGAAAAGATATCTCAAACCGTAATCCTTTTTCTTTTTTCCCGACGCATCCGGAAACGACCACAAGCATCAGCAAAAGAAAAAAGATATAAAAAGCAATCCGATTTATTTTTCCAGACATAAAATCTACCTCCGTTAATAAAAATTCATACTGTCAATCCTTCTCATTAAAACCAAGGAAATGTCAAATCTGTACCTCATAGACACTTGGAATGTTTTTTAAAGAAATATCTTTATTGAATGTCCATGAGACAAGGTCCACAGATCGAAAATAGGGGAAAAAACGAGAGCGGAATAAAGGTCTCATGGGATAATAATTTCTTGTCCACTCGATCGCGCCCACACAACTAGCCTCCTTTATGTATTGAAGGAAAGACTGAATAAAGCCATAGCGCTCCTTGGCAGAAAGCTCTGGGTAGGCGACATGGTTTAACCAAGCCCACCTCTTTCTTGTTTTGCCAAGATGTTCGTGATAGATGAAATTGATCAATCCTTCCACCTTGCCTGACTTTTCATAGACAAGCGTCTGTGAAACGCCGGGAAACTCCAGTTCACATGCCAGTTCATCTCTTTCCCAAATCAAGGAAAGTCCAACACTGTCCTTGTATCGGTTTAGCAGGTCCAGACACATATCAATATCTTCTCTCCGATATTCTCTTATCAAAACAGAGGACAAAGCCGTTGGCTTCCGGTGCCCTCCTATTATCCTGACAGCGGCGCTCTCCCATTTTTTCAATTCTTCAGACTCCACAACACTGGGCAGGTCAAGGATACGGGCCAGGACATAATTCCTCTTTACCTTTTCTACAGGATGACCGGTCTCCTCAAAATTCCGGATCATCCTTGTGGAACGGTGTCCTTTCTCAAGAGTCAGTAAGGAGAAATCAATTTTTAAATTCTGGTTGAGCTTTAGGGCTTCGTTGATGAGAGCTTTTCCTATGCCGCGGTGGAGCAGCTCCAGTCTTGTTACCATGAGACAGCTATAGACTGCACGAAAGGCTCTGCCCTGGAAATGGAAGCGCTGCGGCAGGTTAGCTAAAAAGGATACAATCTCATCCCCTCTATAAGCTGCAATAAGATACCTGTCTTCCTTTATGCGGTTAAAAAGATATTTTAAAAAAGCGGGCCGATAAAAGTTTGGAAAAGACTCGACCCCATATTCATCCCTCCAGGAAGAGTGGGCCATTTTTTCGAGGCCTTTTAAATCCCCGCGAAAAGAATCTATAGAAATATCTGACAGCATTTTTCTTAAGAGTCTGAATTCTATACGGTAATGATAAAATAATCAAGAAGTTCCAGAACACACAAAGACTTCATTTCTTAAAATATTTGTCATATGGTAAACTGCTTTGTTTTAAAGGAGAGTACTTATGAAAAGATTCATCTCATTTATAAGCACCGGTCTTTTGTTTTTAGTTATAAGTTCCCAGGCTCAGGTCAAGCCGGACGGAGAAAAAGCATGGAAGCACGTGGAGTATCTTTCTTCGGATGATTTCAAAGGCCGCAAGTCAGGCACTCCGGAATATCTCAAGGCAGCCCACTATGTCGCAGAAAAGATGAAAGAATACGGACTCGAACCGGGCGGAAAAAAAGGCTCGTACTTTCAGCAGGTGGAATTTAAGGACTGGCGGCATATCGAACCTCCTGTCCGTCTTGAGATCGTATCCCCGCAGCACCTCCTCTTTTGCCCGGGCCGCTCCAACCATTTTTTTCCAAACGGCGGGACCGGATCGGGAATCGTAAAAGCCCGGGTGGCTTTTGCCGGATACGGGCTGGTATCACGCAAAGACAAATGGGACGATTATGGAGATATGGATGTCAGCGGAAAGATCGTCCTTATCATTCCGGGCGCTCCTGAATTTCTCATGGGAATATCCAGGAAAGAAATAACCCTGGACAATAAAATCAAAACCGCTGTAAAAAAAGGGGCTGCAGGCGTGCTCATAATGAACATCGGAGAAAGCCTGAGAGGATGGTACATTCCGGAAGGAGCCGACAAGGGCACTTGTCCAGAAGGTTTCCTGGTCATGACAGCAAACAGCAGCCTTCTTGATAAGATGTTTTATTTGAAAAAGCTGAGCTGGCGCAGCATAGTGAGTGAAATGATTCGCGGGAAAACGCCTCATCCCTTCCTGCTGGACCTGACCGTGGAGATGGAAGTCCATTACACCCATGAGGACCGCAGAGCTCCCAATATCCTGGGCCTTATGCCGGGGAAACATCCTGAGTTAAAAAATGAATATATCATAATCGGAGGGCACCTGGATCACCTGGGAGTGGGACTTGATGGTTCTGTCTTCAACGGCGCTGACGATAACGCATCATCCATAGGGGTTTTGCTTGAAATCGCGCGTGTGATTCAAGCCAATGATTTTCGCCCTGACAGAAGCCTTGTGCTGGCAGCATGGGCCGGAGAAGAGCTTGGTCTGATCGGTTCCAGATATTATACAGAGCACCCCATATATCCGCTCACAAAAACAGCTCTCTATATGAATATGGACATGGTAGGCACAGGAGACCTAGACCTCTATGTGGGAGGCATGTGGGAATTCTCGGAATTTTTTGCTCTTCTCAAGAAAAACATGAAGGAAAAATTCAAAAACAGACTGAAGTTCCGTATTGAATACAGGGGCTCTGATCACAGCTCCTTTCTTCGCAAGGGAGTCACCTGTCTGAGCTTGAGGTCAGGAAATGTCCTCACCAGAGAACTTGATGATGAGCATCCCGAATATCACAAACCCGGGGACAGAGCAGAAACAATCAAGCCTGAGCTCCTGCAGCAGGCGGCCGAATATCACTATGACAACATTGTGTGCCTTTCCATGTGCAAAGAAAACCTCCTTGACCCAAAATACCACATAAATTTCCTTCACAAAGACGCCACACTTGTAGATATGCACTGTGACACAATAGGAAGAGTCCTCAAAGGAGAAGATCTTACCAAGGACCTTCCCAAAGGGCACATAGACATTCCAAAACTCAAACAAGGAGCTGTGGACCTTCAGGTCTTTGCCTGCTTCGTAGGCCCTCCGGAAAATAACGCGCAAAAACACAGGGCTGCTAAAAAGGCCTTTGACCAGATAGATGCGGTTCATCAGCTTGTAAATGAAAATCCTGAGGATTTGATCCTCATCACTTCACCCGATGACCTGCGGCAGCTTCGGGGAAACCTTAAAACAGGGATCCTGATAGGGATCGAAGGGGGATATGCCATAGAAAATGACCTCCGGCTCCTCCGCTCTTTTTACAGAAGCGGTGTAAGGCTCATGACCCTCACCCATTGGCTTTGCACGGACTGGGCTGATGCATCGGGCGACTCAAAACCTGAACACGGAGGCTTGACTGAATTCGGTGAAGAAGTAATCCGGGAAATGAACCGGCTGGGAATGGTCATAGACGTATCCCATGTTCATGACGAGACTTTCTGGGATGTGATGGATATCTCAGAAGCTCCTGTCGTGGCTTCCCATTCCTGCTGCCGGGCTTTATCAGACCATCACAGAAACCTCTCCAATAAAATGCTTAAAACGCTGGCTAAAAACGGCGGCGTCATCGGAATCAATTTTTTCCCTCAGTTCCTGATGGCTGAAAACCTTAAGAAGATGGAAGATCTGAAAGCCGAGCTTATAAAAAAATATGACCTGCCTGAAAAACTGGCTGACTTTTTAAAAGTAGAACCGGAGAAAGCAAACGCATTCAGAAAAGAATACAGGGAAAAAGTAGAGACACTGAAACAGGAGCTGCCTGAAATCAATGTAAAGACAGTAGTGGATCATATGGAACATGTGATCAAAGTCACGGGAAGCACAGACCATGTGGGACTCGGCTCTGATTTTGACGGCATAAGCAGCACTCCGACAGGCCTTTCTCATGCAGGAGAACTGGTCCATATAACGGAAGAGCTTGTCAAAAGAGGTTATGACGACCAGGATATAAAAAAAATACTGGGAGGAAACTTTCTCAAGGTATTCAGGGAAGTCACATCAAAATCTTCTCTTCACTAAAACCGGAATTCTTCATCCACCGGACGGTCTTTATCAATCCCTCTCTCAAATCCACGAGAGGCCTGTATCCGATCATCTTTTCCGCCTTTGATATATCTGCAAGGGAATGTTTGATATCTCCCTTTCTGGGATCCTTATAAACAGGGTCGATTTTTTTTCCTGTTATTTCTTTAATAATTTTGATGAGCTCATTCAGACTGACCCTTGAAGAGGTAGCGACATTGATGACCTCGCCTTTTGTTCTTTTTGCCCTGGAGCACAGAAGATTGGCATAGACCACATTATCCACAAAAGTGAAATCCCTGGTCTGTTCCCCGTCGCCGAAAACAAGGGGTTTCTCCCCTTTTAAAAAAGCATCAATGAATTTCGGTATCACTGCCGCATACGGGGACTCAGGATTCTGGCGGGGGCCAAACACATTAAAATAACGGGTCGTCACGGTTTCCAATCCATAAACCTCGCTGAATACTTTACAGTAATACTCTCCGGCCAGCTTGGTAAGGGCATAAGGGGACAGAGGGTTCGGCTTCATATCTTCTTTCTTTGGAAGTACCGGAGTGTCCCCGTAAACAGATGAAGAACCAGCATATATGACACGTTTCACTCCTTTATCCCGCGCCGCGACCAGCACATTCAGCGTGCCGTCAACATTGCTCTGGTTAAATTCGATCGGGTTTTCAATGGAGCGGGGAACTGAGGGGATAGCCGCCTGATGAAACACATAAGTGATTCCTTTGCATGCTTCCTGTACCGCATCAAGGTCCCGGATATCTCTTTCCATGAATTCAATTCTGTCAAGAATATCCTCCAGATTTGAGAGATTCCCGGTTGATAGATTATCAATGACCCGGACATGTTTTTCTTCTTTGAGAAGACCCCTCACAAGAGCGGAACCTATAAAACCAGCCCCTCCCGTGACCAAACAAGCTTCATTCATACAATTTCTCTTTACACCTCTTCCGTAAGCTTAAGGAAACGCTTGTAAGGAATCGCCGTCCAACTCTCGGCATTAAAAGCTCCGTTGGACAGGCTTATCATGGAGACTTTAGCCGCTGTCTCCTCATCCGGGGCTTCATAAATATCCAAAAAATCATAGGAGCCTAACAGAGCGTAATGAGCCCTGAACTTGACTTCAGGACATTTTTCCTTGACTTCCTCCAGCCATGCTCTCCCCAATTTAGCCCTGTCTTTTATCTGTCTCGAGACCTCAGGTGAAAGTTTTGTCATTAAAATAAATGTTTTCATCCTTTTCCCTCCTTCTTTATACAAAAAAATAATCTGTATATAACCTGACCTGTTTCACGAGTCGAGGTTGCAGCAGATGCGAGGCACAGGGTATGAAGCTGTGGTCCTTCACCGCGAATGCCCTGTAACAAAGCAGATGCTGTGAGATCGGCTCGCCTGTAAGGTAAAAAAGTGGCGATTAAAATAAATAAAAGTAAAAGCAAAAAAAATTGTTTTAGTTTTCACTTTTGTAGAAACCATGTATATCCTTGAAAGCAAAGCAAAAAAATAACATCGCCATTTTTTTATGAATAGGTCAGGTTAATCGCCTCCCACCAAAGTGGCCACCAGCACTGCCTTTATGGTGTGCAGGCGGTTCTCTGCTTCATCAAACACAATGGACGCTTCCGATTCAAAAACTTCCTCTGTCACCTCCATGCTTTCCAGACCGAATTTATTGTATATCTCCTCTCCGATCTTTGTCTCTCTGTTATGAAAAGCAGGCAGGCAGTGCATAAATTTAACCTTAGGATTTCCGGTCAGTTCCATAAGTTCTTTGTTGACCTGATATGATTTTAAAAGCCTGATCCTTTCTTCCCAGATATAATCCGGTTCCCCCATTGACACCCAAACATCCGTGCAGAGAAAATCACATCTCTCCACGGCCTTGATATCGTCTGTTATCAAAATCTTCGCTCCTGTACCCCCTGCTATTTTTTCTGCCTTACTGACTAACTCCTTCTTGGGACGAAGCTTTTTCGGCCCGATCAAACGAAAGTCCATTCCCATCTTTGCAGCACCCACTATCAGAGAATTCGCCATATTGTTTTGCGCATCTCCCAGAAAGGCAAAAGTGATCTCCTCAACAGGCTTTTCACTGTGCTCCGTCATAGTCAAAAGATCCGCCAGAACCTGGGTAGGATGGAATTCATTGGTGAGCCCGTTCCATACGGGAATCCCCGAAAACTCGGCAAGCTTCTCGACAACTTCCTGGCCGAAACCGCGGTACTGTATCCCGTCATACATCCTTCCCAGAACCCTGGCCGAATCTTTAATCGATTCCTTATGTCCGAATTGAGAACTTGTGGGGCCCAAAAACGTCACATCCGCTCCCTGGTCATAGGCTGCCACTTCAAAAGCACACCTGGTTCTGGTAGATGTTTTTTCAAAAACAAGCACAATGTTTTCTCTTTGCAGTCTCTGCTTCTCTTTCCCGGAATATTTTTCCTTTTTCAGCTTAAGGGAAAGATCCAGCAGGTATGTTATCTCTTCCGGACTAAAATCCAACAGCTTTGTCAAGCTTCTGTTTTTCATATTGCAGTACATTTTCTTTCTCATTTTTTTATTGAACACTCCCAATTAATTTAGATTATTCATGTTCCTGTATCTTTGAGATATCATCAAGAGCATACATGCCTCGTCCGTTAGTCGCGATGACAAGCACATTGTCCCGGGGATGGATAACCAGGTCCCACACAAAACAATTGGGGAGCCCGTCAGGCAGAACATGCCAGTTCTTTCCTCCGTCTAAACTCACATACACGCCTAAGTCATTTCCCAAATAAAGAATATTTTCTTTTTTCGGGTCTTCCCGGATAACATTGACAGGGCCACCGGGAAGATTTCCGGATAGGTCTTTCCATGTCTTCCCGTAGTCCTCGGATTTATAGACATAATCAGTGAAGTCATCATCTCTTCGTCCGTTCAATGTCAGATACACTGTGGCTTCATCGTATTTAGAAGCGACAATCCTTGAAACATGCTTGTTGTAAGGGAGTCCATCCGTGATCTCTTCCCAATTTTTCCCCGTGTCTCTGGTCACATGCACTCTGCCGTCATCTGTCCCCGCATAGATAAGACCCTCTTTAAGAGGAGACTCTGATATAGAGCTCAGACAGGCGTAAGGGATGGCAAAGGGAAGCTGTCCCTGTTTTTCCGGATCATTGGTGGAAAGATCAGGACTGATTCTCTCCCAGGTTTCCCCTCTGTCAGGAGAACGGAACACATACTGCATTCCATGGTATATCACTTTATTATCATGCGGAGAGATAATGGTGGGTGCAAGCCACTGGCCTCGAAGAGGCGGCTCGTCATCTCCCACTTCGGGGAGTATGTTTTTTATGGTCCATCTGTTGTCCTTAAGTTCAGACCGCATCAGCCTTCCGTAAAATGAGGAGGAATAGACAGTATCCGGATTTTCAGGATCAATGGCAATCGTTGTCCCTTCTCCTCCCGGCGCCCTTTCCCAGTGGGTCAAAAGCATTTGGGATCTTTCTCTTTGAGACAGGGTATGGGCAATATTGCCGCGGTAGGTCATATGATCCTGTACCGAACCGTAAATGTTGAAAGGCTCTTTCATGTCATAAGCCACATTATAAAACTGAACGAGGGGGAGATTGTTATGAAAATGCCTCCAGGTCTCACCGCCGTCATAAGATATATTGATGCCTCCGTCATTAGCATTGATGAGATAATCCGGTTCATCCGGGTCTATCCAGAGGCCGTGATGGTCACCATGAAGTTCGGGAAAATAAAGGGTCTTGAAAGTCCGGCCTCCATCCGTTGACTTGGCAAGGCGGAGACCCATAATATAAACTGTATTTTCATCGCTGGGATCTACCCGTATCTGTCCGAACACCCATCCGTAAGTACCACAAAAGCCTTCCATATATCTATCATCAGGACTGACTTTTGTCCATGTCTCTGCTTTATCATTTGACCTGTAGACTTCAGCCCCTTTGATGACCCTGCCTTTTTTCAACCGGCCGTAAGCATCCCTCTCACCCTCTCCAGGCATGCGCCCCGGATTGTGGTTATCAACAAAAGCATAGATCACATTGGGATTGCTTCGAGCAATATCAAGGCCTATTCTTCCCGTCTTCTTCAGGTCAGGCAGACCATTGGTTTTCTGTTCCCAGTTCTTTCCTCCGTCCGTAGTCTTGAATATTCCGTCTCCGGGTTCAGGCATGGGATCACTCCAGCGTCTTCTGATATGATTCCATAGTGATGCGTAGAGAGTATCCGGATCCGCTGGATCCATGACCAGGTCTATGGCTCCCATTTTTTCGTTCAAATACAGCACCTTCTCCCAGGTTTGACCTCCGTCTGTGGTTTTATACACGCCGCGCTCTTCATTATAGGTCCACTCATGTCCTGAAGCCGCGACATACACGATGTCCGGATTTTCAGGATGAATGACGATCCTTCCGACAGTATGGGTATCTGCAAGTCCCATATGTTTCCATGTCTTTCCCGTATCTGTTGACTTATACACTCCTGTGCCTGCCACAGAAGCTCTGAAAATATTAGCTTCCCCGGTTCCTACCCATATGATATCAGGATTGACCGGAGCTATGGCAATATCACCTATGGATATGGAAGGAGCCTCATCAAATAAGGGCTCCCATGTAATACCTGAATTTTCGGTTTTCCATACCCCTCCGGTGGCCGCTCCTATGTAAACGGTGTGTTTTTCACCTTTTGGAACCGCTATATCCGTGCATCTTCCGCTTATGACATCCGGACCGAGCAAGCGCCATTCCAGATCTTTAAATGGGGACTGCTCTTTCATTTCCATGTGCTGTTGATACCAGGCCAAACGCTGCTCAGGATCGGTGGATTCCACCTTTTTCCCCTTTTCAGGGACAGCTAAGAAAACGGTTGTAGTTAAAAACAACAAAATCACTAAAACCAATACGCCTCTGCATAAGAAACGACTAAAAAATGAAGACATGTCTGAACCTCCTTAATTTTGGATAGTTAACGTGACTCATTTAACCTGACCTATTCATAAAAAAAATGGCGACATTCATTTTTTTGCTTTGCTTTTAAGGATATACATGCTTTTGATAAAAAAAACAACTGCAATGTTTTTGTTTGTTATCCCTTTAATTTTAATCGCCATTTTTTTACCATTGAGGCGAGCCCATCTTACTGCATCTGCTTCGTTACAAGGCATTCGCAGTGAAAGACCTCACCTTCATGCCTTGTGCCTCGCATCTGCAGCAACCTTGACTCGTGAATAACCCAGGTTAAATACACACTTTTAAAGATCAGGTTTTATCTTGCCTGCCTGCATCAAGGAAGGCTATCTTGAAAAGAATTCTTCTTTGCTGAGTGTATAGAGTTTGACTCTTCCTCCCTGAAGTTTTTTCATAACAAAACCTCTGTAAACCATTCCTACTCTTTCAGCGACTCTTTCTGAAGCTTTGTTTGAGGGGAAAATAGAAGCCACGATCCTCTGCACATCTGACTCCGAATAAACATAGGCAAAAAGGCGGTGAGTGGCCTCTGTAGCGTATCCTCTGCCCCAATATTTTGGAAGAAGAATATAGAAAACTTCCGCATCCGTGCTTCCTTCGACCGGCATAAGCCCAAGAGCCCCAATGTATTGATCATCCGACTTTCTGACAACAGCCAGGACAAATATCTGGTTCTCTTTCCCATACCTTTCAATGATCATGTTGAACAGCTCTTCCGATCCTTTATAGGTTTTCTGCTCGGAAATAAAAGAAAGATACTGGGTCGCCTTCTCATCCCTCATAAAAGAAAAAAAAGGCTCCCAATCCTCATCAATAAACGGCCTGATATAAAGCCGGTCAGTCTCCAGGCGCTCAGGAATTCTTATACTGAAACCTTCTCTGAAAAAAGCCATTTTTAGACGTTACCACTAACCAAGTCTATTATATATAAAAAATTTAAAAATAGAAATGCTTTTGATGATTGCATTGGCTGTGTTTCTATATTATCTTATTTATAAAAAAAAACGGGAAGGATTTTGACATGTTTAAACTCAAGGCGATTTTTATTCTTTTTCTCTTTTTATTGACTCTGGGCATGCTCTCTGCCCGGCTGGAGGCTGCAGAGCAAGAAGGGCCATCTGTTCCCCGGCCTGAACACCCCCGCCCTCAATTTTTGAGAGACTCATGGCTCAACTTGAATGGAGAGTGGAGTTATGCCTTTGACTTCGGAGCTTCCGGAAAACAGCAAGGGCTTCAAAACAGCACCGGATTTGATGATACCATCATCGTCCCTTTTTGTCCGGAAAGCAAACTCTCAGGAGTGGAACACAAAGACTTTATCAACGCCCTGTGGTATCAGAGAAACATCACCCTCCCCGAATCCTGGAGAGGGAAGAGAATAATCCTCCATTTTGGTGCGGTCGATTATGCTTGTGAGGCTTTTATTGAGGGCCGATCCGTGGGAAAACACTGGGGAGGGACTTCCTCATTTGATTTTGATATCACAGAATTTATCCAAGCCGGCTCGACCCACAATCTTGTGGTCTCTGCTTATGATGATGTCCGTTCCCGCGTGCAGCCTGCAGGAAAACAATGCCCTGACTACAACTCCCGGGGATGCCATTACACCCGAACTACAGGCATATGGCAGACAGTCTGGCTGGAAGCCGTATCTTTTTACGGGCTTAAATCATGCCATATAATCCCTGATATCGACCAGGAAAAGCTCATTTTTACCCCCCTTTTTTACAAGATCAAAGAAGGCTCGATGCTGCGGATAACAGTCAAACAGAACGGAAAAACCGTAAAACAGGAAAATTTCGCTGCGTCCCAGGGCACTCCCTGCTGTTTGGAGATCAAAAACCACCAACTATGGTCAACTGAGAATCCATTCCTCTATGACATTATTCTTGAGGTCATTGACCAGGATGGAACCGTCCTTGACAGAGTCAAAAGCTACGCAGGGATGAGGAAAATCCACACACACGGCAATCAGATCTATCTCAACAACAAGCCCATCTTCTTAAGGTTAGTGCTTGACCAGGGATTTTATCCGGAGGGCATTTGGACAGCTCCCAGCGACGAGGCTTTAAAAAATGATATTCTTCTCTCCAAAAAAGCCGGATTCAACGGAGCCCGGCTCCATCAGAAAGTGTTTGAAGAACGGTTTCACTACTGGGCTGACAGACTGGGTTATCTCACGTGGGGAGAATCCTCAAGCTGGGGCATAGATGTCACCAGCGGAGAAGCAGCCAGAAATTTCCTCAGCGAATGGGAAGACATCATCACCCGTGACAGGAACCACCCGTCCATCATCGCATGGACCCCTTTTAATGAGACCTGGAGCGGAGGAGAAAAACTGGAACGGCTGCTCACAGAAGCTTATGACCTCGCTAAAAACCTGGACACCACTCGGCCTGTAAATGATGCCAGCGGAGGTATCCATATCAAAACAGACCTATGGACCGAACACACATACCATCAGGATCCTGAAAAACTCCAAATTCTCCTCACCCCGTCTGAAAAACAACCCGTCTGGACCCGCAATCCCGAACAAAATTCTCCATACCGTGGTCAGCCCTATCTCATTGACGAATACGGAGGCATCAAATGGATCTCTTCCGCCCAACAGCATCACTCCGAAGACTCATGGGGATACGGAGAAGATCCCACTACCCTGGAGGAATTCTACACCCGGCTGGAAGCTCTCACCGATATTATCCTGAGTCTCGACCATATCTGCGGATTCTGCTATACCCAGCTGACAGACATTGAGCAGGAACAAAACGGAATTTATAATTATGACCGGAGCGAAAAATTTGATATGGACAGAATCAATCAAATCATCTCAAAAGAAAAGACAAAACTAAAAAAATATTAGTATAATTAACCTGGGTTATTCACGAGTCAAGCCTACTGCAGATGCGAGGCGCAGGGTATGAAAACGCATACATATTTTATGAATAATCCAGGTTAAAAGGAGGATTGAATGTTAAAAAGAGACCGTTTCTTTATCGTTTTTTTGGCTCTGGTCTTTATTACAGGTCCCTGTCCTATAGCTTTTGCGCAAGAGCCCACAGGACCGCTTCCACCTCACGACCTCAGGTGTGAATACCTCAAAAATCCCATGGGGATCGATGTGGAAAAACCGAGGTTTTCGTGGATACTTTCCCACTCAGATCGGGGTCAGAAACAATCCGCCTTTCAAATCATGGTCTCCACAGATCCTTCTCTGGAAAGGGCCGATATGTGGGATTCCGAAAAAATCAATTCGGAACAATCCCTTCATATATCCTATGAAGGGGAGCCTCTTGAGAGCAACCGCACTTACTTCTGGAAGGTCAGGTACTGGGATAAAAACGACAGGCCCAGTCCTTTCAGCCGGTCAGCCCGTTTTGATACCGGACTTTTCCTGCAGGAAGAGTGGAAAGGAGAATGGATCAGCGGAGAAAATCTGTTCCGAAAAGAATTTTCCATTGAAAAAAGCATTGTCCGGGCTAGGGCTTTCATCAGCGGCCTCGGCTATTATGAACTGAGTATCAACGGAAAAAAAGCAGGCGACCATGTGCTTGATCCCGGATACACCAGTTATGACCAGAGAGTGCTCTATGCCACCTATGACGTCACTGACTCACTCACTCAAGGCCTGAATGCCATAGGAGTGATGCTGGGAAAAGGATGGAGCGAGATAAGGCTCCTGATACTGCAGATAAACGTGGAACTGGAAGGAGGAGAACTTCTCACCTTTGTAACGGACAGCACCTGGAAAACAGCACAGGGGCCTCTGGTTTCCGACAGCATTTACAACGGAGAAGTGTATGATGCCCGAAAAGAACTCCCCGGCTGGGATAGGCCTGCATTCGATGATAAAGACTGGACTCCCGTTGAGACCGGATTCAAGCCCAAAGGGACCCTTTCCTCCCAGATGCTTCCCCCCATAAAAATCATGGATACTCTTTTGCCCCGGGAAATAACCCAGCCTGAAAAGGGTGTGTATGTGTTTGACTTCGGACAGAATCTCAGCGGCTGGGCTGAGCTTAAGGTCTCAGGCCCTCATGGAACTGAAGTCAAGATGCGGTTTGCGGAAGTTCTCTATGATAACGGAAGGATCAATCAAGAGAACCTGAGGAGCGCCAAAGCTCAGGATATATATATATTAAAGGGAGAAGGAGAGGAAAAATACGAACCCCGCTTCACCTACCATGGATTCCGATATGTGGAGCTCACCGGATTTCCGGGTGTCCCGAATCCGGATACGCTCAAAGCAAAACTGGTGCATTCTTCAGTCCAGCAGATGGGAAATTTCTCCTGCTCCAACTCCGTTCTGAACAGAATACAGCATTTGATCACTTGGGGACAAAAGACCAATCTTCACTCCATTCCCACAGACTGCTGCCAGAGAGATGAGCGGATGGGGTGGATGGGTGATGCCCACCTCACCGCAGAAACAGCCATGATGAATTTTGATATGGGCGCATTTTATACAAAATTCATTACGGACATCCGGGACACACAGGATGAAAAAGGGACCATCACAGATACTGTTCCTTTTATCTGGGGGCAGCGGCCGGCCGACCCTGCCTGGGGCACCGCTTATCCCCTTCTCTGCTGGTATATATACAGATACTATGGAGACAAACGCGTCCTTGAACAGCAGTATGATGGATTAAAAAAATACCTGGATTTCCTCCAGTCAGAAGCTAAAAACAATATTCTGGAACACAGTCATTACGGGGATTGGGTGGCTGTGGAAGATACCCCGGGAAGCCTGGTCTCTTCTTTCTTCTATTATTATGATGTCCTTTTGCTTCAAAACATAGCGGAGGTTCTGGGAAAGCAAAGAGACGCTCAATCCTATCAGGCCCTTGCGAAAAAAATAAAAAAAGCATTTCACGATAAATACTATGACCCTGAAACCCGTGACTACGGCAGCGGAAGCCAGACATCGAACGTTCTTCCCTTGTTTTTAAAAATGGTTCCCGAAGAAAACAGGGGAGGAGTCCTGCACAACCTGAGAAAAAGCATCATATACAAGAACAACACACACCTGACCACAGGGATCATGGGTACCAAATACCTTATGGAAATGCTGTCAAACACCGGCTCTTCTTCTTTGGCGTATGACCTCTCAGTCCAAACCACCTATCCCAGTTGGGGGTACATGATCGAAAACGGAGCGACCACTCTGTGGGAACTGTGGCAGAACAAGACCGGTCCGGGAATGAACTCACACAACCATCCCATGTTCGGGAGCGTGGGCGCCTGGTTCTATAAAGCTCTCGCCGGTATCAGGCAAAAAGAAGATTCAGCCGGATTCAAACATATCCTTATCCGGCCGGAAATGGTGAGAGACTTGAGCTTCGCCTCCGGTACCGTTTACACACCCAGGGGACGAATCACAAGTTCCTGGACCAGATCCGACCACCACATTGAACTGAAAGTCCATATCCCTGTCAACTCTGACGCAGAGGTCTTTATCCCTAAGCTCAAACTTGAAAACATCATCCTCAAAGAGCGCGGAAACCGGATTTATGCAGAAGGAAAATTCTTAACCGGAGTTCCGGGGATCAACAAAGTGGAAGAGCTTGATGACTTCATGCGCATAGAGATCGGCTCCGGCAGGTATCATTTCGAGCTCATCAGCCAGTAATTGCTGGTATTTTTTCATTT
>Ga0180434_10002376_pt1 | contig 25310 bp, 16 predicted proteins | sample SS_ome_7_FD_132453 | JGI IMG/M metagenome (GOLD analysis project Ga0180434, IMG submission 132453) | Hypersaline lake sediment archaeal communities from the Salton Sea, California, USA - SS_1_D_2 metaG | ecosystem: Environmental > Aquatic > Non-marine Saline and Alkaline > Hypersaline >... | reverse complement strand
GCGCCCTCGGCGTCGGGCTCGACGGTGAACGTGTCGGCCTCGGCCAGCCGCAGCGCCCAGAACGCGCCGTCCATAGTGTGGCAGCCCATGGCGCCGAGCGCGCCGGTGCCGAAGTCGCGCCACCCCCGCCACAGGTACGGGTGATACGCCCGGTGGTACGGCCGCTCGGGCGCGGGGCCCAGCCAGAGGTCCCAGTCCAGGTCCGGCGGGACGGGCGGCGCGGCGGCGGGCCGGCCGATGCCCTGCGGCCACTGGGGCCGGTTCGTCCAGCAGTGGACCTCGCGGACGGGGCCGATGCAGCCGTCCTGGATCCATTCGACGACTTGCCGGATGGTCGGGCCGGAGAACCGCTCGCTGCCCAGTTGCGTGGCGACGCCTGCCTGGCGGGCCAGGCGGGCCAGCGCGCGGACCTCCGCCACGTCGTGCGCGAGCGGCATCTGCGTATAGACATGCTTGCCGGCCCGCATCGCCGCCGCCGTGACGACGGCGTGCGTGTGGTCGGGCGTGGCCACGATGACGGCGTCCGCGCCCTTCTCGGCGTCGAGCATCCGGCGGAAGTCCTTGTACCGGGCGGCCTTCGGGTGCCGCTGGAAGACGACCGCGGCGGCCCGGTGGTCGACGTCGCACAGGGCGACCACGCGCTCCGAGCCGCACGCCTCCAGGTTGTCGGCGCCCATGGCGCCCAGGCCGACGCCGGCGACGGCGAGCGTTTCGCTGGGCGGGGGCCCGGCCTTGCCGCCGAGGACGTGCCTCGGCACCACCGTGACGGCGATCGCTCCGGCCGCCGCTCCGAGAAAGGCCCGCCGCGAGATTCGGCATCCGGCATGCAATATCGTTGAAGGCATGTCGATCACTCCTTTTAGCCGCGACGCGAGGGTGTCACGGTTTGCTTGTCAAACCGTGAGCCGGGTCTGGGAACACGGATTGCCGGCAATCCGTGGCACCCGCTCAGCCTCCGCTACTTCGCGCCCAGGCACACGACGCGGCCGTCGTCCAGGGCCAGGTACACGCGGCCGGCGGCGGCGCTCATGCCGTCAAAGACGGGCGGCCGGTCGAGCGCGATTTCCGTCATCCGGCTGCCGTCGGCGGTCGAGACGACCCACAACCGGCCGCCCAGCCGGCCCTCGATGCCGGCGTACGGATCGTCCTTCGGCACGACGTCGGGCGTGCCCGCCAGGACGAGCCGGTTGCCCGCCAGCACCAGGCCGAACACGCGGACCGGCACCTTCACGGACCACACCGGCAGCAGCGTGCGGGAGAAGCCGGCGCCCTTTTCGCGGCCGACGGCCGTGGGGCGGAGGACCGGCTCGGCGTCGTTCGAGTCGGCGAACAGTTCGTAGCCGTCCCGGCCGGGCCAGAACCGCGGGCTGTGGCCCTGCCGCTCCGTGAACACGTGCACGCCGTACGTCATCTCGCCGTCGAAACTGAGGATGTTCCCGGTCTTCGGGGCGCGGTAGCCGAAGTAGTACCCTGGCCAGCGGCGGCTGTAGGTCCAGTAGTTGCGGTCGAACCACGAGGCGTCGAGCAGGCCGGCGTTCGACATCAGGTGCAGGCTCACCTCGCGGTCGCCCAGTTTGGTGATCTGCGCGGCCTCGCGCTCGACCAGGTCGGGCCCGAAGCGGTGGAAGAACATATACAGGTCCGTGCCGTCGCTCACGAGCAGGTCCGTCCGGGCGCCTTCCATCTCGAACGGCCCGCCGGCGTCGCGCGCGATCTCGGGCCGCTCGCTCTCCAGGTGGGCCCGGTGGAGGATGCGGCCGGTTGCCGGGTCGAGCGCCCACATCCGGATGCCGCCGTCCAGGAACGACGACCGGCCCGCCGTGCAGTACAGGGCGCCGTCCTGCACGAGCACGCTGCCGTGCACCGGCCAGGCCGATTCCAGTTGCCCGCGGACGGCGATGCGGCGCTCGGCCGGGGCGGCCAGGAATCGCCACGCCAGGACGCCGTCGGAGGCCCGGACGGCATACACGTGCCCGTCGGCCGAGCCGAAGAGCGCCAGGCCCGCCCAGAGCGTGGGCGGCGAATCGATGCGCCCCTCGGCCGTGTACTGCCAGAGTGGCTCGCCGGTGGCGTCGTCAAGGCAGTGGACGGTGTGGGCGTCGGCGTCGGCGACCAGCACGCGGCCGTCGGCGACGATCGGCTGCGAAAGCGAGCCGCCCACCGGCCGCTGCCACAGCGGCTGGAGGTTGGCGGGCACCTCGCCGCCGGCCCGCCCGCTGCGGCGGGCGTCGTGGCGATACATCGGCCAATCAGAACCATTTCGGATTTCGGATTTCGGATTTCGGATTGGCTTGCCGTACGCCGGGCCCTTCTCAAGGCGCTCGGTGTCGGAGACCGTCTCGAACGTGGCCGCCCCGGCCGGGTCGCTCGCCGCGACGGCGTTGAAGCCGGTCAGTTTCACGCCGGGGTAGCAGAAACACTGGTGCGGCGGCACGTAGAGCAGACCGTTGGCCGGCGTGACGCCGTGCCCGCACGAGCCGCGCAGCCAGTTGTGCCGCATGTGGTTCGTGCTCTCCAGGTCCAGGAACTCCACGCCGCGCTTCGGCAGCAGCAGGTACCGCTCGGTGGCCTTGGCCTGGTAACAGCGGATGTGGTGCCCCGGCGAGGCGAGGGGGCCGGCCGTCACCGTCCGCTCAATCTTGCCGGTCAGCGGATGGTACCCGTCGGCAACGGTGTCGGCGGGGGTCCACAGGAACGTGCGGCCGTGCTCCTCGATGCGGCTGATCCAGACCAGGCCGTGCGCCCCGAACGGGCTGAGACGACGGTTGACGCGTGGCCCTTTCCAGAGCGTCTTGCCGGAGTCGAGCGCGAACGCCCGGAGCGCCCCCGCCGTGATGAGCACGGCCCCGCGGTAAACCATGAGGCTGGCGCCGCGGGCGGGGGCGTTGCACGGCGTCCGCCACTTCGGTTTGCCGTCGGCCAGGTTCAGACAGACGAGTTCTTCCTGGTTCTGGAAGACGACGCGGCCGTCGTCGGCGGCGAGGGTGCCGGCGGCCATCGGCTTCGTGGCGAACCGCCAGAGGGTCCGGCCGGTGGCGCCGTCGAGCGCCAGGACGGTGTCGTCTTCACCGCCCTTTCGGACGCCGCCGACGTGGGCGACCACGGTGCCGCCGATGCAGACCAGTTCGTCGGCCCCCTCGGTGCCCTCGCAGGTGCGGACCGTCCGGCCGGTGGCGGCGTCGAGCACCCGCAGCGGCTCGCGCCGGCCGGCCGCGATGTACAGCCGGTCGCCGTCGGTCACGATGCCGCGCTGGCTGCCGCGGCGCGGGAGCGGCTGCTTCCAGAGCAGCGTACCGTTGAACGCGTCGCGGGCGACGAGCGTCCATCGGTCGGGCAGGCCGGGCTGGCCCGTAAGGCCCTCGTCGACGACGCTGAACAGCCGGCCGCCGGCCGAGAGGACCAGGGCCACGCTGGACGGCACGCCGTCGTGGCTCCGGCACCACAGGGGACCGCACTTCCATTGGAGGTGCTGCGGCGGGCCGACGCGGTGATCCATGGCGGTGGCGTTGCCGTCGGGGCCGTGCAGATAGTGTGTCCAATCGTCGATATCGTCCGGCCGCGGCTTGACGTGCCGCGTCCACGTTTCGCCGTCGCGGACCATCGCCACGCCGCCGGGGGCGAGGATGCGGCGCACTTCCTCCACGGGCACGCCGCCCAGGTCGCCGGCTACCACCAGGTTCACCAGGTTCGACGCGTAGGGGAGGCGGTCGCCCGTCCATCGGCTGACCGACACGGGGCCGTAGAGTTTCCTGGCGCGGACGTTGGCGCGGACTTTCTCGACGGCCGCCGGGTCGGCGTCGAGGCCCTGGACGACGTAGGCGTTGCCCGCGCGGAGGGCGGCGGTCAGGCCGGGCGCGGTCCCGCAGCCGAGATGGACGACGAGGCCGCCGCGGACGCCGGCGGCCCGAAGGATGGCGGCGGCGCGGGCCTCGGGCGAGGCGTCGGTCGCGGCGGCGGCAGCCGCCGAGGCCCCGGCAGCGCCGACCGCCTGGACGGCAACGGTCAGCGCCGCCAGGCAGGCGAGGGCTGCGGTCGGCCGGGCCCGCGGGGGGGCGCGGAGAGGGAACATGAGCCTCATGACGGTTCCTTCCGTTTGGCGCGAGTGCGGCGTTTCACACGGCATGCGCGGTTGGTGGTCTTGGCCACCGCGCAGCATTCCGGTCTGCCTGCGCGTCGGCAGCCGACCGGTACCATTATGCCCGCCGCCGGCCGCGGACCCAAGCGGTTTTCGCCCGTGGTGCGGTATAGTGCCTGTGCGGCGGCTGAACGTTGGCTTGTTCCCCTGGCGCCGGCCGGTACAATGCGGTCACGCCGACGCGGTCAGGCGGCGCGCGGCGTCAGGGACGAACCATGCGACCCCTCGAGCGATTCCGTGCGGCCCTTGCGGGCGCGATGCCCGACCGCCGGCCGTTCGTTCCGTCGGTCTACGAACACGGGGCGGCCCTGCTGGGTATGGGGCCGACCGAGGTCAGCCGCGACGCCTCGCTCATGGCCCGGGCGGCGCTGGCGGGGTACGAGGCGTACCGCCACGACCTGGTCACGGTGGGCATCGACATCTACAACATCGAGGCCGAGGCGTTCGGCTGCCGCCTGAGCCGGCACGGGTCGGAGCCGGGCATCCCGGGCGTCCTCACGCACCCGCTGGCGGGGCCCGAGCCGCCGGACGCCGGGGCCCTGGCCATCCCGGAGCCCGGCCCGGCGAACCGCCTGGGCCTGATGGCCGAGGCGTGCCGGCAGGTCGTCGAGGCCGTCGGCGGCGAAGTGCCCGTGTACGCCTGCACGGGCGGGCCGTTCTCGCAGGCCGTGGAACTGCGCGGGTACGACGATTTCATCGTCGACATCGTCACGCGTCCGGCGTCGGCCCACGCCCTGATGGAGCGGACGGCGGACCTGTCGCGCCGGCACGCCGACCGCCTGTCGCGCCTGGGCGTGGGCGTGTACCTGTACGAGTCGTGGGCGACGGTGCCGCTGATCGATCCGCGCATCTTCCGCGACTTCGTGGTGCCGTACGCGGGTCGGGTCATCCGGCACGTGCTGGAGCGGTTCGACACGCCGCCGCCGGCGGTCATCATGGGCGGCGACATCTCGCTCCTGATCGATTTTCTGCTGGAGGCAGGCAGCGCGCTGATCGCGTGCGATTACAAGGCCGACTTCGACCTGGTCCGCGCGCGGTGCGCGGACCGGCCGGTCCTCTTGCGCGGGTGCGTGGACCCGAAACGGCTGGAAGCCGCCGACTGGGAGCCCATCGGGCAGGCCGTCGCCACGATGGCCGGGAAGGCCCGCGGCATGCCGAACTTCGTGTGGGGGTGCGGGTGCGTGTCGTATCACACGCCGCCCGAGACGGTCCTGGAATTCAAGCGGCTGTGCCTGGAGGCGGGGTAGGTGGCGTCGCGGTGCTGTGCGAGCACGTAGGCCGTGGCGCAGCCACGGCGATGGATAGATTGCCGGGACTTCGTCCCGGCCTACGTGGAGGGCACGGCGAAACGCGGCGGCCTGGGAAGGCCGCCGCGCGGTCTGCGCTCACATCAGCAGCAGGACCATCGTGCCCAGGAGAGCCAGGCAGATAACCAAAGCCACCAGGAACCCCAGCCATGACTGCCGCGACGGCTTGACGAGGAACAGGCCGCCCGTCGTCGTCAGGCGGGCCGACGGGGGCACGGCCTCGTCCAGCGGCAGCGCCAGCCGGTCCTCTTGCCCGATAGGCGTGTAGATCTTTTTGAAGAACGGGTCGGTCTGCTCGGCCCGCGGCGGCCGGGTGAGGAGGCTGGCGATGAGGCCGCCCACGGCCCCGGCGATCAGCGGCAGGCCGGTCTTGGCCAGTTGGCCCATCTCCAGGCCGTAGCGCGTCAGCAGGAACGTGCCGGCCGCCAGGATGGTGCTCGCGAACACGCCGGCGGTGTTCATCCGCCGCCACAGGATGCCCATGACCACGCTGACGCCGATGCAGGCGGTGAGGTTGAAGTAATCGAGGATGGCCTGGACGACGCTCTTGCGCATCAGGATGGCGAAGGCGAGGGCCCCGGCGATGATCACGAGGCCCGCCACCCGCGTGACGGTCACGTAGTGGCCCTCGGCGGCGCCGGGCCGGATGTGCCGCCGGTAGACGTTCTGCGAGAAGAGGCCGGCAATGGTCACCTGGAGGGCGTCGCCGGACGACATGGCGGCGGCCATGACGCACGCCAGCATCAGCCCCTGGAGCACCGGGTGCAGCAGGAACCGGACGCTGTCGCCGAAGGCGGCGTCGGGCTGGACCGTCGTGCCGCGCTCGATCAGGTACGCCAGCCACGCCAGGCCCAGGATGCACCAGCCCATGGTGCAGATGCGTTTGAGGATATTGCCATAGGTAAAGCCGACGCGGCCTTCCCACTCGGTGCGGCCGGCGGCCGAGACGCTCATGACATGCGGCTGGGCGATCATCGAGAACGGCGCGTTGATGAAGAGCACCAGCACGGCCCCGAGCGAGAATATCTTCCGGTCGAAAAGGGCCAGGTAACTGACCTCGGCGCCCGAGTGGCGCGTGAGGGTCTCGCGGACGGTGTCCCACCCGCCGGCCAGCGCCAGGGCCGACGGGATGGCGATGAACGACAGGGCGATGATCATCAGGCCCTGGGCCATGTCGGTCTTGATGGCCGCCACGATCCCGCCCCAGTAACTGTAGACCACGAACACGGCCGTCATGACGAACAGGATGCCGAAGAACCAGCCCTCCTGCTCGGCCTTGGACTCGACGCCGCGGGCCTCCCACAGGGGCCGCTCGGCCAGGGGGCGTTCGGCGGGGTCGAGAGCCGTCCCGGCGGTGGCATCGCCCGGCGCGTCGGCGGCAGGCGCCCCGGGTGCGGCGGCACCGGCGGCGGCCTGGGCGGAGGTCTCCCGGACGACGGTGGCCTTGCCCATCATGCCCTGGACGGTTCGCGTGGTGGCCAGGAGGATGCTGGCGCAGGCGATCGTCATGCCGACCGAGGCCACGATGACGTAGAGGACGGCGGCGGCGGGGCCGAAACGTTCCTCGAAGTAGTCGGCCACGGTCAGGCACCGCATCCGCCGCATGATGGGGGCGATGAGCCAGTAGAACGGCGTGCCGAACATCCACATCCACGAGACCCAGATGCCCGAGGCCCCGCGCTCGACGGTCTTGCTCGTCACGCCCGCCACGTCGCCGGGATGCGTGCCCGCCCCGAAGGCGTGCATCACCATGTACCAGACGCCGAACTGGCGGTTGCCCAGAAGGAATCCCTCGCGGTCGACAATGCCCCTCTTCGACCACCAACCCAGGGCGAGCATGCCGGCGAAGTAGATGGCCACGACGATCCAGATAGCGTAGTGAAGGCCGAGAAGCATGGATACCTCCTGACAGAAGCCACAAGCCACAGGCTGCAAGCCACAAGCAAACGGCCAAAACAGCGGAAAGCAGCCGACGGCCAAGCCAATCAACCCTGCAACTGCTGTTCCAGAGACGTAAGCGGAAACAATAAGGAAATCCGCATATCACACGGTTACGCCGATTTGCCCGACAGATCCTTTCGAATCCGCGAGACCAGTCCCCAGAGCACTCTGGCGGCTTCGGCCTTGTCTTTTTGAAGCCGATCGGCTTCGCCGGGTTCCAGGTAACCGGGCCGGGCGGCGAAGTCGAGGAGGTAACCTGCTTCCTCCAAGGAGGTTTCAGCCCGATTCAGAAACACCAGGTAATCCTTCTGCGAGGACCTTCCGCAACCTTCAACAATGTTTGTGGGTGCGGAAAGCGCAGCACGGCGTAACTGCGACGTGATTCCGTACATCTCGTTACGCGGGAATGCACGCGTCGCCCGATAGACGGCAAAGGCAAAGGCGTCGCATTTCTGCCATGCGGCAATTTTGCGGTAGTCCTTGCCCACGGGCGTCTGCTCCGGACCTCGTCGTCGTTTCGTTTTGCCTTTGCCGTTCGCCTGCAGCTTGCGGCTTGTAGCCTGAGTCTTGCGGTTCTATTTCCACGTAACCTTTGGGGGCTGGGCGAAGTCGGCCCAGCGGTCGTCGACCTTTGCCTCCTTCTCGTCGCCGCGGTGGAAGTAGACGCGGTAGCGCTGGCGGAGCGTCTTGCCCGCCTCCAGCGTGGTGTCGCCGTTCTCCTTCTTGCGCGTGAAGTGCGACAGGCCGAACGGGTTGGCCGTCAGCAGGCCGTACGTGCGGGCGTGCCACGTGGTGGGGTGCCGCAGGTTCTGCGGGTGGTCGAAGATCGCCAGGCCGAAGGTGGTGCCGTCGACGGGCCCGGAAGCGTCGCACCAGGCGGCCTTCTTGCCCCAGGCGCCGGCGCCGGTCTGGCCTTCGGAGTTGACGAGTCGTCCCTTGGCGCCGCCCTTGCCGTCGGCGCGGAATTCCGGCCGCATGCGGACCGAACACAGGCCGCCTTCCTTCGTGTCGCCGAATGTCACCTTGCCGTAGGCGGCCTCGAACCGCAGGTCCATGTCGAGCATGCGGTGGTCGGCGGGCACGTTCCAGACGCGGATGGTGCGCTCCTCGCGCAGGACGGGCTTGGAGTCGGCGTCGGTCCAGTCGAGCCGTTCGCGGAACCAGCCGACCACGGGGCCGGACGCGACCTTGGCGAACGCGCGGTGGACCATCCACCCGGCCTTGTCGGCGATGGACCAGTCGTCCACGCCGTTGACGTCGCCGTGGGCCACCCACAGGCTGGTGTGGTGCGGGTGGTCCTTGGCCACGTTGTCGGGAATCGGCTCGTCGGTCAGCGGGTACGGCCGGGTCATCGTGGTCTGGCCGGGACCGTACACGGGGAAGAAGTAGGGTCGGCGCAACTGCCGGCCGGCGAACGTCGGGTTCGTGAAATGGTACGTGGTGAACGGTTGACCGGCGATGGCGATGGCGACGGTCTTGTCGCGCTGCTCCAGTTTGACGTTCTCCTGGGGCGCGGTGCTCTTGCCGAAGACGAGCGTGTACGTGCGCTTCTGGCCGGCGGGCAGGCGGTCGAGGATGAAGCAGAGTTGGCCGTCGACGACCTGGCACGGCACCTCGGTGGTTCCGTCCGACAGCCACGATGGGACGGGGCCGTCCGGCGCGTCGACCGTCATCGGGACGAACAGACGGTCGCGGTCGCCGGCCTCGACGACCAATGTCTTGCCGGCCGCGCCGGCGGCGGGGACCGCGCAGGCCGGCAGCGCCAGCAGGGCGACGACCGGCAGCATCCAACGGAAACGCGAAACGGGGCGGGGCATGGGGCTCTCCTTGCAGGTATCGGTGTGCGGCACGGCCGTGCGACGGGCGCGGGCGGCACCGCCGCGCGGCGCGACTCTACGATAGACCGCGCACTTGGCGCTGTCAAGAAAACCGTGTAGCCTGACGGGCAAAGGGCCGCGTTATTCGAGCCGCTGAGGCTCAAGGAGGAGGATGAACGATGCGGAGCACGATGAGCCGGCGGGGGTTCCTGGGAGTGACCGCGACCGTGGCCGCGGGAGCGGCCGTGGGGTCGCACGTCCTTCGGGGCGCCCAGGGGGCAGGCGGGCCGCAGGCGTCCGCCGACGCCGTCTGGCCGTTCTACGCCTTCGACAACGGCCTGGCGAGCGTGCCGAAGATCGAGGACAAGGCCAAACTCCTGAAAGACCTGGGGTACGTGGGTGTCGAGGCCCACCTCGGGCCGGCGCTGCTCCCGAAGTGGCTGGAAGCGCTGACGAAGCACGGTCTGACCCTGAACGCCGTGTACGCGGTGCCGTTTCTCGAGGCGCCGATGGACCCCAAGTGGCCGGAATCGATCGGGCTGATGAAAGGCCGGTCCACGCGGGTGGAACTGGCCATCCGCAGCAAGACGCACAAGCCGTCGGACCCGGCGGGCGACGCGGCGGGCCTCGACCTGCTGCGGCGCGTGAGCGACCTGTGTGCCGACACGGGCCCCGTCGTCAGCGTCTACCCGCACACGAACTTCTGGACCGAACGCGTGGAAGACGGCGTCCGGCTGGCCAAGGCCATCGGTCGGTCCAACGTCGGCACCAACTTTAACCTGGTGCATTGGCAGTGGGTGAAGCAGGCGCGGCCGGTCGGCGAGGTCCTCAAGGAGGCCCGGCCGCACCTCTTCAGCGTGACCATCAACAACGGCGACCGCGACAAGCGGACCATCTACCCGCTGGACAAGGGCGACTACGACCTCGTCGGCTTCATGCGGGCCGTCAAGGACGCCGGGTACACGGGGCAGGTGGGCCTTCAGTGCTGGAGCATCAAGGAGCCGGCCGAGGACCACCTGGCCCGGTCGATGAAACGGTGGCGTGCCATTCGGGAAGAGGTGTTGGGCGCGTGACCGGTGGGCAAGTCGCATAGGCCGTAGCGCAGCCGCGGCGATGTGTATCGTGCCGGGACTTCGTCCCGGCCTGCGTGCTATCCGCCCTCGACGCCGCCGAACGGCCAGATGGCCGACGGCGTGTGGGCCTCGGCGAAGATCTGTTCCATCTTCCGGACCACGTCGGGGTGCTTGTCGGCCACGTCGTGCTGCTCGGCCAGGTCATGCTCCAGGTCGTACAGCATAATGTCGGTGGGCTTCCTGTTCAGGTTCCGCTGGATGGCCTTCCACTTGCCCATGCGGACGGCCCGCTTGCCTCCCCGTTCGTGGAATTCCCAGTAGAGGTACGCGTGCTGCTTCTGGTCTCCGGGCCGGCCGAGCAGCGTGGGCAGGAACGAGAGGCCGTCGATGCCGGCGGGCGCGGCGGTGCCGGCCAAGTCGCACAGCGTGGGGAAGACGTCCCAGAACGCCGAGATATGGTCGGTGACGGTGCCGGGGGCGATGCGGCCGGGCCAGCGGGCGAGCATCGGCACGCGGATACCGCCTTCGGTCAGGTCGCGCTTCAGGCCCGTCAGCGGACCGTTGGAGTCGAAGAACTCGGGCTTGTGCCCGCCCTCCTGGTGCGGTCCGTTGTCGCTGGTGAACATGACGACGGTCTTGTCGTCGAGGCCGAGTTCCTTGAGCAAGCCGAGCACCTGGCCCACGCTCTTGTCGAGGACGGTCATCATGCCGGCGAAGGCGGCCACGGGGTTCTTCGTTTGGGTCCCGGCGTATTGGCCGATCGTGTCCTCGAACTGGGCGAACGTCTTGCGGAACGGCGCGACGAACTCCTCCGGCGCCTGCATGGCGGCGTGCGGAATGGTCACGGGCATGAAGCAGAAGAACGGCCCGGCCTTGTGCCGGCGGATGAAGTCCAGCGCCGCCTTTGCGATCAGCGCATGCGAATACGTCTTGCCGTCGAGGTCCACCTTGCGGTCGTTGTGCCAGAGGAAGTCGGGATAGTAGCGGTGGGCGCTGCGCTGGCAGTTGTAGCCGAAGAACTCGTCGAAGCCCTGGCGGACGGGGTCGCCCTCCGACCCCGGATACCCCAGTCCCCATTTGCCGAAGGCGCCCGTGGCGTAGCCGGCCCGCTTGAGGCGCTCGGCCACGGTGACGGTGCCGGCGGGTATCGGTTCCTGACCGATGGGCTTATGCTCCTTGTTGCCGCGCACGTACGAGTGGCCGGTGTGCAGGCCGGTCATCAGGACGCACCGCGACGGCGCGCACACGGTGCTGCCGGCGTAGTGCTGGGTGAACTTCAGGCCTTCCTTGGCCAGGCGGTCGATGTTCGGCGTCGGGAAATGCGCCTGGCCGTAACAGCCCAGGTCGCCGTAGCCGAGGTCGTCGGCGATGATGTAGACGATGTTGGGCTTTCCCTTGGCCGGCGCGGCGGCCCGAACGAGGCCGGGCAGCGCGAGGGCGGCGGCCGCGGCGGATTGGAGGAACGTCCGGCGGTTCATGGGGTACCTCCGATTTCGGTCTCGGTATTCCGCGCGGCCGTGCGGATCGCGTGGAATGGGGCTTCTATTTCGCCGGTTTGCGGGGTGGCGGGCTTTGGAGCGGGTGGGTGCCCTTCGATTCGCGTTTACGGGCGTCCTCGGCAACGGCGCGCACATCGAACTCGAACCTGGCGGCATTCTCCTCGCGCCGTTTCCGGACCTCCTCGACAATCGGGTCCTCGCGCATGATCAATCTCCCATGAGCTCGGCCGGGGTGCAGAGAACAGGGGGCTCCATATCCAATGAGCGCAGATGTCGCCCGATGTCCTGAACCAGTTCCGCATTGGCTAGGTGTCGGCAGTTCCACGTGAGTAGGACATCCATTTGGTGCGCTGTCGCCACAGCCACGTGGAGCGCATCGCCCGCCGCCTTGGAAGGCATAAGGCCGGATCGTACCAGGTCTTCGGCAAGGCGAATGGCCTGCTCGGTGATCGGCACGCGCGGGATACCCTCAAGCAGATCGAGCCGGCGCCGTGCAGCAGTTGGATCGCCACCTGATGCCTCATCCAACACCAACTGCGACATGTGGAGTTCGAAATCAGATCGCCTTACGTCCCACCACTCGCGCGTCAACTCCTGGTGGGCTGCGACAATCAGGTCTCGGCTGGGGCGCGCTGCAAGGTAACTCACGATCGTTGTCTCGAGATACACGCGTCTTTTCATTGGTCACCTTGTTGCGGACAACGGTTGGTACCATTCTACCACCGGAGCGGCTCAGCGAAAAGGCCGCCGACAATGTGGCGGTCACGGCCCCGCCGCCGTCGCGTCTTTCGGTTCGCCGGTCGGGTCCATGGGGCGGCGGATTTCCACCGGCCGCGGGCCGATAGCCCGCACCAGGTCCGGCAGATCGTATCGCTCCAGCGCGCCCGGCACCACCTGCTGGAGTTGGGCCTTGCACAGCGGCGTCGCCACCACGTCCATCCACGACGCGATGGCCTCGTCGATGACGACGCCGGCGATGCGCTGGTCCAGCGCTGCCGCATGCAGCGCCACCGGGCCGCCGCGCTCGATGCCGACCAGCCGGATGCGGCCGGCGTCCACCTCGTCGCGGCCTGCCACGACCTCCACGGCCGCCAGCACGTCCTCGGTCCGCTGGCCCAGCAGCGGCCGGGCCAGGTGGATGCCCATGTACGCAATCGGGTACTCGTTATGCCAGTACTTCTTGGGCTTGGTGGCGGCGGTCTCGCCGGTGCCACGGACGTCGATGGCTAGGACGGCCTCGCCGGCCTTGACCAGCGCCTCGATGGCCCCGCCGGGGGCGGCATCATGGGCCTTGCCGCGGCCGTCCACGTAGAGAACCGCGGGTACCTTGCCGGTGCGGTCGGCGGGCAGGAAGAGCAGGGCGGGGACGGGCGGCTCGCCGGACCGCTCGATCCGCAGTTTCTCGATGGTGCAGCCGTCGCGGCGAAGCGTGCCGGCGGACCGGGCGGTCGCTTTTCCGGCCACGTCGCGGATGCCGGCCAGGCGGCGGACCTCGGCCAGGCACGCGGCCGGCTTGTTATCTTTCCAGAACGCCTCGCGGTCCTTCGCCAGCGCGCGGGCCCGCTCCAGGTTCAGGTCCCACACCGTCGTGCCGCCCAGGTCCTTGACCACCTGGCCGGACGGGGTGACCTGGAGGTCGGCGTCCTTCTGGAGGGTAAGTTCCGGCTCGGTGGGGGCATCGTCGATGCCCTGAAGCCAGCGGCGCATCCACCGCAGGGCCGCCTGCCGCTGCGGCCGGTTGAAGCCGTGCTTGGCGGGGTACTCGAACAGGTCCACCCGCTCGCCGAAGCCCAGGATGCCGTACATCCGCTTGGCCTCGCGGAACGTCTGCCACGTGGCGGTGATGTCGAAGAAGTCGTGCGTGGCGGTCAGCAGCAGCGTGGGTTTCGGTGCCCGGAGGGTGAGGTAGTCGGCGTGGTCGATGCCGAGGGCCACCTGGCCGGTGATGTTCTGTTCGCCGTCCTGCGGCCCGATGGTGTGGAAGAGGCCCCGCAGCGACGTGATGTAGCACGACGGGGCGGCCGCCGCGATGCGGTCGTCGGTGGCCATCAGGTACGACGTCATCGTCCCGCCGCCCGAGTTGCCGGTGCATCCGATGCGTTTCGGGTCCACCTCGGGCCGCGAGGCGAGGTAATCGATGGACCGGATGCCGTCCCAGGTGCGGTAGGTGGCGGCACTGGCGCCGGTGAGACGGGCGCCGATGTCGGTCAGCGTGTGCTCGGTGGTGCCCCAGACCTTGGGCTTGCCCTTGTCATCGAGGAGTTGACATCGCTCGCCCTGGCCGATTGGGTCGTAGATGAGCACCACGAAGCCGTACGTGGCGAGCAGGGCGCTGACGCTCTGGTAGGCCTCGGACGCCTTGCCGTTCTTCGAGTGGCCGCACGGGACCAGGACGCCGGGGAACGGGCCGTCGCCCTTCGTCGGCACGTACAGGTTGGCCGTGACGTGGTGGCCCGGGCGGCTCTCGTACAGAACCTTCTCGATGCGGTACGGGCCGACGTCGATCGTGCCGGTGACCTTCGGGGCAAGCGGCGTGCGTTCGTCGGGGAACGGGCCGATGGCGTCCATCCAGTCTTTGCGGACGCGTTCGATGCGCTGGCGGACGGCCTCGGGGGTTTCGAGGGCGTCGATCTCTTTCCGGCGGGCGTCGAAGCACGTGTCGCACTCGGCCAGCAGGTACTGGCGGAGCATTTCTTGGGGATGTTCATCCGGTGCCAGGACACACAGGTCGTCGTCGACCGGAGCGGCCGGAGCGACCGCGGGCAGGGCGACCGCGAGGCCAATCAGGGTGAGAACCGCGGTCATTGTTCGCACGGGGACCTCCTACGGTCTTAGGGCAGCGAGTCCGAGCCGCGAGCGTAAGCGAGCGGGCCGCTCCCTGGCGGTCGCGGCTCGGGGAGAACACTTCGCGCCCTTGGCGGTTCACGCCGTCATGCCGCTGCGTCACCGGCGGAGTTCATCGAGCCGAACCTCGGCTCCACCGCGCTCGCCGCTCCGTTGGGCGGCCGTCATGAACTCGATGATCTCGAGCGTCTCGGCCGGGTCGACGGGGGCCTTGCGGGTGTGGAAGAACTCGGCCATCGTCCGCACCAGGCCGTTGTACGAGAAGGGCTTGTCTGTCCGGACGGTTCCCTTCTCGCCCCAGACCGTGACGATGGGCTTGTAGTCGCCCTTCCTGACGCCGCGGAAGACGCCCACCCGGCCGTCTTTCCATTGGCCGGTGGTGATATCGAAGTCGCCTTCCGCCTTGCGGTTGACGCTGACGCATCCCGGCCCCATGACGGTGTACAGCGCCTCGACGCCGTGGATGCCGTACCAGAACAGGTCGGGGTGGTGCGGCTCGATGTGCAGCGGCGACGAGCCCTGGACTTTCGTGACCTTGCCGACGCCGGCGTCGCGGCGAAGGGCGGCAATCTCCGGCTGGAACCGCGCGCACGAGCAACTGAAGAATGGCGTGCCGGTCTCCTTGGCCAGGCGGACAATTTCCCGCGCCTCCGCCAGGCCGGCCGTGAACGGCTTGTCGATAAAGCACGGCTTGCCGGCGGCGAAGACGGGCCGGGCCTGCTCCAGGTGGGGCCGGCCGTCGACGCTTTCGATGAGGGCCACGTCGACCTTTTCGAGCAAGGCGTCGATGGTTGGCACGATCTCGACGCCGAACTGGTCCCGGAGTTGTTTGGCGTACTTGTCGACGCGGGAGGCGCTCGAGGGGATGTCCGGGCTGCCGCCTTTGAAGGCCGCCACGACCTTGACGCGCCACTCCGGGTGCCGGGCTAAGAGGCCCGTGAACGCGGGGACGTGGGAGGTGTCGGTGCCGATGATGCCGGCCCGCAGGTCCTCGGTGGCCCAGGGGGGCGTCTCGGCGACGGGTTGGGGCGCATCGGCGGGCGGATTGGCGCCGCCGGCGGCGGAGACGGCAGCAGCGGCCGCGAGCAGGGCGAGGGTGGTGGTCAGCGTCTGCATGGTCTCTCTCCTGCGCGGCGCGTACCGGCCGGCTGCAACGGCCGAGGGCCACAGCGCGGTGGGTGCGGAGACCCACCGCGCGGGATGTTCATGCGGCCTACTGGTGATTCGGGTCGACTTTCAGGCCCGGCAGGGGCTTGCCGTCGGGGCCGACGATGCGGGCGCACACTTCCCACGGCCCGGTCTGCTGAACGATCTTCAGGAGCAGCGTGTTCCATCCCTGGTTGAGGCGGATCTTGATCTTGTGTTCGCCCGGCTCGCACGCGCCGCCGGCGGGGCTGTTGTGAATCTGTTTGCCGTTCAGCCAGACGCGGTCGCCGTCGTCGGCGCCGAGTTCCAGTACGGCCCCGGCGGCGGCGTCGACGTGGACGTACGTGCGGAGGTAGGCCGCGCGGTTGTTGCCGGGCATGATGTCGCCGAGGCTCAGGATGGGTGTGCCCGCGCGGGTCCGGACGGGGCAGGGCCGCCAGGCGGCTTTCTGGCCGTCGGCTTCGGGCGGAAACGCCTTCCTGAATGTCTGATTGTAGTTATTTCGCTCGCTGTATGGGCCGGAGAGGTGCCAGCCGAGGAGGTAATCCTTGGCGACCTCAATCTGTTTGACGACCTGGCCGGCCTGCTTGCGCGTCTGGGCGTCGGGAGCGGCGGCCTGGAGTTGTTCCATGGCGGTCTTGACGGTGTCGGGGTTGCTGCCGACGAGGGCCTGGCCGATCTTCAGCGTGGCCAGCGCGGCCTCGGCCCGGACGGCGGCGTCGTCGAGGCACGAAACGGCCAGTTGAAGGGCCTCGGGATGGGCCACGCCCGCCAGGCCGCCCAGGATGAGTTTCTTGTCCGCGGGCCGGTCGGCGGCCGCCATCAGGTCCTTGTAGGCGGGCATGGCGTCGGCGGCTGAGGCCGTGTCGCCCAGCAGCCGGATGGCGCCGCGCAGCGCCACCACGCGGTGCGTCTGGTCGTCGGTCTTGCGGACCACGCTTACGAGGGCGGGCACGGCCGACGGGTCCGGCCAGGCCGCCAGCGTCCGGATGGCGGCGTCACGGACGTCCGGCTGGCCGGCATCGAGGGCCTTCGTGACGGCCGCCAGGGCCTTGGCCCCGCCGATGCCGCCCAGCACCCGCAGCAGCGACGCCTGGACGGCCGGGCGGTCCGACTTCTCGATCGCTCCCAGCACCGGTGCGGCGCACGCCGCCGGGTCGGCGGCCTTCTGGGCGACCTCGACGACGGCCCGTTCGCCGGCCGGGCGGGTGGCGTCGCTCGTGACGGCCGCCAGCCGGTCCACGACTTTCGGCAGGTCGCCCGGCCCGGCCAGGCGGCCGAGGGCCTTGAAGGCGGCGGTCTGGACGCCGGCATCGGCGCAGGCGGTCTGCTCGAGCAGGGCGGGAACGGCCGCCTCGGTGCCTCGGCCGTGCAGGACGCCGATGAGTTCGGCCCGCAGCGGCGGGGCGGCGTCGTTCATGGCGGCGATGAGGGCCTGGTCGGCGCCGTCGCCGGCGATGTTCCTCAGGGCCACCACGGCCGCTTCCTTCTCCTCGTTGCTGCCCGACCCGACGACCTTGACGAGCGGCGTCACCGACGAGGCGTTGCCGACCACCGCCAGAGCCTTGATGGCCGCCAGGCGGGCGGCGGGCACGTCGCTGGTGAGCGATTCGGTGACGACCTTGCGTGCGGCTGCGCCGCCGCGGTCGGCGATGGCGGCCAGCAGGAGAGCCTGGCTCTCGGGGGCCTGGTTCGGCAGTTCGGCCGCCAGCCGGTCGACGACGCCTTCGCCCTCTAGGGCGGGGATGTTGGCGATGGCGGCGGCCTTCATCATGGAATCGTTGCCGTGGATGGCGGCCATGACGTGCGGCAAGGCCTCGTCGCCGGCGGTCCGCATCAGCGCGAGCAGCGCCCCGCGGTGGTACATGACGGGCAGGTTGTCGGCCAGGACCTCCTTGAAGATGGCGACGGCGGGTTTCTTCATTCCCTCGTCGGCCATGCGGTTGGCGCACTGGAGGTAGGCGTCGGTGGCGGCGCCGCGCAGGGCCGGCGCGACCGACTTGCGGGCCGCCCCGAGGAGGTTCGCCGCCTCGGGGCTGCCGATCTTGCCGAGGGCCGCCAAGGCGGCGTCGGCCACCTGCGCGTCGTCGGCGCGGGTCAGGCGGGCCAGGATCGGCACGGCCTCCTTGTCGCGCCGGTAGCCCAGGACGCCGCAGATGCAGACGGCGGCGCGGCCCTTGGATTTCTCCAGGCCGCGGCGAAGGGCCGCCAGCGCCTTCGGGCTCGGGTTCGGCTGAAGACCGTAGCATGCCATGTGGTTGGTCTTCGGGTCGGGAAGCATCTTTTCGAGGACCGGGATGCAGGCCTCGGAGCCGATGCGGCCGAGGGCCTCGCAGGCCTGGAGTCCGGCCTCGGCGTCGGCGTCGCCTTCGAGGAGGCCCATCAGGCCCTTCTCGAGGTGCTGCGTCAGGTCGGCCTGGCCGTGGATCTCGCGCAGCAGCGCCTGGAGGTTGTTGACCGGGTCGACGGGGTCGCCGGACTTGAATTTGGCGAGGTCGGCGACGACCTTGTCGACGTCGGCCTTGGAGGCGGCGCGGGCGGTGGTGGCGGTACCCGCGACGGCGATCGCGAGGACGAGCGCCAGGGTGGCACAACGGATGAGCGTGCGTGTCATGGTCTTTCCTTTTTTCTCGCGCGGCCACGACGGGTCACGCGCCGAGCAAGCCCGGCGGCTAAATGTATCTTCTGCGGTTCAGATGCGCCAGGGGTCCCGGATGGCCTTGGAGCGCATCCGGTTGGCCTCGGCGTCGCCGACGAATTCTTCCTTCGCAGGGTCCCACGCCAGCGTCCGGCCGAGGCGCAGGGCGATGTTCGTGATCTCGCAGTGCGTCTGGGCCCGGTGGGCCGATTCCGGATGGCATACGCACGGGCGGCGTGTCTTGATGCCGTCCAGGAAGTTGCGGAGGTGGTCGCCGGGGTCGCCCCAGCCCTTGGCCGAGATCGCCCGCAGCCGCAGCAGCGACGCCGGTTCGGCCGTCACGGTGTTCGTGGCGTCGACCACCTGGACCCATCCTTCGGTGCCGGTGAACCGGATGTACCGGTCCTCGAACTTGCCCTTCGATTCCATGATGCACCGGACGCCGTTGGGGTACGCGAGGGCCACCCTGCAGGAAACGGGCACCTGCGAGAGCGAATCCGGCGGCGGCCACTCCACCTGCTCGATCTCCGCCTTGACGGGCCCGGTGTGCTCGGCGTGATTGGCCCACTGGGCCAGGTCGGCCCAGTGCGAGCCTTGGCCGTAGACCATCCCGCCGCCGGTGTCCCAGATGTAATGCCAGCGGTTCACGCGGTTCCAACTGAACGGGTGCCATGGGGTGGGGCCCAGCCACATGTCGTAATCGAAGCCTTCCGGCACGGGAATCGTCGGCGAGGGCGCCAGCGGCGGGCATTCCCAGAAGTTGCACAGCACCTCCCGCAGTTCTCCGATGCGGCCCATGTGGGCGCACTGGACGGCGAAGCGGAACGAGTCCACCGAGTGCCGCTGGTACCCCGCCTGGTAGATCGTGCCGAGGCGGTTGCAGGTCTCGACGAGGGCCCGGCCCTCGGCGATGGACAGGCTGATCGGTTTCTCGCAGTATATGTCTTTGCCGGCGCGGGCGGCGTAGATGGAGGCGACGGCGTGCCAGCGTTCGCCGGTGGCGATGAGGACGCCGTCGAGGTCCGGCCGGGCCAGCAGTTCGCGGAAATCGGTGTACGTGGCGCAGTCGGTGTTGCCGTGATGTTCGTCGACCTTCTTCTTGCAGGCCATGAGGCGGTCCTGCCGGCAGTCGCAGCAGGCCAGCCACTGGACGTCGGGCTGGGCCAGGAAGTGCGTCATGACCTTCGGGCCGCGGTTGCCGCAGCCGATGATGCTCATCGTCACGCGCTCGCTGGGCGAGGCCACGCCGCCCGCGCCCAGGACCGTGTCGGGCACGATAGAGGGTGCGGCGGCGACGGCCCCGGCGGCGGCGCCGAGGCGGCGAAGAAACTGGCGGCGCGTGGGGCGGTTCATGCATTCGCCTCCGGCAGATGGGCAGCCCGGCTCCCCCTGCGCACTAAACCGGCCTGAACGGTTATAAGGTCGGAGGAATTGCCGTACAAGCCTTTTCGCGGCACGGTCCTCCCGGTATGATGGACGTTGACGTAACGCGGCAAGTGAGGCCGGCAGAACAGATGGGACAACGCGGGTGCCACGGTTTGCTTGTCAAACCGTGCGGGGGGGCCAACACGGATTGCGAGCAATCCGTGGCACCCCAGGACCCCGACGCTCGTTCCGCCGGCCTCAAGATGCCGCGTGCGGCGAACCGGAGAGGGGGGGAGGACCCGAAATGAGTTTCGCCATCCTGCTGCTTCTGATTCTGGCCGCCGGCCTGGCGCTGGTCGGCCTGGTGGGGCTGGTCCTGGTGATCGTGGGCATCGTGAAGCGTTCCGCCGTTATGGGGATCATCGGTGCGGTGTGTCTGCTGCTGCTGATCGGGCTGCTTGTGCTGGCCGTGCCGGTGGGCCTGTGGATGGGCATGCGTGTGTGGCACCACGCGCCGCACATGGCGCCGTCGGCGCCCGAGGCCGCGGTGGCCTCCGAGTCCCCGCACTTCCACAAGGTGGACCCGCATCACGCGCGGCTGACGATGGGCGGTGTGGAGATCGACATCGAGGAGCCCGGCGGCACCGGTACGTCGGCCAGTTCGCAGATCGGCCGGACCTGGGGCCGGGGGTTCCACGTGCGGCACGAGGCGACCGTCGGCGACGTGGATATCGCCGTCGGCGGCGAGGACGGGCGGCTCACCCTTTCGGTGGACGGCGCCGACTACGGCCGCGTGCGCCCAGGCGACCGCGTGCGGATCACGGCGTCGCGCGAGGTGACCGTCAACGGCCAGCCGCGCGGACGGGCCGGCCGGCACATCTGACGGCCGCGCAAGGGCGCTTGGGCCGCGCGGGGGCGCTTGGGTTCGCCGGCCCGCTTGCGGGCCGCGTGTCGCCCGAATCGCGGCGGGTACGGAGACCCGCCGCGCCGGATTCGTGAGTCACTCAACGGAGGCACTGTGCGGGGTATCCGCCTGGCCATCTTCGATATCGACGGGACGCTCCGCCGCGTCCGCAGCCCGTGGTGGCACCTGCACGAGCACCTGGGCCTGGCCGAGGCGGCCCGCGGGTTCGCCCCGATGTTCGAGCGCGGCGAGATCGCGTACGCCGAGTGGGCCGAACTCGATGCCGCCCTGTGGCGCGGCCGGACGCGCGCCGAGATGGCGGCGGCCCTTGCGTCCAACCCCCTCCGCGACGGGGCCGACCGCCTCGTCGCCCACTTCTCGGCCCGCGGAGTGCCGTGCGCGGCGGTGAGCACGGGCCTTTCGCTCTTCGCCGAGCCGACCGCCGAGGCGCTCGGCCTGGGCGAGGTGGTCTGCAATCATGTGCTCTTCGAGGGCGACCGCTGCTCGGGCCGGGCGGAGGTCTGCGTCACCGAGCACAACAAGGCCGAGGTGATGGCCGGTGTGCTGCGCCGCGCGGGTGTGCGGGCGGAGGAGACGATCGTCTTCGGCGACGGGCGGGCCGATGTGCCGATGCTCGAAGCGGCAGGCGTGGCGGTGGCCGTCTGCCCAACCGCGCCGGAAGTTGCCGCCGCGGCCGATTACGTGGTCGAGGAGGAGCCGATCGATACGGTCTTGGCGGCGCTTGAACGGCACGGCCCGTAGGCGGCGCCTGCGTCCGCTACTTCAATTCCCTGATATAAATGTTCCGGAACTGAATCAGGCTGGAGGCCGGGCTCAACTCGCCCGTCTTCTTATTCAGGCCGCCGTGATGCTGAAGGGCAATAGGGCCCTTCGTCCCCAGGCCGGGCAGTCTGGCGCTCGCGATGACGGCCTTGCCGTTCAGGACCACGTTGACGGTCTCGCCCTTGACGGTGACGACGAAGGTGTTCCACTGGCCGACGGGGTTGTCGGCCCGGACCTTGGGGACGCAGGCGGCCCGGACCTCCGGAGGCTGTTTCTTGTCGTTGCGGTAGCCCCAGATTTCGCCGGAGCCGCAGGGCCAGCACCAGATGTTGATCTGCGACTTGCCCGTGCCGCGCAGGAAGATGCCCGAGTCGGCGTTGGGCGTGGGGGTCTTGATAACGTTGCCGTTGGCGTCGGTCTTGTACGAGCCGTCGGGCAGGATGGTGGGCATGGGGTAGAGGCCGGTCGTCTTCTTCAGTCGCCATTCGATGTGCAGAATGTAGTCGGCGAACTCCTTCTCGGTCACGAGATTCTTGTTGCCCTTAGCCTCGCTCCGGGCGTCGTAATCGATGACGCCGCCCGCGACCTTCCAATGGCCTCCGTCGCCCTCCGGCACCTTCCAACCGGTCAGGTCCTTGCCGTTGAAGAGGGAGGTCCAGCCCTCGCCCTCGGGCGGTGCGGCGATGAGTCCGACGGTGAAGATGCCGACGGCCAGGCTGGTCCACAGTGGTCTGCGGGTCATGGCGTTCTCCTTGCGCATCGTGTCAATGGACGAAACCCACCCCCGCGCCGGCGGTGCCGGGGATTCGGCTGAGCCGATGGGTCGGCTTTCACTGGAGTGACGGTTCGACCACCTCGCCGCGGGCCTGGGCCTCGGTCTTCTCGTAGGCGCCGTAGAACTCGCTGTTCAGGTCCAGCCAAAGGGTGATACGGCGAAGGGCGTCCGGCGGCAGGGCCACGCCGTAGTGGTCCGGCCCCAGGTAGTCCATCAACTTCGCGGCCCGTGCGCCGAACGCGCCCGGCACGGTCCGGGTGCCGCCGTGCACGCCGGTCTTGATGGAACCGTTGTAGACGTGGAAATAGAAGCCGAACTCCTCGGCCAGGTTCGCGTACGAGGCCGTCCATCCGAACTTGCCCTTCGGCTCGCCCGAGAGGTCCACGGCCTCCTTCTCGCGGTGGCAGGGGGCGCAGTGGCGGTCGAGCACGGGCTGGACCAGGCGGACGTAACTGAACGGGTTCGAGCCCGCGGCATCGGGCCGAAGCGGCGACGGCTCGCGCCGAAGTGCCAGCGGAAGGGGCCCGCCGGGCGCCGGCGGGCGGCGCTTCGGCTCGTGGCACCCCTGGCACGTCAAGCGTTCTCCCGCATGGACGTACGTGACGGATCGCATCGACTGGATGGCCATGCCGCGCTCGTCCAGGGCCTGGAAGTAGATCGGCACGCCCACCGGGGCCTGGAAGTGGACGGAGCCGTCCGGCTCGACCGGCACGGTGCCCAGCGACGCCCGGGCGTTGGTCTGGCGGGCGATGCCGATGCGCGGCTTATCCGGCGGCGGCGTGCTCTTGGGCAGCAGTTGGACGATGCGAAGGGCCGCTACCTTCGCCCCCGCGGGCCAGGCGAAGTCGCTGTCGTAGACGTTCATGACGGCCACGGTGGCGGGGCGGTCGCCCAGGCGCCGCCGGCCGCGCTCCTGCTCGGTCGTCTCGATAGGGATGACGGGCGGCCGGGGCCGCGCGCGCAGCGGAATCGGGTCCAGGCTGGCGATCGACGGATCGCGATAGAGGCGCGTCCGGTTGCCGAACGCATCGGCCAGGTAGAGGCCGTGCGTCTTGGCATCCGGGTCGTAGGCGCAAAGATAGAACGTTTCGGAAAGCGGCCAGGGCGTGGCGAAGATCATGTGACGGGCGATCTCCTTGCCGCCGCGCTCCGCCTCCGGGAACGGCACCTCCGGCGTCAGGCGCACCAGTTGCGACATGGCCGCGTTGTCCTCGTGCGCCTGGTCGATGAGCACGAGCGAGCCGAACGCGTGGCCGTGATGGGCCCCCGTGACGGCCGCGTAACGCGTGGAGCCGGGCACGGCCCGGATGCTCATCTCCATCCACGGCCGGCTGCCGCGCTCCAGCGGGTAGTTGCCGTGCATCGACCGCGGGTCGCGCCCGTCGGGGTAGCATGTCCATAGATGATGGGCGACGTTCGTGTCGCGGTCGACGTAGTCCCACCGCGTGTAGACGATGCGTCCGAAGTGGTCGACGCTGGGGTGCCACTCGTGCGTTTCGTGGTACGAAAGGGCCACGAGATCCGAGCCGTCGGGCTCCATGGCGTGCAGCGTGTACACGGGGCAGTGCCGGCCGCAGCGGAGGTACCCGCCGCGGCGGAGGCTGATGAAGGCCACCCGCCCATCGGGCAGGACGCATGGGTCGAAGTCGTCCCACGGCCCGTCGGTCAGTTGCACGAGGTTCGTGCCGTCGGCATCGACGCGGAAGAGGTGGTAGCAGCACTCGGGCGTCCACTGGTAGGTGCCGGTGGCCTTGGCCTGGGTCCAGGCGAAGGTGACGGTGCGTCCGTCGAACGCGAGTTCGGGCGAGAGGAACGCGCCGCCCTCCAGGCGCTGCCCTTTCAATCGACCGTTCCGGACGCGCGAATCGGCCAGCAGGTTCCGCAGGCGCGGGGCGTCGCCGAACGGGTCCTCCAGGACGTACAGGCCGCCGCCGGGTCTGGCGTTGCAGCCGTAGAACTGGTCGCACATGTGGAACGGTCCGCCCGCGTCGTGCCGCTTGATAAAGAGGATCCGGTCGAAGTCGAGCAGGGGATTAGCCAGGGCGATGCGCCGCCGCAGGCGCAGGGCCTCGTGGAAGAGGGCGAAGCGGTCGGCCTGCCGCTTGGGGTCGACGGCGGCGGCCCGCCGCGTCAGGGCGGCCAGTTCTTCCGCTTTGGAGGCAAGGTCCGGTGCATCGGGCATCCCGCGCAGATGGTCGAGCAGGGCGGCCGTGCGGCGAAGGACCACGTCCACGGGGTCGCGGTCACCCTCGTGGATGAGCGCCGCCGGATGATACGCCTGCGCGGCGACCCGGGCGAACCAGGCGCGGTCGGCGAGTTGGCGTGCCAGTTCCTGCCACCGGCGCCGGCCTTCCTCGGCCAGTTGCGGACTGTTCCACCGGGCCGCCTCGGCGGCCTGCACGTCGGCGAGCGGGTCGGGCAGCGGTGGCTGTTCTCCCGGCCGGGCGGCCGTCCGCTCGATGCCCTTGATGGCGCGTGCCAGGACCGTACAGCCCCAGCGGTTGCCCGGCGGGACGGTCAGCGTCTGCCCGGCGCGGATGCGCGCCCGGTAGACGGTCCAGGCGTAGGACTTGCCCGCGACGACGCTGACCATGCGGGCGGCGACCGTCCACTGGCCGGCCATCTTCAGGGCCGCGGGCGTGGGCTGCGAGGCCGGGCTGCCGGGGTCGCCCTCGCCGAAACAGGCGTAGACGACGCCGTCGGTCTCGGCCGTGACGGTGACGGCGGCGGGGTTCTTGTGCTCGTTGACCGTGTACGCCAGGCCGCGAAGCGCCTCCGGCACCTGCGTGAAGGTGTAGGCGCGGTTGGTGCTGACGCGGGCGCCGTCGGCCAGAACGGCGGCGGCGAGCGGCCCGGTACCGCGGACGGTGACCACGGCAGGCTGCGCCTCGGCGGCCGGGGCGGCGGCCGGCACCGCGGCGAGCACGACGAGCGCGAGCAGACCGGGGGTGGACAGGGCTGTCCGCAGCATGCACAAAGTCATCGCCATGCGTCTACTCCGGAAGTTCGATCACCGAAATCGTGTGCGGCGCGTCGTACTGGTTGTCACGGAACGGCAGGTCGATATTCGAGACGTAGAGGCG
>Ga0180434_10002375_pt1 | contig 25337 bp, 19 predicted proteins | sample SS_ome_7_FD_132453 | JGI IMG/M metagenome (GOLD analysis project Ga0180434, IMG submission 132453) | Hypersaline lake sediment archaeal communities from the Salton Sea, California, USA - SS_1_D_2 metaG | ecosystem: Environmental > Aquatic > Non-marine Saline and Alkaline > Hypersaline >... | reverse complement strand
TCGACGCATCGTTTGAATCCTTTGATGTCCCCCGGCCCCCCCGGTGGTGGGTTGCTGTCGTTTCTCTTCTTCTATAAAAAGATTTAAAATTTAATCCAAAGCTTTAATTCTGTTGCACTTTTCTTTGTGTCGAGACATTGGTGGCTACGATGCTTCGGTACAAGTCTAACTCTTGTTCTTCGTCTTGGGTCGTTTTGCCGGTGGAAATTCGGCAGGCACCTCCCCTCAACCCATTATAGCGATCCGGTTGACGCCGGCACCGCTACATTAGTTAAACGACGTAGCGGTCTCGATCGTCTCTAATGAATTCTGCGAATTCGTTCATTTGGCAAAAAAAATGTTCGTCGGAGCGCTCGAACCCTTTTTGCCGGCAACGATTACCGGTTGCGGATTTCTGATGTGCTCCATTTGTCGTGCCACTTTCTGTAGGAGGTGTGAATTTTTCTAGCGATGCTTCCCGCGGGTCGTTGAACGGCTTCTGACTTGCTCGAGGCGGATTTTTGCGGTCAAATGTCTCATCTTGTGGAATGTCTCATCCGTGGTGCGGAGGCTAAATACGTGCAAGAGGCGATCAGCAAAGCGAAGGTTCTCATCGAGGCGTTGCCGTACATTCGGGAGTACTACGGCAAGATCATCGTGGTCAAGCTCGGCGGTTCCGTTATGAACGACCGCGAAACGGAGCGCGAGCTGCTGCGGGATGTTGTTTTCATGAACTACGTCGGGATGCGGCCGATCATCGTCCACGGCGGCGGGAAAGAGATCTCCCAAGCCATGGATGAGGCTGGGTTGGAACCCACATTCGTTCAGGGTTTGCGATACACGGACGACCGAACGCTTGCCATTGCCGAGCACGTCCTATGTGGCCAGGTGAACCGGCGGATTGTTGAGACGCTCGAGGGGCTGGGGGTTGAGGCCATCGGTCTCAATAGCCTAACCAGTTGCGTATTGTTTGCTGAACGTATGTACCTGGAGGGCGAAGCCGACCGGCGAATCGACGTGGGTTATGTTGGACGTATTGAGCAGGTTAACGCCAAGGTACTCAAGCTACTATGCGCATCTGATACGATTCCCGTGATTGCGCCGATCGCACGTGATCGTAGCGGCGGGAAGCTGAACATCAATGCTGATTCTGCAGCAGGCGAAGTTGCCGCCGCCGTCGGAGCCGAGAAGCTTGTCAATGTTTCGGATACACATGGTATTCGTGAGAACCTCGGGGACCCCGACTCTTTTCGGCCGTCCCTCAACCGGTCCGAGATCGCTGAGTTTATGGCCAAAGGGATTATCGACAAGGGCATGATTCCCAAAGTCGAAGCCTGCCTGCACGCTTTGGATGCAGGGGCACGCAAGGCTCATATTATCGACGGACGCATCGCACACTCTCTTCTGTTGGAAATATTCACGGACCGAGGTGTGGGGACTCAGATTTTGCGATAAGCTCTTCACGACTTCTTCTCCACGCAATTCGATATCGATCGCGCATCGATGCTTGCACGGGTTGAGCGCAGATTTTGCGCGATTTTCTTGGCGATTGACTCTGCTGACGTGATCGAGCTTGTCGATTCGACACGTGTCTTTGCGGGAAGGACGAATCGCGCAAAAGGGTGTGCTGCATTTTGCCTTGTGACGCTTCCTTCATGAGGCATGGCATAAGCTTTGTCCGAGATGTGCCCCTGGAGAATCTGACGGCTCTGGACAAGCGGATCCCCGAATCGCCCGATTTGCGGGTTTTTCTGTATTAAAAAACAAGCGAATGCCGAGAACAATACAGCAGCGCGGATCGCGCGCTTACCTTGAGCGAGGGCGAGTTAATCAGGTTAAGTTCTCGGTGTTGCAGAGTCATCTCGGTCTGCTTGGCGAGCGTTTTCCTTACCGATACAACATCGCTCTGGCGGTTGACTACTGAAGGAGGTACCGGACATGGCAATTTCAAGGATGGTGTTTGTTCTCGCAGTTGCGGTTTTTCCGCTTTTGGCCTTGGCGGCAGATAAAACATCGCCGGCCATTACCTGTGCAGATGACATGACGGTGGAAGCAACGAGTGCAGCCGGCGCCCTTGTCGATTTTGAGATCCAGGTCACCGACAATGAGGACCCTGACCCCGTCGTGACTTGCACCGCTGATTCCGGCACCCTATTCCCGTTCGGCACCACGCACGTGGATTGCGAGGCGGTTGATGCGAGCGGCAACAAGGCCAGTTGCGGTTTCGATGTGACCATCCGAGACTCGACGGCTCCTACGATTGCGTGTCCTGGCAGCGTCGAATTGGAAGCGACGAGCCCCGCGGGTGCGGTCGGCATCTTTGCCGCGGCCGCTTCTGACATCGTGGATCCCGGTCCAGCTCTTGTTTGCGATCCACCGTCGGGAAGCGTTTTTCCTCTCGGTGTCTCGACGGTTCGCTGTACCGCGACCGATGCTGCGGGTAATACCTCCAATAAGAGTTTTCAGGTGACAGTGAGCGATGCGACGCCGCCTGACATCATCTGTCCTGATGACATCACCTTAGACGCGGAAACGTCCCATGGGATTCTCGTGCGTTTTGACACGAGGGCAGTTGATGCAGCGGATCCCAGTCCTGTCGTGACGTGTTCGCCCGCGTCACCGAGTTCTTTTCCAATCGGCACCACCACCGTGGATTGCACTGCAACCGATGCCAGTGGAAACCAGGCCGATTGCAGTTTCGACATAACGATCAACGGTGCGGACCTAGCGATTACGCAGACCGTATCGCCCAATCCGGTCCAAGCAGGGCAGGATGTGACCTATACGATTACCGTTACGAATAACGGTCCCGGGATTGCCACAAACGTGGCACTCGTCAATGCGCTTCCCGCGGATGTGACGCTTTTATCGACGGACGCTTCGCAAGGGAGTTGTGCAGCCGATGGCGATAGCGTCGATTGTTCACTCGGCGACCTGGCCAGCGGTGCTTCCGCAACGGTTGTTCTTGTGGTCAGGACCGCCAATACAGGAACGTCCGGCAACACGGCGAGTGTGTCGAGCGATCAGCAGGATCCCGATAACGCCAATAGTAGCGTAGCCACGTCAGTCACGGTCATTGAGGCCGATGGCGATGGCGATGGGGCACCCGATGCTACAGATAACTGTCCCAATGTGGCCAACGCCGACCAAGTTGATACCGATAACGACGGTGTCGGTGATGCGTGCGACGACTCCCCATCCGGCCAGTCCGTACCCGACGACGCACAGGGAGGCGGTGGGACTGATGGGCAAGATGGTGGGACCGATGGACAAGATGACGCTGACGGTGCTGACGGTGCTGACGGTGCTGATGGTGCTGATGGTGCCGCGGGTCAAGCTGTGCCCGCCGACCAGGGTGAAATCCCAGCGTTATGGATCTGTGGCATTGGGTTCGACATGGCGCTGGTCAGCATGTTCAGCTTGATGGTCGTACGTTTCGTTTGTCGGCGCCGACCGTAGAAAAAAGTATATCCGATCACGGAAGCGAAAGACGGCAACCATTGCTTCGATGAGTAGTGGTTGCCGTCTCTTTTTGTGTGGTGCTGCGTTTCCCTGCTTGCACTTCTGACTGCGATTCCCTTATTATTCCGACTGATCCACCGCTTGTTGTGTTTCTGTGTTTACAGGGACACGTTCTTTGTTGACTGCCACGTATGGAGGACCGACCCCGTGACAAAACGCGTACTTCTTTTGACCGCTGTGATGGCGATGCTTGGATGGTGTCGATATGCTCAGGCCCAACGTCTACCCAACTTCGTCGTCATCTTCGCCGACGATCTTGGCTATGGCGATCTCGGTTGTTACGGCCATCCGACGATACGAACGCCCCATCTCGACCGAATGGCTGCCGAAGGGATGCGTTTCACGCAATTTTATTCCGCCGCTTGCGTCTGCACACCGAGCCGGGCGGCATTGATGACCGGTCGGTTGCCGATTCGTAATGGGATGTGTGGCGAAGGTCGCGTCCTGTTTCCGAGGTCGGCCGGCGGACTTCCCGAGAGTGAGATAACCATCGCTGAAGCCCTGAAGACGAAGGGGTATGTGTCTACATGTATTGGCAAGTGGCATCTCGGCCATTTACCGAAGTACCTGCCGATGAACAACGGTTTTGATTCCTACTTCGGTATTCCCTATAGCAATGATATGGGACGGGCTCCACTCATGCGCGGCGAAGAAATCATCGAGAAACCTTCCGTGCAAGAGACGCTGACCCGTCGTTATACGGAGGAGGCGGTCAAGTTTATCAAGGAAAACAAGGACAAGCCTTTTTTCCTTTATTTGCCTCATACATTCCCTCACACACCACTCCATGCGTCGGACCCATTCAAGGATAAGAGCTCGCGAGGTTTGTATGGCGATGTTGTTGAGGAGCTGGATTGGAGCACGGGCGAGATTTTGCAGACGTTACGCGATCTCGATTTGGCCGAGCAGACGTTGGTCTTTTTTACCAGCGACAACGGACCCTGGTCGATCCGAAAGCAGGATGGCGGATCGGCGGGTTTGTTACGTGGCGCGAAGGGGTCGACCTGGGAGGGCGGCATGCGCGAGCCCGCGATTGCCTGGTGGCCCAGTCGGATCAAGCCTGGCCGGACCAGTCGCGAACTCGCCAGTACGATGGATCTTTTTGCCACTCTCTTGACGTTGGTTGGTGTGGAGATCCCCAAGGACCGAATCATTGATGGCAAGGACATGACCCCCGTGTTGTTGGGTACGGGGCCGTCCAACAGGAATGTCTTGTTTTACTACAGGGACGAGGTCTTTATGGCTGTTCGCAAGGGGCCTTGGAAGATGCACATCAAAACAAGGCCCGGTTATGGCCCCGGTCCCAAGGTGCACGAACCTCCCTTGTTGTATAACCTCGAACAGGATCCATCCGAGCAATACGACGTTGCCAAAGACAACATGGATGTCGTGGCCGACTTGCGCAAGGAGATCGCGCGCCATCACGCAAACCTGGTGGTGGCGGAATGTCAGCTGACGGCTCGTTTGGGCAAGAAGTAGATCGACTCTGCTGGCTGTATCACCTTGCCCAAGACGTTGGGCAGGGTGTGCCGTTGTGGTTGTGGAATGCTGCTTTCATGCGGCCGATAACCATCTTCGTTTAGTGGGTTTGTCAACTCGGTTGGCTTCTCTGTTGTCGTTTGGTTGCTGTCTCAACACAGGGCTGGACGGCTCAGCGTCCGAAAAAAACCTTTTTTCGGCATTTTCATACGTCAAGTCGGTTCCAAGTTATTCCGAAATCAACATCGAAGCCGATTCCTCCCGGAGGTGGGCAGGCATGGGACTGCACCTGGAGGGAAAGCCGCTTCCCTATCGAGTTAGATCATTGCAGACGCCGCATGTCCAACTCATTCTTGATGATGGCCAAGTGCCTCCGGCCTTGCAGACGGCCTTGAACCGTCTGAGTGCCCGTGTCTCGATACGTTCGATGGATAGGGCCGCTACGTCTGGCGTTTCGCCTTCGGCGGACGTGTGTGTGATTCTGCCGGGGCCCAGCGGTAAGTCCGACATGCTCAATCGAATCATGGAAGACGCTTCTGAGCGGGCGTGCGGGACGCTTGTCATTCCCGACGCAGCTGGTGAATGTGTGTTTGGGGAAGATGAAGTATCCGATATGGACATGATTGAGTCGGGTCTTCCGGTGCTCCGGACGATGAATGATCGCCGAACGGCTTCCATGAATGCGGACGAGCTGACTGGCCGGCTTCGGACTCTCTGTGAGATTCGGCACCCGTTACGTAAGATGCGGGAAGAATTGCTGTGTCTTCGGCAACGTGATGCCGAGTTGGCCTCAGGTACGAAGGAGTTTTGCGAGCAGCTCCAGCTTGCCAGTCAGATTCAGCACGACCTGTTGCCGGAGCCTCTGCGGGAGATGGGTTCGCTCTCGGTTTCTACGCTTTATTTGCCGGCCGAGTTTGTCAGTGGTGACATTTACGATATTTCGCAACTCGACGAGGATCGTATCGGTATTTCGATTGCCGACGCTACCGGACACGGTGTGCCGGCCGCTCTGTTGACGATCTTCATCAAGAATTCGTTTCGCGGGAAGGATATTGTTGACGGATCGTACCGTATTCTAGAGCCGAATGTGCTTCTCAATCGGCTGAACCGCGAGCTGTTTCGCACGAACCTGACGCAATGTCAATTCATCACGGGTTTGTACGCGATTTATGATCGATGCTCGAACCGGATTCGGTGGTCACGCGCGGGCGCACCCTATCCGATTCTCCTTCGGCTCGGCGAGCAGCCGCGTTTCATTCGAAGCGAGGGTGCATTACTTGGTGCGCTCGATGAACAAGCGTTCGAAATCGTGGATCACGATTTCCAGCCGGGCGACTCATTGCTGTTCTACACGGATGGATTGGAAGGCCTTTTGCTGGAAAAATCTCAGCGAGAAGGTCCAGAGGCGATATTGCGGAGCCCATGGCTGGAACAATTGGTCGCCGACGGTCCTGAAGCCACGTTGGACGCGATCCGTGATCATGCGAAAAAGCTTTCCATTAACGACTGGCCCTGCGACGACGTCACCGCCATTGTTCTTACCATGCCCAAGCCATGCCGATGATCGGTTGGCCACGTCTCGGGGTATTTTGACGTTCGTGTTTTTCCCGCTAACATGACGGTCGTGATTTGTTGTGAGCCGATCCGACTATGCTTTTCCGACCACTATGAGGCTTTTGCCCGGTTGTGGATGCCGGATGAGCCTCGTGGAGCGGTTTTGTACCTGCACGGTATCCAGTCGCATGGGCTGTGGTTTGAGGCTTCTGCGAAGCGATTGGCTGAGTCTGGTTTGGCGGTACTGTTGCCGGATCGTCGCGGCAGCGGTCGCAATGACATCGATCGTGGGCATGCCCCGTCGGCCCGTCGGTTACTTCGCGATGCGTCGGAATGCCTGGATGAGCTATCGGTGCGCACGGGATTGGGTCGGTTTCATGTTCTCGGTGTGAGTTGGGGGGGGAAGTTGGCGCTTGCGATGCTTCGGACATGCGCGAAGCGGATGGCGAGTCTGACGCTGGTTGCTCCCGGTTTATTTCCGCGGGTGGACTTACCTTTAGCTCAGAAGGTTCGGGTAAGCATGGCGGCGTTGGCGTCCCGCCGATCGCTGTTCGATATTCCATTGGGCGATGCGGCTCTGTTTACGGGCAACCCGGAACGTCAGCAGTTTATTCGCGATGATGTACTGAGTCTTCGTCAGGTGACCACCAGCTTCTTGTTAGCGTCCCGACGCCTCGACCGTCATGCGCAAGCGGCTGCGAAGAAGCCGTCAGGTTGCCCGTTACGCATGTTTCTTGCGGGTAGGGATCGTATCATCGATAACCGTAAGAGCAAAGCTTTTGTTCGCCGGTTGCAGTGGCCGCGTCGTGAAATCACCGAATACGAAAACGCCCACCATACGTTGGAGTTTGAGCTCCATCCCGAACCTTTTTTTTCAGATCTTGCTGCGTGGTTGGCGATGCGGGTCGAAGCTGACGCATCATCCGCGCGTTCAGAGCCGCCGATCCCGACATCATGATTCGTGATGATCGATGGGGGGGGGACTCGGTTGGCTCAAAACATTCGCGAGCAGTGTACGTTTTTGCCGTAAGGGGACACGACGGCGGGTCAAGCGGGTGTGTGCATGGGCTCGTCGCCAGGGGCCTGGTGCGTCTCATCGGGAGGCTGTTGGTTGCTGGAACCTGGGGATCGGTTTGCACCATGGCTCGGAATGGGTTCAGGTAATTCGCGCCGCCGAAGCGCCATTTCACAAGCCAAGCGAATCGCGGACTTCATGCTCTCGGCACTGGCCACGTTTCGACCGGCAATGTCGAATGCGGTGCCGTGATCCACACTCGTTCGAATGATCGGCAAGCCCAGTGTCGTTTGACAGGATGACTCGAACGCCAACAACTTGACTGGGATCAATCCTTGGTCGTGATACATAGCGACCACGCCATCGAAATGTCCTTGTGCTGCTCGCCAGAAGAGCGTGTCTGCAGGGAAAGGTCCCTCGACGCAGTAACCGGCTTCGCGTGCCATGGTAATGGCCGGCTCGATAATGCGTTTTTCTTCGTCGCCGAAGAGGCCGTTTTCGCCGGCATGCGGATTGAGGCCGCAAACGGCGATGCGGGCGTGTTCAATGCCAAACCATCGGACCATCGCTTCGCCCATGAGGTCGATGGGTTGGAATACTTTTCCGATGGTGAATGAGTTGCGTACGCCGAAGAGGGGTTCGTGGATACTGGCCAGGGCGACGCGTAATCGTCCACCGACGAACATCATGGTGACGCGGCGTGTTTTGAAGGCATGGGCGAGCTTCTCGGTGTGTCCGGGAAATCGGTAGCCAGCGAGGTGCCAGCTCTCTTTGCAGATCGGTGCGGTGACGACTGCTTCGAGTAAATCGTCTTTTGCCGATTGGATGGCGGTGTCCAAGAAGCGCATCGATGCAAATCCGCCCTCTGCGGTGGCGTGCCGAGTGGCGGGGCTGAAAATGGCGAATTCATCAAAGTCGGCGACGACGACGCCACTGGCGATTCGTGTGACCAGTTCGTGAGGCAAGCGGAACCAGTAGGGATTTGTCTCCGCCAAGTCGGCCGCATATTCAAAGGCTTCGTTCAAGCCGTAAATGATGAACCGGCCGAGCTTGCGAATGGCGGGATCGGCTAACGCTTTGCAGATGACTTCCGGGCCGATGCCGGCGGGGTCGCCCATGGTGATGCCGATCAGGGGCCGATCGTTTTGTCGATCCGTTTTGTTGACGGCATTGGAAATAGGCGAAGAGGAACTCATTGCATTACCAGCCATGCTCGCGAAGTTTTTCGAGGGTTAGTGCAGGGGAGCCGGCTGAATCCCGCCAGCGATTCATGGTCGTTATGACGGTTCGGGCCAGTATGTCGGTCTCGATGTTCACCCGATTGCCGATGCGAAGCGACCCCAATGTCGTGACCGCCCATGTGGTTGGGATGACGGCGACCTTGAAAGTGTTTTCGTGGACGTGCGCAATCGTTAACGAAATGCCATCGAGTGCGACAGAACCCTTGGGGATGATGAAAGGCATCAACGATTCGTCCACGGATAGGGTTATGACGTGTCCGCTGTTGTTTTTTTGGAGGTTCTTTACGATTCCGATGCCATCGACGTGACCTTGGACGACGTGGCCGTCCAGCCGATCGCTGGCCAGCAAACTACGTTCGAGGTTGACGCGGTTACCTGTGGACAGCTCGCCAAGTGTACTTTGGCGGATTGTCTCTGGGATGACATCGAAGTGAACAAGATTCGGATCGCTCCGCGTAACGGTTAGGCATACACCGCTGACGCAAACACTGGCACCGTGAGGAATAGGTCGGGCAAGGTCGGGGGCATTAAGCACGAGGTGCACAACACTCGATCCATGTTGGATCGATTGCACGGTTCCCCTGGTTTGTACAATTCCCGTGAACATCGCGCTAATCCTTGTATTCGCGCAGTTCCCGTGTTCATCGCCATTCCATCGTAGCCCGTTGCTATCGTGAATGTCAAGGAATAAGCTTGAATTAGGGGGTGTTGTGCAAGAAATAAGAAGTGGAACCACCAATAGGTTCGGACGTCGTCACATGCTTGCGGTAAGGGGATGTTTTCTTGAAATTTCTGGCACACGTTTTGCCTGACGTTGTGCAAGTTCACCCCATCGCAAAAACAAACGCGCTATGATTCTTGCTCGCGAAGCCAGGCAATGGTTGCCTTGACGCCTTCTTGGTAGGAGACGGTTGATTGCCAGTTGAGCTGTTGGCGCGCTTTGTCTGCACTGAAGAAGCAGCGTCGGCCCATCAGCCACACAGCATAGCGCGTGATCATGGGAGGCTTTTTAAGTTTGAAGGCGTGGCCAATGCACTCGAGGAGGAAAGCGACCTTATAAGCGACCTTATAGGGTATGTGCTTGGTGACGGGGGGCGCACCTAATTCGCGTGCCAGAAGATTCATCCACTCTTTCTGTTTCATGACGCCATCATTACAACAATTGTATGCTTGGCCGATGGCATCGGGCTTGTCGGCGGCGAGGATGGCGGCCTCGGCCACATTGCCGGCATAGACGACATTGAGCCGGTTTTCGCCGTCACCGAGAATCTTGGTTTTGCGTTGGCGTAGCATGTTTGCGAGTCGGAAGATCGTTGCACGGTCACGTGGGCCATAAAGCCAACTCGGACGGATGACAGTCAGCGGAAGCTTGCCGGCCTCATGCATCGCCCACAAAACGCGTTCTGCTTGCACTTTGGCACGTGAATAGTAGCTCCACTTGTGCAGGTTGGTGCCAAGTGGGGCTGTCTCGTCGAGGACCAGACCGTTGCCATCTGGGTGGCCGTAGGCGCTGATTGAGCTGATATGGATAAAACGTTCCACGTTGGCTGCCGATGCCGCTTGGGCCAGGTTACGCGTTCCATTGATGGTGATTTTCACGAAATCGGACCAGGGTCCCCAGTCGCCGACTCGCGCGGCGGAGTGGTAAACGGTTTGAACGCCCTGGCAGGCTTTTTCGAGCGATGCCTTGTCCGACAGCTCGCCCTCGACGAACTCGACGTTCTGCGTTTTCAACCATTCGATGTCACTACCCCGGCGGACGAGTGCCCGCACCGGCCGATTTTGCCGACGAAGCTGCTCGACAATATGACTTCCCAGTAATCCTGTCGCGCCCGTTATTAGATTCATGTGATCGCTTACTTGATTTCTCTACCAGCAGATACTTTGTTCACTACGCTAAGGATGAGTACGATAGAAAGGCGTTGCTCTCGCGTCAAGATTTGGAATCTTACGCCGAGACTTCTTTGCGTTTTGCGTGCGTGTCCGACCGGCAGACCGCTTTGGATTGTGGCCATAAAAAGGCGACTTGCCTTAGGCTGACATCGGCGGCGCAAGCAAGGATTCTGTGGTCTCAGACAGGGACAACCAGTACAGGTTGCGAACAACCTCGGTGACCGCGGGTGTGGATTGCTCGATGAGCCTGTACGTGAGTTCAGCGCGAGCAGGGGTGGATAGCTCGGCGAATCGGCTCTCGAAATCGTCCAGTTCCGCTTGTAGAATTTCTTCTTGTCTTTGTGATTCGAGGATGCCGTCGAAGCCGTCGGAATCTTCGCGCGCGAACCGAATGAGCAGAGGAACCTGTGCGTCGGCCTGAAAATGCTGTTTCATCACTTCTTTGAGCTTTTGGGTATAGGCGCCGATTCTGCCGCTTGAGATGTTGCACTCCCGTGCGATTTGGCGAAGTGGTGTCCGCTGGCTCTCTTCGGCAATGAGCAAGTGTTCAGCGGCAATCCGGGCCATGATCGGACTGGGGTCGCGGCGTGGCCATGTTCGTGATTGCAGGTCGGCCAGCGCATGTCGTGTTGCCATTTCGTACCGTTGCCGGAGGGCATGTCGAATCGTTCCTTGAGATTCCAGCGTGCACGATTTTGTGGGGGACGCGATTTGCAGAGCGTCGTCAAGTCCTTCGAAGACGGTGGGCCAACCGGGTTCAGCCTCTTTTGAGTGAGCAGCGGCCAAACGAGCGCGGGTGGGTACATGGACCATTGAGAATTTCTCCGTCAGGGCGGCGTGGATCGCACCTCGAATACGTGGGAGGGCATAGGTCGGAAAGGAGCCATGGCGATCGGGTTGGTAACGGGAAGCTGCTCGTACCAGTGCGACGCAGCCTTCCTGGAAAAGATCCTCATATTCCCGGTTCCGTTGTGGTTCTTGAGGCGTGGGGACACGGTTCCGCAGATGGAGCCGGATCAGGCCGATGTGCTGATTGACCAGTTGCTGTTGGCTGTGTGTCAAAGCCGGCAAAGGCCTGCGGGCTGGAGACGGTTTGTCCTGCTTCGGGTCTGCTTGGTTGTTCTTGCCCCCTTGTGTCGCCCTGGTGGGGGTATCCCGGATTTGCCTGCGTCGCGTGAGCTTTGTCCCGGTGACCTGCCCGAGCTCTTTGTTTTTCATGTTGCTATGCCCCCGTTGCCTACCCTGATTCCCCATGCAGACATACCTAACATACACCAAACTTGCAGCGTCGTCAAGTGGCTGTTCGCAATTTCGGCGTACTTTCTGCGGAAAAGGCTCAGCGTCGGAGGTGTTGGGTGCCGTTTCTTGCAGTACCTGCACGCGAGGAGAATGATTTGAGATCATTTGAAGTTGGTGATGGTGTCATGACTTTAAGGGAGAACGTAGAATCGGGTCGGCGAGTCTTTTGATCATGGGTACTGAGCGGAAGTTGGAATTTGAGGAGCGGACTTTTGCGGTGTTGTTTTGATTTCAAGGGTGTCCGAAGCGTGCAAGCCGGGTTCGTGTGCTTGGTGTTGCCTGTGGCGAGTTGCCTGAGCCCTTTGCTATTCCCATCGGTGGCGAATTTTGAGCTGCTCTTCAGGGTGATGGAGGGTGGCACCCCCGTTGAGGTGGCCGGCGAACCGGTCTTTTTCGAGCAGCAGGTATTTGATGCCATCGCAGGCAAAGTGGGTAGTCATGCGTCAACGTTGACGGCGTTTGACGATGGTGAGTTGCTGGCTGCCTGGTACTCGTACACGGGCCCCCATGAACTGGACGGTTCAGCAATTTTTACGGCAAGGCGTTTGGCTGGGAGCGAAACTTGGGATACGCCGATTTTGCATATCGATCGTCCGGAGGGGGATGGTAACCCGGTGTTGTACAGCGAGGGCGATCACGTGTGGCTGTTTGCTGCGGTGGTGCCTTTCGGTTGGTCCACGGCCCGGATTGAAATGCAGCAGTCATGGGATCGAGGAAGGACGTGGTCGTCGGCCACCGTTGTGAGCGGGATGCTTGGTGCGAATGTGCGATTCCCACCGGTGCGGACGGCTGCGGGGCAGTTGTTATTGCCGGCATACAGTGATTTGACTCAGCAATCGCTTTTTTTCTCGTCGGACGACGGATTGAACTGGTCGTTGACCAGTACGGTATCGACGAACTCGCCACATATGAGCATCCAGCCCTCGGTGGTTCGGTTGAGCAACGATCGCTTGTTGGCGGCGACGCGGAACGTGGAGGGCGGGTGGCTGTGGGTGATGGCTTCGGACGACCATGGGCGGAGTTGGTCGGAGCCACAGGACAGCGGATTTCCGAATCCGGATAGTGCGGCCGCACTGTCGCGGCTTGCCAGCGGGAACCTTGTGCTCGTCTTCAATGACAGTATGTCTGAACGCCGTCCTCTGTCGATTGCGTTGTCTGGGGATGAGGGACTCACGTGGCCTCATCAGCGGATCCTGGTCGATGGTGAGGCCAGTTATAGCTATCCGGCCGTGGTTCAGGGGCCTGATGGTATGATTCACATTCTGTACTCGCTGGATCGGCTGAGGATCGCCCATATGGCCATCAACGAATCGTGGATCGTCGGCGATAGTGGAGGTGAATGAGGAAGGGCAAGGGGGGGCTGAGGATTCCGAGCGTACTTGGAGAGGGTAATGGGCCATGGTTGATCGGACAGTTGCGGGTCGGTATACTCACGCGGTCCGTATTGTTTTGTGGAATCTTCAGACGTTCACGCCTTTTTAGGGTTCTCCGGTCGTTGTCGGACGCCAACCATGCCGGGGAATGGAGGTAATAGATCCATGCGAGAAAAGGCATGCCGAGCATTGCGATGGCTCATGATCTTTGTTGGCGGCACCTTTTTGTTCCAGTTTCCGATTACCGGGAACAACGGGATTGGTGGAGGGGGTTGCACGACATTCGCCACCAACGGGTTGCTGAATTCGGTTGATTTCTGTTATATCTTTGATTGCGAAAATGGATTTCTCGGTGGCGCGATCCAGCCTTGCGGGACCGGCAGTTCCGGAGGATCGCCTTTCCTGCTCGACTGCAATGAGACGGGTGGGGGCACGGAAACGACGGAGTAGCCTCACACGGCCGGTCGACATTGTGCCGTTTTGAGTTATTAGGTCTCGGCGGACTGACATGAGAAAGGCGAGAGCGGTGAAACGACAAGCAGCCCTGCAAGTTGGTTGGCGTATCTTATTGGCGTTGGTGACGGGGGGAACCGTTCTGCAATTGGATTGCGTGACTAAGGTGGTGAAGAATGTCAATCCTTGCGGAACCGTTTTGAATTGCGACCCGGTGGAGTATGATTTACTGTTCGCCGATTACCCCGACTATGGGATTGACCCGACGTGCACCGTGCCGGGGTTCTGCGGCGGTCCGTTCCCGGGCACGCCGGGCGATGCCGATTGATATGCTCATGGGATGTGAGCAAGTACCAAAGACGAGAAGGCAAGCCGTCAGCGAGAGGGGAGCGGAAAGTCTTGTCGTTTGCGGAGTGTTTCGATACCGGCTGTTTTTTGTAGTGTTTGGGTGATTGTTTTTTCTCGACTTTCGAGAATCACGGCCACGGGTGATCGAAATCAACTCATTTGGCCGATATTGGTGGAAGAGGTTCTGTCATTGGAGGACTCGTTCTATGACTACGAGACGTTTACGGTGGTTGGCGCTTGTTGCGCTTTCGGGTGGTACGGTTTTCCAGGCGGCGAGTTGTGAGTCCGTTCTGGGGCCGGCGGTTGCCAGTTTGGCATCAACTCTTGTGTCGGTAGCCCTGCAATCAGTGTTACTTGGCACCTAGTCGCAATCATGCTGAGTAGCCGAATCTGATTTTATTTGCAGCAGCGGACCAATGTGGTCCGCTGTTGTGTTATTGGCTGGGTTCAAATCTGCATGGGGTGTTCTGCCGGTTTTTTGTCCCTGTTCTTCACGTCGGCGTTGCATCGCGATTACGGACGGGCCGTTTCGGGGATTGCGCGTATCTTGGGGCAGCGCATTGGCGTTGCTGGTGCGGAGCCGTTTTCCTGATCGCGATGTGGCTTGCTCAGCGGAAGTGCGCGCGGAATTCAGCATAGACCGCTTGAGATACCTGTGCCTCATCGGTGACGAGGGTGGCACCCTCGTCATGGTGTGGATCGAACAAGTTGCGGACGCCGAGCGCGGTGATGTGGTGTTTGCTTCACATTCTTGTTGCGTGACCACATTTGTAGCGACCGTCATTGTCAGTTGAGGGTCATACGAAACTCAACATAGACGACTCTTGGGACTTCCGCATCGTTGAGAAACGCGGTACCGCCCTCGTAATGGTCGGAGTCCAGTAGATTGCTTGCGCCAACGGCTACGGAAGCGCGATCATTCCAGAATTCATACTCGGCTCGCAAATCCAGCCGGAAGTAAGGATCAATACGTCGGTGTATGAAAGGGTTGGCTGGGTTGGGAGCCTCGACGGCGTCGACATAGTAGAGATGGCTTGAAAGACGAATGTCGTCCGTGAGGGCGTAACGGGCCCCCAACATGAACTTGTGTTTTGGGGGGCCAATGAGTTCAGTTAGGCCGCGCGGAACACCTCTGAGATCGAGGAGCTGGAATGTGTAGTTGCCGAGGAGTGTGAGCTTTTCGGTGGCCGCGTATTTGGCGTCGAGTTCAAGTCCGTAGAAGTTGGCGGAACCACGATTATCGAGGTCTTTCACGATAAGGCCGGGAGGTCCAAGTTCGGGAGGGAACGCGACGAAATCATCGTGATGGTGAAGGAAGAGATTGAGGTTGGTGTCCAGACGCTCAAGGAATTTGCCTCGGTAGCCGAGTTCGTATGCGAGGAGTGGTTGGGCATCGAGATTACGGTTGGCGGTCACCCAGGCTAACCCATTGAGCGTGGGTAGATTCAAGAAACGTGACGCAGCGGGCGTCATTTGAAACGCCCGAGAGACGGCACCGTAAACCATCGAGGTATCCGTTAGTTCGTAGGAGAGTGCCGCTCGGGCACTGGGTTGGAACCCGCCATAGAATTCGTAATCGATTCGACCGCCGAGGTTGAGCGTCCACTTGGGAGCGAATCGCCATTCGTCTTGGGCATAGATGCCGATGATCGCTGTGCTCACGAAATCTTTAGTCAATAGAAATGGATCCGCGTTGCTGGCGTCGACAAGATCGACACGACTGTCGATCCCCCACGTGAGGGTGTGGGTGTCAACCGGCTTGAAACTATGACTGACCTGGAAGGCGAGCTGCTGATATCGGTACTCAATAGCGGGTACGCCGGGCGATATGTGAAAGTCGTTCACGTATCCTGTGGCGGTGAGCAGGTTGTCGCTGGCAAACTTGTGATCCCACTTTCCCAGAAGGAAAGATGCTTGTGAGCCGGAGTTTCGGCTCAGGCCAAAACCGGTGGAAGGCGGAGCGGGGTAACCGCCATCAAGCAGTGCACTGCCTCCGGAAATCGTCAGCTTGTCGTTGGGGCCAGCATCATAGATGGCGTGGACGTTCATGCGGCCAATCTTGTGGTCGTCGTCCAGTTTGCGAAGGAAGGAGCCACCCTTACGAAACCCGTCACTGGCTTCATATTCGCCAGAGACGCGCATACGGAGTTTATCTTCTTGGAAAGCGTAACCGAGATGTTCTTTGTGTATCCCGCGCGACCCTCCGCCGGCGGTGACAGTTAGCCCGAGCTGATCTGCCGGATCTTTGGTGATGATGTTGATGACGCCGTTGACCGCATTGGCACCCCAGGTGACGCCGCCGGGGCCCCGGATGACCTCGATTCGTTCGATGTCTTCTATTTGGAAAGGCCAGCTGGTCCACAGGGTTCCGCCGAATAGGGAGTCGAAGACCTGTCGTCCGTCCACGAGGACGAGGACTTCCCGGGAGACGTAGGCGCGAAGTCCGCGAAGGCCGACCGTGGCGTTGCCGTAAGCGATCTCGGAGACGTCCACGCCGGGGGCGAGGCGGAGTGCGTCAGGAATGGTACGGGCACCGGCAAGGCGAATGTCTTCTTTCGTGATAACGCTAACCGCGTAAGGGACGGTTGTGATCTGTTGTTCCCGGCGGCCGGCCGTAACCACGACCGGGATTTCCATTTGGAGCAAATCGATGTCTTGGATGTCTTCGTCAAAGATCTCAGTTTGTTCGAGCGATTCGGTAGTATCAGCGTTGTCGTGTGAAGAGAACTCATTTTTCTCGGCAGCTGTAAGGCGAGCACCTGTGAGAGCGGTTAGTACAACTAGGATTACTAGCTGCCCCGCGTGCTTGTGAATCAGTTGTTTGGTGTCACGCATAGTTATCACTGTCTGATTGGAAATGTCTAAGTTCGACCTGTGACATCAATGATGATCATATCCAGCATACACCACTCTTGGGCTTTGTGCACAATGAAGAAGCTAGAAATCCCTTCGTACCTGCCTGGTCCAGCAAGGTTTCTGTCGTAGAGATCACAGGGATTGCAGCATTTCTGAAAGAGAGCCTGGCTATGTGGATGGCCAGCGACAGATGCAGGGCATTCGGTATTGTTCGAGTTCCGGATCGACGAATGTCCTCGGCAGCGAGGGCGGTTGTCTCATGCAGGACCGTCGTGATTTTTTGCTCCTGGCGGTTAGCCGTCACAGCAGCAGATATGTTCGTTCCATTTGAGCTTGCAGTTGAGACTCCGAGAAGGAGCAGCAGGGCCATCGCAATATGGAAAAATCTTGTCGAGATCTCACAGCAAAGACCTCTTGAGATCCATCGGGCTATACGAGGTGGGTGTCGCATTGGATACAACATTAGAACCGCGCCTTTGGATTCTTAAACCGAGATTTCTTTGCGTTTTGTGTGCATCTTGCCAACCGGCAAAACGCTTTGATTGCGGACCACGAAAAGTTGGTCCACCTTAGGCTCTCAAAGAGTCCAATTGGCTCTATCCATCCTTCTCGTACTGCTTGGTTGCTGTCTGAATCACTCGCTGTGAAAAGGTTAAGCCGATCATTTCAGCCGTCCGGTAGTTGACCGCTTTCTCCACGTGTTTGGGATATTGAAGACCAATCTTTGCTATTCGCTCGCCGCTGATGAACCTCTCGATGATCTCAGCGGTTTGCCGGCCAATGGCATGGGGCGAACTGTACGAACCAGCGATGGCTCCCGCCTTGACGATGTTGGCGGAAAAGGTCCAAACGGGTTTCTTCTTCCGTAATCCCCATAGTAATAAACGCTGCACATTGGTTGAATTATATACATTGGCATCGGGAATCATGAGTACGCCGTCGCAGCCGGCGAGGTTGAGCGCGTCGATGGCTTGTGGGAAATCTTTCCGGGTCGCAACGATTGGCTTGATCTGGATTCCATGTTTTTTACCCGCTGAGACAAGCATTTCGGCTGTAAGTTGAGATCGCGAGCTGTGGAGTAGGCCGATGTTTCGGGCCTTGGGATCGATGTCTTTGAGCCATTTGACTTGGTCCCCCGGTGAAATGTCCGAAGTCACCCCGGTCGATCGCGCTCGCTGAGTGCTATCGTGAACCATGAATGCCATGTCCTGAGCGTTGGGCACCAGGCAGAAGACAATCGGAATATCGGGCACGTTCTCGACTGCAAAGGCGGTAGCCGACGTTCCTATGGTAACGAGGAGGCTCGGTTGCTTGGCCGTGAGTTGTCTGAGAATATCGGCAGAGGCTGTCTGTTGTGTAGATATTCGGCGTGGTTTCTCGTTTTGTGTTTCCTTGTTGATTTTGGGCAACTCGACGATTGTATACGCTACGCCCTGTTTTTTTAGTGAGACTTCAATGGCGGCGAGAGGGCTGTGGTAGGCGGGGTGTGGGGTTAGGAGAATCGCTAGGCGCGCAGGTTCCTTGGCCCAGGCTGTGGTTGCGAATAATGCCATCCAGAGGGCGACAATCGGCAAGAGAGGTGAAATCCTTGCGAGTTGTCGGGTCTTTGAGTGAGATGTTCCAAGAACCATTTGAATTCGTTGCGTTGGTTCCACGGTATTCGGATTGTGACCCAATCAGATCAGTCACAGACCGGGGAATCTCCCTAGTCTCCTTTTGATGCGTAAGTTATCGGCAGGTGAGGGTTTGTCGATTTGGCTTTTCTGGGGTATGGGGAAAACGCTCCATATGAACCGGGGATGCGGGTTTTGTTTTGCCTTTGTTTTTCAGAGGTGTTCGGTGAAACAAGAAAACTTGAATGTGAGGTGTTCCATCTGAAGATCCGATAGATATATCTGAAGCGCTCTGGAGAAGCCCCTTTGGGGGAGGCGGCCGTAGGCCCATGAGGGGGGCTCGGGGGCGGCAAAGCCGGATTTTTCATCGATATCGAATCCCCATACGGGGAGGAATGTTAGGGATGACCCGCCTCGGCCTTCAAGGTCGGTCCATCGCGTTTTGCGTTCTTCTCATCGTTGGCACCGTGGGTGCCGTCGGTAGCGCTTTCCTCTGGCATAATCACCAACGTTCAATCGAAGATTTGGGAAAACGGGCGCTCGTACAGGCACGGTTCATGAGCTACACGGCCGAGCAGCCGCTCTTGTTGAAAGACATCGAGGGGTTGAGACGGGTTTGTTTGGCGGCTGGGAGCGGGCCGGAGGTCGAATTCGCTCAAATCATGGATCACGGGGGGCAACCACTCGCAGAATTTAAGCGGCTGGAAAGTTTTGTTCCTGACGTGTCGGTAGATCCCCGCCAGCCTATCGCGGGGCCGATTGGCCGTGACAGCGTCCGCATGGATGAGACGGTTGACCAGTTTCTGGTGGTTGTTCCTGTGTGGCGTGACAACGCCGAGTTGGATCTCGGGGTGGCTGTTGAAGACAGTCAAGGTGAGAGTGAAACGCAAGATGAACGCGAAACGACGGCTGATTCTCCCATTGGGTTTGTCTGCTTGACTTATACCTTTGCGCACGTTCGGCAGGGGACCTTTCAACATATTCTCTATACTCTGGGTATCTCCATAATCGTCATCGTTGTCGGCGTCGCGTTGACGATTGTTATCATTCGTCAACTAGTTCGTCCAGTCAATAGTCTGGTTGCCACCACGACCGCGATCGCTGAAGGTGACCTGAGTAAGCGGGCCAGTGAGCAGGGCTTTGGTGAGATCGCGGTACTGGCGCAATCGTTCAATCATATGGCCGATACGCTTCGGAGCTATACGGAGGGGTTGGAGACGCAGGTTTCGGAGCGGACGGCGGCGTTATCGGAAAGCGAGGCGAGGACGCGTGCGATCGTGGAGATGGCGGCGGACGCCATCATCAGCATTAATGAGCGAGGTTATGTTGTTTCGTTCAATGCCGCAGCGGAACGGATCTTCGGTTATGAGGCCGCGGAAGTGATTGGTAAGGATCTCAAGATGCTGATGCCATCGCCGCACGGTGAGCGTCACCACAACTATTTAGAAAGTTATCTTTGCACCGGTGATGCGAAAGTCATTGGCCATGGCTGCGAAGCCGAGGCGGTTCGCAAGGATGGAATGATATTTCCTGTGGATGTGGCGGTGAGTGAGGTAATACTAAGTGATCGCCGGTTGTTTACGGCCATCATTCGCGACATTACCGAGCAGAAGGAGGCGAAGGAGAAACTCCAAGCGAGTGAAGAGAAATACCGTAATTTGGTCGAGACATCACACGACCTCATATGGTCCGTTGATCTCGAAGGGCGGTGGACGTTTGTGAATCAGGCGGCTAAGCGGATCTTGGGTTATGAGCCTGAGGAAATGCTGGGCCGAACGTTTGAAGATTTCCTGGTTCCGGAGCTCATTGAAGAGAACGTGCAAGCCTTTCGTCAGTGCCTGGAAGGTAAGGTTTATTCCCGCTACGAGACCATCTTCCGCCACAAGAACGGCACACGCGTCATTCTCAGTTTGAATGCGATCGCGATTCGCAACGAGTATGGCGAGGCACTGGGCGCTACCGGGACAATTGAGAACATTACCGATCGTAAGCTTGCCGAGGAGACACATAAGCGTTTGGCCCGTGCCGTTGAGGCTACCGCGGATGCCATTTGTGTTACCTCCAAGGATGGACGCATTATTCAGATCAACCCGGCATTTACTTGTATTACGGGGTACTCCCAAGATGAGGTGGTCGGGCGAACGTCAAGTATTCTCAAGAGTGGGCAACAATCGGCATCATTCTATGCTCACATGCAGCAGGTTGTCAGTGCCGGTGAGGTGTGGACCGGTCGACTGATTAACCGACGAAAGAATGGTGATTTGTATCATGCCGCCCTTACGATTTCGCCCATTATCGATGCAAGAGGAGAAATTACCGGTTACGTGGGTGTACAACGCGATGTAACCGAGGATATCGAGCGTGAACAACAGCTCCACAAGAGTAACGACATGTTGGTCGAGACGCTCAAGCGTGAAAGGTCCGCGTTGTTGCAGCTTGAGGCCGCGATGGAGCAGTTGAATGCGGCCAAGGAAGAAGCGATCGCAGCAGCCCAGACGAAGTCGGAATTCCTGGCCAATATGAGTCATGAGATTCGAACGCCCATGACGGCGATCTTGGGTTTCACGGAGACACTGCTTGATCCCGATATAAGCCCGCAGCAGCAGCATGATGCGATCAATACGGTTCAGCGTAACGGGGAGCATTTGTTGCAGATCCTGAATGATATTTTGGATCTCTCGAAGATCGAGGCGGGCAAACTGAATATTGAGCACATCGCGTATTCGCCATTCCAGTTGCTCGCCGATGTCGCGTCGCTGATGCGTGTTCGCGCTGACGCCAAGGGGCTTCCACTCAACGTTGAGTATGTTGGCAAGATTCCCGAGACGATTCAAACCGACCCCACACGTTTACGGCAAATCTTAATCAATCTCATGGGTAACGCGATCAAGTTCACCGAAAAGGGTTGCGTTCGTCTGGTGACACGGTTTGTGTCCGGTGAGGGGGATGCGCGGACAAAGCGACCCGTTATACAGTTCGAGGTCATTGATACAGGTATTGGGATGAGCGAGGAGCAGGTTGAGCGTTTGTTCCAATCGTTTACCCAAGCAGATACGTCAATGACGCGTAAGTTCGGCGGTACGGGTTTGGGGTTAACCATCAGCAAGCGGTTGGCTGAGGCGTTGGGTGGTAATATTGAGGTCGAAAGCACGCTAGACGCGGGCAGCACTTTTCGTTTGACGATTGCGTGTGGCAACATGAAGGGTGTTCGTATGATCGAGCGTCCTGAAGAGGCTGCGACGGGGCGGTTTGAGTCGAGCAAAGGCCGGTCTGGCCCATCCAAGAAAATCAGTGGCCGAATCCTTCTGGCCGAAGATGGCCCCGATAATCAGAAACTCATTTCGTTCATTTTGAGAAAGGCCGGTGCGGAGGTCACGATTGCAGAAAATGGCAAGATCGCTTTCGATTTGGCGATGGCGGCTCGTGACGAGGGCAGGCCGTTTGATGTCATTTTAATGGATATGCAGATGCCGATCCTTGATGGTTACGGAGCGACGCGTGCTTTGCGGTGCAAGCAGTACACTGGCCCGATTGTTGCATTGACCGCTCACGCGATGACTGAGGATCGTGAGAAGTGTCTCCGGGCAGGTTGCGATAGCTATGCCAGGAAGCCGATCGATCGTGAACAGTTGGTAGCCATGGTTAAATCCTACCTGGATGGCGGGGACGGTTCCCCATGTGATTCAACAGATTGTTCCTCATCCGTGCGTGCTTCCTCGCAAGCGGCCCCGATAAGCTGAATTCATCTTACCTGTAGCGAATTTCTTGGCTCCTTACGGCGGAAGAGGTGCGCATTTTGCGCGCATGTTTCCGCCGGCTGAAACGCTTGCTTGGGTTGCGCGCATCAAAAGGCGGCCCGCCTTAGGCTTGACATTTCCTGACTCTGTTTGCGTTCATTGTGATCCGAGCTTGCCGGACGTGGTGCGCGTGTTCCCGGTTTTGCTTTCGTGTGCGGTGATATGGTGTTTTCGGCGGAATGATCCGTTCGGGTCGGCATCAACGGAACAGGGTTTGTGATCTTGGAGTGTAGCCGGTTTGGACGCGGCAGCCCTTTCTTGTGAGAGGGTGTATCCGAGCGGCGTACTGCTTTTGTGGTGTGGTTTGCCGCTGGCCGGTGCGGGTCGGTGGCATGTGGATGAAACGGAGGTTCACGTGGTAACGGCAACGCAAGAGGAACGCACTTCCGCACGGGCAGCGGCGCTGGGCGAGGGGGAGCAACTGGTGTTTCATTCCTCGTCGCTCGAGGGCGTGGACGTCACGTCAAGGGTGTTGGTGGCTCCATGGGGCGAAGTGACCTCGACCAACGGGTCTTTTGTCGTTGATGAGGTATCGGCCCGAGCGGTTGTCGAGGCTTTTCGTGCCCATGGTACGGATTTGCCCATCGACTACGAGCATCAGACTTTAGGGGGCGATTATGCGTCGCCGACGGGCCAGGCGCTGGCGGCGGGGTGGATTCGTTCGCTTCACATCGTGATTCCGACGTCCGCCCAGTCTGATTCGTTCGAGGCAGCCGAAGAGAATGATTTGGTGCCGGGTTTGTATGCCGAGGTGGATTGGACGGAGTCGGCGCAGCAAAAGCTGTCGGCGAAAGAGTACCGGTATCTTTCGCCAGTCGTGATCGTACGCAAACGTGATCGTCGGATGGTGGCGCTGCATTCGGCGGCTCTCACCAACAAGCCGGCGATCGTGGGTATGAAGCCGATCGTCAATCGCGAGTCACGAGCGATGTCGGTTGGGTCGGTGGAAGCGAGTCAAGAAGCGTCGGAATCGCTCCCTCATGGACTTGGGCATGGTGTCGAGTGGGAGCGTGATGCCAGTGATGAGGAGCAGATGAAGATGGCAGAAACGGTGAGGCCGGAGGTGTCACCCAAGATCGACGAGGCCGTGGAAGTTCTTCGGATGAGACTTGACTTGCCGGCCGAGAGTGATTTTGTGGCTGTTCTGGCAGCGGTTGATGACAAGCTTACGTCATTGCAACGCGAGGTGGCTGAACGTGAGGCACGTGAGCGTGTGGCGGAAGCGATGCGTGCCGGAAAAATGGCACCTTCACAGCGCGAATGGGCGATGTCGTTAGCGTTGAAGGATCCCGCGGGCTTCGATGAGTGGATGGCGGCAGCGCCGGTGGTGGTCTGGATGGGGCGAACCGTGGGGCCGACTGCGGAAGATGGCGAAAGCACAGGACGTGAACGTACTGCCGTGATTGCTTCGGCTCGTGCTTCCTATCGTTCAGAACCGTCTTTGGCGTTGCTGACGAGTGAATCAGCTTGGGTTCACGCCGCGTTACGCGAAGCGGGTTTTGTGTTGCCGGCTGATGCGCAGCGTGGTTCATGACGGATTGGGTGTTGGTGGACTGTGTGCATCTGGGAGTACGCAAGGACTTGGCATAGAAAGGAAGATTGATGGCTCTTTCAGCGAATCGAGAAGTGGACAGGTATGTCGATCAGGAGCTAAGGACGCTACCGGTCGGTGCGAGTGAGCATATTTACAAGGGTGCATTCGTCGGTACGGATCCGGCGGGTTATCTCAAGGCGTTTGTTCCTGGGGACTTGTTTGCTGGTATTGCCTACGAGGAGGCGGACAACAGCAGTGGTTCGGCCGGGGATATCAATGGTCGTGTGTTTACTTTAGGGGACTTCGAGCTCACGCTGACCAGCGTTGCGGTTAAGGACATGGGCAAGGCGGTGTACGCAACGGCTGACAACACACTTGCGTTAAGTGGTCACCCGGACGCTTTTGTTGGGCGTGTGGTCAATAGGACGGCGACGAACACCGCGGTGATTCGGCTCAAGGCTTTCGGCGACAAGCCCGACGAGGCTGATACCGGTTCGTACGAGATGGTGAATGACTTCACGAACTTGTTTGTATCCACAGGTGCGGACGGCGGCACCGATGGTCCGAAGTACGCCAACGGGTTCAAGCATGCGAGTGTGTTGGGTCTTGGCGTGCATCAGATTGCGGGCGAGGATAGTGGCGCACAGTTGGATTTCGATGCCGTAGCGGAAGCTGCGTCGGCCACGATCCATACCGGCGATGCTTTTCCCGTGGATAAGGGGATTACGTTCGAGGCACGGTTGTATCTGAGTGACATTGGTGATGATGCTGCGCTCGACGTTGATTGGGGTTTGGGCACAGCGCTGACCGCGAACTCAATCGCGAGTATCGATCATGCCGACATGGTGAATCTTGCCTGTTTCCATATGGATGGCAGCTCAGCCAACATTAACGCTCAAAGCGATGACGATACGACCGATGTTTCGCCGGTTGATACCACGATCGATAACGCGACAGACGCCTTCAAGGACTTCAAGATTATCGTTCGGCCAACGGGAGCGGTGGAACTCTGGATCGAGGGGTCGCGCGTTTTGTCGGGGACGACCTTTGCCGTTGCCTCGACGGCCGCACTGTGCGGTTTTGTGAATCTCGAAAAGACCAGCAATGACACCACGGCCGTGATGAAAGTCGATCGTATTCGCGTTGCCGGTGGACGGGCGTAAGAGGCGAGTTAATCGTAAACGTATGAAGACGCAACGGCGAAAGGTGAAAAGACAGTTTTGGGTGGGCGATGCCTGCCCGATGAAAGGATAGACAATGGCGGTTATCAATACGGGACTATTGACCAAAGGGTTGCGGTCGGAGTTTTTCGATCGGTTTGAAGGGATGGCGACCTATTACCAGGACTTGGCGACTCGGGTCCCTTCCACGTCTGATTCTG
>Ga0180434_10002374_pt1 | contig 25339 bp, 16 predicted proteins | sample SS_ome_7_FD_132453 | JGI IMG/M metagenome (GOLD analysis project Ga0180434, IMG submission 132453) | Hypersaline lake sediment archaeal communities from the Salton Sea, California, USA - SS_1_D_2 metaG | ecosystem: Environmental > Aquatic > Non-marine Saline and Alkaline > Hypersaline >... | reverse complement strand
CCACATGTAGACTATTCTGTTCCTATCATCGAAATAGATTGATAAAAGAGGAATAAACCAAGTGAATATGGCAACCAGCGCACAAACAGAGCGTCCGAGCCGCCCTCTTATTCTTGGCCTTAAGATCACTCTATCTTTGGAAAAATTCATTTGTTTTCCCTTTGAAATAACCTATCAAGACAGCAAATTTGGCACTCTTATTCTGGCGGTTTTGCCCCCGCGATGGTATGCCGACTTTGGCAGGCACGCAGGTTGCAGAACCTATTGTAGCACTATGCCCATCGAGCCAATCCTCATATCAATTTATACCGAATGAATCTTTGCATCGGCCAAGGCCACCGCGAGAATGTGTGCGTTTGTATCATGTGCTGGATAAGCCAATTCTTTATCCGCCACTTCGACTTGAACAAAACACGTTGCTTAACTGAACCAGTATGTCGACCGATCATTTTCAGCGCGCGAATCACTTGTTGGGCAGCCTCTTCAGGCTGAGGCAATTGTGAGAACTGATACACTTGCACGGGTGTGCCAAGAGGATTCCATCCGGTTTCATAGCGTTGCTGGTTTGTGAGCTCTGAATGAGCGCATAAGTAAGCCTGAACCGACCAAACCAAGGATGGGCAGCCGCATAATGAGGCCACATGCAGGCCAGCGGTAGATTGACCAACAGCCAAATCACACGCAGATAATGCCTCGATGGCTACCTCCGAATCACAGGGAAATATACTCGTATTAATGCCTTGGTTACGAAGGCGTTTCTCTAATTCAGCCCAAGCCTGTTCGGACCAATTGGTTGCCCCAAAGCTGCGTGTGCGTTTAACTAACACCACCCAAGGGGAGGGTAGCGGATCGGGTGTTTCGCGGTGAAACCGAATGAATCGTTGATGCCGAACGTCGCAGGGCCACGGCACACCCGAATATGCCGGCCACAGCGTCTCCACCTCCCCGCCGCGCTCCTGAAGTTTTTCGACGGTCTCGACCACCATTTTCTCTACGATGGACTGGATGGCCTCGGGCGATAGGAGCTCTTGAGACTCTTGCAGAACTCGGCGATCTTCATATGCTGACCCCGGTACGCTCGAGAGATCGACGACTTGGTACTCGCCGGGCATATCCGCGTAGAACCCCGATTTCCCCTCAGCTCCAAGCACCACGAGCCGGTCGAACCCCTTTCGTTCGAACACCCAGCGCACCCGTCCCTGCCAGGACAGGAGTTCCCAGCCGATCTCGCCAACGTAAGGGGCCACCAACAACACGCGCATGTCTTAAGATTCCCAACGGCACGAAAGAGGCGTAGCCAGACCTACCAGCCTTACACACCCTGATATATCGGTCGTTGTATTCCGGGAATCAACTTGGCTTGATCCGACGGGAAAACTCAGGGGCACGGTTCGCGCGCGCCTCGTCCGATAAAAGCATTAACTGAGTGTCGCGAATTGGGTTGTCAGCTGTCCTGCATTATTCAGCGACTGAAATCGAACGCGGTCGGCCATGTCGAATCGGGTCGGCCGCTGCAGTGACTCAAGCCAACGCACCATGATTTCGATCGTGGCCAGCGTCAGAAGGGGTACCGATTGCTTGGAATCGACGACGGCGGCTTGCCACAGGTCCAACAGGGATGCGCGATCCACCCATCCGAGCACCCGAGCATCCGTACTCAACAGAATGTTCAATTGGCCGGTTTGTCGCCACTTGTCAAACGCCCATGTCCGAATCCCTTGGCCGCCGACACCCCAACGCCGCACCCACGGATAACGGAGTCGGGTCCAAAAGCGATGGAGTTTCTCGCGCTGCCAGCAGTATTCGCGTAGCCAACGGTTTTCCGCAATCGGCAAGCCATTGAAGTCCGATCGCTGGACGCGCGCGAACGGTGCGAACCGGCGGCGGAGAATCTCCATGTAAATCTGCTTGCCGCGTCGGATGCGGGGCGGCGCCGATGCGAGCCAATTGACTATCGCCGGAGCGCAGTATGGGTGACGCATGAGCACGTCATTTCGCAACAGCATAGGTCCGATGACATTGTTGCGTCCACTTCGACCGCTTTGTGTGACGTATTCCGCTCGGCAGAAGAGGTCATCTGTGGGGGCTTGCTGATATTTCTCATCGATTCGTATCTGCCACCTCAAGTGACTGGCAGACGCATACTCGCTGCGCAGTAGCCGATTGATGAGATTGATATCACCGCCATCATGCAATTTCGTTCGTGCCCAATGGGTTTGATGGGCCGGACGTGATTCATCAATATCCGAATCGTAAGGAACACAGCTCCCGATGCCGACGCCGTTACCGATCCCTTCCAGCAACACCGAGCCTGTATGATTCGCCAGGAAGGCCGGCACAGACGAGCCAAAAATCAAATGGGCTGCCCCGTGTAAGCCGTCACTGTTCACGACGAGTTCGGCGACTCGGTCCGGCAAGCTGTCCTCTTCGAGCGGTACAAAGGTATGCGATGTTTGGGCGACCTGTGCTAACTGCCGGCCGAAGCGAACGTCTTCACTAAAGGGGAACCCACATGTGAAAGTGGCCGGCACGCGTTCGATTGAATGGCATCCTGCGAGAATCACACGTGAATCCATGCCACCACTGATGCCCAGCAACAGCGGCGATTCACAATCCGCATGACGGTCAAGCGTTCGTTGCCAAACGTCAACGAAGCTATCGATAAGATCTTCTTTCGTCTGTCGATCGTCGGGATGAGGGTGAAGTTCCCAATAGGACTGGACCGAGGTGCCGATCGGATCTCGGACAATCGCATGGCCACCGATCAACCAATGAACACCCTTGATGAGTGTGTGATCGTCTACCATGTTTTGGGTGCGAATGAGATCCGTCACGCCGACGTCGCTGATCTCCAACGGTAGGTTGGTGGCTTGCCACGTCACCCACGCTTTCGGCCCAATGATGAGTCGGTCACCCACCTCCGCCCAGAAGACGGGAAGAAAACCCAACCGGTCATTGAAGATGGTCCATCGATCCGTACTTCGGTTATACCATGCCCCACAGAAGGTGCCGTCCACCTCAGCCAATACGTCGATTCCGGATGCGGACAAGCGTTGTTGTAATGCAATACTTAGTGTTCGCTGACAGGTGTCGCCCTTGACGTTTTTCGTCCATGCGCTGGGCAGGAATAAATCACCCGTCCAGATGAGGATGTCGCCGTTCTCGCTATAAACGTCTGCACCACATGTCGACTCGTGTGCGGGTGGGGCAATGACCGCTGCCGCCCAATTTGCGCCGGCACCGGCGACAACATCCTTACTGCCGACCGCGCCGAGTTGATCAAGCATGCCCGCCACGTCTGCCTGGGCGCGCTTTGAATGTGGGTCAAACACCATACAAAGGCCGGGCTTCATTACAACAACTCCAATAGAACACTGCCACGTGGCACATTGAACGACACACTACGATAATCCCAACCCGATGCGCGAACTTACCGGCGATTCGGTTTTCGCGTCTGTTACCAGCGTCACATCATTCGATTCTTCGTACTTACGATGACGGGCCACATTGCTCAGTAACTGCAACCATGCTTGGCCGACACGGTGCGAATCATGCCGCGTTCGGGCGGCTTGGCGCGCCTGGGCGCCCAGCCTTGCACGTTCGGCATCGTCGTGGATCAGTCGATCCAAGGTTGTGGCCAACCGCTCAACATCAAACGGCGGCACACATACCCCATACTGTCCATGGCCCACCAACTCCGGCAAGCCACCGACCTTTGTCACAACAACGGCCTTACCCGCCGACATCGCTTCCAACACCATGTTGCTTGACGATTCGCGACGTGAACAGAGGGCGACAATGTCAAAACGACGGTAGGCTGAGGCGACGTCGTCGGTTGTCCCGCACCACTCAACCCGGTCACCGATGCCCAAGTCGTTCGCCAATGTGCAAAGCGATTCTTTTTCCGGCCCCTCGCCGTAAACGATCACGCGAACTCGGCGCTTCGTCCGCAGGTGTGCGACGGCCTGTAGTAAGATATCGATGCGCTTCTCGATTCCCAAACGCCCAACGAAACCAATCGTGATCGCGTCGGTACCCTGGCGCTTCGCGGAAGTGACGACGTTGTCACCCTCTAAAGTTCCGAGTCTTTCATCCATTGGGTTGACGATTACGTGTCCTTTGTGACGTGGATAACGATAAAGGATTTCGTATTCCTGGCGCACAGCTTCGCTGTTGTAGACGATACGGGAGGCGAGTGCAGCCGTCAGCCAGGTCTTGCGAACGAGCTTGCGACGATGCAAGCCGATACCGCGAATCAATCCGAACACATAACGTCTGGACACCGCCGGTGGGACTGGCCATGCCATCGTTCGATGGGTCGTGACGATGGGAATGCCGGCGAGCTTTGCGCCCACGACGGAAGCGCGAAAAGGTGTATTCGATGACTGAACGAACAAGGCAACATCCGGGCGTGTCTGCCGAAACCAACGATACCGCGACAGAATCGTCCGCCAATGATACGGACGATCGCCTTTGAGCGTTTCGTCGATCCAGTTGACGTGATCGACCGTCAATTGCGACTGCGCTCGTGGGACAAGTCCGGTATAAATATCTTCCCCGGATAGCGCGATCGTCATCCGCCCATTCGCGGATAAAATGTGCTCTGCCAGGAAACGCGCGAACCGCTCCATGCCGCCTACGCGACCGGGATGTCCGACCACCAGGGCAACGTGCGGTCGGCAAGCAGCAGATCGGCAGGCTTGGTTCATTTACGGCGTCTCCTGCACGGCTAGCTTTGGTGTCGCGGTCAAGCGGTCCCACAAACGCAACGCCGCCATCGGCCATCGTCGTCGTTGCCACAATCGAAGTATCTGCGGATCATCGGGTGCCAATTGATATGCCAAGCGAATGAGCCGGCCGTAATCTTGGCCGTCCCGGCGCCAGTAAGCTTCACGTGCTGCTCGTAACACTGGCTCAACCATGTATTCACGAATGGAGTCTTGCGGCAACTGTGCAAATGCTTCTGGGTGCCGATGTCGAAAGCGGTCTTGAGCCGTCCAATGCGAATAGGCTTTGTAGTTCAAGCGGTGCGTGATGTTGCGATCGTGTCGGCGTATGTGGTAGAGCACGTCGGGCAGGTACACAAATTCGCAACAGGTCGATGCTCGTAACCACAAGCTGTAGTCTTCCGATACGAACAAGTCCGCATCGAAGTTGCCCAGCTTGAGGATCAGGGATTTGCGCAACATGGCCGATGCCCCGCACATCGGATTGTGCTCGAACACAGCACGTGCACATCGCCCTGTCGCCAATTCACCGCCTGCGCGCACGTGAGGCGGCAGCCTTTCGTTCGACCCAAAAATCGACGACCCTGTATGTACCAGCGTGTGCTCATCACTGTTTTCGAGGATGGCCAATTGCCGTTCGTGCTTGGCGGGTGCAAGTCGATCGTCGGCATCGACGAATGCAATATAGGTTCCTCGCGCCTGCAAAACGCCTTGCTTCCGGGCAGCCCCCGGTCCGCGTCCGGGGTTTCTTAGTACGAGAACGCGCGGTCCGAACGACTTGGCCACTTGCACGCTACGGTCGCGACTGCCGTCATCAATCACCAAAACTTCAAGGGGGGTCACGGTTTGGGCAAAAACGGTTTGGAGTGCCTCGCACAACGTCTCTTCAGCGTTCAGACAAGGGATGATGACGGTAATGGGAGCGGCCGAATCGCTCACGAGTCAACTCCAACCGCTTCAACGACTGCATCGGATTCTTCCGTCTTGCTGGTTTGCAAGTCGTCCGCGTTATTCTGTTCAACCATACACCATGTTCGGGGTTGGTAAACATAACCACCGGTAACGCCGTCGGTAATAACGTTGATGCGATAGGCGCGGTCATGCCAATCGTGCTCCGGCAAACCCTTTTCGTCGGCCAGGGCAACGCCGACTTGATAGATCCCCTCACCTAAAGACAGAGTGGGCAACTCGACGGCAACGGTGCCGGTTCCCTTGCATCGGCCCAGATTCAACCCGTCGCGTAACGACTCGAATTGGTAAAACAGACCCGCGCCAAACATGTGTACCGTGATCGCAAAGTTCGGATCGACAATCCCGTCGCATGCGGGGTTTACCGCATAGTCGATTTCGATCCGAACGGGCTCACCCGTTACGAACGTTTGCGTGGGTTGGTTTGCGGCGTCAAGGAACCGTACCCCAGTAATCGAGGCTTTGCCATCGGTTTGAGCGCGACCGCCGATATGCGAATTCTCCATCCCGGCTGGATTGGCCTCTTCCAGATGGGTCACCAATCGACTGTATTCGGCAATGGCATCATCCGGCGATCCTTCGAGCCGAACTTCGCCGTGATCCAGCAACACGACTCGATCACAGAACCGCTTGACCGCGGCTAGATTGTGCGAGACGAACAGGATAGACGTCCCACGTCGAAGGAATGAGCGCATCGCGTCCATGCATTTGGCTTTAAAGGACACATCCCCCACGGAAAGCACTTCGTCAATCAGTAAAACTTCCGGCTCCATGTGCGCGGCAATGGAAAACCCAAGCCGTACATACATGCCTGACGAATAGCGCTTCACCGGCATGTCCAGAAAATCACCGATCCCTGCGAACTCCACGATTCGGTCGAACTTGCGTTGAATTTCCCGCCGGCTCATCCCGAGAATCGCGCCGTTCACATAAATGTTTTCGCGCCCACTCAAATCACCATGAAATCCCGCACCAACTTCGATCAGTCCGCTGAGCCGACCGTTGACTTTCACATAGCCACGGTCGGGCCTTAACACACGCGACAAGACTTTCAGCATCGTACTCTTGCCGGCGCCGTTCGGGCCAATGATCCCCACAGCCTCCCCGCGTCGAACGTGAAGGTCAATCTCCTTGAGTGCCCAGAACGTGTCGTTCGGCTCACCGTTACCGGTGGTCAATCGACGAAAGCCACGAACCGCGTGCTCCCAAAGCAGTCCTTCCCCGCCGCCTTTACGGAAACGCTTCCACAAGCCCTCGATTTCAATCGCCATGGGCGAAGTTTTGGTCATCGTACACGTCTCACAAAAAACAACAAATGGGCTTCCATCCTCTACGCCGTAGGTGTCGTCGCAATGCCAAAAACATTCCGACAAGCAATCGACTTCTTACCGAATAGCCACTTCAACCAAGATTTTTTCAGACATCCCTCGTCCTTGTAGCCCGGATGCGCATGCACGGCGAAAGTACGAATATGGCACAAGCCTGCCTGTTCGAGCAGACGGCGCAAATGGATTGGGTCCATGCAGTTGATATGTCCATGTTCGTGTCGATAGAACTGAACAGGTTCATGACGCAGTTTCTTGACGTACCATCTGTCCAACCCACGGACATAAGCCGAAAACGCTCGATCCGGCAACCACGCGAATGGGACCAAGAGCAACAGCATCTTCCAACGGTCGGGTTCAAACCAATAGTAATGCAAGCCCGGCGACGTCTGGATGACGAGCGTTCCGCCCGGACGCAACACGTGTTTAATCCCCCGCAACATCTCCATCAGGCACGAATCATTCAAATGCTCAAAGATGTCATTGGCGACAACCGTATCGAAAAAATGCGGTTCGTAGTATCGTTCCAACTGGCGAATGTCGCCCGTCATCAGCTGGCAACGCTCCGACAGTTCCAGCGACTCCGCAAGCTCCTGGCCACGTTCGATCATGCATGACAAGATATCGATACCCCACGCATTGTGACCTCTTCGTGCGAATTCCATCGCATGGCCGCCGACGGCACAACCGACGTCAAGAATGCGCTGCGGCTTGGCGTCGTCGATGTATTTACTGATCCAGTCGTGAATCAAGGTCCAGTGGTTTTCCTTTCCAGCCAACTTTTCCGCGTAGGGCCGAAGCTGGTTCTCCACGAAAGGCATCTTTTCAGCCAGGATCTCGTACGCTTGCCCGTAATGACCAGCATGCAACAAGGCCACCATTTGGCGTGACCAACTCATGGGACGCTCCGGGTCGATGAACGTCTCGATGTTGACGGCGGTGGGCTTACTCGCGGGTGCTGCGGTTGCTGTTGTCATCAATCGATCTCCGGAATTCAGGCTGCCTCCGTCGGCAAGGGGGCAATGACAAGTCGCTTCGCATCAATACAGCCGTCATGCGATGCCATCGTCCGCCTCAACCGAGCCAGGCGCAGACATCCACCCCACGCCATCAAGGCTAACACGTACTCATTGATGTTGTCGGATGATTCAAGGTCCGAAATAAGTTCGCCCTATAAACAACTGGTTGCTTCTTTGACTGCCAGGAGCTAATCCATTATCGGACCTTGGGGCCGGTACTCGCACGGTATGAGCTTACGTGTTAAATCGTTGCCACAACCCGAACAGAACACGACCGATCGTTGGCGAGACAATCAACCGAGGCAGTTGCATCAAGTTTTGTTCGGCGGTACGGATAACCTCCTGCTCCAGCGTCAAGGCGCAGTGATAACCCATTTCATTGAGAACGGATTCGGTTGCCGCTGACATGCTGGAAGGTCGGCCATACGGGTAAGAAAAGTGCGGACTGTGATCGCCGATACGTTTCTGCAGTAAGTCGCGAGCCGTTATGATCTCGTGCCGGAGCCGTTCCGGCGTTTGCTGCGACAAGGCGATATGCCACATCGCGTGGCTGCCGACATCGACGCCCGACGTCTTGAGTTCGCGTGCTTGTTCCCAGGTCATCGGCGCAAACGACGGATACTGGTTGCGGAGCGTCTCGATTTCATCTGAGGAATAGTGCGCGTAAAGCTCCGCCAGCCGCGGTTGACGCACATCTTCCGGGATATAACGGCACTGCTGTTCGATGCGTGCCACAGCCTCACGTCGTTTCGCCTGGGTTGAAAGGTCGAGCTCCAGCTCTTCGCCCTGCCAGTGGAGCGACAGATGGCGCTTGTGTCCCCGGTGGATCAGTACCCGCACATCATCCACCCATTGCCGACTACCCGTTTCCACCAGCATGGCCGGCAGGAACTCCGACCACGCCATTTTCATTGCCGACAACTCCTCGGCCGCGATCTGGTAGTTGTTCAAGTAGCCGTCATCGAACGTGATAACGATACTCTTGGATGGGGGCGAACGGTGCTCGCGAATGGCTGCGACAAGCTCCGCCAAGCTGATCACGCGGAAGGACCGCTTGAGCACGCGCAACAACCGGCGGAAATTGCGCACGTCCAAGACCGGGGCTTCGACATCGGGGTCCGGCCTGTCACCAATCCCGTGAAAACAGAGAATGGCGGCTCTGCCCGTCATGGCCGGCAAGCTTCGGTGCGCATCGACCCACCGCATCAGCTGCCCACACCGCTCCCGCACGCGTTGCCCCTCGCCCGGCGACAACCCGGCTGCACGCGCCTCCACACGCCAGGAAACGGCGGAAAACAACTTGTGCCTGATCTGCATCGTGTAACACCTGTCCCGACCGTGTTTGGAGCCCGCTGTACCACCAACGGCGCCCTGTCTCCGAGTTATCGGCCGCAAAACGCGTTGACTCGCGATAGCCAACCCGCAAAATTGCCGATAATGAACCTACCAAGCGAGTTATCAGACGTACCCGGTAAATAGGAGATGGAGCCATCGCACGAGATGAACTGATCGCCCGACTGATCGCTCGGTTCGCACCGCGCCGAATCATGAGGGATCGACGTTTTTTCCGCCTCTGGCAGGAACACGGCTACCATGTCACGCCGGTTCATCACTATCAGCCCATTCCTGATACGCGCGCCTTAGATGAGCGCCTCTGGGCCAAGCCTTCGCAGCTTGTGGGCGTCGATATGAACGAGAGCGGGCAACTCGAGCTCATGACAACGTTCGTCCGCCAATTCGAAGAGGAATATGCGACCTTCCCGGAAACCCAAACCGACGTTCCGCATCAATACTACCTACGACAGGACATGTTTCGTGGCGTCGATGCCGAGATCCTCTACGGCATAATCCGACATTTCAAGCCGAAGCGCATCCTGGAGATCGGATCGGGCTTCTCAACCTACCTTGCGGCTCAAGCGGTTTGCCGAAATCAACAGGAAGATCAAGCTTCGTGCCGACTGATCGCCATGGAACCTTATCCCAACGCGGTGTTGCAGAAGGGTTTTCCTGGTCTGGCTGAATTAAGAACGACGCGCATTCAGGACATCTCGTTGGCGGAGTTTGAAGCACTTGAACCAAACGACATTCTCTTTATCGACTCCAGCCACGTTGCGACCGTCGGAAGTGACGTCCAATACGAATATCTCGAAGTCCTTCCTCGCGTAAAGAAAGGCGTGATTATTCATGCCCACGACATTTGGTTACCGGCTGAGTACCCCAAGGATTGGGTGATGGAGAAATGTCGCTTCTGGAATGAGCAATACCTGCTCCAGGCGTTTCTTTCTTTCAACGATCGCTTCGAGGTGATGTGGTCCTCGGGCTACATGCACCTCAACCATCCGGAGAAGCTGAAAGCCGCTTTCCCATCCTATTTGGGAGACCAGGAAATACCCGTGAGTTTCTGGATGCGTCGAACGAAGTAGGTTGCCGAAACGGGCCATTCAACGCGGGTCCGAAGCTCCACGACCGGTACTTCAAGTTTTCGCTACGTAACGCACCGAATGTGGGCTCAAACACGTTCGGCAAAACGGCCTTCGAGCGAACAATACATCACCCAGCCCGTCACCGTGAGTCCTATGGCGATGATCGCCGACGACAGGAACGGCACCGCAGCGGGAAGTGCTCCGTCGATGACGATGCTTCGGTAGGCGGAGATAATCGGGATCATCGGATTGATGGTCGTGATGACACGCAGTAACGGCGACCCATCGGACGGCAGGGGATACAAGACGTTAGTCAGGAACATCCACATCTGAATGGCGACGGCGAACAAGTACTTGACATCGCGATACCACAAGTTACCTAAAGCCAACCACAAGCCCAATCCCGTCATGAAAAGCAACTGAACGGCTACGACCATCGGCAACAAGAGTAACGTCGGCTGAAACGCGAACTTCCAATCGGTGGTGAAATGATAATAGGCCACCAATCCGACAAGTACCAACGAGGCCACACAGAAATCAAAAAACGCGCTGGCAATGCTGGTCAGAGGCAGGATTTGCTGCGGGAAGTAGACTTTGGTCACAAGGTCGCGATGGGACGCCAGGCTCTGGACGGCCCCCGACATACCCGTCGCAAAGAGCGTCCAAGGCAACACGCCCACATAGACAAACAGCGGATAGGGGACGCCGAGTTTGTCGATGGCGCCCAGGGACACCGCTTGCGTGAACACGAATGTAAACAACAACATCATGCCCAGCGGCTGCAAGAGTGCCCACGACACACCCAACAACGAGTGTCGATAGCGTACCAACACCTCCCGCCGAACGAGTTGATAAAGTAAATCACGATATTGCCAGATTTCGCCCACGTATTCACCCAACTTCAAAAAACGGATCACCACCGGACGTCCTGTCACCTTCGCCACAACACATGGCGGACTCATGCCGACTGCAACATCGGTTCTTCGATTTGCGTCCGCTTGGGCTTCGTCGAAACAGCCTCAAAACTGCCACGTAACGTGGCGTTGACGACGGCCGAGATTTGCTTCAACCGACCTTCCCACGACTCCGCTCGCATCAACTCGGAACGTTCGCGTCGACAAGCCTCGTTGTTACATTGCAAAGCGCGTTCGCACGATGCGACCGTCGTCGGTACGTCATCTGCTAACCAAACGGCACCAGGAATGGCCTCGACCGCTGGCAAGGAGGTACTCACGGCGGGAACGCCAGCAGCCAAATATTCATACAACTTGATGGGATTGGCGTTGTGCGTCAGCGGAACGTGCTTGAATGGAATAAGTCCAACGTCGAAAAACTTCAAATAGGTCGGCAGGATCGTGTGGTCCTTGGGACCAAGCCAATGCACGTTCGGTATGTTGGCACAAGGTCCACGCGAAGCCGCTTCGGGTCCGATCAATACAATGGATGCGTCGGGCTTGGCGCGCGCCAGTCCGGCGACAATGTCTAAATTCACCCAGTCCCCGACCACGCCAACGAAACCCATGATCGGCCGCGGCAAATGACGCAAACCGGGGGGGATCGAGAGATGTCCATTCATCGCTCGCGACAAGTGCGCATGATCCACACCGTGCTGCACTAAATGTGTATTGGGGTGGAGCTGCTTCCGTTCTTCATAAAGCGGGCGGGACGTCGCGAGGACAACGTCACTCTTGGCAATGAGCTCGCGTTCACGTCGCTCGATCAAAGCGCGGTCGTAACCGGGAAACTCGCCAAATGCATCCACGCAGTAGTAAAGAACCAACTCCTCATCGAAACTTCCGACCAGATCGACAACGTCCGGTGCGAAACTCCAGATTTGTCTCGGTAACGGCGACAGTGTCTGTAGGACACTTTGAACGGCGCGACGAACCATCATCATGTTAAATCGTGCAGCCAACTTGGACCCAGGGAAGGGCAACTGCCAGGGTGTCATGACCGTAATCGCATCACTGACTTGGCATGCCCCCTTACGCATCTGCCATAGCCGCGATGTGATGTGACGCGCATCCGACCACTTAATGCTTGGCCGACGCGAGGCATGCCAGTTTACCCAAATGACGTTGTTCTGTTTCGACAGTTGCCGCATGATGTGATGCTTGCTCGTGGGGTGGTAGTCCCAGCCGCTGGCAAAACAGATGATGATCTTGTCACGAATCACAAACAACCCCTTGACTCATCCACATGAAGAAATCAACTCGGCCTGCTGCAATACGGGCGAGGCCGTTTCGAATGCTTGGCTTTCTGGCTCTTCGCCCCCGTCAGCCTTACTTTCGGTTCCACACAACAATGATTCGAGACGTTTCAGCCCCTTCATCGGACTGAAGTGTTCAGCTACAAACGTTCGACCCGCTCGGCCAATAGCTTCGGCGTGATCCCGATCGTTCAACAGATACGCCACCGCATCCGCAAAAGCCTTGGGCGTGTCGGCAACAACAATCTCACGATTGGGCTCAGCCCCGATGCCTTCGGCCACACACGATGTCACGACACAAGGACGGCCCGCCTCCATGGCCATCAGCACCTTGGTTTGTACGCCGCGCGCTAAACGAAGCGGGGCGACGGTCACGCGCATATGCGCCAAATAGGGCTCGACTTCTGGAACGGTCCCGGTGACTCGAACATGCTGTCCGTCGTCTAGCGCACACACCGCGCGCGTGGGCGACCGCCCAACGATCCACCACTGTGAATCGGGCCGGTGCTGCTGAACCAAGGGCCATATCGACTCACCGAAATACACCGCGGCATCGGCATTGGGCCCGTAATCCATGGCACCGACGAATCCAACGATCGGCTCGTCGGGCAGACGCAGAGGACGCAGCTGCTGACCGTCGCGCTGCTGTACCTGCGAAGCCAGGTCCAATGAAGCACCGGTCTCGATCACATGCACATGGTCGCGCAAAGAGGTCTCATTGAGTAAGTCAGCTTCACGCTGGTTCACGAGGACACTGGCATCAAACGTTGACATCCACTCCTCTTCACGTTGGGCAAGCCGTGTGGCTTCTGTCCGATAGACCCACCTCATCGGGCCGCGTACTTGCTCGCCCGCTTGGGCCCATTTCCGGCTGTCCAAATCAACCAAGTCTAATACATGCCTTCGCGCAGGCACTTTCTTTGCCAACGGCGCCATGCTGGACGAAAACGCCAAGACGGCGTCAAACGGAACCTCACGCGACCATCGAAGCACTTGCCGTTCCAGCTCCAGCGATGCGAAATAGCCTTCCGTGGCGGTACGACCGGTCAAGAGATGTCCGAGTGCACGTGCCCCGGCGATCGAACGACGTAACGGAACCGCCGCTAAACCGCAACAAGACATGTTCAATTCGACCAACGACTTCCACGTTTCCCGTCGAAGTCCGCGCGTGCTGAGTGAATCGACGAACCCTGCACACCATACGTCATGACGCGCAGCCAGATAGCGTAGTTCAATCGCAGAGCGAAGCTTCGCGCCACGATCGGGCGGACAAGGAAGACGATGAATCAACAACAATAGCTTCATTCGGTCACTCTTGTTCGTTCTGCTTTCTTGTTTCTTAACCTTTTCTTTCACGCTACGTCGCCTTGTTTACCCCGGTATCGATCGGCTCAACCATGCGCCGAGCGGACGCGTCACGGCCAACGGCAACCGTGGCCAAACACGACGAGCCAATGTCAACCGCGGATTACTCGGTTGAAGATCGGGCGCTCTGCCATGCTTGGGAACGTAATATTGATAATGCAACGGGATGGGTTCAAAGCCCTGATATCGCTTGAAGTTGTACGCCCCTGCGTTGTCCAATCGGCTCCTTCCGAAGTCGAATTCGCGGCAGCCGAGTTGCACGCCATGTTCCATCGCCGCCAGGTACAGGAAATTGTTCGGATGGTATTTTTCAAAACGCGCGTCATAACCTGCGAAATAGGGGATGAGCGTGCCACGAAAAACGAAACTGATCAGACCGGCGATCGGTTGCCCTTTTCGTGTCACCAGTTGGACAAGATGCCCAGGTTTGTCGCCGACGGAACCGGCTGGCGATGTTCGCGCGATGAGGGATTGAAAGAACTCCATCGGATAGTTGGGTGATGCCAAACGTCTCATACTTGCGCTGTACAACGACCAAACGGTATGCAAACATGCGTCGTCGAAATGGGCGACCAGCCCGTACCGCTCCCGCGCTTGCCGTGCTGCTGCGCGTGCCTTGCGAGGCATCTCCGCGAGCACTTGTGCCGGATCGGCGGGTAACGGTTTCTTAAACGTCACATACCGTTTGACCACCGGTAGATCAGGGCATTGCGGCTCAACGGATCGAATGTCGAGCCATTGCGCGTGTATTCGATCCGCCAATCGTTTCGCATGCTGAATTAAAGCGTCGCGTGCGTCGATGTCGTCTGCCAAAGGTCCACCGTACACGGCATAGGGCACACTGACGAGCAACGTCCCCGCCAATCGACTCTTCACGCGTGCCAGCGGGAACAGGCCTACGATCCGATCATCACGCAGCGCGACCAGATAGAAACTCTCATGCCCAAATGCCTGCGCCACCGCATCCCGCCAGATCAAGCTGTGGAAGAATGTGCCCTGAGAATGTTGGGCGACATAGTCTTCCCACTTCTCGTCCCATCGAGAATGGAGCTTGGTAACATGAATGGGCACGCACCCCTCCTTAGGTCGTCGCTGCGCAATAGTCCTTTTCCTCGTCGTGGACTCTTGTTTCGTCGCAGTAGCCTGACAAAATAGTGCCGACGATAGGAACCTGATTCTCCTGGAGCATTTGCGCACACCGAGCCAACAGCGGCTCAGGCGTACTTCCAATCCGGACAACAAGAACGGCTGAATGGCATCGTGGCGCAATCAGTCCGATGTCGGCGCACGTACTGACAGGCGGTGTATCGATGAGCGTGTAGTGAAAACGCTCACCAATTTCTTTCATCAAAGCAGGCATGCGATCGCTCGCCAACCATTCGCTTGGGTTTGTATCGCCACAATCGCCGGTGGGAATCACGTGAAGGTTGGACCGAACGACAGGCAGACACACTTCTGCCAGCTTTTTCTCGCCCCGCAGTACGTCGGCGACACCCGGCCTCTGACTCACTTGGCACAAACGGCTCAGGCCGTGTCGGCGGAAATCAAAGTCAAATATCGCTACGCGAAGGTGTCGTAACTCGGCCAAACTAAACCCCAGATTCGCCGTCGTTACGGTCTTACCTTCTTTGGGCAAACTGGACGTGATGGCAAACACCCGAGAGCTGCCGTTGGGATTCGATGTTAACAAACGCGTCCGGGCAAGACGGTATTTTTCAGCAACCGCCGACCGCGGAACATGAAAAGCAACAACGCTGGGATGAATATTTTCCGGCAACAAAGGCGCAGAGTTGACCACAAAAGGCTCCGGCCTCGGGGACGCCTCCAGGACGGTCGCCTGCCCTAGAACGTCCCTCTCGTGAGCAAGACGGTCACTTCGATCCACTGACCGCGAGGAAGTATCTTCACACGCAACCGCGGATTCCGCGTTACCCGTCGGCTTCTCTTGAAGCCGTCGGGATCGTTCTTGCTGCGCTTTTCTTAATGCTTCAGCTATGCGTCCCATTAGTCACGCCGAACTCGACAACTTGAACCTCTTCGACTGTAGTATCCAACTCGTTTTATCCGGACAACAAACTTGTTGCGGATGTTGTTATTCGTTCATAGACGGCCGGCTGCTGCAGGCTGAGGTAATTCAATACCCCCATGACCAATACAGCGACGACCTGAATGGCTGCGGCAACCCAAAGGGCCCCTCGACGACTGAACAAGGCGTTTCGTTGCCCAACCTTGATGTCGCCAATGGCCTCAAGTACCGGCACACCCAACAACTCGTGGACACGCGTGGGGCAACGAACGGAGCGATCAAAGATTTCCCGGAGAAATACCAAGGCGATACCCAACCCTAATCCAACGCCACTGGCGAGCATAAGAATACCCGAGAGCTTCGGAACGACCGGTTTACTAGGAATGCGTGGGTCCGTAACAACCACGAATTTAATACCTCGATCTTCCGATTCTGCAGTTAATATGCGGTCGATCTCCTCGAGTTTTTTTTGCCATACGACAAGATCAGAGCTTGTTGTTGCGATCTCTTTTTCAAGTGCCATGAAATCTTGTCGCCGTTCGAATATCGTCGACATTTCCTGCTCAATGTTTGCTTGCTTTTCCTTGAATTGAGCCCTTTCCTCCTCCTGCTGTTTACTTTTTTTCTGCAAAGAAACAAGTTCCATGGTGATTCGCCGGCGTTCCGTTTCCCATCGATCGTCGATTGCATCGGCGCCGTCAGCAAGAACCGATTCACCTGCAACCCTCTTCGGCAACCGTTCAAACTCGATCCGCAACTGCAGAAGCTTTTGCCGCAACCCCGCGACATAGGGATGGGCATCCGTCATCTGCTGGACTGTCTTAGCATTCGCAATCGTTGTTCGAACCTGTTCCATCTGGCTTTGAAGTCTTTGGCGTTGAGGATTCCGCACCATCCGTGCCGAGACCACCCCAGACTCGGAAGACACATATTCACCGCCCTGTGCCGCCTTTGCATCGATTTCTCGCAGGCAAGCCTGGCGCGCGTCAATATCCGTTCTAAGTTCCGCGAGTTTACGATCGCACGCCGCAATCGCCTTCGTTACTACCGCCATTTGCTGATCCAAAAAACCAGGATTACTCGGATTAACGCCGGGGTGTTCCACGGATACCTGAATCAGCTCAGCCTCGCCTCGAACCATCACTTTCTTCCGCTTATCAACTTCCTGGCGAAAGAACTTCTGCGTTTCGCTGAGGACCTTCGTCATCTCGGATCCCATGCGCGTCACGTAGTTGTCCACCAACTGAGAGACTATTTTCACGCCGAGATCCGGGCGATCTCCGTTATACTGAACTTCGACAATTTCTTGCTTGTTGTTTTGATCCAACACTATGACTCGCAGCTGGGGTTGGAGCCGTCGGATCAGAGCCTGCTGACGGACTTGACCTTCTTTCGTAAGCGCGCCTGCGGCATCACGCGGGAAATCCTTGTCGAGCCCCAAATCTTCCACCGCCGACTCGATGGCTTTGTACCCAACCATCTCAAGCACCAACGAGCGATAATTCAGCTTAAAGGCGTATGGTGATTGACTCGTTACCAGGTTCGTAATGACGGGGTCGTGACGTCTTGCAAAACTCGTGCTTAACTCATACTTGCGCGGAAGAAGCAAACCAAACACCAACGATCCCAACATGCCGGTTAGCATCGGGAACACAAACAACCATCGCCGATGACGCAAGACCGCGACCACACGACCCACCACTTGCTGTATATCGCTCATGGCGGATTCTTCGTCGTGGGGACGAAGGCGCTGACCTACGGTGATAGATGATGGCGTCGTCATTAATTGGTCCAGTACGGTGCGATTACGATCCGCGATTACCTCAACAATAACAGTCGGCGATTCAGGTTATTATCATCATCGTCGTCGTCATCCTTGCCCGTGTAGAAATCCGTTGTCGCTTTGTATCGCGGTGGCATCTGATATAATGATGCCACCGGCGAAATGGGGAACATGATCTCATTCAACCGCAAGCCAATCCATCCCAACACCGTGGGAGGCACATACACGATGTCACCTTCCTGCAAAAGAAAGTTGTTGTGCAAATCGCCCGTTTTCATCATCGTCTCGACGTCAACCGTGATCTCGTGCCGTTCCTGCGGATCGGGACTGGGGCGAATCACCTTCACCTGAGCTAACCAGGAAATAAATGTGGGCTTGGCATCCGCCAACAAGTCCAAGATTGTGTCTCTGCCCGTAAACGCATGGGCGCCACGCGCACTCACTTCACCAAACACGTAGACCTTCTTACTCGCATAATAAGCCACGCGGACGTTGACAATGGGAGACACGTAGTACCGTGACAGTAGCTCTTCGAGTTTCGCCGCCACTTCACGAGGGGTCATCCCGGAAACCTTGACTTCGCCAATCAATTTCAGGGAGATTTTGCCGTCGCTGCGAATCCGCTGAGCCTCGCCGTTGATTTCGGAAGCCGTGGGTGAGTGAATCGTGATGATATCAGGGGGCTCGATCCGGTAATTCGTGGAGGACACGTCGTGCTCATGGGACTGAAGGAAGACTTTGAGGTCTTCATACTTCGGTGCACACCCCACGAGGAAGACGGCAGAAAACAACGCCGTCGTTTGCCACGCCAACCAAATTTGAGGGCGAATACGCCTCATTGTCGTCATCCCTGAACCTATCACGAGGCTCCTTCGGGGGCTCGGTCGGTTTCAACCCTTTCGCCTCACCTGCTCGAAAGTACCGCACATAGCCCTATGGGACCCTTCCATATGTCTCAGTCATCGGTTTCCGAAGGGCGGTATTCGACTTATCTCGCTTTTTTTTTGGGGCCTTATCTCAAACCTCAAGACCGATACAGGAGGGTCCGATAGAACCGCTTGGAATAGTCTCCCAAATCCGCGTCCGATAACCCACGAAGCGTTGCCGGACGATTTGCAGAGGAGTCGCCGAAATGTACTGTTCACACTTCGGACTGCATCGACAGCCGTTCAACAATACGCCTGATCCGACTTTCTATTACAGCACCCCCGATCATGAGGAAGCGCTGGCGACCTTGCAGTACGCGGCCCAGCAGCGCAAAGGGTTCGTCATGATTACAGGGGAAATCGGCGCGGGCAAAACCTTGATTGGCCGTATGTTCGTCCGCCAAATCGAAGCGGAAGCCAATACCGCCATCATCACGCACACCCAATTGACCGGCAATCAATTGTTGGCTGCGATCTGCTCCGAATTTGAATTGCGTGTCCCGCCGAACGCTACGAATCTCCAACTTGCTGAGAAGTTGCAAGAGTATCTCCTCGAAGAGTTTGCTCGCGATCGGTACGTGGTCGTATTACTTGACGAGGCGCAAAATTTGCCGGACGAGAGTTTTGAAGCCTTGCGCATGTTGGGTAACCTCGAGGCCGACGACGCCAAGCTTCTCCAGGTGTGTATTCTGGGTCAACCCGAATTGCGTGACCGGTTCAAGCAACCTAATATGAAGCAGCTCGACCAGCGTCTTTTCAACCGGTTCCACGTGCCCGCGCTCACCTTGCAACAAACTGCCGGCTACATCGCCCACCGGTTGGCTGTGGCCGGTTGTACGAACGAACAAATCCTCACGCCCGACGCCATCGAACGGGTCTTTGTCGCTTCACGCGGAACACCTCGGCTAATCAATCAGATCTGCGACAATGCGCTTCTGACGGCATATGGGCAGGACCTCGGCGCGGTCGACAAGAAAGTCATCGACGAGATCCTCGAGCGCGACGCCTCGCTTACAGCGGAACCCGAAGAAGTCGAAATCGTCGCTTCAGCTTCAACCGGCTCGGCGGTATCACAAACACAAGCCGACACCCGTGCTAAAGCTACCCCTCAGCAAACCGACAACCGGATCGAGCAAATCTATGGTTCGTCCCCCGTCATAACCGAGACGCTCGCCATCAAAACAGAAGACATGGTGGCTTCCCGCGAATCCGATCGTCTTACAGAGCTTCTTTCTCAGCAAACCACTCAACTTCAAGAACGAATTGACGTGCTCAAGGATTCGGCCACCCCGATGCGCGAGGGGCTCGACAAGATTGCGTATCAGCAAAAAGAACTCCACAAGATCGTCGGCGGCGCAACCACGCGCTGGCTGGCCGCCAAGGAGAAATTCGACGCCTATCGGAAGGAAATCCAAACCGTCATTGCGGACGTAACGGACCGGGTCCGTTCCACCCAGAAAAAGATCGAAAGCCTTGCCCAAACCGCAGCACCGGCGGAGGATCTCGAGGAGGTTCGCCAAACGCATTTGCGCGAAACGAACCGTGTTCTCGTCCTGATCGATCGCCAGCATACCGAGTCCCAAGCGTTATTGGATCAAATGGAGCAACGCTGGTCCGAAGCTCACCGCCACGTCGAGAAGCTTGCGAATCATGCGGCAACACAGGACGAACTCGCCGAGTTCCAGCTTCAACTCGAGGCCAAGAACCAGGAGGCCCTGAACCGACTCAATGCGTACCGGGAACAGATGTCCGGTCTCGTCGAAGTCATTCAACGTCAGTGTGAAGGCACCCAACGAAACCTCGAAACCTTGCGCGAACATGCGGATCGTGCCCATGCTGAACTGACGAGAAACGTCGAAGCTAAACTCTCCGATACCCGTCGCGACGTGGATGAACGACTCCGCGCAGCCGCCAAAATTGAAGACATTGAGACCCTACGAGCCTCCCATAGTAAGTTGCAGGCCAAGCTGAATGACCGCATCAAAGCGGAGTTAGCCAAAACGCGCCAGGAGCTCGACCAACAGATCGATCAAACTGCCAAGGCCGAAGATGTCGCGAATCTGCGCGAAACGCACATTGCTGAGATGTCGCAACTCTCGCATCGCTTGACGGAATTCGAGAATAAGATTGAGACTTTCAGGCAAGATGTCGAGCGAGGTCTCATTGCCACATCGGACTCACTGCAAGCAATCGAAGAGGGCGTGGTCACGGCTGAAGACTTGGAACAGGTGCGAAGAGCGTACGCTGACTCGCTCGCGGAAGCTGTTCGGAAATTCGTCGACGAAAACCGGACACTGCAGTCGTTTGCCGAGGAACTTGAAAAGAAATCGCAGTCTGTAGCCCATGAGCACCGTGCCCTCATTGAAGGGTTGTCCCAGCGTCTGTCAAATGAGTCGCAGCAGCTTGCCGAACTACGGCAGAAGCTGCTTGATCACCATAATATGACACAGGAGCGCATCGCGGTCCTGACAGAACGTTTTGCCACGCGCAATGAGTTTGAGCAACTTCGCCAGGCGCAGGAAACGCAAGCGCAGCAGCAGCATGCGAAGGCTCACAAACACGACGATCAACTCCAAGAGCATGATTCACGACTTGCTGACCAGGAATCGCGCGTTTGTGCCCAGGAAACACGCCTAGAAGAGCAGCAAGTACGGGTGGCTGAGCATGAATCCCAACTCGATTCGCATGGCGCGCAGCTCGAAGCACACGAGGCCAGTGCGCTAGAACAGCAAACACAGATCGTGAGCCATGAAGCCCAACTAGCGGCTCAGAAGTCCATTTGCGATGCTCATGACTCGCATGCACAGCAACAGCAAGCGCACATCGAGAGACACGAAACCCGGCTCGACTCCCACGATAAGCAGCTTGACACGCACGAAACACGGGCTCACGATCAACACGCGCACATCGAAAAGCACGAAACGAAACTCGCACTTCACGACTCGCTCCACAACGCCCATGCTCAACGGGCAATCGAACAACAAGAGCAAGTCGAGAACCACGCGGTGCACATCGATTCACACGATCAGCAGCTAGCTGCTCACAAAACCATCGCTCAGGAACAACAGACCCATATCGAGAAGCACGACGCCCATTTGCATTTTCACGATGTCCTTCTCGACACGCACGAGGCTCAAGCCCAAGAACAACAGGGCGAGATCGAGAAGCACGAATCGCACCTTGGCCAACATGATACGGCACTTGACGCTCAACAAGCACAAATTCAAGAACAGCGAACACACATCGGAAACCACGACGTGCGTCTCGAAGCTCAGGAACAACAGTCTGAAGCACAGGCATCGCAGATCAGCGATCACGAATGCAGGCTCGGCACCCAGGAAGAGCGGACGAACGAGCACGATACGACACTTCAGAACCACGAAGCCCGTACTGCGGAGATCATCGATCGGATCGAAAGCGATCGCCAGGTCGTTCAGCAGCTGATCGAGGCCGTTTCCCACCGGTGCGTCAATGCCGAAGAGCAAATTAATACGCTGTCTTCGTCTTCCCATGCAGCGGATGAGCAATTAACGACGTTGTTCCATGAGTTTGACGAACAGAAGAGCCATACGAACGAACGTTTCGAGAGCATCTTGTCGCGCTGGAACCAGACCCAACAGGACATCGAAATGCTGCGCGACATGGCAGCCCGTGCTGACGTCGTCGAGGAAGTGCGCGAGAAGCAACTCGCTGATGCCGAAAACCTCCTTGCCAAACTCGGTGAGCATCGCCACGATCTACAATCGCTGACGGAGGATTTCGATCACCGGCTGGAAGATCTGGTTGGCAGATTCAACGCGTTGCCCGAGCACATCGCCACGGCGGAACAACTGCAGGCCCTGCAGGAGGCAAATGAGCAGAACCACAGCAATATTGCCCATCGGCTGGATCTTCAGACGAGCCTGCACCAAAAGGACGTCGATGATCTTAACCGGCGTTGGAATGAACTGCGTCGGAGCGTCGAAATGTTGGCGACCACCACCACACCCGTGACAACATTCGAGGCGGCGGAACAATCAATCACGCAAGATATGTCCGCACTTCGCCAAACGCTTGGCACCGTCACCGGCAAGCAACAGCAGCATCTCCGTACCGTTGTCGAGATGGTTCAACAAATCTCCGGCCGGCTCGTTGAGGTGGAAACGCGAAGCCGGGTAACGCCTGTTCAGATCGAAATGACGCCCAAAGCTGGCGAGCGCCTCTCCGAACTGACCAAGTTGGCGGACCGACAGGGTAAGACGCTGGATGCCGCCCTCGATCGGGCAAACTCGATCTCCGCCCACCTGCACAACACCGCTTCGCAGGTGCGTGAGGTCATGCAGGATTGGGCCATCAACGCTGAGGATGTACAGAAACAGTCCGACCAACTCAAGTCTTCCGCCACGATGGCGACTGACATCCTACAAGCCATGCAACGGTGTCATTCTGCACTTGACGCTAAGATCAATTCGCCACGCTGGAAAACGGAGATCGCACGGGGCGAGCAACTGGCCGAGCGTCTGGAAAAAGTCGTCAACGATGGCCGAACGCTCTACCAACAATTGGGCAACGCCTTGGATGACTTCGAACATAGCCGCGACGAGGCCCATGCCTGGACACAAAAGCGGGGACAGGCCGAACAATTGACGAATCAGTTGTCGAAGCTGATGACCGTCGCGGATGAGACGACGAGCCGATTCAAGCAGATGGTTTCCGGCATTGCCAACAACGCTTCCGGTTTAGCCGCAGCCATCGAATCGGCCAGGCAATTCGACGAAACGCAAAGGCCCACGCCTACGTCCGCTGGCCAATCCGCCGACACGACCAGCCAACCGACTACGAAAGTCGATTCGGTCGACTGGCCCAAGTACCGAACGCATAACGCGCTGGCCGGTTGAAACGATGTGAGTATGACACACGCCATGTCCAACCGGATCTTGCTTGTCACGAAACCTGTATTGCGCCTCCCTTTGGATCATGCTTGAGACATGAATCTGGGGTGGTTCGTAGCGGCTCATAAAGAAAGGGCCCTGCCCTGCTCTCGGTTGGGTGGGATTTCACATCCCATCGTGCAACCGTCGGCAGGGCTGGGCCCATCATGAACTTACAAGCAAACTACGGGGCTACTACTTAATCTCCACCTTGACCGTGTCAATATAGAAGTACGCGGTCTGGTACTGCGAGTGATTGAATCGGAAGTCCGCCTTGCTCTGCTGACGATTGCCGAAGTAGGCGTCCGTCAGCGAGAACGTGTGCGACTTCCACTCGTTGGTATTACCCAACGTGATAGTATCACCGAGGACCGTCCAGGTGTTTCCTGAAGCGTCATACGTCATACTTAGCGATCCCGTGCCGGTGTCATAGTACTCGATCGTGACGTCGAGGTCTGTCTCGTTGCCTTGATAGACATAGTTATCATCGACGTCGAAATAGATGTAGTAGTCGGTGTCACCTGACGGGTCATCATTCCTTCGGCAACTTCGGCCACCTTGTGTGACGACGACCGTCTCACCGTCACCGATTGTGCCGTCACGCTCAACACCCGCGATCTCGTCGGTGGTTCCCAGATCGACCGAAAGCAACGTCGAAACCTTGACAATGTTGAGGTAGAAGTACGCCGTCTGGTAGCTCGAGTGGTAGACCCTGAAGTCGGCGACGCTCTGCTGACGGTTGCCGAAGTAGGCGTCCGTCAGATGGAACGTGTGCCACTTCCACGTATTCGATGCACCTAGCGTAATACTATCACCCAACACAGCATAGACAGAACTCGAAGAATCATACGACAGATGGAGTGATCCTGTACCCGTGTCGTAGTACTGCAGTGTAACATATAGATCGGACTCACTACCTTCGTACGCGAAACTGTCGCTCACGTCGAAGTAAATATAGTAATCCGAATCACCCGATGGGTCATCGTTTCGCCGGCATTCCACCGAGCCCTGCGTCACAACGACCGTTTCGCCGTCTTGCGGAGTACTTTCACGCACCAAGCCGTCCTCGCTATCCGGGTTACCGAGATCCACCCTGACGGTATCGACATCTGTATCACACGCATCGCCAATGCCGTCCGTGTCGGAATCGGCTTGATCCTCGTTGGTGACATACGGACAGTTGTCGCAATCGTCCGGGATGGTGTCGCTATCCGAGTTCGTCTCGCACGCGTCACCCTCACCGTCGGTGTCACAATCTTCCTGGCCAGCGTTGGCCGTGGTCGGGCAATTGTCTACATTACAGGTATTGGCGCCGTAGCCCGGATTGCCGTAACCATCACCGTCCGTATCCGTACATGTATCACAGACATCGCCGGTATCATCACCGTCGGCATCCGCTTGATCCTCATTGGTGTCATTCGGACAGTTATCGCAGGCATCGCCATAGCCATCGCTATCATTATTCGCCTGATCCTGATTGTCCGTCGTGACACAGTTATCACAGGCATCGCCGTGGCCATCACTATCACTGTTCGTCTGATCCTCATTGGTGTCATTCGGACAGTTGTCACAGGCGTCACCTAATGTATCACCATCACTGTTCGTCTGCGTCTCGTTGTCCGTTGTGTCACAGTTATCACAGGCATCGCCGTGACTG
>Ga0180434_10002373_pt1 | contig 25344 bp, 35 predicted proteins | sample SS_ome_7_FD_132453 | JGI IMG/M metagenome (GOLD analysis project Ga0180434, IMG submission 132453) | Hypersaline lake sediment archaeal communities from the Salton Sea, California, USA - SS_1_D_2 metaG | ecosystem: Environmental > Aquatic > Non-marine Saline and Alkaline > Hypersaline >... | reverse complement strand
CCTTTTTTGCCGGCGCGCAGAATGTAACGAATGCGCCACTTTTCCGGATTTTTGCCACCGCTTAAGTGGGTCAGCAAACATCCTTGGCGATTTCCATACGTCACGTGCTGCCTTTTAACCAGTTTCATTTTCGTTTTCATTGGCCGCTTTCCTGGAAAGCAAAAAAGCCTCCCGCTTATTTGCAGAAGGCACGCTCTTGTGGTAGAATGTATCTATCGTGTGAACCTGCCTTCACCCGGTCTAGTCAATCACCTGGACTGCTGGAACAGTTCGGGTGATTGTTTTGTTCTGGTTCTTCAAACTCTTTCAGGATGGTGTAGCTAAATGGAGACTTTGGGTTGGCTTTCCATTGGCTTCGATCCACGGCAATGTAACCATCCTGCTCCAGCTCCCGAATGGCCCGGCGCACGGTGGGCGCGCTGTAGGTGCTGATCCGCTCGATGTCGCGCATCCTGAACGACTGAAACTGCTCTAAAAGCTGCTTGATCGCCTCGAAAACAGAACGATTGGCGCGTGCCCGTGGTGTCATGTGCTCCCCTCGATGATGGAAAAATCTTTCTAACGACATGCTTATTATACTCCTTTTTTCGGAGCTTGTCAAGCTCCGAAAAAAGGAGTATAATAGAAGCGTGTGAAACTTTTTTCACACGCTCAGCAGGAGGTGACTATGACAATTTCAAGTGAGACGGTGGCGCAGTTGCTGGGGATTTCCTTGGGGTTCTACATTTTCTATTTATTTTGCTAGCGGTAGGAATTGGTTGTTTGCTCATGAGAACACGCTCTGCCCGGATATGGGCTGTTTCAGATCGGCCAGCGCGCGGGCATAAGCTATTTCTGATTCATCGACAAGCATTCGTTTTTTGTATCCAGGGGCAATGCCTAGCGATTTGATTTCGCCTCGTTCGATCCAATGCATAATGGTCGAGTAGTGGAACCCATACTTTTTAGATGCTTCATTAACGCTGATGGGTTGTCCTTCAAGATGCTTGAATCTGGATGGGGTTATCCGTTCGGCCAACCAGGCGCGAAGGGACTCGTCGAGCAGCAAGATGGCGTCACTATCGACGACCTCGGCGGTCTCGATGTCGCCGTTTTCGATTGCGGTATCCAGGGTGGTACGGTCCAGGTCGTATTTCTCGATGGCCTGGTCTATGGGGATGTACTGTAGTGGGTCTTTTCTTCTGGCAACGGTTGTCATGAAACGATCTTTAAGGTGTTACTATGCAACAAAAAACAGCATCGTTTGATATGTACTATACGTTTGGCGGTGACGGGGTCAAAATTTGCAGACCCTTGCCTTACCACTTGGCTACGTCACCATACGTACATATCAAACGATGCTGTTTTTTGTTACGACAGAATTATACCACAGTCTGTAAGGCTGGTCAAATTTTGGTGACAAAATATCGCTGGCCAGAGCTGCCACAGTGGGGGATTTTGTCACCAATTTTGTTAGTCGTTGTCTGGGTGCGGCGCAAATGCGTCGTATACGTCTTGCAGTTCGTCAGGTTCGAGGCCGGCGTATATCGCCGTCGTTTCCGGGGATTCGTGACCCATCATGCCCTGGAGGGCGAGGGTGGGCACGCCGGCTTTGTTCATGCGTTTGCCAAAAGCGTGCCGCCAGGCGTGCGGATTCCAGCGCCCGGTTACATTTGCCCGTTCGGCGATGCGTTTCAACAGCGAATGCAGACCACGGTAACGCAGTGGTTTGCTGTCTTTTCTGCCTATGTAGCCCCACCAAACCGGATCGTCCGGATCGTGGGGCACGGTTTTTTTGTACCCGGCCAATATCCCGCTTGTTTCCCGGGAAACAAACACCCAGCGCGATTTCTGGCGTTTACCGGTGACAAAGATGCGCCGTGCCTGCAAGTGCACGTCTTGCCAGGTCATATCAATCATTTCGCCTGCTCTGCATCCGGTATCGCGCATCGTGCAGAGCAGCGCCCGGTCACGCAGTGTGTTGCAGGCAGCGATCATTTTTTCCAGGTCGTCAGGCGTAACCGCTCGTGGCGGCGCTTTGGGAATGCGTGGCAGACTGATCGTCTTTCCAAGGTCGTGCTCGACGAGGCCTTCGTCGTGAAGCCACGTTCCGAAACGTTTAACGGCTTTAAGGCAGCCGCGCCGGTAGTAGACGCTCAATTTGCCGGGACGGCCATCAAGCCGGTCACGCCGTTTAAGGTGGATGGCATATCGACGAAAGGCGTTTTTGGTCAACGGATCGGCAATCTCCTTTTCGCGGACAAACGACGTGAACAGACGCATGCGCCGTTTGTACCACTGCACGGTGTCGTCGCTCTCAACATCGCCGCTGGCCTCGACGGTCAGCATAAAGTCGTCAATAAGTTGTTTCATGATTTCCTCCTGTGATGTGTGTGTGATATGGGCATCGAAAACAACACAGGAGTATACCATATTCTGGTGATCCCCGGTCTCTCGGCAGGGGATGGGGGATCACCGATCTTGTTACTATCGTACCATTGATCGAGGGAGTATGTCAAGGTGAAAACCGCAAAGGTGTTGCTCTCTATGGGCCTGGGTCTGGGCTTGGCCGTGGTACTGCTGATCGTGCTTTCGCCGGATGGCGCGCAGGCGCAAACCGAAATTATCTTTTTCGAGTCGTGCTTTGCAGGCACGAACAACACGACGCCGGTATCGTGCACGATCGATGCCGATGGGCTGGGAGTGTGGCTATTTGCCGATTTTGCAGACGAAAACGGATCTGCGATGTTGTCCGCTCCGATCTCGTCAACGGAATGGATTTATTCGGTTACACTGCAAGCCGACCAGGTGTACGCGTACCAACAACAATGGGAGTGGTATCCGTCTGTGGGCGGCGATTGTTTTGACGACATCTCGACCGGCGAGCACGACTATGATCCAGCCGGTTGCCTCCAGTATGCCGGCGTTCCGAACCGGATCTATGCGTATCGGCCGTGGTACCCCGGTTGGGGCGAGGCGCGTATCGAGTGGCATTTTAGGATCACGGCAGTTAACGGTGTGCCTGTAGGAGACGACGAGCCAGAGTCAGGCTGCGCCAACAGTGACCCGGACATCACGAGCGATACATACTGGCGCATGTTTGGCGATCCTGTGCCGGAGATACTGCCCGGTGGGGGCGTGACCCTGACCTACCTGTCGGGCATTGTTCAGGGCGTCGATCTGTCTGCCGGCGTGTACCTGTTCGAGATCTCGGCCACGATCGCGCCGGACTTTCCACAAGACCAACGGTTCGTCGAGCTTTGCCTGGGCAGCGGCTGCGCCACCGTGCCGATCATCACCGATACGTACACCTCGGCCCAATTCAACGTCTTGTCCGGAGGCGACTACGAAGCCAAGATTATCAACGCATCCACGTCGCTCGATTTTCCAACCAACACGATCACCATAACCTATGCCTGCCTGAATCCGATCGACAATCCGTGTATTGTCCTTGATCCGGATCTGGAGGACATCAAATACCTGTCGCCAAGCGCTGTCGGCTGGCACACCATGTTCGACGACGTGCCCATTACACCAGCTCTATATCCGGATCGGGCCGGGGCGCGCCTTTTCTGCGACAAGTCGGTCGAACAGTGGGTGTACCTCGGGGCCGGTGTGTACACCATGACGCTGACCGGTCAGGCGCACTCTGACAATTGGTGGACACGGCTGCCGACCCAGCTCACGGTCAACGTCAATTCATCGGACCCGACCGGTGAATACAGGACGTACTATATCGAGTTTGACACGTACACGGGCGCCTCGGTTTTTGCGGAGACCGTGACCAAAACGCTGGTATTCGAGATCGTCGAGTCGGGCGACTATTTGATCCAATTCGCAAATTACGATTGTGAGCACGGCGGTCTGTTTTCCAAGGACGGCGTCGTCTTTATCGACCGCGTGTGCCTGGCCAGGGACGATGTGTCTATTAGCTCGCAGATCGGGCAGTGTGCGACGCTGATCGACGCCAATTTTTCGGAATACGAGGCACGATCGTGGAACAAAGCCGGAAATGTGACCTGGTCGCCGGGATTCGTGTCCCTGGGAGAGAACGCCGGCATATCACAGACAGTGCGTCTGAGCAGTACGGCGCAAATGACCAATACGGAGTGGATCGTGTACGCCGTGGCCAAGGGCAACGTTACCTCGACGCTGCGCGCCGGGTTGGGGACAAACAGCACCGATCTAGCCATTATTCCGTCATTGCGATCGACGTATGCGACGTACACGACGACGCTCACCTCGACGATGCCGGCCGCGGTCTCGCTGCTGGCCGTGACGACGACGGGCGGGATCGACGTCGATTTCGTATGTGTCTATTATCCCGGCGACGTGCCGGCCGGGGAATGGGACAACGGCTCGGACGGCGACACGGAATGTATCAAACCAGAACTGCCGCCCGGCGGGCTGTCGCTGGGCGATACGATCCAGGCGTGGTTGAGCTGGGTCGGCAATTGGATCGAGTATCTGGTCTGTTTGATGGTGCTCTGGCTGCGCCGGATCTGGCTGGCGCTAACCGATTTTGCCAATGAGCTGGTGATCGATCTTGGCCTGGATGCGTTCTTGCAGAGCCTGGTCGCCTGGGTGCTCGATCTGTTACAGGGGCCATACGATGTATTTATGCTCGGCCAGTACGCGCTCAACCTGATGTTTGACATGGCGGCGCGGGCCTTCGAGCTGCTATTTTCCGGTGCGACGCTGGGGTTTTTGTTTTTCTCGTCGATCATGGTGGGATTGGAATTGCTCGGTTCACTGCTAACCGGGTTCTGGTCGGCGATCGCCGCGCCATGTGACCCGGCCGGGCTGCCCGTGCCCGGGGCCATGATACAGGGTTTCCTTCTCGTCGAGGCGGTAATCAATCAGATCGACGAGATAGGCGTTATCCAAAGCGTCTTGATCGGTGTGATGGGATTGGCAATCATCATTTGGACCGTCAACCAATTCAAGACCCTGACAGGAGGTGGATCGGAATGAACGTCCTTTGTGCGCTGGTCCTGGCCACGACCATGACCAGCATCGAAGCCTCAACGGCCATTACCGTGACCGGGCCGATCACCGGCACGCCGGTCTTTTTGGAGTGGACGCCTGGGCCGGCGCCGATCGCCGACGCGCACCCGCTGCCGCTGCCCGACATCGGCGGCGACGTGGGGATCTGGCTGGGCATTGCCTGGTATTGGATCAAAACGACCTGGCTCGACAATCGCATTTTTGGCTACTGGCTGATCTACCAGTTTGCCGTCGCCGTCCTGGGCAACCTGGTTGGCCAGATCCTGACCAGGGGCGGTTTTTTCCGCTTGCTGCAGCGCAACATGCCCCCTCCGGACAGAGAACCCGAGGTGATCACCAGGTACAGGTACGTTGGCCCCGAAGGCGGCGGCAAAGACGACGGCTGGAAAACCGCATGGGAAGAGGTCAAGGAGGATGAGAAATGACCATCTCACAGACCGGTAAATGGATCGTGACTGTGATCGTGTTCGTGCTCTCGATCATCATTGGCATGATTCGCGCCGAAAGGAAACAGCATGAAAACGTCGATCTGGATCTGTAGCCTGGGCCTGGCGCTGGCGGCGCTCAGCCTGGCTAACGTGACGGTCCAGGCGCAAGCCACGCCCACGCCAACACCAACGCCGGTACCGACCGTGACCGTGATCGACGATCAACTGGACACATCGCCGTGGTATGATCTGATGGTCGCCAGGATCGACGATTTCTTTGGCGGCATTTGGGAGTGGCTAGACCAGGCCGAGGCCGTGGTCGACGACCTGGACGAGGCGGCGACCGCTATGGCCGGGCTGCTCGTCGAGGGCGATATGGAGATCGGCGACGAGACGGTCACGATCGAGGACCTGACCGACGACGTCGTCGACGCCGTGGCCGATGTTTTTTCTTTTCGTTGCTACCTGTCGACGCCGCTTTCCAGGTGGTCGCTGGTCTTTTTGGCCTGGATGATTTTCATCATGCTGACCAAGTTCGCGATCGCGGCGATTCCGTTTCTTATGGACCTTTTCGATTTCGTGTGGGGTAAGATCCGGGATCTCTGGGAAGCGATCCCGTTTTTGTAGGTGCGTGCGTATGAGCATACTAGGCAAGTTGGTAGATCTCGTCGTTGGCAGCGGTGGGCACCGGCAAACATATCCCAGTCCGGTTATCGCCCCGGTGGGTTACGACCCGACGCAAGACCCGGATGGCTCGGAATACGCGCGTCTGGTTGGCCAGCAGGTGCCCGGTGGTGGCGGCGGGATCTTGCGCACATTGTGGGAAAATGTTGTCCGGCCGCTATGGTGGGTGTGGGCTGCCGTGGCCGTGATGTCCGTTTGGGGCTGGTGGTGGTGGGTGGCCCGCCCGGCCAAGGCAGAAGCGCGGGCGCTGGCCACGGCGACGGCGATCGCTGCCTCGTGGACGGCCACGCCAATGCCGACAAACACGGCCGCGACGCCGACGTCGATCCCGCCGACGTCGACGTCAACGCCAAAGGCCGCGCTGACACCAACTGGCAGCCGCCCGATTAACACACCCACGGCGACGACAACGCCGACCTGGACGCCGCCGCCGACCTGGACGCCAGTCCCAACAGGGACGCCGACGCCCACAGAAACGCCCACGGCGACGAATACGCCGGTTTCAGTACAAAAATCGCCGATTCCCGCGCCAGAATCGTTCCTGGAGAATGTTTCGGCCAAATTGGCCGCAAATAAGGGTTTCCCGGGCGATTCGATGGTCGTCACCGGCTGTATCGACAACGGTTCGGTGGTGCGCATTTTGTGGGAAGATGGCACGGAACTGGCCAAAGCCACGCCGGGGGGGAATGGCAATTTTGCCGCGGCGTTCGTCATCCCAGCGGCTAATAAGGGCTACCACGTCGTTCGTGTGGTCTGGAGCGGGGGAGTGACAGACAACGAGATCGACTTGGTACTGGCCATGGGTGTTTCCACACCGACGCCGGTCCCGACCTGGACACCAACGCCGGTCCCGACCTGGACACCGATCCCGACCTGGTCGCCCACGCCAACGCCAACCAGGCCGACACCCACACCGTTTCCAACGCCGATCGGAGGATGGACCTGCACAATTTTTTTGCCGTTAGTGAAGTGAATGGAGGTTAACCGATGTGGCGATTTATGTTCAAGATGGCCAAAAAACTGGGGCTGTTCAAGCGCAAACGGCGTAGAAAACAGACCTGGAAACCGGCCAAACTGGATCGACCTGACAAGGTGGTGATGTTGTGAACAACAAACTATTGGTATACGGCCTGCTGGCCGACGCAATCCGAGATGGAGGAAACCCGACGTTTGGCGAGATCGCCAAACGCCTGGACATCGATTTCAAGACGGTGTCCAGGAGCGTTCGCGAGCTGCGCCAGTCCGGGTATCTGACCGCGGTCCGCAAGCGGTCGGACCGGCGGCGCTACGAGTACCGGCTGACCGACAAAACACCACCATGGTACGAGCGGGTGATCGCCTGGTCGTACCGCTTCCGGCCAACGGAATCAAACCGGCGCTTTTGGGAAGCGGCGATCAGTTCGCGCGTTTTCTACAAAGCGCGCGAGGTACGCGGTAAGCGTTGCAATGACCCGGAATTCATCGAGCTACGAGACGCGCTTTTCGCAGAGCACCCGGATCTGTGCGATGCTATGGCCGTGTGGCCGGTCGACGAGGCGCTGGACATCGAGCAGCGGCTCAACGCGCTTTTAGACTGGGGGAAACATGACCAAGTTCGAGCTGTGGCAACGGTTCCTGCTGCAGAACCAAGAGACCGCCCTTAACTTGTGGATCATCGCTGGGGTGGCGGTTCTGTTCTGGTACCACCTGGTAAGGGGGAAACGATGGGAAAAAAGTGTCAACGTGCTGGCCGTGGCGCTGTTCTGGCTGACCGTGGCCGGCTGGGCGCTGTTCTCCCGGTCCTGGTAGGCGCTGTACTGCGCCTGCTGCGCCTGGGCGCACAAGATTTATGGTACGACGAGGCGGTCACGGCCTGGATCGCCCGCCTGCCGCTGCGCGACCTGCTGCCGGCCGTCGTTGGCGACGTGCACCCGCCGTTGTGGTACCTGGTCGAGTGGCTGTCCGTGCGTTTCCCGGGAAACACGGCGATCGCACTGCGTTTGCCGGCCGCGCTGTGCTCGATCGCGGCGCTGGCGATGCTGCCCGGCCTGGCGCGTGCGCTCAAGCTGGACCGGCGAACGGCTGTGATCGCGACGTGGATCATGGCCCTGGCCCCGTTTCAGATCTGGTATGCCCAGGAGGGCCGTATGTACGCGCTGCTGCTGTTGGCGGTCGAGGTGGCCGTATGGGCCGCCGTCCGGCGACGATGGGCGCGCTATGTGGCTGCGATTGTGGTCATGATGTACACGCACAACGTGTTTGTGGTCTACTGGGCCACGCTGATCGCCTTCTTTGCTTTTATGTTGGCCTTTGTTGTGTTCGCCGTACAGTATTTAGGCCGCGGCGTGGGCAATTATGACTTTGATTACACGCCATTCAAAGCGCCATTGTTGGCCAACGGCATCGCCGCTCTGCTGTACGTGCCGTGGTTTAGCATTGCCTCCAGGCAGGCCGGGGCAGTGGCCGGTTCGTTCTGGGTGCAGCGCCCGGCGCTGGGCGCGCTTCCGCTCACGCTGCACGAGCTGCTGTGGGGCACGATCCCGCCGCCATTCCTGGGCGTCTTTGTCGTGTTCGTTTCGGCGCTGGCCGTGATCGCCGGGATCTGGGCCGGTCGCGGCAAACGCTGGGATCTGCTGTGGCTGGCCTTTGCGCCGCTGCTGCTGACCTGGTCGATCTCACAGCTAAAGCCGGTGCTGATTTCACGGCTGATGATCGGCTGTACGCCGTTTCTGTATCTGCTGCTGGCCAAGGCGATGGTCGACCACCGGCGCGTGCGCTGGCTGGCCTGGCTGGCCGTGCCGCTGGTCGTGTTCGTGCTGGCGCTGTATTTCGTCGATCCGGCCGTGCAAAAGGGCGACGTGCACCGCTTCGTCGAGCCGGTGCAGGCCCAATACCGGGACGGCGACGCGGTATTGCACACTTGCATACCGAGCTATGTTTTGCTCAGTTACTACGCGCCCGAGATGGATCACTATCTCTGGCGGCAGGCCAACGACTTGAGCCAATCACTGACCGACCAGACCAAGCGCGCCATGGGCATGCGCGAGACGACGATCGAGGAACTGTTGCAGGCCCACGCGCGCGTGTGGGTTTATTACAGCGACTCGCCGGTATCGAGCGCAGCCGAGATCGCCGAAAACGCGCGCATCCGGGCCGCTTACGGGACGCACTGGGAAAAAGATTGGGCTGTAACGGTCGAAAAGACCGATTTGATCGAGAGTGGGGTTTACCTGGTACAGACTGGCACCGAAAAGGAGATCCAACGATGCCCCCTGAATTGTATTTCGGGATCGTCACCGCGTTGCTCATTATTTCATCCATTATCTACGAGGAAACCGTAAATGGTCGTTTTTTCGCTAGCGGGCTTGCTGCGGTCGAAAAGCGACGAGGAAAAAACCGCCGCAAAACGCGCCAAGATTGAGGCTGCCCGCCGGCGGGCGGTAGTCCAGGCACGCGCCCAGTTCGAGAAACTGCTCAAAAAGGAAGCCGATTACTACCAGCGCCGCATCGTCGGCACGCTGGGCCGGATCGGGTTCTATTACGTGAGCGCGCGCAAGCGCACCGTGCAGACCGTCATCATCACAAAGACCCTTTCCACGCCCGAGGCCCATTATTTTCGGGTGGACACTGGTCACCTACCACACGGGACGTATGTCGACGACCTGGAGGCGGACAAAACGCTCAAAAACCTGTGTGCGAGCTGCGAGCGACACGTTTCGGTGGTGTACGACGGGAATCAGCCAGAGAAAGGTTTCTGGTTTGTTGTTGAGCGCGCCGGCGCCGTGCGCGGCATCCCGGCCCAGGTGGGATACGAAGACGCTTACGGTGCTATCTCGAACCGGGCCGCGCCGCTGGTATTCACCGTCGGCGCGGGGGTCAACAAGGCGTGGACCGGCACCGACCTGGCCAAAGCGCCCCACATCCTGGTGGCCGGGAGCACCGGTATGGGCAAGAGCACTTTTGTCAACAACGTGGTGTGCACCATCGCCCGGCGCAATAACCCGGACCGGGTCCGATTCTATATGGTCGACCTGAAGGGCGGGGTTGAGTTGGCCCAGTACGAGGTGTTGCCCCACCTGGCGCGCCCGATCATTACCGATCCCGCCGAGGTCCTGAACGTGCTTGACGACCTGCTGGACGAGGTGGAGCGGCGCATGCAGTTGATCAAAGGCAAAGCGCGCAACATAGACACCTATAACCGCTGGAAACGCCGCGAATACGTACCCCACCTGGTGCTGGTGATCGACGAGCTAGCCATGCTGCTGCTGAACAAGGAGCGGTACAACAAACGCATGGTAAAGTATTGGGCCGAAAACAAGCTGGCCCGGCTGGCGGCGATCTCGCGCGCGGCAGGAATTCACATCGTCGCTGCCACGCAGCGCCCCAGCGTCGACGTGATCACCGGGCTGATTAAAGCCAACTTTCCCGTCCGGGCGGCGCTGAGCTGTGCCGACAATGCCCAGAGCCGCACGATCCTGGACAATTCAATGGCCGCCAACCTCAACCGGCCGGGACGTCTCATTTTTCACAAGGGCAACAAGTACGAGGAACTGCAATGTCCCTACGTCAGCGAGCACCTGGCCGAGGAGATCGTCGACAACCTGGTTAATGGCGAGAGCGAGAGCGTCCAGGCCGGTGTCGGTGTCCCTCGTTCGGTGATCTATGCCCAGTGCATGGAGTATTTCCACAAAGATGGCAAATCCTATATGCCACAAGAACGGCTGTGGAACCTGGTCAAAGAACTGGGATATTCGATTCCATCAGATCGGTTTAAAGAGCTGCTGCGCCAGATGGAATCCGAGCGCTTTTTCACCATCGATGGTATCCAGTACGAGATCCACAGCGCGGCGGGATCTGCCCCTCGTTATTTTGTCAGATGTCAGATGTCAGATGAAAAAATCGCCGAGGGGGTAACACCAGAACAAGAGGACGGCACGGATACACATATACAGGAGGACGATTATGCTGCTCAATTTCAAAAAAGTCAAGACATTGACGATCACGAACTGCGATCCGGTGAACTGCCGTTTTGAACGCTGCCCGATGCACGCCGGCAACGACAATCCGTTTCCGCTGCGCGACCAGGTGCAAGAGGGACCGGGCGTGATGTCTATCCCGTGCAATCAAAACCCGCTCTTGGCCAAGGCGCTGATCGCCTTTGCCGACAAACTGAAAAAAACGAAAGGGGCGCGACGTGGGCGTATGGTCTAAAATGTGGAAGGTCGCCGACCGGGCAAAAAAGGGTTGGTCGTCGTCCGGACGGCGCAGCAAGCGCAAGCGCAGCAAACGCACGCGGCGCAAGCGGTCCAGATAACGTTTCCCGGGAAACAGCATGAGCAGACGAAAAAAGCAACCATTTACCTCATGGGGCGTCACGCTGCGCAAACGCGGCGCGCTGTTCACGTTCGCACAGTCAGAACGCCGGGACCGGGGCAAGGGCTGGGCGGACCTGTTTCGGCCATCCAGGCGCGCGCGCGGGCGCTGGGGCCGCCTGTTTTCCTCGATGCGCGCGTTTGTGACCTCGTTCGCCGGTGCCGCGTCCTATGCCGGTCGTCGCGCGTTTGGCGGCCGGTTCACGTCCGGCGCATTCGGCCAGGCGACAAAGACCGGCGAGCGTGGTAGCGGCATCCTCTCGCTGCTCAACCGGCGCGGCAGGGCGAGCAAAGAGGAATTGGAGTCCGGCATGTTTCGATCGACGACCACCCCGGCCATGGCATTTAGCAAGTTGCTCGTTTCGAGCGATCAGCAGGCCCACACACCCAAAGACAGCGTTTGGACGCAGTCAACGTTTCTGGCCACGCCGGAAATGACGCGGCGAGACGCGATCATCCACGCGCCCTGGGCCACGTCGTCGGCTGTGGCGCTGTACGATAGCTATACGCTGCAAGACTTGTACAAAGCCAGGCACGAGATCAACCACCTGATCCGGCAGCAAAAAACCGGGCTGGCGGGCGACGATCCCGACTTTTCCTTTGGCACGCGCGGGCAGGTGGTGCGCGCGTACGGCATGGACCCGGCCAACCGTTACGATCTGCAGTACGAGGTGGTGGAGCTGGATCAGCTGATCCCATCCAACACGCTGGGAGGCGCGATCAATCCGGCCTACCCGCAAGAACTACAGCCACGCGATCGTACGCGCATGGCCAGCCAGGCCCAGATCCAGGGCATCGTCAGCGACTTTGTGCCCGGCGCGTACGTCGACGAGTTTATGACCATCGATCGCGGCGCGCCGATCATCGGCGGCGACCTGGCCGTTGAGAGCGGCAACGGGCGCGTGTTGGCGCTCATGGTGCTGCGCGAACAAGCCCCGGGGAAATACGAGGAATACAGAGACGCCGTGCTGCAGCGGGCGCGTGACCTGGGCATCGACGAAGGCGCGGTGTGGGGTATGAGCAGCCCGGTGCTGGTCCGGAGGCGGATCAGCGACGTGGACCGGGTAGCGTTTGCCCGGGAAGCCAACCAGGAAGCCGTGCTCAGCCAGTCGGCGGTCGAGGTAGCGCGGCAGGATGCCGACCTGATCAGCGACGAGATGATCGAGCAATTGCAGATCGGCGAGACGCAGACGCCGGACGAGGCGCTGAGAAGCGGCCGCAATGCCGATTTTGTGCGCGGATTCTTACAGCGGCTGCCCGAAAACGAACGCGCCGGCCTGGTCACGGCCGGAGGCGAGATCAGCCAGAGCTTGATCAACCGCATGAAAGCGGCGATCTTTTCAAAGGCGTTTCCCACGTCGGGCGACCTGGGCGCGCGCATCTTTGAAAGCGTCGACGACAACGTCAAACGCCTGACAGGCGGGATCATGGGTTCGATCGTGCAGTTGGTCAAGGCAGAACGATTATCCGGGGCCGGGCTGCGCGGTGACGACCTGACCATCGCCGAAGACCTGGCCGTTGCCGTGCAGAAATTCGCCGATCTGCGCGAGCAGCACATGAGCGTCGACGAGTACATGGCCCAGGGCAAGCTATTTGGTGAAGACCTGACCGGTGACCAACTGCGCATCTTGCAGGCGCTCGATGAGCGATCGCGATCGAGCAAGGCCGTCAGGGAGATGGTGGCCGGGTGGGCGGACCTGGTCGAGCAGTCGCCGAATCCGGATCAGCTTAACATGTTTGGCGACCCGCCGCCCAGCCGGGCCGACCTGATTTCGAGGTGGATATGACGTGGATCGTAGACCGTAACCTGCTGGTCGGCGACGTGACCAGGCAGATCAACCAGGCAAGTTTGCAGGTGCAGGGCGATGGCGATCCCCTGCTGGAGCACATCGAGACGCTGCAGCGCTTCAAGCGCGCCTTGCTGCGCGCCCAAACCGAACCGCAGTACGTGGAACTGGCCGAGGAATGGCATGCGACCGATCAGCGCGGCTTTGAGGAAATTTAGTTTCGTTTCTCGCTTTCGTTGCTTTCGGGAAAAATGCGAGATCTCGGCTGATTTCGTAAGCAACCGAAATCGGAAAGCGAAAACGTTGCTGTTGTTATGGCTCATCCTGGCACAATCGACCAGGTGGGCCACACCGTGGGTATCGTGGATCTCCTGGGCGATGTTTGGGACGATCTTTGCCGCGTGGTTGGTTCGTCGCCGGCGGGCGGCGCTGCTGGCCGTGTGGCGATCGCCGCTGCTGCCGGTGGTTGGGGCCGCGGTCGTTTCGGCGCTGGTTAACGATGGATGGTGGTCCCGTGTCGCCGACCTGGCACTTTATGCCGTTGCCCTGGCGTACCTGGTCGACGACCGTCCCGATCTCGACCGGGCGCTCGTCGTCACCGGCTGGATCGTGATCGGGATATGCCTGGTCGAGTGGGTCTACCTGGTACCCAGCCATCGCCGGGTGCACTTGCTGGGCAATCCGAATGTGATCGCATGCGTGCTGGCAATCGTATTGCCGCAGGGTCATGGCTGGCTGTGGTGGGCGCTGGGTGGCCTGGCAATGGTAGCCACGGGCAGCCGGGCCGGGCTGCTGGGGCTAGCCATGTTCGCGGTACGGAAGGTGCCCAAGCGGGTTGGTTGGTTTGGTTGTGCGGCACTCGTCCTGGTCGGGCTGGTGCTGGCTACCGCCAGGCCGGTTAATACGTGGTACAGGGTCGTGTTTTTCAGCCAGGCGATCACGTTGTTTGTTAATCATCCGATCGTCGGTGTGGGACCGGGCTTGTATCGTTACCGTGAATGGATGCACGCTCACAATGTTGCCCTGACCTGGTTGTCCGAGGTGGGTGTTGTCGGCCTGATTGGCGCCGGCGCCGGCCTTTGGATGGCCAAAAAGCATACTAATGTCGTCCGGGCGATGCCTTTGCTGACCGTCGCGCCGTTTTTTGTCGTTGACGATCAGACAATGTACTGGTTTAGCGCGCTAGGCGCACTCTATTTGGTGGTAAAAGCCACAAGGAGGTAAATATGAAGCATAAACGCGTGTTTTGTCTCACGCTCATTTCCGTTTTGGCCCTCCCCGCGCTGGCATTTGCACAGGGTGGATGGACGGTGGTTGCCTGGTATGGCGATCCCGGTACCCTGGGCGAGGGTTGGCAATTGTGCGACGGCTCAAATGGCACGCCAGATTTACAAGATCAGTTTTTAGTCGGTGCCGGCGACACCTACGAGCTGGACGATACCGGAGGCGCTGCAACCGTAGATCTCGAGCACAGCCACACGGTGGCCAGCCATGCACACTCGTTACCATCGCACAATCACACGGTGGCGGCACACACGCACTCGATCCCATCGCACAGGCACACGATGGCGGCACACACGCACTCGATTTCGAATGAGTTTCACGACCACAACCACACTGTCCCGGCACACAGTCACGTAATTGCAAACGATACACACAATCACGTGTTTGCGGATCGTGACGCCTATGAGGCGGATGGGAGAAGCGGCCACGAGATCGGGACACTAAGCCCGGGCGGGACGTTAGTTACATCGTGGAACTGGGGCCCGGGCGAAGACATCATAATCCGGTACTATAACTACACAGAAAACGATACACACAATCACGGTGGTACAACTGCAAACAGCCAGCAACTCACGTCCGGATCTGATGTATGGTGGCACGACCACGGAGGCGCTACCGGTGCCAATAGTGCAAGTAACACGGGATACTGGTCAGGCACAACAGGATCGGACGGCGACGGCAACACCAGCAACTGGTCCGGCACAAGCGGCAATGCTTCGCCGGGCACATCGCTCGCGCTATCATCCGTGGCGGAAAACCGACCACCTTACACAGCCCTTTATTACATTTGTTGCCAGGGTGTGATCTCTGCAACATCACCGATCACGACCAGCATGCTGATCACAGATCCGAATACCACAAACTATTACACCACCACCAGCGGCGTCACTTATTCCCGTGTACGTAGCATATCGACGGGCGAAGAGATCACCAATTATTTGCTGATCGGTCTGCTGTGCCTGGTCGCGCTGCAGATGCTGGTCCAGTTTATTGTGGAGCCAAAGCGAAAATGGAACTGAGCGAACTTGTCTCTCTGGCGATCACCACGTTTGGCCTGATCGCGATCACATTAGTGCTCTCAGAGCAGCTTGCACGGCTGTTCTACTATATCATGTGGAGGTTGCGGCGTTGAGCGACAGCACGACGATTCAAATCTTTTGCGCTGTGTGGGGGCCGGGAATCATCAAGATTTTGGCCATTATCCTGGTCGCCGGGGTACTGGCGGCCATATACAACATTTTCAGGTGAGGATATGGACGAGATTTTCAGCTATGCCAACGACATTCTAAACGGTACACTCGTTTTGTTCGGGTTCGTCCTGGGCGTCCGCATCGCCGGGACGGTGCTGCTGTTCCTGGCCCGCGCCGTCTTTGGGATCGTTTCGACGGCAAAGTCGGCGGATTAGGTTTTGTTGGCATTTAGGGTATAATACCCATATGTCAAGAATCAAGACCATATCCAAGTACGTCGCTATGTCCGTTGCCGTCGTGATCATCGTCGTGCTGGTCTACCAGGTCGAGTCCTTTTATGCAACCGATTTCCGGGCCTATTTCTACCCGGCAACCCGTTTGTTTTGGACCGGTCAAAATCCGTATACGGTGCCGGGGTTTTACAACCCGCCGTGGTTGCTGGCGCTGCTCGCCCCGTTCGCGCTGCTGCCAGAACGATGGGCACAAGCCGCGTTTTTTGCCTGTGCCCTGTGCGCGCTGCTGCTGGTGTGTTACAAGCTCAGGCTGGGCCGGTTAGGCACACTGGCCTTTTTGCTCTCGTTTCCGGCCGTTTATTCGTTGCTGTACGGCAACCTGGAGTGGCTGGTTTTGCTGGGACTGCTCCTGCCGCCCAGAGTGGGCGTCTTTTTCATGTTGATCAAGCCTCAAGTGGGCATGGGCGCGCTCGTGTGTTGGATTGTGCAGGCATGGCGTAAGCGTGGCGCGCGCGGAGTGCTGGGCCTGCTGTGGCCGGTGGGCCTGGCTGTGCTGCTCTCGATGGCCATATACGGTCCATGGCCGCTTGGTTTCGCAACCGCCGCCGATAACTCGACCATGCACGGCCTGAACGTTAGCGCCTGGCCGTGGTTGCTTCCTCTTGGGTTCTACCTCGTCGCGGAAACGATCAAAACCCCGGACTTGAAAAAGAGCCTGCTGATCGGCCCTGCTTTGTCGCCGCACCTGGTGCAGGGCAGTTGGTGCGGGCTGTTCATCGCCCTGGGTGATCGTCCTGTGGCCATGGTGTTGGCCAACGTGGTGATGTGGTGGGCCGTGGTTGAACAAATGTCATGATCGATCCCAAAAGTGGATCGATCCATATTTGGGGGGTAATTTCCGCCTCATTTTGTGGTAAACTGAGGATGACGACTTATCCATTTCACAAAGGAGGCTAGTATGCTCTCGATTTCCATTTCCATGGACGAGGTCTTTGACTACGCGGAGGCCATTGTCACGGCCATGATGCCGATCGTGTACGTGAGCGCCGGCATTGGGTTGGGCTTCGTGATCGTGTCCAAGATCATCAGCGCCTTTCGCTGACCGTCCACAGTTCCAACGCAAAAAAAGCGGCCCAAGGGGCCGCTTTTTTGTTGTCGCACGCGCACGGCTGCGTTAGTGGCCTCAGCCGCCCGGAGGCGGCTTGACCGGCGTCGACCGGCCGGACGGCGGGACCACGACCGGCGGCGGTGGCATACGCTCCCGGCGTTCCAATTGATCGAGCATCGCCTGCCGCTGGTGGTAGCGTTCGACGATGATGTTTCCCAGGAAACACAGCATCACCAGGCCCACGACGATGGCCAGCAAAACGAGTTTGACGCGCCTGCTGCACCCACAGCCCCGGCGCGCGCGGGGCGGGTTTTCCAATTCCTCAAGCCAGGGTTCGCTCATCGTTCCTCCTTGATTTTAGCGTATGGCATTGGCCGGGCCGGATCGCTGAGCTCGATCTCGACGTACTGACGATAATACGCGCTGTTCCGGTTTGCATACTGGGTACTCGTTTCGAGTACGGTGATCGTTGGCTGCCGGTTCAGCCAGTCCACGAGCCGGTCCAGGTCGCCGGGCAAGCCGGTTAGTCGCAGCTTAATCATTTCCCCTCCCCCAGGTGATTTGTTTTTCGTCCACTTTACGCCAAGTCTCCCACCAGGTGCGATCGCAATCCGTGCACACATATTCCGACGTGACCTCATCGCCAAAGTCCGTGTCACACAGGTGGTCGAGATCGCCGCCGCACGTCGGGCAGTGCAGGCCGTCAAAATCGGTGTGGCAAAGCTTGATCAGCCCCTTGCACGCATTCAATATGAGAATCAGCCGTTTTTTCTGGTCGTCGGTCATCGTTCCCTCACTGACTAAAAAACTCGTCCAGTTGTGCATCGAGCGCCTGCCCCAGTCCCGGATCTTCGGCTCCGGCCGGTGCGCGCGCCGGCGGGCGATCGAGCGCGCGCACTTCGCAGCGCAGCGCCTCGATCGCGGCCAGGATCGTGCTCTCGCCGTCGTCGCGATCCTGGGGGAAAAGGTGCGCGTACAGCGCCGCCCGGATCGTGGCCGACATGTCGTTCTGTCTGGCCAGCTCATCCAGGCGGGCGATCAGTTTGGCGTCCTGTTCCCGGTCGAGCGAAAAGGTGATCCGGCTGGCGCTCATTGTTCGAACCGGCGCAGCCCGGCGCGCAAGTACCCGGTGACGTTGTCCCACTGCGGATCGTCGCCGGTCCGCGTGTGCGGGTATTTGCGCCGTGCGTACGGTGCCAGGACGGGCGCGCCACCTCCGGTGAGGAGAACGGCGCGCAGGTCCACGCCCGATCCCCACAACGAGCTGGCCCGCGCGATCACCGTGTCGGCCAGGTCGCCGGTGTATGCGTCGACCAGGTAGTCGATGCTTTTGGATTCGCCGTACACCTCGACCGACCGGGCGCGTGTGGCCTCGTCAACCCGGTCCAGGTTTAGCGTCCAGTCAAGGCCATGTTCTCGTTTCAGGTCCTTGGCGACTTTGGTCAGCACCTCGGACATGCCGGACGTGATCGAATCGCTGCCGGTCTCGATGTAGCGCAGCCGGTCGACCAGCACAAAGTTGGTGGTCAGCGTGCCTACGTCGATGATGCCCACCCGCCCGCCAGCCAGGTCGCCGTCGACGATCTGGCCGTTCCGATCGAGGATCAGGGCAAATAGAGCACCCACGGCCTGGGGCACCAGGTAGACGCCATTGACCATAAAGTGCCGGTCGCGCTTGCCGTGCCGCTCGACCAGGTGCTCGCCGGCCAGCATCTCGTGCAGCAGCGCCTTGTTGTGGTCGTCGAAATCGGCAACCGGTAGGCCGGTGACGACGGCGATCTCGCTCTCGTTCGTCTTGACCAGGTTGGACGCCGCGGCGTGGAACAAGCAAAGCTGTTCCTCACTGCCGGTGCGCGTGGGGTCCAGGGTTTGGGCCGTGCTCGCGCTTTGCAGGCTGGCGTATTCGCCGACAAAACGCCGGCGGCCGCCGACCTGGACGACGATCGCGCTGCCGTTGGCCCGGTGCAGATCGCTTTCAAAGCGGATCTGCTCGGCCGGGCCGACCATGGAACGAAAAATAGTGTTTTTATGGGCGGTAAGGCCCTTGGTGAATCCGTAGCCCATATCGATGGCTAGCACTGACATGACGTTCTCCTTTCGATCGCTTGGATCAGTTCTGCAGCATAAACGGGTAAATAATCCATCTGAACGAGATATTTCTCCAGGGTCCCGTCCGCGTGCCGGACAATGACCTCGCGCTCGCTCTCATAGTCTGCCGACCAACGATCCGTATAGTCAGCAAATTCTTGCGCTGCATCCGCGGCGTCATCGGCATAGACAGTATGCCAAAGGTCGTGTTTGTCGGCATAGTCCAGCGCATCGGCCGGGATACAGTCCCACGTTGGCGGGCATTGGTGATTTGTCATCCAACCGATGTGCCCGCATTTTTTGCACGTTCCCCAGTTGCCCATGTTGCCTCCTATTATGAAAAAGTTATGATATGGTGTTATGAAAAAGTTATGACATGACCCGATTTTTGTAACTGGCCTGGACGATCGCTTTGCCGATGGCGTTGTTTTCCAGTGCGTCCCAGGCGTCCCCGATCACCTCGTAAGTTGCATAGTCCTCAACCCTGGCGGTAAAGCCGCCCTGGCTGCCCGCGTCCGCGGTAGACACGTAGACGGCCGGCAGTGCAAGGCGTCGCGGCGTTACGCTGGGCGTGTCGCCGCGACGGTCGACCATGGCCTGGTGGATGACCGTCGCCAGGTCGGCCAGGTCAAAGCCGATTACGGTCAATGCCTGGTCGTCCAGACTGGTGATGGTATAGCGATCGCCTGTCCGGTGCAGCGTGATGCGCCCGGACCGCCACTTGCCAAACTCCATTTTCGCCGTCATCGTGCCAGCACCTCCCTGCTGCTGCTCGTGCTGCCGATAAGCTGCACGGCACCCAGCGCCTCCCGTGTGTCCTTGACAAATGCCGGCCAGGACAGCCCCAGCCCGATCACCTGGTGTTGTGCCAGGGCAAGGATACCGCGTATGTATGCAGCACTCAACACCCCATGCGCTTGTGCCGTGGTGATCGCCAGGATCACCCCTGCCAAGATGGTGGATCGAATCTCATCTGCAAATTGTACAGGAATGTTCTGCATTGTTCGCCTCCTACGCTGTCGCAATTGAAAACTTGAAGTAAATCCGGTTTGGGCGATGCGAATAAATACCCATACACAATCGCCCAAATTTGGCACACGTCAAGCCGTCCAAAATGCCGGGTAGCTTGCACGTCCCTTCCATTCTCCCATGCGTGAGAATCAACAACGCGATCGCCAGCAGCAAAGCCCACATGATCCCTCCCCTATTCTTTCCGTCCAGGCCATCGTTTTTGGTTCGGGGTTTGGACTGGACTGGACGAACTGGACGGACGGGCAAGCGTGACGATCTTGGCCTTGGCATTGGCGTAGGCTTCAAGCTCATGATTGAGCGCGTACACCTCTTGCAGAGGTGCCACAATCTGCCATCCGTCGCATGTTTTATCCACTGCTCCGGCGCGATCGAGCCAGCCGCGCCCGCTCTCGCTTCCGGCCTTGCTTCCCCGCTGCCCGCCGACAAACCGCTCCCAATCACGACGACGGATTTTGAGCGTCTTGGTACAATGGTCGCGTGAGACGTTGCCCGTGGGCCACACTTTGGTAACAAAGTTGTAGAGCGCCTTGATGTCGGCGCTTGCCTGTGGCTCGATGCTTTGTGCCTGGCTGGCAAGCTCTCCCTCGATCAACATCGCCTCTTGCCGTGGCAGATAGCCACGGATCACTAGCGGTTCCCTTGGTTCTGCAGGCGGTGCCGGTGGGGTTAGCATTCGCAGTCTTTCCCAAAGTAGATCGAGCGGCTCGGTGACCATTCGCCGGTGCCCGCGGACAAAAGACAACGTACACCACATCAGGGACAGGCAAAAGGTGAACCCGGCAATTCTCCCAATCCACGCCCACAACGCCAGGCCGTGCAGATTCACAACCGGCCCCAAAAGCAGGGTCAGTCCACCCAACGAAACCGCGCAAATGCTGCCCACACCCAGCGCCTGCAGTAAGGGCACGTATACGTCACCTTCCAGCGTGCTTTTTGCCAGATTCGTGGGCGTGTTTACCCGTGCGGCGTCTCGCTCACTGTCGCGCTGGGCCTTCCAACGTTTGTAGTCGTCCCAATCTGAAGACATGGTACCTCCTCTTGAAATGTTTCCTGGGAAACACGATCCGCCTGGGCGTCGACCAGTCGGCCGCGCAAGTCGACGACCAGCATGGCCAGTTTTCCAAAGTCGGCCTCGGTCAGCAGCTTGAGCGTAAACGCCTGGTGGATCTCGTCGTTCAGCTTTTCCAGGTTGTCAATGTTGCCGGCGATCTGCTGATCGGTCAGCGTTTGCCAGTGTTGGTCGACGAAACGGTCGATCCTCTCGAAGCGGTCGATCAACTGGTCCGGCCCGGCGGGCAGCGGAATATCCCAGCCGTTTAGCTGTGACGCCACGCGCTGCTTGTACTCGGAGACCTTTTCCGGCGTCCATTCTAAGAATTGATTTACGTTGAACGAATAATAGTTTTGGTCTGTCAACCACCTGGCAATAGCCCGGTACGGATCGGTGATGCCCCGGTGCATCGCGGACGCAAGGGCGTTGAAAACGGCCGGACGGCCGTCTTTTAGCGCCTGGGCGATGGCCGCCTCGGCACGCTTGCGCAACGTTTTTGCCTGCAGCTCGCGCTGTGTTTGCTCGGCCAGGTCAGCATTGTGCTCGGCCAAGGCCTCGTTGGCCTGCTCGTTTGTGGCCAGTTTGCGCACGCATGCGCCGTGGCTTTGCGCGTTGTCGCAACTGGCGATAAAGGGATCGTTGGTGAGTTTGATATAGCCGTCACCACCCCACGGGTAATGCTCCATCCGGAAGCGCTTGCAGGTCGGGCTGCACACGTGCTCGGCCAGGTAGCGATCGGTGTCGTCGTGTGCGCGGAGCCGGCAGCCGGCGTGCTCGTTAAAGAGCGTGCGCACCTGGTAAGCGAGATCCGGCCAGCGCTGCCGCAGGTTGTCCTTGAGCGTGGCACTCAAGTAGCATTGCCACGCCTCAGTCTTGTGCTTGTAGCACTCGGAATCGATGCAGCGGTAATCACCGCGCCGGTTTTCGGTCAGCGCCGGGCAACCAAGGCACTTTGTTTGCCTGACAACCTGCTCGCCGGTGATCGCCTCGCCGATCTCGACGTCGACGGGAAAAAAGTTGATCGGCTTGGAGTGCATGCGGGTCAGGGTTTCGAGGGTGTTCTCCGTGTTGGCCACGCTGGGCGGCTCCCAACCCGATGCGGCACGGAAGCAGTCCGGACACAAGGTAATGGCATGGTTTTTCGACAGGTAAACGTGACTGAACTCGATCCCGCAAGCTGCACATGCTGTTTTGGGGCCCACCGAGCGGAAAAACGACGCGCCCTTTTCGTACAGTTCGCGCGCCTTGGCCTCGGCCGTCGGTCGCAGCCTGGGGGGGATGATGTTGGCGACCAGGTCCTTGTAGATCGCTTCGCTCAGCGCGTGCGCTTTGAGCAGCACGCGCCCGTGCCGCTCGGAGATCTGACCGGTGCGGATGGCCGTCTGGGCCTTTTCGGGCAGTTTGAGCAGGCGCAGCTTGTTGGCCACCGCCGACCGGCTCAGCCCGCGCCTGAACCCGATCTCTGCCTGTGTCCAGCCGAAGGCCTGCATATCGCGCTGCAGCGCCTCGGCTTCCTCGATGGCTGTCAGGTCGTCGCGATCGTGGTTTTCGGTCCACACCAGATCGGCCATGGCTTCGTCGCTGTAGACGCCTAGCTCGACCGGGAAGGTGTGATACTCGTAGCCGTCGTGCTGGACGTTACCGGCCAGGTGTTGAAAGGCCCTAAACCGGCGATGACCGGCGGCGAGTTGGACGACGACCAGACCACCATGGAGCACGGCCAGCAGGTCGCCCAGGTCGTCAAAGTTGGCCGGATCGAGCACCAGGTTGGCGTCGACATCCCACAGCCGGGCAGGCGGGACCTGCACCAGGCCGGATGTCTCCCGGCGCGCCTGGCGCATGCCGTAGATACTCGCGGCCAGGTCCTCGATGTTGGCATACTGGCTGCGCGTTTGGTACGGGTTGTCTTTGATCACGTCAAGCGGAATTCTGTACATGATGCCTCCTCAGATAAACGAGCAGCAATTTTGCTGCTAACAGAACGGACGGCAACGACATCACCGCCCAGGTGAGTACGAAAACGAGCATAGTCATTCCTCCCGCACGTCGAACTTGCAATCCGTGACCGTGTAGCCACGCGCGCCGGCCACGGCAAACAACGTGCGCTCGATCGTCGTTCGCAAGCGGGTATCACACCACTCTTTCGCGTAGCCATTATGAGTCAATATCAAAGCCAGACCTTCATCAACCGACTCGAGCTGTGTCCCGGTCAGCCACTCGTTGTAGGTGGCCGCGGTCATCTGCTGCCGGAGCTCGGCCAACGCCTGGCTCCAGATCACATCCAGATCGGCCGGCTTCTCTGCGTGCTGCGTTGGCTGGTTGACCACGACCTGGTCCTGTTCGAGCCGCTGCCGGCATACCCGTTCGATTTCGGAGATCTCCCATTCTCTGTATGGTATGGGTGGTGGGTCACCGTTCGAGATCGCCGCCGTCCACAGGTAGCTTGCCGGATTGTCTACGTTGTTGTCCGGATTGATGACGTAGGCATACCACTGCCAGGCCCCGAGTAAGCCGTGCCGTTCGAGTATCTTTCGGGCATGCGACTGGTAGCACCTGATCGATCGCAAGCACGCTACCAAACTCTTCTCACTATAATCATATACATGATCTTCTTCATGATCATGATCCGTATACTGAGCGGTATACTGCTCTTGTATATTATCAGTGCTTTCAGAATCAGAGCATATTATAACGGTAGTTTGTGTTTCTGGTGCTGCCCCAATTTCTGGTGTAGCTGCCCCAATTTTCGGGGTAGGTGCTGCCCCAATTTCTGGTGTAGCTGCCCCAATTTTCGGGGTAGGTGCTGCCCCAATTTCTGGTGTAGGCGTTTCGTATTCAAGGTTGAGGCTGTACGTGTACAGGGGGCATTGGGTGCCCGGATGATGGCCCGTGATCGACCTGGTGACGATGTCCATCTCGATCAGTTGAGCAAGCGCAGGGCTGACACTGTTGTAAGACACACCCGATCCGCCCGTGATTGTGTTCAGACTGAGTTGTACCGGCGAAAAGTGAGTAAAGTCGAGCCGGCTCGATTTCATAATGAACAACAGAACCTTGACCGAGGTCCCGCGCAGCGTCTTGATGCTCTCGTGCAGATCGTCATGTACAAGCGTGTAGGGAAAGTTTTCCGGATCAAATGGTTTACCCATGCTTCTTCTCCAAGGTGATCCTGACTGGGGCGCAAGCAACCCAGCCAGGATCGTGTACCTGGTTATGCCTCTGGCGTGTGTTCCGTGGTCGCTTGTTTGTGTGCTCGCTTCCTGGCTTTGAACCAAGCCCACAGGCTGCCCACGATCAGGCCCACAACACCAAGCCCAATGGCAACTGGTAACGGCATACCGATCACCTCCCTTCTGTCAGCAAACGATTGAAACTCAGTTGATAGGGTCGAAGCCGCGCGGACTGCACGGCGGTCTCCAAAACCGGCCAGGCTTCGAGAAATGGTGACCACTGGCCGGTATAGTCCTCCGGTTCGTAACTCCAGACGGCGATGTTGGAACGGTCGCCGATCTCGTGTTGGGGGATGACAAAATGATGGTGCGATCCGTTCACGCAAACAAAGACGACCAGGTCACACCGGTTGTGGATGTTGGCCTGGTAACGCCCGCTGTGATTGTTGGCGTACCACTTGGACGCTTTGACCTCGACGCGCAGGGCGTCGTCGACCAGGATGTCGAAACGGGCGTTGCGTTTTTGCTTCGTGACCAGGTGCCCGCGCTCGGCCAGGAGGTACATGACGTCGCGCTCGATCTGCCGGGCAAACGCCTTGTGTGGCTCAACGGGCTTGACGTACCGCATGCGCTTTGCTTCGTCCCGCTGCCGTTTGAAAAAGTTGTGTAGATCGAACTGTCGATCCACCATCGTGCCTCCCGGTGCACCAGTTTCTAGTCTTCTTCTACAATGGTGATTTTGCCCGCTTGGCGCTGGATCTTGTCCATAGCGCGTGTCTGTGGAATGCAGCCCCAGCGGCACGTCGCCGAAGCGATCTGCCTGCCGGTGCCTTTTTTGCCGGCGCGCAGAATGTAACGAATGCGCCACTTTTCCGGATTTTTGCCACCGCTTAAGTGGGTCAGCAAACATCCTTGGCGATTTCCATACGTCACGTGCTGCCTTTTAACCAGT
>Ga0180434_10002372_pt1 | contig 25348 bp, 22 predicted proteins | sample SS_ome_7_FD_132453 | JGI IMG/M metagenome (GOLD analysis project Ga0180434, IMG submission 132453) | Hypersaline lake sediment archaeal communities from the Salton Sea, California, USA - SS_1_D_2 metaG | ecosystem: Environmental > Aquatic > Non-marine Saline and Alkaline > Hypersaline >... | reverse complement strand
GAATGAAATCCTATTGACATAAAATAACCCCCCCTTTATAATCATCATCTGATTCCGAAAGCCCAGGAGTTAAAACATGTCAATGAATGAAAATGGGACTTCTAAAGAACCTGTGAATCCAACCGATACCCAAAACTCAAAGGTTGGGGACTCTCTTATTATTGACGGGGAAATCAGGGGCAGTGAAGATCTCATAATAAACGGTCGTTTTACTGGGAAAATCTTTCTTGAAAACAACTCTCTTTATATAGCACATGGAAGCACAGTCAAAGCTGATATCAGGGTAAAAAATACAACTATAAAAGGAAAAGTAGAAGGAAGCATACATGCATCAGGTAAAGTCTTTATAACAAAAGAAGGAAAGATGACAGGAAATATAACGGCTTACCGCATTTCAATAATGGAAGGCGCCAAATTTAAAGGAAGCGTAAAAATGCTTTCTTCAATCCAGCCCTCTTACTGAATATTCTGCCTTCTTTTTTAATCCAGATCCTTCACCCTTAAAAAAAGGACTCCAATCTTAACAGGCCTCTTTACCTGTCATACCTGTAATAAGATTGAGGTGTCTTGGTCACAATATAATCGACGGCAGCCTGGATGCACGCCCTGATGGCTTTTTCAACTGGAGTTTTGCTGAATCCTCCTAAAGCAATAGGAAGAGAGCCTACTCTGGTCGCTCCTCCCAAACCAAAACTTTTTGCATCACCTTCCACGCTTGTAGCAGCCACTATTTGAGACGTATTGGCATCGATAATGCGGATATCTATAGCTACATGACCCTTTTTCATCCCTCCGCCCAGGCTTACCCCCAGAACTCTGGTAGCACCTCCAACTCCTGACTTGGATCCTTGAAATTCTGTAACAGCTGCGGTGATGATCAAATCAGCTCCGTAAATTTCTCCGATTTTTGCCTGAGTCCCCTGCTTTATTCTTCCGGTGGCTCCCAGGTCCTGTTCCGCCATAACCGTATCCAGCTGCTCTCTCTCAAGCACAATATAGCGGTTCGTATTGAAAAGAGCTGTGGTCAGCATATCTCTCATACCATCTCCGATCTGAGCCCAATTCATTCCGAACATACCAAGCCATCCACCTGACCAGCCGCCTTTGGCTGTCTTGTCTGTGAATTCACCGACCGCAAGTCTTGCTTTGGGACCATTGTAGTCTTCAGCCTGGGCCTCGTCTATGGAGGGCCCTCCCGTGCTTGTCACTCTGGTCGTCGTTGCCGGTTGACACGAACAAATCCAGAGGAGAACCACACAAATTCCAATCACTCCAATAAATCTTTTCATCTTTCCTCCTATTTATTTAGATTATAAAAGTGATACCAAGATATTGTCAATAAGTTTTTGGCTTTTCCTATAAGCGTTATCTCTTTAATGGATAAAGGATTTTAGTAACTCTCCAGGCATTCTGTTATAATTCATATTATGAAAAGCTTCCATTTGAAATCAGAATACTCACCCAAGGGAGACCAGCCTAAAGCCATAGACCATCTTTACCTTGGTTTGAAAAAAAAGGCCGGCCATCAGGTTCTTATGGGAGTCACGGGCTCAGGCAAGACATTTACCATTGCTAATGTCATAGAAAAAGCGCAAAAGCCGGTGCTTGTTGTCTCCCATAATAAAACCCTGGCCGCGCAGTTGTATCAGGAATTCAAAAATTTCTTTCCTGGAAATTCAGTGGAATACTTTGTCAGTTACTATGATTACTACCAGCCTGAAGCCTATATTCCCAGTTCCAACATATACATCTCCAAAGAATCCACGGTAAACGAAGAAATCGACAGGCTTCGAATGCATGCCTCAAACTCTCTTCTCCAAAGAAAGGACGTCATTGTGGTAGCTTCCGTGTCCTGTATATATGGAATAGGCTCGCCGGAGACATACCACTCCATGAGTTTCCCCCTGCAAACAGGACAGGAGATCACAAGAAAAAAGTTGTTAAGAAAACTTATTGATATCCAGTATGAAAGAAACGAAAGTGAATTCAAAAGGGGAACATTCAGGGTAAGAGGCGATATTATTGATCTTTTTCCTTCCTATGAAGACTATGCCTACAGGATAAGGGTAAATGAGCAGGAAATCACAGAGCTTCTGTTGATTGACCCTATTAGGGGAACGACTTTTGATTCGTTTGAAAGGATATTGATATACCCCAAATCCTTTTTTTCGACTCCAAAGAGCATCCTTGAATACGCCATCCATAAAATCGAAGAGGAGCTGAAGGAACAGATCCGGTTTTTCAAAAAACAGGACAAGATCTTAGAAGCAAACAGGATAGAAGAAAGGACGCTCTTTGACCTGGAGATGCTTTCTGAACTGGGGTGGTGCCCGGGTATTGAAAATTATTCACTCTATCTCAGCCAAAGAAATCCGGGAGAAGCTCCTTTTACTCTCCTTGATTATTTTCCCTCTGATTTTATCACTATTATTGACGAATCACATGTAACCATACCCCAGTTGAGAGGAATGTATAACGGAGACAGGTCCCGGAAACAGACTCTTATCGATCATGGATTCAGGCTTCCATCCGCTCTTGACAACCGGCCGCTGAACTTTGAGGAATTCGAGTCAAAAGTCTCGCAGTGTATCTATGTTTCTGCCACTCCAGGCGAATATGAGTCTCAAAAAACCCGTAATATCTACACAGAACAAATCATCAGGCCTACAGGCTTGATTGATCCTGAAGTGGAAGTCCGGCCTGTCAAAGGACAGATAGATGACCTTATGGGCGAGATAAAAGAAAGAGTTAACAAAAACGACAGGGTCCTTATCACTACCCTTACTAAGAAAATGACGGAAGACCTCTCAAGATACTACCATGACCTGGGAATAAGAGTCCGTTATCTCCATTCTGATATAGACACCCTGGAAAGAGTAAAGATCCTAAGGGATCTAAGAAGAGGCACATTCGATGTTTTAGTGGGAATAAACCTTCTCAGAGAGGGCTTAGACCTTCCTGAAGTCTCCCTGGTAGCCGTTCTGGACGCAGACAAGGAAGGCTTTCTCCGCTCCTCCACTTCCCTCATCCAGACTTTCGGCCGGGCTGCCAGAAATGTGTCAGGAAAAGTAATCCTTTATGCAGACTCTGTGACCGACTCAATACGCTTTGCTGTCAATGAGACAAACAGAAGACGCCGGATCCAAAAAAACTACAACAAAAAAAATAAAATAACTCCCAAATCCATAAAGAAAAACATTGACGATATACTGAACAGCGTTTATGAAAAAGACTACTTCCAGTATTCGGAAATTTCAGAGGAGAAGCTTCAGTATATATCCCCGGGCATCATTGGAAAAAAGCTAAAAGAACTGGAAAATAAGATGAACCGTGCAGCAGAAAGATTCGAATTCGAAAAAGCAGCCAAGTACCGTGATCAATTATATGAAATTCAAAAATTTCAGGTAAAAAACACGTGATATGAAAGACAAAAGAACGCAAAGACTGTTGAAAACATCTCAGAAACTCCCTTCAAAACCCGGGATATATCTTTTTAAAAACCAAACCGGAAAAACTATATACATAGGGAAAGCCCGCTCCATTAAGGAACGTGTAAAATCTTATTTCTCTTCCTCATCCGACCCAAGGATCCATAGTATTTTAAATGAAACATACACTATCGACTTTGTCCTGACTGACTCTGAAAGGGAGGCTTTTATTCTCGAAAATAACTTCATCAGACAATACCAACCAAAATACAATCTCAGGCTTAAAGATGATAAAAGTTATCCATATATAAAAGTCTCGGTTCAGGATAAATATCCAGCCATCTATCTCTGCCGCAGAACAGAATCTGACGGAGCAAGATACTTCGGGCCGTTCACTCCCTCTTTAACAGCCCGAAAGGCGATAAACCTTATAAACAAACGGTTCGGAATAAGAAGCTGCAAGGAAGACATTCCGGGAAGAAGAAAACGGCCCTGCCTGGAATATGATATAAACCAATGTTCAGCTCCGTGCGTGGGCCTTATTAATGAATCTGACTACAGGGATAATGTCAACAGTGCGCTTCTTTTTTTAGAAGGAAAAACCGTAAAACTTAAAAGTAAACTCAAAGCAAGAATGATCGACGCTTCACAAAAGCGTGATTTTGAAAAGGCCAAACAACTGAGAGATCTCATTCTCTCTTTGGACCAAATAAGGCTCAAACCAAAGATCATCTCTGTCAAGGCGGAAGATAAAGATATATTCGGATTTTTTAGAAAGCAGGACACCGCAGCCTTTTATGTTTTTCTCATGCGAAAAGGAAAAGTGATCGAGTCTTCAAGCTGGACCGTCAGTGCAAAAAAAACTAATGATAAAAAAATCCTGCACAACCAGATAATTGAATTTTATTCAAGTCAAAACGATATCCCTGATAAAATCCTGGTTCCTTTAGAGCCGGCAAAAAAAGACCAGCTGTTGAAAAAACTCAACCATATAGGCAAAAAATCCATAGTGTTACAGATCCCCCAAAGAGGAAACAACAGAAAAATCGTTGACCTGGCTGTTCGAAACGCTGAAATGAACCTTTTAAGGAAAACAATCAAACCAAATCCTTTAAAAGAACTGCAGCGGCTCTTTAATCTGGATTCGCTCCCAAAAAGCATAGAAGGGATCGATGTTTCAAATACCGGTGGGAAGGAATCCGTCGGATCTGTCGTTGTATTCAAGAACGGGAGGCCCTCTAAGAAAGATTACAGGAAGTTTAGAATAAAGACAGTGGCAGGTTCTGATGATATACGCAGTATCCAGGAAATAGTCTTTAGAAGATATAAGAAACTAGCTGAATCCGATATTCCCCTCCCTGAACTCATTCTTATAGACGGCGGGAAAGGGCAGCTCCATGCCGCTCAAAAGATTCTTAAAAACCTCAATATCTCTAATATCCCTGTTATCTCGATTGCGAAAAAACAAGAAATTATTTTCACGGATTCAATAAAAAACGGAATAAAATTGGACAGGACATCATCCGCTTTAAAACTTCTCCAGCACATCCGTGACGAATCTCACCGCTTTGCCATCAGTTATCACCGTAAGCGGCGCAGGGAAAAAAGTTTTGAATCTTTTCTGGATGGGATTCCAGGAATAGGGCCCAAGCGCAAATCAGTACTCCTTAAGAAATATGGAAACACAAAAGACATCTTTAAGGCCCCTCTCAATGAAATAGCCAAGCTTATCGGTAAAAAAGCCGCCAGAGACCTAAAGTCATTCCTAAAAAAAAGCAAGCCTTGAAATCCAGCTTATTCTCTTTTGACAATCACTGCGGTCATATCATCCATTCTTTCCGTTCCGCATATGAATTCATTAAGGTTTTTCAATAATCCATCTATAATTTCTGATGGTTCCTGTTTTCTTTGGCTCTTAACAAAATCTCTCAGCCCTTTTTCCCCGAACTCCTGATTCTTTTTATTCCGGCTCTCTGTAATTCCGTCCGTATAAAAGACAATGATATCTCCAGGAGCCAGATGTCCTTTTCTTTTTTCGTAAGAAACGGAGGGAAACATCCCCAAGCTAAGACCGCAGCTCTCCAGGCAAGATATTCTGCCTTTTTTATCTATATGAAAAGGAGGATTATGGCCCGCATTGACATATATAAAATCTCCGCTTCTTTTATTCAGTTCCAAAAAGAAAAACGTGATGAATGAATTGATGGCCGAGCTTTTATTGACAAAATCGTTCAACCGATACGCCATGTCCTCTGCCTTTGAATCTTTACCTACTTCTGAATAAAGGGATGCTCTCAAAGAAGCCATTAATAACGAGGCTCCCACGCCTTTGCCGGAAACATCAGCAATGGTTATCCCGATACGGTCATCATCTATATGAATGTAATCGTAATAGTCTCCTCCCACCTGCTGGCAAGGAATGTTGATCCCCGAAACTTGGTATCCTTCCATTTCCGGGTCTTTTTTAGGAAGAAAATCTCTTTGTATTTTAGCGGCCAGATCCAGCTCCTTTTCCATTTTCTCCTTTTCTATAGACTTGTCTATCAATCTTGAATTCTCGATCTTCACTGCTGCCAGATTAGATAACAGTGTCAGGAGTTTCAGGTCTTCTTCAGTGAACTGCTTGCTCAAAGATATGCGGTCCGAATATATGATCCCTATGATGTCCTTGTTGTTCCACAAAGGAACACACATTGCGGAACATATATTAAATCGTATAACACTTTCCTGGGCTTTAAACCTCGGATCCGCCTGAACGTCAGAAACCAAGATCGATGAATGTTTGCTAACAGCCATATCAACAATACTCTGGCTGACATTTATCTTCTTGTTCATCAAACTGGTATTGTTGACGCGTATGACCTTTGGGATAAACTGAACAGGATTCCCCTCTTTGATCATAAGGACTCCTCTGTCCATGGGCAGGTTCTCACATATCAAATCCATTATATGTTCTAACAATTCGCTGAGAGGTTTGTGCAGAACAAGAGTTTTGCTTACTTCACTGATGACAGACAGAGACTTATGTTCTTGTTTGATCTTCTCAATATCAAAGGACCTCTCTGTAGCCTCTATGGTAGTGCTTACGTCCGGTTTCCTCAATATGTCTTCAAGGTGCATTATGGTATTGACATTTACAGACGAGGAAGGAGAATCTGTAAACTCAACATTGGTGGACAGTTTTTTATTGAAAACAATCCTGGTAGAACCGATAAGAATCTCATCACCTTCTTTTAACTTGACCTCAGATTTTATCTTCTCGCCGTTTAAATAAGTTCCGTTTTTGCTGTCATTATCTTTAAGTATAAATTCATTCCCCGACCTTTCTATTTGTGCATGAAATCCTGAACTAAAAGGGTCGGAAATAGATATGTCATTATCGTTTGATCTCCCCATCGAGACTTTATCTTTTGTAAAATCATAGGAAAAGGAATCTCTTGCTTTTGGATAAACAAATAACTGTACTTCTTTCATAGACCCATTATCCTAAACTATTCATAAAAAAAAATGGCGACGTTCATTTTCATCGTCCAGGTTAAATTATAGCTCTATCTCATCTAAAATTTCAAGAAGACCAAAAAATATAATATAATCTATTTAAAACGGAAGCGACCTTCAACTATGTATGACCTTAAAAATGAAAAGGATTTTAAATCTATAAGAGATCAATTCCCTATTCTTAAAAACTGTGTTTATCTGATCAGTAATTCCCTGGGCGCTGTTCCAAAAAAAGTAAGAACACGACTGGAACGTTATTATCATTTATGGGCTGAACAAGGTGTCAGTGCCTGGCAAAAAGAATGGTGGGATCTATCAAAAAAAACAAGCACAAAGATCCAGAAACTTTTAGAAGCAGAAAAAAACAGCATCACAATGACGCCCAATGCAACCATCGCTCACTGGATAGCTCTGTCCACACAATTTAACAATAAGGACAGCAAAAGGGACAGAATCGTCATGACTGACATGGATTTTCCATCTTCAATATATGCTGTCTCAAAAATAGCTGAATTCATGGGATGGAAACTAGAGATGATAAAAAGCAAAAATCCTTCTTATTTAGAGACAGAACAAATCACAGAAAGAATAGATGATACCACTTTATTTGTTGCCACTTCCCATGTGTGTTTTAAAAGTTCTTTTATTCAGGATGTCCAATCCATAGCTGAAAAAGCATCTCAAGTAGGCGCAAAAACGGTCATTGACGGATATCACGCTCCAGGAGTCATTCCCGTTTATCTCAAAAACACAGGAATAGATTTCTATATCGGAGGGTGCCTCAAATGGCTCTGCGGCGGCCCCGGAAACGCTTTTCTATATGTCAGACCAGAGCTGGCTGAAAAAATCCAACCAGCGCTCACAGGATGGATGGCTCATGAGAATCCTTTTAAATTTGATCTTGACTTAAAATACACCTCAGGATCTTACCGGTTTATGTCAGGAACTCCACCCATTGCCTGTCTTTACACAGCTTCGGCCGGACTTGATATTATACAGAGCATAGGAATAAAAAACATCAGGGAAAAATCCACATCCATGACTCAATGGGTCATAAATAAAGCCAGACAAAGAAATTTTCCGATTTACTCTCCCTTGAAAAAAGAGCTCAGAGGAGGAGCGGTTTCAATAAATCTCCCTTCTGCTTTTCAAGTCAAACAATCCCTTGATCTTAAAAAAATTCTAGTGGACTTTAGAAAAGGCCGCACAGAAAATGAAGATATTATCCGTATAGGTCCCCATTTTTATAATGAAAAGAGAGAAATCGATGTCTTGTTTGAACAAATAGATGACATTTATTCTTCTGGAGAATACCGGAAATTTTCAAAAAAAATAAAACATGTCACATAAAGCTCGGTGACCGTTTACAAATCTTTTTTTTCTGACAGCTCCTCTCGCCTTCATATTCCTATGAATATGAGCCGGGCAATATAACTGATAAGCAATGCCACTGAAGTGTTCAATAGAATGGATACAAAGGCCCATTTCCTTCCTATTTCTTTCCATATTATGGCTACTGTTGACAGACAAGGAATAAAAAAACTAAGAAATACGGTAAAGACAATGATCTGCTGTCGAGATACGGCCGTTAAAAGCTGGTTATAATTCACTCCCAAAGCCTGAAGCATCATTATCAGAGAGAGTTCTTTCCTTAAGAAACCAAAGACCAAAGTGACGCCCAATTCCTCTGGTAACCCGAGAACATGCTCGACAACCGGCGAAAGGACGATATTGATCGTTCTATCTATATGAAAAAATTGAAGGAGGCCCAGCACCACACTTCCTGCAATCAAAATAGGCCATGCAAATTCAATAAAAGACTTCAACTGAAAATAGACTTTCTTGAGGACATTTGAGAGCGAAGGGATTTTTAAAGAAGGTATCTCAAGGATAAGACCCGGAGAATGTGTTTTAAAAAACAGTGAGATCACCCTCCCTAAAACAGCCACGAGGAGCATATTGAACAAATAAAAGCCCACAGCCCACAATGGTCCTAAATAGAAAGCGACCAATGCAAGAATAATAGTGGTCCTTGCGGAACAGGGAATGAAGGGAATCAACAATGTGGTGATGATTTTATCCCGCCTTGATTCAAGGATCCGGGTTGAAACGACTGCCGGGACATTGCATCCGAAACCAAGTATAAAAGGCGAAACGGATTTTCCGTGAAGCCCTATCCTATGCATCAGAGTATCCATCAAGAACCCGACTCTGGATAAATATCCAATATCCTCAAGAAAGGACATCATCAGAAGCAATGGGATGAAATAAGGAAGCACAATAGCTATTCCACCCCCTATTCCCTGAATGAGACCATCTGCTAAATAAAACAAAATCCCTGTTCCCATGAAGTCAGATAAAACGCCTCTTAAGGAGGTTAAAGGAGCTAAAAGCAGTTCCTCTATCGGGCTTGCCACAACAAATATGACCAGAAAAAAACTGACAAACACACCGAGCAAGATAAAATACCCCCAGAACGGATGCATAATGATATCATCAATTCTCTCTGTAAAGCCTGCTTTTTTCCTTCGGGTTACCTTACAGCAATCTTCAAACATTTTAAGGGCAAGGTGATGCCTTTCAGCGGCAATGACCTCATATGCCGGCACACCGTGATTTTTTTGAAGCTCATCCCTGGCTCTGTCTATGCTTTTTTTTAAAGGAAGACTGATTTCCTCGATCATCCGGTTAAAAGACGGCCTGTCCAGCTCTATGGATTTGATAGCCGTGAATCTTTTATTGGCAACGGAAGTGAATTCATCCGGGATGAATTTTTCTACCTCCTTAATCTTATCATCCACATCCTTGGACCAAACCAGCCTCTTTGGTTTTCTGCATTCATCAAGACAAGATATGGCTTTGTCTAACAGCTCTTTGACTCCTCTTCCATGAGAAGCTATTGTAGGTATGACAGGGATCCCAAGCCTTTTCTCTAATTTTTCCGGATCTATCTCTATCCCCTTTTTTTCTGCCGTATCCATCATATTCAATGCCAGCACCATCGGATATTCAACTTCCATCAGTTCCAGTGTCATCTCCATACTTCTTCCAAGGATAGAAGCGTCCACAACATTTATTACCAGATCAGGTTTTTCAACGAAAAGATGTGTTAAAGCGACCTTTTCTGCCTCATCCGCAGGATTGAGAGAATAAGTCCCGGGCAGGTCTATGACATTGAACAACCTCCCTCCGACACTGACTTTGCTGTGGGTGTGTTTAACAGTCGTTCCCGGAAAATTTGATGTGACGGCTTTGAGTCCAGCGATAAAATTAAAGAGAGTGCTTTTCCCGCAGTTAGGCTGGCCTATGAAAACTATATCAGGAATGTCCTCTTTTTTACTCAACAATATCAACCATGATTTTACTGGCAATTCCTCTTCCTATTGCTACAGAGGTCCCTGCCGTGTTATTTCTTATAAGCAAAGGCCCTCTGAACATACTGCGGGAATCCAGCTCCACAATATCATCCTTATGGATCCCCAAAGAGAAAAGCCTCCTACGTACTTCGACGCCCCCGGAAATATTGGTGATCCTCAAGTGTTTTCCCCGGGGCGAATTTATTAAACTCATCATTTGTTTTATCCATATTCAAAAAAGTCAACTAGTGATGATAAAAGAAGCAGAGAAAAAATTCAAGCGCTTAAATTAACCTGGATGATGAACAAGTCGAGGTTGCTGCAGATGCGAGGCACAAGGCATGAAGGTGTGGTCCTTCACTGCGAATGCCTTGTAACGAAGCAGATGCAGTGAGATCGGCTTGCCTGAAAGGTAAAAGAATGGCGATTAAAATGAAAGTTAAAACAAACAAAAACATTTCAGTTGTCATTTTTTTCAAAAGCATGTATATCCTTGAAAGCAAAACTAAAAAATGCTCATCGCCATTTTTTTATGAATGGGTCAGGTTAATAAATTATGACAACTTTAATTGACAACCAGGCCCTATATTTGTTAAAAATTATGCAAATGTTCAACACGCTCTTAAGCAAGATATTCGGTACGAAAACAGAAAGAGACATAAAAAAGCTCCAGCCTTATGTAACGGCCGTAAATGAGATCGAACCGAAAATAAAAGATCTGAGCGACCAGCAGCTGAGAGAAAAGACAAACGAATTCAGGAACAAAATAAAAAATGGAGCCTCTTTAGAGGATATTCTCTTTGAAGCCTTTGCTGTAGTAAGGGAAGCAGCCAAAAGAAAAGTCAATATGAGGCACTTTGACGTGCAAATTATTGGCGGTGTGGTTCTCCATCAGGGCAAAATAGCTGAGATGAAAACAGGGGAAGGAAAAACCCTTGTAGCCACTCTTCCAGCTTATCTTAACGCTCTCGAAAAAAATGGCAGTGTCCATATCGTCACGGTCAATGACTATTTGGCCAAGAGGGACTCGGAGTGGATGGGGCCTATTTATAAAACTTTGGGCTTAGAAGTCGGTGTTATCCAGCATGACATAAATGAAATCGACAGGCAAGGCGCCTATGAAAAAGATATTACATACGGAACAAATAATGAATTCGGTTTTGACTATCTCAGAGACAATATGAAATTTCGTCTTTCGGATATCGTCCAAAAAGAACATAAATTCGCCATCCTTGACGAAGTCGACAGTATTCTGATAGATGAAGCCAGGACTCCCCTTATCATCTCCGGTCCAACCGAAGATTCGACCTCCATATATTACAAAATCAACAACATCGTGAAAAGGCTGAATAAATCCACAGACTATCAAATAGACGAAAAATCAAGAACCGCTGTTCTTACAGAGGAAGGAGTGGAGCACGCAGAAAAGTCTCTTCAAATAGATAACCTGTATGACATCAAACACATGGACTTGATCCATGCCATCAATCAAGCACTGAAAGCCCATCACCTCTTCAAAAAAGACGTTGACTATATGATAAAAAACGGAAAAGTAATCATTGTAGATGAATTTACGGGGAGACTCATGCCCGGAAGGCGGTACAGTGATGGCTTGCATCAAGCATTAGAGGCAAAGGAAAACGTCCGAATTGAAGCCGAATACCAGACCCTGGCTTCTGTAACATTCCAAAATTATTTCAGAATGTATGATAAATTGGCCGGCATGACCGGAACAGCGGCCACAGAAGCCGCTGAGTTTCATTCCCTGTATGACCTTGATGTGGTCGAAATCCCCACTAATCAACCTCTTATAAGAAAAGAGCTAGATGACCTGATTTACCGCACGGCCAAAGAAAAATGGGATGCTGTGGCCAAAGAGATCATAGAAAATAATGAGAAGGGAAGGCCCGTATTGGTGGGCACCATTTCTATTGAAAAGTCAGAATATCTCAGTTCCCTTCTGAATCAAAAACACATCAAACACAATGTTCTCAACGCAAAATATCATGAATCAGAAGCAAAGATAATAGCCCAGGCCGGAAGATTGGGTGCGGTCACTATTGCCACAAACATGGCAGGAAGAGGTGTCGATATTTTATTGGGAGGTAATCCTGATTCCCTAGCCGAAGACTTCCTTAATAAAAAAGAGGATGAAGAATACAGTGATGAGGAAGAGCGCCAAAAAGCACTTCAAAAAGCACTGTCTATCACTAAACCCGAAAAAGAAAAAGTTATCTCCCTCGGAGGACTCCATGTTACGGGTACGGAAAGACACGAAGCCCGAAGAATAGACAATCAATTAAGGGGAAGGTGCGGTAGGCAAGGAGATCCAGGCTCATCCAGATTTTTCCTCTCCCTTGAAGATGACCTTATGCGCATTTTCGGAAGCGAAAAAATATCGGGGATTATGACCAGAGTCGGTATGGAAGAAGGAGTCCCTATCGAACACAACATGGTCACCAAAGCTATTGAAAGAGCGCAAAAACAAGTAGAGGGCCGCAACTTTTCCATCCGAAAGCATCTGCTTGAATACGATGATGTAATGAACAAACAGAGAGAATCGATTTACTCCCAAAGAAAGGAAATCCTTCACGGAAAAGATATGAAGGAATTCATACAGGAAATCAGCGTCAATATAGTCGATTGGATAATGGATACAAACACCAACGAAAAAGACTCCCCTGACGATTGGAATATCGAAGGCTTCACGAATGCCATTAAGGCCCAGTTCGGATTGGATGTCGACGAGCTGGAAATCGACTGGGAAACCATCAATTTGCAAGAACTTCATGAAAAAACAATAAACGCCTTAAATGAGATTTATGAAGAAAAAGAAAGAATAATCTCACCAGAGAGGATGAGAGAATTCGAGAGAATCATAATGCTTCAAGTGATTGATTCTCAGTGGAAAGACCATTTGCTAGCCATGGACCATTTAAAAGAAGGCATAGGCCTAAGAGGATACGGCCAAAGAGATCCTCTTGTTGAGTATAAAAGAGAAAGCTTTGATATGTTTCAATCAATGATGGATAGGATTGAAGAGGAAACGCTAAAGTATCTGTTTTTACTTCAGCCTGTTGAAAAAACGGAAATGCCGGAAAGAAAGGAACAAGAGATCTACTATAAAAAACCTCAGAGTTCTCCGACAAGACAGGGCAAAAAAGCACGCTCTGTGATCCCTAAAAAGAGAAAAAAGGGGAAGAGGAAATAATAAAATAAGGAGAGAGAGAATGTTGAATAAAGATATATTGAAAGGGCTGACATTCGATGACGTGCTGATAATGCCTGCAAAGTCAAACATTCTTCCGGCTGAGGTTGATGTCACAACGAAATTAAGCCGTAATATTGATCTATCCTTGCCTGTAATCAGCTCTGCGATGGACACAGTAACTGAATCCAAGATGGCTATTGCCCTGGCCCAAAATGGAGGAATAGGAATCATACACAAAAACATGCCTATTGATAAGCAAGCCGAAGAGGTGGATAAAGTCAAACGTCATGAAAGCGGAATGATCGTCAATCCCATTACCATGAAGCCGCAGAATAAGATCTACGAAGCCAAGGAAGTTATGAAAAAATATCAGATCTCCGGACTTCCCATAACAGATGCGAACAACAAGTTAGTGGGTATCCTTACAAACCGGGATATCAGGTTTGAAACACGCCTCAATCTTCCCATAGAAAAAGTAATGACCAAGGAACTGGTCACGGTTCCCCTGGGCACTTCCCTTGAAGAGGCAAAAAGGCTTTTTCACAAACATAAAATAGAAAAAATCCTTATGGTCGATGAGAAATTCCATCTGAAAGGATTGATCACGTACAAGGACATCCTTAAGCGGATAAAATACCCCAATGCCTGCAAGGATAAACTTGGACAGCTGAGAGTGGGGGCCGCCGTTGGAACCGCTGAGAACACAATGGAAAGGGCCGCTGAACTCATCCATGCGAAAAGCGATGTGCTCGTGATCGATACGGCTCACGGGCATTCACAGAAAGTCCTGGACACGATCAAAAAATTAAGAAAAAAGTTTCCGGATGCAGAGCTGATAGCCGGCAATATAGGAACAGCCGAAGCTGCCAAAGATCTCATAAAACTCGATGTGGATGCCGTGAAAGTAGGAGTCGGTCCCGGTTCTATCTGTACGACTCGAATCATATCCGGTGCCGGTATCCCTCAAATAACGGCAATTACCAATGTTTTTCAGGTCACAGAAGCGCATAACATTCCACTTATAGCAGATGGAGGAATAAAATTTTCCGGCGACATCACAAAAGCCGTAGTTGCCGGAGCTGATTCGGTCATGATCGGCAACCTCTTGGCTGGAACTGATGAATCCCCGGGAGAAGTGGTCATTTATCAGGGACGCTCTTACAAAATATACAGAGGCATGGGCTCTCTGGAAGCCATGCGTGAGGGAAGAACCGGGGACAGATATTTTCAAGAAGTAACTAATAAAACAAAATTAGTACCTGAAGGCATAGAAGGCCGTGTTCCCAATAAAGGCAGTGTTTCTCATATAATACATATGATGGTGGGAGGATTGAGGGCAGGAATGGGTTACGCCGGTTGTTCCAGTATAAAAGAGCTTCAGAAAAAAGCGAGATTTATTAAAGTCACATCCGCAGGAGTCAGGGAAAGTCATGTCCACGATGTCATCATTACCAAGGAAGCACCCAACTACCACTTAGAATAACCAGGATCAATATTTATATTAGACTAGAGTGAATATTTTTATCTGCTTTCTTTGATTTTGTTATCTTTATTCAGTATCAGTATTTTAGGCCTGTGAAAGTCAGCTTCCTCATCACTCATTAGAGAATAGGAGGCAATGATGATTTTATCCCCGATACTGACTTTATGAGCCGCAGCTCCGTTCAGCCCCACGACTCCGGGCCTTTTTTCATCCTGTATCACATAGGTTATAAATCTTTCTCCATTTGAAATATTATATATATGGACCTGTTCAAAAGGAAAAAGTTCTGCCTCTCTTATCAGATCTTTGGACAAGGTAATACTTCCCTGATAATTAACATTCTTTTCTGTGACTCTTGCATTATGAATCTTGGATTTAAGTATGATCCTTAACATTCTTCTGCCTCCTAAAATCTACCTGGATCTTTCATAAAAACAAAATGGTGATCGATCAAGTCTAAACAATCATATTATCTATCAATCTTACTTTTCCTATGTACACAGCTAAAGCAATGAGCGTTTCTCCTTCCTTTATTTCCGTCATTGATTCCAGGGTGTTTTTATTCACAATTTCAATATAATCTATTTTAGCTGATTTTTCTTTACCAATCTCATCTCTCATCAAATTGATCAGCTCACTTAAATTCCTCTTCCCTCCTCTAAGAGCTTCCTTTGCCAATCCAAGGCTTTTGTACAAGCATCTGGCGGCTTCCCTTTCTTCCTTCTTAAGAAGGCTGTTTCTTGAACTTAAGGCCACTCCGTCCTGTTCCCTGACGATGGGAAGGACTGATATGGCGACATCCATATTGAGGTCTCTGACCATTTTTTTCAAAATAACAGCCTGCTGTGCATCTTTCTGCCCAAAATAGGCGCTATCAGGTCCTACAATATGAAACAGCTTCAGAACCACAGTACAAACACCACTGAAATGACCGGGCCTTGATGAACCGCACATCACATCCTTAAGGTCATGCACCTCAACATATGTTTTGTATCCTTCCGGATATATTTCACTGTCTTTAGGAGTGAACAAATAACTCACTCCCTCCCCGGCCAGTATCCCTGCATCCTTTTCCAGGTCACGTGGATATTGTTCAAAATCTTCATTCGGACCGAACTGAGTTGGATTCACATACACACTCACCACAGTACAGTCTGTCCTGCTAACCGCTTCCCTGACAAGGCTTAAATGGCCCTCATGTAAATACCCCATAGTGGGAACAAAGCCTATGGTGTCCCCTTCAGCCCGGTGCCTTCGCATTTCCTTCTTCATTTGCTCAATGCTTTCTATCACTTTCATGACAATTTCCTGCGGCCTTCAAAAAACCATTGAGGTCCTAATCTGTCTTCTTCTCTTTTTCTTGAAGAAAAACTTTTTCTATTTCCCTTGAATGATACGAGTAGGCATCCGTAGGAAAGGCATTGCCTTTCACCTCTTTTACATAATTGCTGATTCCCTCAATCAGTATCGTATTCAGGTCAACATATTTCTTTACATATTTAGGCAAATATCCGTTTGAATATCCCAACAGGTCATGGAAAACCAGGATCTGACCATCACAAAAAGGTCCGGCCCCGATTCCTATGGTGGGAACATTCAGCCTATCCGTTATGACTTCAGCCAATTCCAAAGGGACACACTCAAGGATTACTGAAAAAACACCTGCTTCTTCCAGTTTTTCCGCCTGATCTATGATCTGATCAGCCTCTTCCTTATTCTTTCCCCTTACTTTAAAACTGCCTATTCGATTGATTGACTGGGGAGTTAATCCGACATGTCCCATAACCGGGATTTCCGCTTCTATCAGTGCGTGTATTATCTCCAACCGATAAGGAGAAGCCCCTTCGATCTTGACAGCTCTGGCGCCGGCTTCCTTTACAAAACGAAAAGCATTCCGGACCGCTTCCTGTTTGGAGATCTGAAAACTCATATATGGCATATCCCCTACCACAAGGGCTCTTTTGACGCCTCTGCTCACAGCTTTTGTATGGTGTATCATCTCATCCATAGTAACCGGAATGGTATCTGCATAGCCGAGGACAACCATTCCCAGGGAATCTCCCACAAGTACAATGTCTACTCCCGCCCTGTCAACTATCTTTGCTGTGGGAAAATCATAAGCGGTCAAAGCAACTATCTTTTCTCTTTTTTCCTTTTTTTTAATCAGGTCTGGAACGATGATTCTTTGATTCAAATTTTCAGACATGTATCTTCCTTTCTCCCCATCCTGCCTTTACCTATCAGGATTGAGGTAAAGTCTCATCTATCTGTCTTCTCTCTTTTTTTCTGTGTATGCTTACCCAGGGGAACATAATAGAGAGTATTTTTTTTCATTTGGGCGACTTTGTCAACTATATCCTCTACCTCTTCCCTTCTTTCAAAGTCAAGATTATCCGCTTTAACGACCAACAAAGGGGTCGCCTGGTAATTAAAGAAGAAATAGTCAAAAGCCTCCAGTATATCTTCCAGATATTTTTCAGAAATGTTTTTCTCCATTTCCGACCCGGTCTTTGATATGCTCTCCAAAACAGTATCCAGAGATATTTGGAGATAAATGGTTAAATCCGGCTTGGCAATTTTTTCGTGAAAAATGCCGAATATTTTTTCATACACTATCAATTCTTCATCCGACAAAGTCTGATAGGCGTATATTTTGTCCTTCTCAAAAAGATAATCACATATGATCCGTTCCGAGAACAGATCCCTCTGTAAAAGGGATGACTGTTGGTGATATCTATTAACAAGGAAAACGAGCTGGGCCAAAAAAGCCGCCCCTTCTTTCTCCTCATAAAAACTTTTTAAGTACGGATTATCCGCCTGGTCAAAAACAGCCTTTCCTCCGATTTCTTTAGATAATGCTTGAACCAGTCTTTTTTTTCCGGACCTCATCATTCCTTCAACGGCAATGTGGTTGAAAGGGATATCTTCCTTTGGGTTCATCAATTTTTTTCCATTCCTTTAAGCATGACTCTGAATCAGAATAATGATTAAAATAACGAATAAGCCATAAGAAGTCAAACAGCACATCAGGTCTGGCCTGTTCTTGTTAAAACGCTGAGCCGCTATTTTGATGATCCCTTCTTTTTTTTTGACGGGATGACTTCTTCCTCCGTAGGAATAATAATCCAGGCTATGATATAGAACAACAGCATGGGGAACAAGGCAGTGATCAAGGCAAGCCCTACAAATATCAATCTAATGAGGGATACATCCAGGTCAAAATACCTTGATATTCCGGCACACACACCACCGATCATTTTGCTGCTCTGCAGCCGGTAAAGTCTTTTTGTCATAATCCCTGTCTCCTGTTTGTTTCAGTCAAGAATCAAAGGTTCACGAAGAGATGCTTTTCCTGTTCACTGAGTTCCCCGGCTTTAAAGTCCGAGCTCATCATCAATATTCTGCATGGCTTTCAAACTAATGGAAATAAGTTCATTCAGTTCCAGTCCTGCATTCCTGATTTCTTCAATGATATCCCGTTTGGCACCCCTGGCAAAACTTTTTTCTTTATATCTTCTTTTGACAAAATCGGTATCAACTTCTTTTATTTTTTTGCTGGGATGCATGAGGGTAGCCGCAACAATAAGTCCTGTTAAGGGGTCCACAGAATAGATGGACCAGTCCATCTTCGATTCACATTCCGCCATCCCCGAATGAGCCCTGATAGCCCTCAGAATATCAGGACCTAAATCATAATCCTCTAAGAGAATCATGGCCTCGATCCCGTGCTTTTCAGGAGATTTTTCGGTCATTTCATAATCGATATCATGTAATAATCCGGCAAGCCCCCATTTCTCGACATCCTCATCAAATCTTTCTGCAAGGGCCCTCATGCATGCTTCCACAGCAAGAGAGTGTTTAATGAGATTTTTGTTTTTAAGATGTTCTTTAACCAATTGAAAAGCTTCTTCCCTGTTCATATTAAATCTCCTCTCATGATTTTTATATAACGGCTCTTTACTTTGTTTCAAAAAGAGTATTTTACTCATATCATTCTCTTTATCATACACCGATAAAAGCAGGGTGTCACGGAACCATAACGGATTGGACCTCATTTCATTTTTAACGGCATATTCTCCTATGTCTTCACCTGTTTTGATATCAAAACACTTCATTTTTAAAGAAAAAGATGTGACAAACAACCGGGTCCCAACGGCCTCTAACGGAAACAGACACCGGCCGGGAATTTGATTCCACCATAAAACAGTACCGTTCTTTGCATTCACACAGTAAAGAACATTGTTCCAGGAAGCAAATAAAACACATTTTTCCTCCAGTAAAGGAAAAGCATGGACTTTACCGCCGGTTTTGACTTTCCATTCGATCTTTTGTTTATTCATATTGATGCAGTAAAAATACCCATCATAAGAACCGAAATAAAGCCGGTCCTCTCTGTAAGCAAAGGCTCCTCTGATTTTACCTCCTGTTTTATGCTTCCTTATAATATCCCCATCAAAGTTCAAGATATACAATTTCTTATCATCGCATCCGAACACAACCATGTCATTGATAACCGCGGGCCATGAATGAATAGGTCCTTCTGCTTTCATTTCCCATAGGAATTCGCCGGAATCAACATCCAAGCACAGCAAACGTCCGTTCTCAGTCCCAAAAAATATCTTTCCGGGAGAAACGGCGATGTCTCCGGATATATTTTCTTCTATGTGAACCTTCCAAACCAATGTTCCATTGGTATGGATACAAAATATATTGTCCCTGCTGTCATAAATAATAATATATTCACCGCTTACATACGGGGGAGAAACAAAATCACTCTCTGATGAAAACAGCCGTTGTGTTCCCCGCTCAGGGTCATCTATACAGTACAAACACCCTCTGGAGGATGAAAAATACACCCTGTCCTCACTCCGGGTCATAAATCTGTTTATCTCGCCTTCGATACTGGCATCGCTTTCTTGTATTAAAGGAAAATCTAAAATAGGTTCAACAGCCGGCTCCGGCTTTTTATGAGAAGAACAGGAGCTCAGGGCATAGATCAAGATCAAATAAAACACCACTCCTCTCTTCATGAGTCTTTTCGGATCCAGCCTGTTCAATACTATCATTTATGCCTCATCATTATAACAAAACAATGGGGCTGTCAAAAGAAAAGAGCTGCATGCCTTCACTTTACTAAACCAGATCAAGTTGTTATTATTCCTATCTAACCGAGTTAAGATAATGATTAATTATATTTTGCTTTATAAAATCAGGAAACTGGTCAAAAATATCATAAAAGAAAAAATAAAAGACGAAGAAATAGCCACTACGGAAAAATCCTGTATAGGATGTCTCGCCGATGAGCTGAGCTGGGAAATCTATTATTTAATAAAGGAGAACAAAAAAAAATAAATCAATTCTGATCAACCAGTTTCTTTCCTCTCTTTCATCTTTTTTTTGATTTCCTTCCACCATTCCACTCTTTTTTTCATTTCTTTTTCAAATCCCATTGAGCCAGGTTCATAGTACTCCCTGGATTTAAGATTTTCCGGCATTGTTTCCATATCCGTCGTGGCATCACTAAAGTCATGTGCGTATTTGTAATCCTTTCCATAACCCTGTTTTTTCATCAATGAAGAAACAGGATTTCTGAGATGCAGGGGCACAGGTTCAAAGGGAGAGGTTTCCACATCTTTTACGGCTTTTCTGTAGGCTTTGTACACGCTATTGCTCTTGGGGGCCGAGGCAAGATAAATGACAGCCTGGGCTAATGCAAGTTCGCCTTCAGGAGAGCCGATAAACTCAAAGGCATCCCTGGCATTCAGAGCTATATTGAGAGCCTTATTATCCGCAAGCCCCACATCCTCCGAAGCAAACCTGACCAGCCTTCTCGCTATGTACATCGGATCCTCACCAGCCACTATCATTCTTGCCAGCCAATAAAGAGAGGCATTCACATCACTGTTTCTCAAGCTTTTATGCAAAGCAGAAATGAGATTAAAATGCTCTTCTCCTTTCTTATCATACAAAAGTATTCTCTGCTGCAGGGCTTCTTTGACAGCCTCGAAATCTATCTTGTCATCTTTGGCCAGATGGACTGCGATTTCAAGAGTATTCAGAGCCCTTCTCGCATCTCCGTTAGCGTATGTGATTATGGCTTCCTTAGCTTCTTCTGATATGTGAAGCTCTCTCTCTCCAAATCCTCTCTCTCTGTCCTTTAAAGCATTATTCAAGATTTTTTCCAGTGTCTCCGGCTTCAGAGTATTCAACTTCAGCACTTTAGTCCGTGACAGAAGAGGTGCAATCACTTCAAAAGAGGGATTTTCAGTAGTCGACCCAAAAAGAATAATCTCTCCTTTTTCAACATAAGGGAGAAAAGCTGCCTGTTGCGCTTTATTGAATCTATGAATCTCATCAATAAAAAGAATGGTTGGCTGTTTGTATAATTTACCGTGTTCCTCTGCTTCCTCCATCACTTTTTTAATCTCTTTGATACTTGAAAGAACGGCACTATAAAACATGCAGGGTAAGTCAAAATGGTCAGCCAAGATAGCACCGAGGGTTGTTTTTCCTGAACCCGGGGGGCCCCAGAAAATAAGCGAAATCAAATTATCAGCCTTGATAAGCTGGGTCAGTATCTGGCCTTCTCCAATAAGGTGCTCCTGACCATAAAATCCGTCAAGGCTTTTAGGCCTCATACGCTCTGCTAAAGGAGTGTGTTTCCTCTTTTCAGTTGGCATATTTTTCACTTTGGCCGACATCGTATCCCTGCCATACTCTATATAGGGAAGTATCCACTCTGTTCTTTGCGTATTCCCTATGCCAGCCATCCGGAACAGGCATATCCTTATACAATAATTTCCTGTTCGCTTCCAGTAAAAGAGGCCTCCGCCCCATAAACTCAGCAGCACACATGACTTTGTTGCCTGATTCCGATCCAACTTTCTCAAGCGAAGCATATCCTTCGTTGCTTCGAAGGATATGGTGATCCAAAATCAGAACACCAACTCCCTTGGAGAGCCGTACAGCTTCTGTCAGTGCCTGTTGTTTTTTCTCATTTGACATCTGTTTGAGATACAAAGGAGGCCCTGATACCAATACCATATCCGGTTTCCAGTCTAATATCTGAGACACTGCCCGGCTGTGCAGCAGCTGAATGTCGGAAGCATGGACAAAGACTCTATCATCCTCAATACGTGTCATCATCACTTTACCTGTCCGGCTTCCTGGTTCACCATGATAAACAGCTTTTGAAAACCTGAAGAGGCTGTTACTTTTTCCCTCTGCATCCGGAAAAGAACGTCCCAGGATATCTGAGAGTTGCCTTCTTCGATTTCTCATAGAATGAGAGGCTTCCTTTTCTCCCTTACACCACAAAATAGGATTAGCAAAGGAGTCAGAAACTTTCTTGGCATCAAGTTGATAAGGATTCGCATCGACAAGGGGAACGTGATCGCCGTGAAAATGGCTTATAACAATGTCTGTGCTGTGCTTGAGTTCTTTTATGATATTTTCTCTTACCTTTTCCCCAACAGCCACCTGGAAAGGATGAGGAAGAAGCCCATGGCGCCTGTATCCCAGCGCCAACCCCGGATCTATGACTATCTTTCGGTCCTCTGTTTCTACCGCACAGCACAACCCACGGACTCCTAAAGACTCGGCTCCGAGGATTCTGATCCGCATTAGGGATGAAACCAGCTACCAGATCCAACGCCTTCTATGGAATCGAAAATCGTAATATCTTCCTCCTCTGCTTCGACCAAGCCCTCTGCCGTATCCAAATCTACCGTATAATCTACTGTTGTACCGACCATATCCATAATAACCCCGTCCGCCTCTTGCAGGACCCCATCCGAGTCCTCCTCTATAACGGTAAGGGCACAATCCATAGCCAAATCGTCCCATCCCAGGCCTGAGATAGGCTCCATATCCATAGTACTTATCAAACACAGCTTTCTGCTCATCAGTAAGTAAATCTCTTATTTTTTTTTCAAGCTGGATTTCCTTCTGAATGACCTCGTCCTCCAAACCTTCGATTTTTTCAATCAATCTGTCTATCTCTTTGCTGTCAGGATTTCTCTGTAATTCCAGTTCATCCAGTTCAATATATAGGTTCCTGAGTTCACTTAGAAAGGGAGTCAGTTCTTTTTCGAGTCGGATTTCAAGCTTGTTAATGGCTTTGATCTGCGCATCTGTAAGCTTCAATTCATACAGATATTCATCACTCAAAGCATCCCTATAGTATCTCTGTGCGAGCATAATATTGGATATCAATAAAGTGCTTAATAGGATCAATACAGAGATGAGAAAATATTTCTTCATTTTTTCTCCTCCTCTCTTATATATAGGTTGTTTTTATTATTGTACAGTCTCTTTATGTTGTCAAATGATCGGGCATGCGGCCTCTCTCAAGCAGAAATTATATGTAAATATTGACCTTGTTTTTAATCCGTGATAATGTACCAAGTTGTTAGAAGAACACAGTTAAAATTTTATCAGGATGGGCTATTACACCTTTGCCAACAATGAACGAATCCAATCAACCGGATAAAATTGTCTACACCCTATCCGAAGTCACAAGGATCACTAAAATAAATCCCAAGACTATTAACAGATGGGAGAAAGAGTTTTATTTTTTAAATTCAGGCCGGACAGGTGCAGGGAAAAAAATCTTCAGGGAAAAAGACCTGCAAATAATAAAACGATTAAAGGACCTTATAGAAAACAAAGGCCACACCCATGCCGGTGCAAAAAGAAAAATAGAAAATGAATTTAATATCAAAGGTTCAGTGCCTGTGAATCCCGAGCGTCTGAAAAAACTTTTATTTAAAATAAAAGAACAATTAGTGAACCTTTCGGAATCTCTTGAAAAGTGATTTCCAGGTCTGTTTCTTTGGTTGTAAAAAATCACTTATCTGATATAATGTATGGCCCGGGTCGGGACGTGGCGCAGCCTGGTAGCGCACACGCTTGGGGTGCGTGGGGTCGGCGGTTCAAATCCGCTCGTCCCGACCACTTTACACAAGGTACCACGCTCCATTTAAAGGGACAAGAATAAAACTCAACTATTCAAAAAATGACGATAATAAACAAAAACAGTCATCCATTGATACTCTTGACTAATGATGATGGATTCTATTCAGAGGGAATACAGGTCCTAAAAAACAAGCTTAAGAAAGAAGCGGATGTCACCATCGTTGCTCCGGACAGCGAGAAAAGCGCAACATCTCTGGCATTGACTTTGCATCACCCTCTGCGGGTTAAGAAAATCGACCCGAATACATATGCTGTGACCGGCACACCTGCGGACTGCATCTACATTGCCGTACAAAATATTCTTCCCTTTAAACCGGATCTCATCATTTCAGGTATGAATCCTGGGCCAAACCTGGGACAACAGGACACATCGTATTCAGGCACGGTTGCCGGTGCGGTACAGGGAACCTTTCTGGGAATACCCTCCCTGGCTGTCTCGATACTCCCCGACAAGAATGGAAATTTTTCTTTTGAATTTGCAGCAGAATTCATAATGTCCCTGTCAAAACAGCTGATCAGCGCTCCCCTTCCTGAAGGGATCACCTTAAACATCAATATTCCCTCCCCTCCTGTAAAAGGAGTAAAAATATCAAAACTGGGACAGAAAAGATACCATCCTGAAATCATACGTAAAAAAGATCCCAGAGGAAGAGATTATTACTGGATCGGAACAGGGACACCTAAAGCTGTCGGAGACGCTAACAGTGATGTCCATGTCATTCAACAGGGATACATAACGCTAACCCCACTTCATAAGGATACAACAGATCACAAGACCATAATAAGCAAAGAAATAGAATCACTCATTCAGAAAACAAAATATGAACTTTCTTAGAAAACTTTATGACTGGGTCCTTCACTGGGCTGAAACTCCCTATGGACCCCTTGCTTTATTTGTTCTTGCACTGGCAGAAAGCTCCTTTTTTCCAATCCCCCCTGACCCGCTTCTCATAGCCCTCTGCCTTGGTTCCATAAAAAAATCCTGGAGATTTGCTCTTTATACTTCTCTTGCTTCCATAATGGGAGGTATACTGGGCTATGCTATTGGACATTTTTTCTGGGAATCCGCAAGCGGTTTTTTCTATAATTATATCCCCGGCTTCACAGAAACTATGTTCCAAAATGTCCTTTATCATTACAATAAAAGCGGATTCTGGTATGTTTTTGCCGCAGGTTTCACTCCTATCCCTTACAAGGTATTCACGATTGCCTCGGGCGTCTTTAAACTAAACCTTCCTCTTTTTATCACCGCTTCCGCCATCAGCAGGTCTTTACGCTTCTTTGCCGTTGCAGCTCTTTTTAAAAGATTCGGTCCGGGGATCAAATCCTTCATTGAAAAGTATTTCAACTTGTTTGCGCTTCTCTTTTTTATCCTTCTTCTTGGAGGATTTTTGGT
>Ga0180434_10002370_pt1 | contig 25370 bp, 19 predicted proteins | sample SS_ome_7_FD_132453 | JGI IMG/M metagenome (GOLD analysis project Ga0180434, IMG submission 132453) | Hypersaline lake sediment archaeal communities from the Salton Sea, California, USA - SS_1_D_2 metaG | ecosystem: Environmental > Aquatic > Non-marine Saline and Alkaline > Hypersaline >... | reverse complement strand
GACGGTTGCCCCACAGACGGTTGCCCCACTTTAAGCAAGCTCGACCGGCAAATCATGCCCGGTCACCCCGGCGAACGCCATTTCGGCTTCTGAATCCTGTTTTCTGAATTCTCCGTTCCTGCCTTCAGGCTCTCGATCCTCCTGACATACCGGTCCATGTCGAACTTCCGTTCCAGTCCCGAGGCGTTCATATACCTTACCATCCCGAAAATAGGCCTTTCTTTCCACGGCCTGTCATGCAGGCCGAAGCACCAGGCAACGCCCGCAAAGCCGTTGGCGTCGCGGCCGTCGATCTCGTACTTATCGTTGAGGTAAAGGGCCCTTTTGAATGCGGTTCTCGGGTTGGCGGTCCACTCGAGAATCTTCTTGCCCCAGTACATCCGCATGTAGCCGTGCATTTTTCCCGTTATCACCATCTGCCGCTGCGCTGCGTTCCAGTACGCATCGTGCGTTCGGGCGTTTTCAAGCTCAGCCAGACTGTAAAGATACGGCCGTCTGTCCCGCCTGTGCCCGAGCAGCGTGGCCTTGGCCCACGACGGCAGGGACCTGAAAGTGTCGTAGCGGCGGTTATAAAAGACCATATTGTGTGCAAGCTCTCTCCTTACGATGAGCTCTTCCAAATAAGCGCCGCCGCCGGCCTTGCCGCTCTTAACCACCTCCAAGGCGATAAAAAGAGGCGATATTTGACCGAAGTGCAGATAGGGGCTCATATTCGATGTGCAATCTGCGCAAGGATCGTTTCTGCGGTGCCCGTAGTGCTCCAGGCCGTTGCGTATGAACGCCGCCAGCAGCTTCCTGGCCTTGCTTGTCCCTCCGACCAAGCAGGGCGACGCGCCCACGCTTTTGTCGATATTCAGTTTCGAAGCCAGCGTTCCGGAACTGCCGATATCGAGGCCACCCAAATTCGCGGACAGGGAATCGACTTTCGGCTTTGACTGTTGCAGCCGGACGAGGTGCCGCTCGAGCCCCGCGGTTATCCTCGGCCTTATCGTCGCGGCCGAATACTGCAACTTTTCCGAGGCGGACCAGACGGGAACAACCAGGTTGGATTCGACCTCATGCATGGCGCAGCTCAACAAACAGGCCGTTTTTTGCCGCCAGGCTCTCTGGATCCTAAGGTGGCCGCAGTCGGTGACGACCATCACAGCGGCGCGGGCGAACTCAACGACTTCGGCGGGGGGGCGGCCGTAGCGGACCACCATTGTGATACCCCGCGAGGCCAACTTTCTTCCGGTCTCGGCCAGCCCCTCGAGCATGAAGCGGTAGTGCCTGGCGTTGGCTTGGGGGTATTGGTCCGTAAGAACGAACAGTACCACCACGGGCTTTCGAAGGGCGTTCGCCTTTTCGATTGCGTACTCGAGGGCTTGGTTATAATGGGGCCGCTGCGACGCCTGCATCCAGTAAAGTACCCACCTGCCGTGGCGGTTGAGGCCCTTCTTGTTAAGCGGGCGTATTCGTTCCTCGTGGATCATCCTTGTCTTACCGATCACGCTTCGGATTGAGCTTTGAGGTCGGCTCAATCACGGTCAAATTGGAGCAACTTCACACCCGACCGCCGGCGCCGCCGGAGAAGAGCCCCTTTGGTTTTAGCCTGCTCACAGCCCGTTTCTTCTCGTAGGGGCTTATCCTGGTCCGCATGACGGCATCCCCGAGCATAGCGATCGTCTTATCATAAGTCTGACAATCGACCGGATATGGGGTGGCGTCCTTGCCGCCGTGGGCGAAGGAATACCTGGCCGGGTCCTCATACGAGGGCTTTGCGCCGTAGATAACCTCCCCCACCAAGGCCAAGGCACGGACGGTTTTCGGCCCCACCCCGGCGGTGGCTATAAGCTGCTCATAACCGTGCGGCTTGTCGTCGCACAGCCTTCGCAATATCTTCTCAAGATAGCGGCTGGCGGAAAAATCCTCGCAGACAACCGGGTGGTGGCGGAACTCGGTATCCGCCAGATCCAGAAAGGTCAATTGCATGCCGCCTTTTCTGACGGCAGCCATCCGACTCAGGTGAGAGGAGTGCTTTCGGAGTATCTCGATATCTTTCATGAGCGAGCGGTAGGGCGAGGCGGTGAATTCGACGCTGATTTGCCTGGTCGGATCACTTTCCTTGGCGGTCAGGTTCAGTGTCCGCCGCCGCTTGACGGCGGACACGATCCCCGTGTGCGGCTCACAGACAAGATCGTTCACCTTCTCCGAAAACCAATGGTAACGCCTCGCCGAGGCGCTGGCCTCGTTCATTCCCTGCTGGACAACCGCCCAACTGCCGCTGCGGGAAAAAAAGAAACTGTGATGGTATATCTGGTAGCCGTCCTGGACCAGGCAGCTGTCGACCTTGGCGCTCATGCGCGAATTGTATACAAGGTTGTCACCGCTGCCGGCTGGAAGGCTCAGCCGGTCGGCCCAGACTGCGATTTCATCCGGGGTCTTTCGTGAGGTCTTTCCCTTTCCGCCGCATATAAAAACGCCAAGCTCCTCTTCACGGCACCGGATCGCCTCTTTGAGGGCAGCGGTAAGAATCGTGGTAAGTCCCGAGGCGTTCCAGTCAAACGCCAGGACAGTACCCAACGACTGGAACCAGACCGGATCCCCGATCCTGCGTATGAACTCATCCGGCCCGAATTCATCGACGAGCACCCTTGTCATCTCTCGGCCAAGCTTGACCATCCTTTCGAAAAGCCACCGCGGGCACTTTCCGGTATCGAGTGTGAATGTGGCGATTCCCCTGTACATTGCCTAGCCCATACAGACAACCATTGCGTCAACCCGTTTAGTATTATATGCTACCCGCGGCTTGGCCTGATAGTTCGTTGTGGCAGTTTGTCCGGTATGACTAAAAACAGCCCGATTGCTTTGTCGCGGATCCAACGGCTTATCGGCCAAAGGATGCTTGACTCGGAACAATCAAAGCCCTGTATACATTTACAGTGCGGCATCGACATTACCGAACTTATGTACCTTCGGCCCGGGTTAAAGAAGTCTCTGGGCGTAAAGATAACCACAAACGCCTTTTACATCAAGGCGGTTGCTCTGGCAGCCGCCGAATTTCCTCTTGTTCTCGGCACGATCACCGGCGAGGGCATACGCATAGCGAGCAGCGTCAACGTCAGCTTTGCCGTCAGCGCGCCCCGGGGTCTTTTGGTCCCGGTCGTTCGGGCCGCTGACAGGCGGCCGTTAGACGAGATCGCCAGGCTCGAAAAGGCGCTTACCGAAAGGGCTCGCGCGAATACCCTTGCCCTGACCGACATGCAGGGTGAGACAATCGCCGTGAGCAACCTGGGGGCCTATGCGGTGGATTCCTTCCTCGGAATAGTGCCCCCCCCGGCCAGCGCCATCGCTACTTTCGGCAATGTGCTGGAAACCATCGTACCGGCGGCCGGCGGGGCAGCCGTCCGCAGAATATTGAACCTCGGCGTTTCCTGCGACAACCGCCTGATAAACGCCGTCTATGCGGCGGCATTTGTGAATCACATTCGGTCGCTGCTGCAAAACCCCGCGATGCTGGCTCCGCCGGCTGGTTCACCGGTTAAACAAGGCCGGCAAACAAATTTAAAATAATCCGGGAAAAAGCTTGCGGGCCGCTTTACAGCAACGTAAACTGACTAACGAAATCTTGATGGAATAAGGAGTTCAACCGGCAGACCGGGGCTGCTTAATGCGGGGCATTACTGCAATTATCACTTCTTCTTCTGCCCTGAACCTTTATTTCCAAATGACTGGGTTTATGTAAGGTTTGCCGGCCCCCTTCATCACGATGCAGGGGGATGTACCTGCGGGCAGAGATTCCTTCAGGGCATGGGCCAGGGAACCGGTGAGTAAGGGTCCAGAGTACCGGCGAAACCTGTTGGTTGGACATGGATCGTACGAAAGGAAATTGGAATGAACATTTATGTTGGCAATCTGTCCCGCGACGTAACTGAGGACGACCTCCGGCAGGAGTTTGCGGCTCACGGCGAGGTTTCGTCCGTCGACGTTATAAAGGACAAATTCAGCGGCGAATCCAGGGGTTTCGGATTTGTCGAAATGCCCTCGAAGGAACAGGCCCAAGCGGCTATTTCAGGCCTGGACGGCAAGGATCTGAAGGGCCGGTCAATCAAGGTCAACGAAGCCAAACCCCGCCCGCAGGGCGGTAGAGGCGGCGGCGGCGGCCGACGCGGCGGTGGTTTCGGCGGCGGCGGCGGCCGACGCGGCGGCGGTTACGGCGGCGGCGGCGGTTACGGCGGCGGCAAGCGCTTTTAGCGATTCGCAATCACAATAACGCCATTTCCGCCAAGGGGACCTGGGCACAGTTATGGGTCTGTGCAATTCGTTTTTTGCATCAGCCTGCGAAGAGTGTATAATGTAATATCGAACCTTTTATGTTGTTTTGATAAATATATATGGGGGCGAATGGCTTCGACCTGATGGCGAAAGGTCATGTCGCATGCCCAGGACGCCGGTTGGCCTGGTTAATCATCCGGTAACACATTAAATGGCAACTATCAGTTGCGCATGGCTGCCTAGTTTGTGCAGTCCGTCCTTTCGGGCCAGACCCGCGGGCCTGAAAAGGGCGTCAGACAGCGGGTTGGCCCCGCAGGGCTGTCCGGTTCCTCCGGGGCGAGAGCTTACCGGGCTGGCCGAACCCGTAGCCTGTCGATTGGCGCCGGGCAAGGCGAAAAATAAAAAAAGCGACTAAGCATGTAGACGCATGGCCGGCAGCATCAAGGGACGGGGGTTCGAATCCCCCCGCCTCCATAGAATATCGAAGGTCTGACGGTGTATACGGCAGGCTAAATACGGTCCAGCCATTTTTCATGCGGCAAGGACAGAGCTGCCCGGATTTTCGCCGATTCATCGAGAACGTCGGACTAAGATTCGGCATTTTGCCTTGTCACACTCGGAAAGGTCGATTTCATACGAAAATCCCAGCGGCTCCAGCACTCGTCTGTACAAAGTATCGCAATGTTCGCAATAAAACTCGTACGGCGTGATATGCTCTTCCCGGATCAGCCGTCCCATGCTCGGACAATGCCGCATGTCAATCTTGAAAAACCCTTCCTCTTCGTCAACTTCCATAACAGCATCGGCGGCTTCCTCGGAAAGCGTGTGACTCCAGTACTCAAAACAACCCGCCAGCCCCTTCCGATCGGCAAGAGACCCGAGCGTTCCCATAAAGTTATCCGAAAGGTATTCCCAGAATTTTATAACTTCCTGCTTGCCGCCTATCTTATGCAGATATTTGAATAACTCGTTATACGCCGGTATGAAATCAACGCATGATATCATGACTATTTCACTCTTTCCAGAAAGTCTGAATGCATCTGCCCTTACCTCGTTCATAATGACACGAACAGTTGTAACCGGCATTTTTGCAGATCGTCGCGTTCACAACTTTCGTTGTCTGACAAAATCGCTCTGTAACGAATTGACCGATTTTTTTCAGGTGCGCAATTGCCGGGCAGCTATTAACCTTTAAAACCAGTTTTTCATTGTCGTAAAACTGCTCGAAATCCCCGTTTTCCAGTGAAAAGACCCTCTGCCAATGCCTCTCCAATTCTTGCAGGCCGTTTTCTTTAAGTCTTGCGCTGAGAGGCGAATAGTATTTCTCGGCAAATTGCTTCAAGTACATACACGTGTGTTCTTTGCCATAACGATCATCCAGGTATTTGACGGCCTGGCACAACGCTCCGTGGAAGTCCTTGTGCAAGTACTCAGCATCCGAGGATAAGCGCAGCCTCTTTTTAAGTTTGCGTTCTGTTTTCATGGCATAATATTCTCGCGTTCCTTATTTATCATTTTAACTATCCTCTCCTTAGCCGATCCGGGCAAGGGATAGTGAAGGTAACCGGTTGTGGTACGAAAAATCCCCAATTGTACCAATGCGTACTTAAGGCCTGTCAGCCAGCTTCTTATATTCTTCCCCCCGTATGCCGCGTAATTGATCCTGTTGCAGCGTCGCTGGAGACCCGCGAGAGCGCCGAAGTTGCCTTTTCGAGCTTCTTCGAGCATTTTCACGGTCAGTTTGCCGATTAGAATGCCTCCACCCGACAGAGTGCCATCATAACCCGATTGCAAATAAGGCAGCAGGTTTAGCTCGCATCCGGTAAGCAGCACGATATCTTTTCTTTGCCGCCTGATTTCCAGCATAAGCTCTCTTACACGATCGCTTCCGGCCGAGTCTTTGACCATGCATACGTTGGGGTGTGCCACGGCTTTCTTGATTATTTTACGCGGTATAACACCTCCCCTTATATAGATACAAACAGGCGAGGGCGACTCTTCGATTGCTTTCAGGTAGTATTCTTCGATCACCTCCTCCCTGACGAAAGGGGTCAAAAACCAAGGCTCCGCAACAACAGCGACATCAATTCCTTCCCTTTTCAAATTCCTTATGTTGTCAAGTACGCGGGCGTATGAGTTGTCCGTCGCCTGAACGGCGATGGTCATTTTATTTTGGTTTTCGGCCACAGCTATCGCTGCGAGTCTCAACAGGTCTTTTCGCGGCATAAAGGGCCCTTCCCCGCACGTTCCCCCGAGAAATATACCCTTCTGGCCGGTTCCAATATGATGCCTGATCATCCTCCTCACGGCTGCCGCATCGATCTTAATTCCACCGGTGAAGGGAGTAGGGGCGGCAGACCACGATCCCTTAAGCCTCGACGCCTTAATAGCCATTACCTTTTTCCCCAATAAGTTACGCCGGATTGCCGCCGCAATGCCCGTTCCATGGCGGTTATCGCCGCAGTCTCCGGTAGAGTATAGCCCTATCGGGCTCGGGCTGAAAGCGCTTTTTGACTTTTACCCACGCCGCGGTAATATCCTGCAGAGAATCAAACCAATCAAACGCCAGCGCGCCGAGCATAGCGGCACCTCGGCATGCAGGCTCGTCACAATCGGTGGCAATGAGCTCCAATCCGGTCATGTCCGTTTTTATCTGCAGCCACAAATCGTTTTTCGCGCCGCCGCCAGTGGCGATTATTCTACCGGGAGCTTCATTTTCGTGCAGTTTCAAAATGAGCTGCCCGAGACTGCGAGCGGTGGATTCCATAATGGCACGGGAAAAGTGGCCATGGCCAAAGCCCTGTCGTGAGTTGATAAAACCACTGAGGTCAGGGTATCTGTCAGCACACGGCTTCGCCTTAAGACCATCGCAACCCGGCGATACCCTGGCGGCCAGTGCGGTTAACTGTTCCAGGGACAAGTCGGGGGCATAGTTGCGTTGATACCATCGAAACGCCGAAGCGCCGTTTTCAGTGAAAACAAGTTGATAGTAAGTTCCGTCAGTACCGGCGCCGACACACCTGCCCGGGGCCGGCCGGTATTCGTCCGCTACGGAAACACAAGCTAAGACGGTGCCCGTCGATTCGCTGCATGGAGCGAACATTGGTACTCCCGCCCCAATCGCGGCAACGTGATGATCCAAGCTGCCAACCACAAAAACGGCATCCATGGCGATTCCCAGCCTGTTGCCGGGCAGAACTTTTCCGGCGTTATAACCGGGACTGCGTATAGTGGAGAAGCTTTCAGGGGCTAAACCCACGGCATTGAGAATTTCGCGCCACCAGCAGCGCTGCCGGATTTGTTCCATAGCCAGCAATGAGGCGGTGCCGGCATCGATTATCCTCTTGCCGGTCAGAGCAAAACACAGATAATCCGGAAGCGTCATTACATGGCATGTTTGCCGCCGGAGTTCAGGGTGGTTCTTCGCTATCCACTTCAGTTTAACGCAACAGAAATTTTCGTTTACGGGGATTCCGAGACCTGTTATTCGCGCAAAATCACCGCGATTGAAAATTACCTCAAGCTCTTTATCGATGCCGTGGACCCTGCTGTCGGACCACAGGATCAAGGGTGTAAGCGGCTCGAAGCATTTGTTGAGCAATAAGAAAGTATTCGCCTGGGAAGCATAGCTGACGGCCTTTATATAGCTTCGTCCGGCTCCGGCCTGACGGCAGGCTTGGTCAAGACCTTCATTAAGTGCCCCCCATAATCGTGTTACGGGCAGTTCACAGCAACCCGGCGCGGTCCGGTCCTTAATAACTTCGGCCCTGCCCGAGCCGTGAAGGTTGCCCTCGCGGTCGAAAAGGCCGACCTTAAAGAAACTTGTACCCAGATCTATTCCCAGAACCAGTTCCACTTAGTTGGCCTTGACCTTCTTTAAAAGTTTAATCGTTTCGTCGACCAAAATGCATCCGGCCTCGTGACTGAACAGGGCATTCGATGCTTCATACCCTCCCTCCTCGGCGGCTTCCCTTGTCGCTATGTAGCCATTAAGCTCGCCGTTTGCCAGGGAAATAACGAAAGTCTCAAGGCTTTTCGCCTTTACGGCCAGCGAGTACTCCACGAATACCTCGCCGGGCCAGCCTACGAAATTCCATCTGCCGACCTTTATCAGCTGCACCTCTGCCGGAAGCGCGCTTTGATAGGCCCTTTCGAGCCGGGCGGTTCTTGCGCTTTTTGCCAGTGTCAGCGTCTCTTCGGCGCCGAACCAGTCGCATTCCGCGGTTCTTACCTTTTTTTCGGATGCGCCGGAGTTCCGCAGAGTTTCCAGCTTTTCTAACGCATCTTTGACTTCTTGGCGCGCTTGGCGCTCGCTTGGGAATTCTCTTCTTGGCAAATCACGAAGCAACCGCGATTTGACGGCGAGTCGCAGACCGGTTTCGAATCTGGTCTGACGGATAGCTTTTTCGACCGCCACTGCAAGTATCTCGCCGAGCCTTTGAGCTTCCTGAAAGGTATTAGCCCTGGTGACGTACCTGGGGCTCTGATTGCCCGAAGGGCCGGTGTGGTGCAGGACGACGCAATCGCTGCCGAGGACATTGTGCTGAAGATATACTCGTGAAAACCCCGGAAAATCGCCGCTTATAAGGGTGGAATCCTCGTGAAGAACGGTCGGATGCATTGAGCAAACGAGCATACACGCAAGATTCTTTTCGTCCATTGACCTTACTAAAAGCACCGGTACTTGATGGTCGGCCGGGCCGCCTGGGTCCCTGCGATTGGTGCCGATGCCCGTATCGTCCGCGATTGCCAGTCCGCACTTTACCGGCCGGGTGCGTTCGTGCGCCCTAACGGCCGTCTCGACAATGCGCCCTTCCATAAATTTGACGTAGCTTCGGTCCACCGGGGGAACGGCGGCGTCGGCTTTATTGCTCGGGCACTCTACCGTGTGCGGGCCCGAGTGGGTGTGTGTGGAAGTTATCATAATATTGTCCGCGGGCACGGAGGTGGCCTGCTGTATACGCCGCCTTGCGTTTTGAACGACGTCTCTGCCGACAAAAATAATGTCGTTGGCAATGAACATGGCCTCCGTGTCGCCGTCACTTATGTATAAAGCCGAACTCCACAGGCGGTCGTGAACACCGGTGCTGTAACGTTCGACGTGAGGATAGCCGAATAAAAACTGAGAGTTTGCCGGCGTAATATCAAGCTGTGCCGCACCTGCTGTCAGGTTGCCCGCCACTTCAATACCCCTTTTCCCAGTCGGGTACGATGTCCTGAGCGATCGTCTCCGACACATAAACATCGGCATCGAGGGTCTGCAGAATCGACTCGGGTATCTTTGGGGTTATGGGCCCGTGCAGAACAAGCCTTGATATCATCCTTTGCCAGGCGGTGGTCGTGCCGTGCACGCTTAAGGCATGCGTGTCGATGCGGGCTTTGGCGTTGATCACCTGGGCAGGTCCGATGGTTGCCGCCTTCGGGGGCACAGCGGAAAGATCGCCGCTTTTACCGAAGCTGCCGTGCAGGGAATTCTGCGCCAGCGAATACGGGCTCAGCGTGACTATGCGCGAGCCCATCTTTTTCCATTCTTCCAGCGGAACGTCAAATTCCGGCGCGTCGGGTTCGACAAACGCCAGGTGCCCTGTCCAGCCGGGGCCGCTGTAGCAGATATCCGCGTGGCCGAGGTCTTCCAGCATTCTGTCGTAATCTTTCAGGTTTTCGTTGGTAAAGCCGACGAGATTATCCCGCGGCGGCCTCAGTTTTTCGTCGATCCTGTAATAGAAATTGTCCAACATCGCGCGGACAAGCCCAAAGGGCCAGTCCTCCGGCGCAATGTTGCCGTTCTGGTCCGCGTATTCATCCATTGCAAAGGCATAAACTTGTCTGCAGTTTATTCCACAGGCATTTATCAACCTTGCCACATTGCGGTAGGAAGGAACCGGATTCGGAAGGATCATTACGAGTTTCTCGTTCTTCTCAGCGGCCCGGTATATTCTGCGAAAAATGTCCGTCACCCATATCCATTCGACCTCACAGTCCCTGACTATGTGTATCCTGAAGTTGGGATTGGGGTGATCGGCGAGCCGTTCTTTCTTTATGCTGCGGCATTTTTCTATAACCTTCTTGTCCCTGAACGGCACATATTCGGACGGTTCATACAAAAATTCGCTCATCGGTCTGCCTTTCACTTTAATAACATTTCCCTTCTATCCAGGTTCTCTGCACGTTCAGATCCTCGTCCAGCAATACCATATCCGCGTCATACCCGCTGGCGATTGTTCCCTTTCGTTTGTCAAGGCCGAGCACTCTCGCCGGATTCGCAGACACCATTTTCACCCCCTGGACCAAGTCGACACCGAGCATTTCCACCGCGTTGCGCAGCGCCCTGTCAAGCGTCAGTCCGCTTCCGGCCAGCAAACCGCCCCTTGATGAATCCCCGACCAATCTCGCAGGCCCGCCCTCATAGCGGAATTCAATCTCCGTATCGCCGAACTTATGTCTCCCCGGCGGCAAGCCCGCGCCGACGTTGGCATCGGTAATCAGGCAGACCTTCTCGGGCCCTTTACACTTCAAGGCCATATTTACCGCGACCGGATCAACGTGTTCGCCGTCAAGTATGAAATCCACGCTGACCCTGCTGTCGGCAAGGATAGCCTCCACGGCTCCACAAGGCCTAACGCCGGGTTCCGTTTCCTCTGGAGCATAGAACACATTGTAGAAGTGCGTGGCATGGCGGGCGCCGGCTTCAATGGCTGCCTGGGTCTGCTTGACGTCAGCCCGCGTATGACTGATGAAAACCGCAGAACCGCCGCGCCGCATCAGCGGAATAAGCTTATCAATACCCTCAAAATCCGGCGATGTGCTGAATATAGTTTTGTAGGGTCTGGCTGCCTCGATCAACCCACTTACACGGTCCGGGTCGGCTTTGCCCAAAGCCCCCGGCGGCAGGGCGCCGCTGAACGCAAGAAAGGGGCCTTCCTGGTGAAAACCGAGGATTTTAGCCCCACTGTAAGCCCGACCGGCGAGTCGTGAAACAAACTCCGCGTCCTCGCCCTTGGGCCGGGGACAAACAGTCGGCAGAAATGACGTTACACCGAAACGCGGCAGGGCCATGCAGATGCCCGCAAGCGCATCCGGGCCGTCATCTACAAGCCCTCTCAGCAGGCCGTGCATGTGCAGGTCGATAAATCCAGGAGCCAGATACATGCCTTCGGCATCTAACATTTCTTTGGCATCAGCGTCTTTTGGAGGACTTCCCGGGCCTACCTTGACCACTTTCCCTTCACGGCAAAGAACATGATAATCTTCAAATAGACCATTCCGCCCGACGACGGTGCAGTTTGTTAAAAGCGGGCCGTTCATTTTCCGTTCCCGAAATCCCTCCCGCAAGCCGGGGTGATCGGTATCAACGTGTTAACCATAGGGAATTTATTTGAATTGAAGGTGTTTTGTCAAGTATCATACAGAACTGACATTAAGGTTATCAGGAGATAAAAATGCCGACAACAGCGGTAGATTCCCTTGAATGGGCAAAAGTGGACCTGGGCAAGGTTCCGGATATCAAGGTTACGCCGCCTGGCCCAAAAAGCCGGCGGATACATGAACGAACCAGCAAGTACATGAAAGGCTTTTCCAGTCAGGTGAAGTTGTTTCCCGTGGCGTTCGAGTCCGGCCTGGGCTGTACGATGCGTGATGCCGACGGCAACATATACATTGATTTTTCCAGCGGCATCTATGTTGCCGGTCTCGGCCACTGCAACCCCAGGGTAACACAGGCAGTCCAGAAATGGGCCCGCAAGTTGATGAACGCGCACGATTTCTCTTCACCGATCAAGATGCAGCTCATGGAAAAAATGGCCGAAGTGCTTCCTTCCAACCTCAAAGGTTTTCAGCTGTACGACTCCGGGACCACCGCGGTCGAGGCCGGTCTTCGAGTGGCCCGGGCCGCGACCGGCAGACACGAGTTCATCAGCTGTTTTATGGACTTCCACGGAAAAAGTTACGGCTCGGTCAGCCTGGCGCAGATGCGCAATCCCTGCTACGGCCCCACCCGGGCCCCGGGCTTCCACATGCTGCCAAGGCCGGACCCATACAGGCCCCACTGGAAAAAACCGGACGGAACCATAGATACCGACGCGTACATAGACTTCTTCGAGCAGTATCTTGTGGAGGGAACCGCAGGACAGGTATGCGCATTCGTGCTCGAACCCATCCAGGGATGGGCAGGTAGTATATTTCCGCCGGATGATTTTTTCGGCAAACTTCGTAAACTGTGCGACAAACACGACCTGCTGCTGTTCGCCGACGAGGTTCTTACCGGCACTGGCAGAACGGGAAAATACTGCGCAATGGAACACTGGGATACTCGGACCGACATCACTACGCTTGGCAAGGGCTTCGGCAACGGCTTTCCGGTAACGGCCCTTTGCGTCGATGAAGCCATATCTGACGCCGTGAAAAACGTAAGCGCATCGACCAGCTATGGCGGCAACCCGATGGCCTGTGCCGCGGCACTGGCAAGCATCGAGGTCATCGAGCACGACAACCTGCTCGAACATTGTACGGCTTTGGGCGAGCATTGCCTCGGACTGCTGGAACAAATGAAGTCGAGTCATAAGATAGTAGGCGACATCCGCTGCAAGGGAGCTCTTATGGGCATCGAGCTGGTCAAAGACACAAGAACCAAAGAGCCGTTTCCGGAAGCAGGCAGGTTTGTTTATCAGCACGCATTCCGCAACGGTTTGGCGTGGATACCCGCCGGCCATATTTTGCGGATGAGCCCGCCGTTCGTGATGGACTTTCACACGGCCGCCCGCGGACTGGAGATTATCGACAACGCTATAACGGCGGCGGAAAAAGAACTTTGTTAGGCCAAAGCATGGATAAGGTAAAGTTCGGCATAATCGGCTGCGGTCTGATGGGGCGCGAGTTTGCCAGCGCAGCGGCACGGTGGTGCCATCTGCTGGAGATGCAGGTTAAACCTGAAATTGTCGCGGTCTGCGATACCAACGACCAGATCCGTAAGTGGTACACCGACAACTTCGATTCAATAGGGCAATCCACGGACGACTATACAAAACTTCTGGACAATCCCGGGGTCGAAGCAGTGTATGTCGCAGTACCGCATAACATGCACGAGGAGATTTTCTGCGCGGCTTTGGACGCCGGCAAGCACATGCTCGGCGAAAAGCCTTTCGGCATAGATAAGCCCGCAAACGACGCGATTTCAGCCAAAATCGGGGAACACCCGGAGTGTTTTGTGCGCTGCTCTTCGGAGTCGATATTCTTCCCCGCGATGCAGTTAATCGGCAATATGATTCAGACCGGGGCGTTCGGCCGGATCATCGAGGCCAACAGCGGCTTCTTGCACAGCTCGGACCTTGATCCGGAAAAGCCGACAAACTGGAAACGCATGATCGAGTACTGCGGCGAATACGGCTGTATGGGCGATCTCGGGATGCACGCCTGCCATATGCCCTTCAGGGCGGGATGGTATCCAAGGACGGTACGCGCAATCCTCTCAAACATCATTACCGAGCGACCCGACGGTAAAGGCGGCAAGGCCCCGTGCGAAACCTGGGACAACGCCGCTTTGTTCTGCGACGCCGAGGATGGCAGCGGAAATTTTTTTCCGCTGACCATAAAGACATACAGGATCGCCCCGGGACATAAGAACACGTGGTATATCGAGATCTACGGTACGCAGGCAAGCGCCCGGTGGTCAAGCAAGCAGATAAATACGCTCGAAGTGCTGGAATTCACCGGCAGAGAGCAATCCTGGCAGATTACGGACATGGGCCACGAAATGGCATTTGAATCCATAACCGGAAGTATTTTTGAAGCAGGTTTCTCCGATTCGATACTCCAGATGTGGGCGGCATTCCTATATGAGCTTAAAAACGGTCGACCCCTTAAAAAGTTCGCCGGTTGTGTGACTCCAGAAGAAGCCGCATATAGCCACAGACTCTTTACAGCTGCGCTCGAATCCCAAAAAAACTGCCGCGTTGTTGAGATCTGATATGGAAACAACCTCGAAGGTCCGACGGGCAGTACAACATTCGGCGCTTCTTTAGAGCAGGTGCCAGCTCGCAAAAGCGGTTTTTGAAAGAAAACCCCGACAAGCGAAGGGGAAGGGAATATATATTCATGGCGGATCATAAGCTGACAGGTTTCGGCTTTGGCCCCATACAGTCGGGCCTTTTTGTAGCAGAAGCTTATAAAAGCGACAGCTTCTCTCGCATTGTAGTAGCTGAAGTTGACAGGCAGCTTGTCGATGCCGTACGCCGAAGCGGTGGCAGTTACCGTGTAAATGTCGCAACAGATACCGGCATAGAGACCCTTAGAGTCCGGGGAATTGAGATATTTGATCCCGTGGATCCCTCGGATCGAGACCGGCTTATTTCCACCCTGAAAGAGGCCACCGAGATAGCAACCGCGCTTCCGTCTGTTGACTTTTATACAAAAGGCGACCCCTCGGTCGCGTCTTTGATAGCAGAAGGCATAGCAAACAGCACCGCCCCCGCCAAGATAGTCTATACGGCCGAAAACGACAACCACGCGGCCGAGACGCTCGATCGCGAAGTCACCGCCATCGACACCGAGAAACCCTCGAACGTCCAATTTCTGAACACGGTTATAGGCAAGATGAGTCGGACCGTAACCGACCCGGAAGAAATAGAATTGCTCGGCCTAGAGCCTGTCGCCGACAATCTTCCACGCGCGTTCCTTGTGGAGGAGTTTAACCGGATTATGGTAACCCGCGCCACTATCGGTGGCTTCGAACCCGGTATAAAAACCTTTGTGCAGAAAGCGGACCTTTTGCCCTTTGAGGAAGCAAAGCTCTACGGACACAACGCCATCCATACGCTATTGGGATGCCTCGGCCAACTTAAAGGCTATCGCTATATGATGGATCTGAAAGACGATAAAGAGCTTATGGACATAGCTTACCGGGCCTTTATCGCGGAATCCGGTGGCGGCCTCATTAAAAAGCACTCTGATCTCGGCGATCCGCTTTTCACGCGCGAGGGTTACAAAGAGTACGCGAAAGATTTGCTTGCCCGCATGACAAACCCTTATCTTGCCGATACGGTAGAACGGGCCGTTCGCGATCCGCTTCGCAAGCTTGGCTATAATGACCGGCTCTTTGGTACGATGCGGCTTGCCCTGTCCCAAGGCATTGAACCTGTAAATATGGCACTCGGCGCCATGGCTGCGACCGCCTTACTTGTAAAGCAGGACCGAGGCAGCAAGATTAAACATCTCATCGGCGACATTTCTTGGCAAGAGCTGACCCGCGATCAACTCGAAAGGGTGGTTCGCAGCCTGTGGAACGGAAGGTTCGGCAGTTATGATAAACAACTGATCGCTCTGGTGCACAGCCAGCGTGAACGCCTAAAACACATTTGCGGCACGTCCCACTGACGGATTATTAAGCAAAATGCGAAATCCAGGACTATTGTTTTAAGAATCCCGGCTCACCTGAACAGCCGGAAGCTTATCATGTACTTGTCGATACTGGTTTGTGTCAGCCTCATTGTTTTTGGCTGTAGTGAATCTTTTACGGCTGATTCAACCGGTAAAACCAAAGTTGGTGCAAAATCACAACGTAAATCTGAAGGAACTACGGCCATGTCGAATTGGAGGTGTGTTTTAAAGCTCAGCAAGGACCTGTCAATAACTCAGGGCAGTCAAACCGCCCTTTGTGACGCAATACGGCGAGGAGCGGATTTGAATATTTTTACGTCATTCAGACACAACGTTCACATCGACCCCAACTCAGACAACCCGGAACTGATCGAAGAAGTCTCCCAATTTCCCTGTACATATCTTGTAGACGACAGATGGACTGCTGCGTTTATGACGTGGCGTCAGCCGGTCAACCCATCCAACGTTTCTACCGAATTCGGGCCGCCGTCGATGTCATTTTTCCTGTACAACCAGGACGGCAGGCAGGCAATAGCTCGACCATATCTCGACGGGCGAAAGCCAACGGGCGAAATCGGCCCATCAAAGCTCAATGACAGTTATATCCCGGATTATCGTCCGCTGAATAACTGGGATACAGGGACAAACGCTCCGAGCGAAAATTTTATATGGCATTTCGAAGAATTTCGATATTTTGTCCGGGATGACTGGCAGCAGGTTCTTTCACACAAGGCAGACGGGACGGTAATATCCGGTTCGGTCAACACATTGGCTGAAGCGTTCGAAAATGGCAGAGAAATTAAGGTTGCCATTCGCGGGCTGTGTAAAGACCTGGCCAAACACTCTGATAATGCGCTTGACCACGAAGTATTCGTAAAAGTCGGTGCCGGATACTATTACACCGACGAAAAAATTTTCATCGCCGGTACTCACCATTTAGTAAGAGTGGCGCCGGCAATCCCCTTAAGTTATGCCAGCAAAAATTGGGATTTTGGCTGGGTGATAGTGCGAACAGACGGTCTGACTGTACTGCGTCTCTGTGACCCTTATACGTTGAAGTTTACGGACAGCCACCACCATTTTGCGATCAGGTGGTTTGTCAGGTAACCAGATCCAACACACGTGAAAAATTCACAGGCGGCATTTATTTGCGTTTTTGCTTCAGCGGCACTCTGACAGCCGGCCACGGCCGTGGCGGCCGGGAAGAGAGAGCCGGTCATCACCGGTCACAACAAGCAAGGTTCATCCCCCTCTCGAGGACAGGAGCCTCCTGCCGTGAAATCCCTACAAAGCCCCTCGTTCGGCTCGGTGAAGGGCATTACTTTGCGGATTTCGGAAAAGCTGTCTTTATTGAAGTATTAGATAAAAAATCGGGATATGTTATCTGCCAGATCGAAGCCGGGCACCATCATTTCTCCGGACCGAACTGAAACGAATACAGGTCTGCGTCGGCCAGTGTGAAACGCAGCCGTACCGGCCTGCCGGCCATCCGGCCCAGCTCAACACCTGTCTGTTTCCAGACAACGGTCCGCTCCAGATCGTCGCCGAAGATGGCGTGGCAGAGCCCAAGCTCGAAACCCGGCAGCGGCGTGCCCCCGACATCCTGGATCTCAACCTTGATCGTACCGGCTGCCGACGTCGAGAAGTTCAGCTCCAGCCGCTCGCCGGAAAAAATCAGTGGTTTTGTAATCATCTCGCCGCCCTCGCCGTCGGCGGACAGCGAAACAAAACCGTCGATCCTAAGCGTATAGCGCCGCAGCCGGCTGCTTTCGCCGGTGAAATAACTCTCCGTGGCGTAAAGCGACAGCTCCCGCGGGCTGTCGTCCTCGGTCGAGTCGGTCTCTACGACGTGGCGGGCGATGTAGTTGCTACCGTAACTCCAGTTGTGCCGCGTTCGCAGGCCCGGCCGCAGAAACGCCTCGCGCCAGCGGTGAAAATTCAGCCCGTCACGGCTTGTCATCAGCAGACCCTCCGTAAGAACCGAGCCATATCGCGGATGTGCCTGCGACCGCTGGCGCCGTAGCTCGGGCTCGGGCAGCTTGGACAGCGAAAACTCGTCACGCCGATCAATGTATCGTGTGGGAAAACCGATATAAACGTGCGGCGCGCGGTAGTACGGCTTGATCTGGTTGGTGTAAAGCTCCTCGTCCGGTACACCGGGATAGGCCAGCCACTCGGGTTTCGTCCACTCGAGAAAATCATCAGAAACAGACACGCGGATATCGCGGTGGGGGTGGAAGTCGCGGATGTACGCCCGGTACTTGCCTATGACCGGATCGAAAAAGGCCACGTTCTGCGTGTCGAACTTGCCGTCGGTGATGACCGGCTGCGGGCTCATCAGCCGCCAGCGTATCCCGTCCGCCGAAACGAAGGCGTACAGGCCGCGCGGTCTCCCACCGTACCCGACCGCTTTGTACTTTTCCTCGGGTTTGCAGGCCGGGTTCGTGTCGATGAACACCCCGAAATCGTGGCCGAAGCCGTGGCCGAATCTCGGGTCGTCTTGCGAAATAATGATATTGTTCTTCTTAGAGCCCTCGTGCTCAAAGAGGCCCAGGTTGGGTTTGCTCCAATGTATCCCGTCTTTGCTTTCGGCGTAGCAGGTAACCCAGTGGCCGCTTCCCGGGTGGCCGTCGGGCAAAAGGTGCCAGCCGTGATAGTACATGCGGTAGATGTCACCGTCCCGAAATACCGTGTGATAGCCGCAGGCACTGCCTTCCCACGGCTCGTCGTGCACCAGGGCGACCTCCCGCCTCACCGGGTGATGCAACCGCAGCTCGGTTCCCTTCATCTCTTCGATCAAAAACTTATCCACGAACAGTTCACGGCGGCTGCCGATATCGATCGCCGCGGGCGCCGAGAGCTTCCGGATTGTCCTTTTGGCCATCAGGTTCTCCGGATCGACCTTTAATATGGCCCTGCAGGCCTCAATGGCCGCCGCCGTGTCGCCGCTTGCGCGGTGGATGCCGACGATCCTCCAGCGGACAGCCAAGTCAAGCGGGTTGTCCCGGACCATCTTTTCGTACGTGGCAATCGCGTCCGACTTCTTTCCGGCGGCCCTTTGTGCACGGCCCAGCTCGTAGCGCAGCGTCCAATTGTCCGGGTATACCCGCAGTGCCTCCTTGTGGGCGGCGATAGCCTCGTCGAACCTCCCGGCGTCCGCCAGGGCCTCGCCGGTGGCCAAGCGGCGGCGCCAATCGCACTCTTCGGCAGTGAGCCATTCCAGCGGAACTCGCATGAACGTCATCATCTCGTAGCGCCGGCTGGCGCCGGTCTCGTACAGCACGCCGATGTCGCCGTCGGGCAGCCGGGCCAGGCTGGAGTATGCGCTGGACAGATGCTCCAGGCGTTTCATCACCGGCCAGGAGCACCCTTCGTCATAACTGAGCCACAAGCTCAGACGAATGCGGTGGTCCTTGTGATGGGGAGAACAGAACAAAACGCGGCTTTTGCCCTCCTCGGGCCAACTGTAACGAAGCACCGAGGCGTGACACTTCGCGCTGACCAGTTGAGGGTCCAGTTTGCCGGGGGACCAGGTGATCCCGCCGTCGCTGCTGCGGGAAACAAGGCGGTTTCGCCCTTGTTCGGCCTTAATCCGGCCGGAAAGCCGCATGTTGATGTGTACGGAACCGTCCGACGCTTCGTATATGGCCGCCTCGCTGGCGTCGAGGTCACCGGCCGGCATCAGACCGCCGGCTCGCCAGGTTTTGCCGCGATCGTCGGAGTAGATGACGCCGGAACCGACCTGTTTCTTCGATCCTACATACACCGGCAGGAGGAAGCGGCCTTTGAATTGCCCGCGTTTTAACTCGATCCCGCCGCCGGGACCGGTGTCAAAATTGTTCCAGTCGATTTGCTTCCTGAAGGCGTCGAACACGCCCGTGATGTCCTGCGGCTCGGTCCAGGTGCGGCCCTCATCGTCGCTTGTGGTATGAATGGCCCGTACCGAATCGACCGCCGTTATCAGATGAATCCGGCCCGATCGTTTATCCAACAGTACAGCCGGGCTACCGACACGGCTCGTGCCGCGATCGATGACCAACTGGATCTCCTTGCTCCAGGTGCGGCCGCCGTCGGCCGACCGCCGCAACACGATATCCCGGTCGCCGGCGTCCAGCCCCGTCTTGCCCGCCTCGGAAAATGCCAGCAGTGTCCCGCTCTTGGCCGCAACCAGCTGAGGAATGCGGAACTCCCAATATCCCAGCTCCCCGGCCCGGTAGACATCCACCTTGAACAACTCGTGATCCTGAGCCCGCACGCCGAAGAAGGGGCAGCATACAATGACAGCCAAACACAGCGACGCTCGCATCATTTTTACTCCTCTCACCGTTCACAACAATTTGCCACGCTTGTGAGCACTTTAAAGCAATTGGAGATTCGTATCCATACTTTTTTTGAAACCCTGAATTTGACTGAATTAATGGCCATCAGGATGTCGCAAATAGATGTCCATGCGTGCGGGCACTGCACGATGCGGGAAAGATTTCTTAACTTCAGCGGCAAACCTATAACCCACCCTTCGCTTTCTTGGTTGTCAATAGCTATGGCCTCACCAAGTTCCTTTGTTGCGGGATCAACACGGGAGCACTTCAGGGCTGAATTCTGATAAATCCTGATAACTCATGATAACTAATGAGAATCGCTAAGCGGCTGCTGGAAAAAGGCTTGCGTCTACCGTCTCGGCCTTCGCACCGGACGTCTTCTTCCCAGGGGACCTCGTTTGAGCCTTGCCGCCTTACGTTCCGAAAGCGTAAGCCTCTTGTGGGTGAACCTGCCGCACTGTTCGGCCTTGAATTCCCGCCCTATGAACTTCTCTATCCTGCAGAGGTATGCGTCTTCCTCGATCGAAACGAAGGTGATCGCATCGCCGGTCGCCTCGGCGCGGCCGGTTCGGCCGATACGATGTATATAGTCCTCAGGGTACCGCGGAACGTCGTAGTTGACCACGTGCGAAATGCCGATGATGTCGATGCCGCGGGCCGCTATGTCCGTTGCGACCATGACCCGATGCTTGCCCGCCTTGAACCCGGCCAGCGCCTGCTGGCGCTGCTGCTGGTTTCTGCCGGAGTGCAGGGCGACCGACGAGACTCCCGCGTGCAACAGCAGCGAATGAATCCTGTCCGCCCCCCGCTTGGTCCTGGAAAAAACCAGCACGCTGCACATGTTAAGGCTTTTCAATAGGTGCAACAGCAGGTCCATTTTCAGCGTTTCCAGGACGGGGTAGATATAGTGTGTGACGGTGTCGATGGGGTTTCGCGGCTTGCCGATCTGGATGGTTACCGGTGAACTGAGTATTCCCGCCGCCAGGGCCTCGATTTCAGGCGGTATCGTGGCCGAGAACAGCATGGTTTGGCGTTTTTTCGGCAGCGCCCGGATGATTTTCCGAACGTCCAGTATGAAACCCATGTCCAGCATCCGGTCGGCCTCGTCGAGGACCAGAACCTCGACGTGCCGCAGGTCCACGGAACGCCGCTGCATGTGGTCCAGCAGCCGCCCGGGCGTGGCGACAACGATATCGACCCCCCGGCGAAGCGCGTTTAACTGGCCCTGCATGCCTACCCCGCCGTAGACAGCCCTCACGCGGGGCGACAGAAACCGGCCGTAACCGCGCACGGACTGTTCGATCTGGACCGCCAGTTCACGCGTCGGCGTTACGACAAGTGCCCGGACGGCCGCCTTACCGCGAGGCGTTTGCCGGTACAGCCGGTCCAGGATCGGCAGCACGAAGGCGGCGGTCTTTCCGGTGCCGGTCTGGGCGCAGCCGACGATGTCCCTGCCCTCCAGCGCGGCGGGTATCGCCTCGGTCTGGATTTGTGTCGGGGCGGCGTAGCCGCTTGCCAGTATGCCCCTGACCAGCGGGTCCAACAGTCCGAACTTTCTAAAGGGCATGCCGTTTCTCCGTTTTTCAGCCGTATTCCCTGAGGGTCTCCCACCACGCCATTATGTTTTCCGGCGGAACGCCGTTTTGTATAACGTGAATCGGCGCGAATACGAAACCCCACGGTTGTAGCTTGTATGTTCCATCTGCGCTAGAACCGATGAACGTCTTCAGGCCGGGCCGGTTTGGGCGGTTGTCAAGGACCGCTTTCGGTACAGGAAGACCATGTAGGCCTTGTGTTTTCTGAAGTTCTCGGCGGTCCGGCCCGAGTCGAAATGCTTGCAGTGAAGCTTTGCGAGCTTTTTGCCATATCTCCATTTTACAAGCTTGGCGAGCATCGGATGCCTGTCCTCCAGCAACCTGAGGCTGGAATTGACGGCTGGAAGAACCGCGTTTTGCATGACGTCGTCGAGAAGATCGATGTTAGGCGCGGTCCGATCGGTAATATCCAGCTCCTTGACAAGCTCGAACGGAAACCCGGCGATAATTCGGTGGAACTTTTCCAGATGATGGCCGCCGCCGAGACCGCCTTTTTTACCCGCCGACTTCTTGAAAACGTCTGATATCAGGATATAGCCGTCGTCACGGCAGTATCGGGCCGAGCGAGCGAGGGCCTTTTCCATATCGACATACTGAAAGCTCTCGCTGAACATGATCATGTCGTAGCGTTTTTCCGTCTCGAGGTCCTCGTACCTGCAGGCGAATATAGAAGCACCTGCGCCGAGGGTTTCCCTGACCTTGCTGCTGAGATACGGGCCTGGAGAGAGACAATCCACACAATAGCCCAGATCGACGAGGTTTCTGGCAGTCTGTCCGGAGCCGGAGCCGACGTCCAAAATCGCCTTTACGCCATCCGGTATCTGCGAGATCAGCATGTCGGTATAACTTCTCTGGGCCTCGGCCAAACCGGTTATCCGCGGTTTCTCATTCGGCTGCCAAATACCGTAGTGAAGGTGGTCAAGCTGCAGGAAATACCTGCCCAGTATCGAGCCGACCTCCAGCCCGATTTCCCGCGATAGTCCCCGAGTCCCCTTGCCCATTATCGAAGCGGCCTTATTTCAAAGTGATCCACGTCCACTTCTCCGTTGCTCATCATTATATAGACGGCTGTGGATTCACGCAGCGCCTTTCCGAAAAAAAGCCCGGCTGCGCTTTGCGGCAGCTCCGTAACCGCCTCGGCGCCGTTTATTCCGTAATATATGCGTATTCTTCTCGTGTCCTCGTCGTAGGTAAGTCTTACCTTCGCCGAATCAGGCGGGACCGGATAACGGACTTCGAAGCCGGAGCCTCCAGGAAAAGCCGCCGGGTCCTCCTCGTCGGCCAGGCCCATATCGATCCGGTTTTCCCGTATGTAGAAGTGAAGCCGCCGCATCATGGCGTCCTTGATCCAGATCGTTATCCCGGCACTGGCGGTGTCGCCGCGGGGGTTGAACCTTATGTTCTCGAAAGCCGTCTCGATCTCGAAAGAGCCTGCCCCGATAAGGCGGTTCATTCCCTGGAAGTGGCTTCTCGAAATAATGGTGTACCGGCTCCGTCCGTTGAAGCCGCCGGCATGACCGTGGTAGGGCTCCCAGCCGGCCAGATCGAATTCCGGGCCGCTGAAGGTCTCGACCTCGGCCGTAACCCGCACCGGCGGATAGCGAAGCGGTGGCGGCGGGCTTTTCAACCAAGCCAGGTTGAAAGCGAAGTGCTCGAAGCTGCTGACTATGTGGATCACGCCGTTTCGGCTCTGGCAGCCCGCGCAATAGCCGCGGTATGTGCTGCTGCTTGAGGAGAGGGCGTACTTGCCGCCGTTGGTACACTCGCCGTGGCGGCCGGGGCCGTCGTCGGTCAGCAACCGAACATACGGCCAGGTGCTTCCGCCGTCCTCGCTGAGTGCCGCGTAAAGCCCGCGCACTTCGCGCTTCGCGCCCGAGGAGTCCGTGATGACAAGGCCCCTGTTGGCGAAGCTGACCAGAAGGAGGGGTCCTTCCTTCAGCCGCATAAGAACGAGCCTCTGTCCCCCGTCTACGCCGGGGAACGGACTGGGGGTCTTTTCCCAGGTCTTTCCGCCGTCGTTCGAGTAGCACACCGGCATGCGCCGTTTCCTGGCCTTGTGGGTGTAGGTTCGGCCGTAGTAATCATTGACTTCCGTGACGACCGGCCGGTACTCGAGCTCGTTGTCGCGATGGAAGCCGACCAACCGGCCGTCGGCCAGCTGGGCCACGCCCGGGTGATTGCCGGCGATCGTGCCGCCGCAGCTGTTCCACGTCAGACCACCATCGCGGCTTATCCAAAGCGTCGGAAAGCCGTCGGTGGTTACGGCGATAGCACCGTCGTTCATACGGAAGGCCGATTCACTCAACTGATGCCCCCCCCAAATCCCCTTCGGAAGTAAATGGTCGGGGATGATAATCCTCGCCCTCGACCAGCTTCGGCCGCTGTCGGTGCTTGTCCTCATTGCTACGGCCAACAGGCCGTACTCGGCCAGAACCGAATAGGGCGCGAAGTGGTATATCGTATCGTCACCGTCGTACCACAACACGGGCGCATGGTCGTTTCTGTCCGGCATATCCCAGAAAGGTGACGCGCCGTCCCATTGTTTGCTTCCCTTTCGGAGCCGCGACGCAGCCTGGCCCAACTCGCGGTCTTTCTCCGACACACAGGTGTACCAGCACGCCAGAAGGTCACCGTTAGGGGCCTCGCATACGGCGGGGTTGTGGTTGTGGCCGGCGAACAGCGGACCTATTGCCTCGCGAGGTATCTTAACGAAATTCTTCGGCCCTTCGAAGTAGGGCGCATGCGGGTCCGGACCGTCCAGAACCGCGTTTTGCCCGCGCTGCTCGACTTTCAGCCGGTACGGCGCCGGCGGCGGTGCTTCAAGCGGTTCGGTCTTGGGCAGTTCGCCGATAACGACCCGAAAGCCTATCGCGCAATTCCGCTCGGCCGGCAGCATCCCCAGCCTGTTGGCCGACCTGAGGAAATACGCGAACGTCCCGCAGCTTCCGCCGCGGGTGACCTTGAAGTCGCCGCTTGCATAGCCTACCGGGTTTTTCTGCGCCGAATCCAGGTAGGGCCCATACCAGTCGTAGCACCATTCCTCAACGTTGCCGTGCATGTCGTACAGGCCCCAGGCATTCGGCGCCAGTCTTGCGGTAAAGTAGGGCGTGCCGGCCGGAGGAATGCTCCGCCTGCCCGCCTCCTTGAGAAAGGACTCGGGCAGCACGTCGCCGGTGTAATAGCTGGTTTCAGTTCCTGCGCGGCACGCGTACTCCCATTCGGCCTCGGTGGGAAGGCGACAAGGCAAACCCTCCTGGTGCGACAGCCACCGGCAGAAGGCACCGGCGTCATACCAGCTCACGAAACAGACGGCCTCATCGTCTTCGCTGGAAAGACCGCGCTTCCCCCGCCACTTCGCGTGGTCGGGATCGAATATCTCGTATTGCTTGTTCGTCACCTCAGTGACGCCCATATAAAACGGTCTGGTGATTTTAACCTTGTGAACAGGCCGCTCGTCGTAGTCCCCCTCTGCCAACAGATCGAACCGCCCGCCTCGGTGGCCGCCTTCTATGACAGGGACCGCCTCAGGTACGATGGTATCGAGCTGGCCCATTCGAAAGGAGCCGGGCTCGATCCGCACGAACTCCATGCCCAGGAAGTTGGTATAGGTCCGGGCGGAGGGGTGCTCCGCTGCGCCGGCCGCGGCGGCTATCAGTACTAAGACCGTACATGGTGCCAGATTCTTCATGACCTTGACCTTCTAAGAAACAACTTCTCTACGGGCAGCCGAAAAAAGGGGTCAGGAACCTTTTTTCGCCGCATCATTCTCCAGCCGCCGCAGGCGGCTTCCACGCTGCCGCCCCCGGGGCGGCAGGCCCTACTCGTCTACTCG